>WNGE01008301.1_pt1 | contig 11117 bp, 10 predicted proteins | sample 5400651 | NCBI WGS metagenome assembly WNGE01 (sample SAMN13153370, study PRJNA577476) | soil metagenome | isolation source: 60 cm soil or saprolite under grassland replicate 2 | place: USA:California | collected 2016-06-15 | reverse complement strand
ATCATCAGAGATCACGATCGGTACGCCTATCCTGCAGCCGGTCTCGGCGCACTCGCGATCATGACCGGATGGACGGTGCTGTCCATCGTCGCCTATGCGCGCCCGGTCGGCCGGCGCCCCTGGCTCATCGCCGCCGACGTTGGGGTGGCAGCGGCGCTGATCATCGCAACGCGGTGGGTGGACACGGCGACCCGGATCAGCCACGGTGTGTCCACGCTGCCCATGTCGTGGGCCGCGGCACCGGTCCTGGCCTGGGCGGGCTCATGCGGCCTAGGGGCTGTCCTTGTCGGCGCTGCCGCGATCTCAGCCGCCGACGTCTTCGAGCGCCGCGCACTGCCCCAGGTCACCTTCAACGGGATTGTCCTCGTACTGATCGCGGGTGTGGTCGGCGGCTACGTCATGCGGCTCGGATTACGGGCAGAAGCGGCTGTCGACAGGGCAGCCAGACTGGAGGCTGCCACCGCGGAACGTGACCGGATCGCCCGCGGCATCCACGACTCGGTGCTTCAGGTTCTCGCACTGGTGAGCGTACGAGGGCAGGCGCTCGGCGGCGAGGCCGCCGAGCTTGGCCGGCTTGCCGCCGAACAGGAAAGGGCGCTGCGGTCGCTGGTGGCCACGGCACCGCCCGCCGCACCAGTCGGCGAGCGTGACCTTCGCTGGCTGCTCGAAAGGGCGGCAAGCGACCGTGTCACCGTTTCCTGCCCCGCACACCCCGTGCTCTTGCCCGAACGGCTCGCACGGGCACTGGCCTCAGCGGCCGAGGAAGCGCTCAGCAACGTAGCGCGCCACGCCGGTGCCTCCGCGCGGGCGTGGGTGCTGATCGAGGATGAAGGCGGGACGGTCACCGTGACCATGCGCGACAATGGCGATGGGTTCGCGCCAGGCCGACTGGACGAGGCGGCGAGTTCGGGACGTCTCGGCGTCGTGCAGTCGATCATGGGGCGGCTGCGCGATGTAGGCGGGGAGGCCCACGTGACATCATCGCCGGGACGGGGGACCGAGGTGGAGCTTCGTGTGCGCCGCCGTTGATCAGGACTCATCTGGCCAGCCGCTGCGGGTCCTTGTCGTGGACGACCATCCCATGTGGCGCGACGGTGTCGCACGTGATCTCACCGAGGCGGGTTTCGCCGTCGTTGGCGCGGCCGGTGACGGCGCCCAGGCCCTGCGCCTCGCCCGCGCGACAAGGCCGCAAGTCGTGCTGCTCGACCTGCACCTGCCCGACCTTTCTGGAGCCGAGGTCACCCGCCAGCTCATAGCCAGCGATTCATCGATCCGGGTGCTCGTGTTATCGGTCAGCGGCGAGCGGCAGGATGTACTCGACGCGGTGACCGCGGGCGCGGTCGGCTACCTCGTCAAGTCCGTGCGGCTCAGCGAGTTGATCGCCGCGCTGCGTAGCACGGCGGGGGGTGAGACGGTGTTCACCCCTGGCCTGGCGGGCCTCGTCCTTGGCGAGTACCGGCGGCTGGCCGGTTCGCCGGCGCCCGGCGCGCCAGAACTAACGGCCAGGGAAACCGAGGTGCTGCGGCTTGTCGCCAAGGGCCTGACCTACCGCGAGATCTCCGCGCGCCTCGTCCTGTCACACCGCACGGTCCAGAACCACGTGCAGAACACGCTTACCAAGGTCCAGTTGCACAACAAGGCTCAGCTCGTGCGCTACGCCCTGGAGAAGGGCATCGAGTAGGCGCAATCACCCGCAATACCCCGCGGTGTGGCGTTGGTCCGGCGTAGGTACAAGTACTCAGGCCAACTGGAGTAACCGGGCTCAGGCGCGGCGCGCCGATCCCGGCGATGCTCGATCTGACAGCTCGCCTGAGGAGAGAAGCCATGTCCTTACCGCCACCCGGCAGCCGCCGGCCACGCTGGCCGACTGTGGTCGGCACCGTCCTTGGCATACTGATGGCCGCTTTCGGCCTGGCCGTGGTCGGGACCGTCGTCATGGTAGTCATCGCGTTCAACAACTGGCCCGGCAAATGATCCGCCGCATCCGGCTGCTGGTCCTTGTGGCCCGGCCAGCGGTCATCGTGTTGCTTGGCCTGTTCACCGCCATCGGGATGGCCCAAGCTGGCCGCGGCGGCGATGCTTTGCTGCTCGCCAGGGCGCTGACGGCCGTCGCTGGGTTCCTACTGTTCTCCGTGACGTGCAACGACCTTGCCGACGAGGCCATCGATCGGGTGAACCTTCCCGGCAGCCGGGCACGGCCGCTGGTGACCGGCGCGGCCAGCCGCCACGATCTCGTCGTGATGGGTGGCGGCGCGGCCGCCGTCGCGTTCGCGGTGAGCGCCACCCTGCGCTGGCAGGCCGCCGTGGTCATGGCCGCAGGATTGGCGCTCAGCGCGGGGTATTCGCTCCGGCCGGTGCGGATCGCTGACCGGGGTGCCGCAGCCTCGCTTGTCCTGCCCGCCTGCTACGTCGCCGTTCCCTACCTCATCGGGGTTCTCAGCGCCCGCCCAAACATTCATACCGCTGACGTGACACTGCTCGCCGGGCTCTACGTCGTCTTCATCGGCCGGATCCTGCTGAAGGACTTCCGCGATGTTCGCGGGGACGCGCTGTTTGGCAAGCGAACTTTCCTTGTCCGCCACGGGCGGCGCTGGACCTGCGCGTTCAGCGAGTGCTGCTGGGTTGCCGGAGCCATCATGCTGCTCGCCGCCGTGCCCACGCGCACCGCGGCGCTGACGGCGGCGTTCGTGGCCCTGCTCGTGATGTCGCTGTGCCTGCTGGGGGCACTTGCTCGCAACTCGGGGGCGCGGCGCGATGAGGCGCTTATCGCCGCCATCGCGGTCGCCGGCCGTGGGCTGGGCGTTGTGTTGCTGGCTCATCTTTCGATGCGTCACGCGCATTGGGCCATCCCGTTCTATGACTGCGTTGTGGGTGTCTTGGCCACCTGCGTGCTCGCGCAGGCGGCCGTGATGGCGGAGCATGGCCCGGTCGCCCGCGCAACCATCCCGGAGTGGATGGCAGGATCGGGGCGTGACCACCATGCTGCAGCTCTCAACCGCTGACACCGAGCTGCTCGCGGCGCAGCATGCGGACGCCGGTCATGCTCGGCTGGCGCAAGACTTGGCCGGGAGGGAATCGCGGCACTGCGGCGAACCGGCCTGCCACTTGCCGTGCTCGGCGGAGAGGCCGTGCCCGACGCCGAACTGATGGTGCTGTCCACAGTTCCGGCCGGGATCGCCACCGACGCGCTCGGGTTACCTGCGCGAGGGCGGGCCGGGCAACCTCCGCGAGCTGGCCGCGTTCCTGGCCGGCACAGTGCTGCTGACCGGGGAAGGTTCGGCCCGCCGCGCCTCTCGGGCCGTCTTGAAAGACATAAGTAGCCGCGATGAATGCTCGGTGCCGAAGACTATGTCACCTCATGCGACCTGCGCATACTCGTGAATCAGTCCGCCGAGCCTGTGGCGCTTGAATACGCGGGTGTAACCATCTGGAGGAGCTGGACCGGCTCGGGTGGCGATGGTGGAGCGTTGGTTCAGGGTCCGGTGCGGCCGGTGCGTGTTGCGGCCGGTCGAGCGGGCCCGGGAGACCTGGCAGCTCATGACCGGCGAGCTGGATACATCCCCGCGGGTCACAGCCGAGGAGCGAATCTACGGGGCGGCCGGGGCGGCCGGGGCGGCCCTGCCTGACCTGGTGCGCCAGACGCCGCAGGCGGTGTCGACGCTGCTGGTGGTGGGCCACGATCCAGGTGTGCCGGACCTGGCCGGCGGCTACGCGGGTGCCGCGATCACGGCGCGCTGCAGCGGATGCAGGCCAAGTTTCCTACTGGCGCGGTCGCGGTCCTGGCCGTACCGGGTGCCTGGCGGGATCTTGATTCCGGCGGCGCCCGGCTAGCCGCATTCGTCGTGCTCCGCGACCTGGGGAGATAGTTCAGACCGCCCAGCCGCAGGCGCCGATCATGGCCTGCGGCCGAGGGCGCTGCGCGGCGGCCGTGTCCGCAGATCTGCCGCCCTCGCCCGCCTGTTTCCATGCGCCACCGGCGCGGACGTGCTGGACATCGGCTGCGGCGACGGCACGCTAGCCCGGTGGTTCGCTGGCCAGGCCGCCCGCCACGTCCTGGGCATCGATCTCTCCGTGCGCATGCTTACACTTGCCGCAAGCCGCCCCCTGCCCGCGGGTCCGGTACTGCCGTGCTCACTCCGAGTCCCTGGCCCTTCCGCCGGGCCGCCTCGACCTGGTGACAAGCAGCCTCAGCCTGCCTGCACTGTGCGGCCGACTACGACACGCCCGTCCAGCGCATCGCGGGCTGGCTGCGGCCCGGCGGGCATCTCGTTTACTCCATCGATCATCCCATCTGGACCGCCCGGGACCCATGACAGGCTGGCTTACGGTCGGCGGCGACACCGTCTGGCCCGTGGACGACGGCTTGCCCGCCGCCTGGTCCTGCCGGCCGATACCGCGCCTTACGGCCACGTGATCATCGACGAGACCTTCTCCGGCTGGGGGGTCCCGGCCGCGGTCAGGACCTCCACCCCGATCACAGACGGCAACCATACCGGAGCTGAAAGCCCAGCAAGGCTAACCCTTCACCCTGGTGTTCGCCGGGCTGCTGCTGCCGTGCGGCAGCCTGAGCGACCGGTTTGGCCGACGGGGGACCCTGGCACTGGGGCTGACGGCCTTTGCGGCCACCTCTGCGCTGGCGGCGTTCGTGTCGACCTCGGGGCAGCTGATCGGGGCCCGGGCGTTGATGGGTGTCGGCGCGGCGCTTATCTTCCCGGCCACGCTGGCGCTGATCAGCAACATCTTCCCCGACCCGGCCGACCGGGCCCGGGCCATCGGGATCTGGGCACGCGATGACCGGAGCGGGCGTCGCCACCGGGCCGATTGCCGGGGGGTGGCTGCTCGAGCACTACTGGTGGGGTTCGATCTTCCTTGTCAACGTGCGGTCTGTGCGGTGGCCATCGTGGCCGGCCACTACCTGCTCCCCACCTCCAAGGACCCGGCCAGCCCGAGGATCGACGCCGGGGGATTCGTGCTGTCGGCCGCCGGGCTGGCCGTGCTCACCTACACGATCATCGAGGCGCCGGGCTGGGGCTGGGTGAGCGCCCGCACCGGCGGCGGCGTCTTGGCGGCGGCCGTCGCCCTGGGCTTGTTCTGGGCGTGGGAACGGCGCCGGGCTCACCCGATGCTCGATGTCAGGCTTTTCTCCAGCAAGCGGTTGAGCGCCGCCAGCCTGTCGGTCACCGTGGCCTTCTTCGCGCTGTTCGGGTTTATTTTCCTCAGCACACAGTACTTCCAGTTCGTCCGGGCCTATACCGCACTCGGAACCGGGGTGCGGGTGCTTCCCGTGGCGGGCTCCATTCCTGCGCGGTGTCGTCCGCCATCGCCCCGCGGGTCGTGCACTGGGCAGGCACGAAGATCGTGGTCGTCGGCGGCATGGTGCTGTTCGCCGGCGGTGTCGCCTGGGCCTCGACCGCCGGCCTGGGCACGCCGTACCTGGCGATCGCCGCCGAGATAGTCTTGATCGGCGCCAAGATCGGTTTGACCACCTCACCCGGCACCGAGTCCGTCATGCTCACTGTCAAAGGCCTGCGGCGGTTCCGCTGCGCGCGAATCTGGGGCATCGACCCCTCGCCGGAAATGCTGTCGCAGTCCAGGAAGCGCAACTCGGCTGAGGTCAGGGCCGGTCGCCTGACGCTGGTGCAGGGCAGCGTCGCGTCGCTGGCCGAGGCAGCGCCCATCGACGCTGTCGTCGCCAATCATGTCCTCTACTTCTGGCACCAGCCCGCGGACGAGTTGGTGCTGATCCGTGGCTTTGTCCGGCCTGGAGGGCTGCTTGCGCTCGGCTACCAGTTGAGGCAGAACATGCCGCCGATGGCCCAAAAGCAGTTTCCCACGCGAGGGACATGTGCTCTATGAATCGGATGACGAGGTCGCACGGCTGCTGCGGTCCGCCGGCCTTGCCACTGTCGGTCACAAAGTGAAGGGTCCGCCTGACGCCCCAGAAGGGCTAGTGGCCCTCGCGACCGTTTGAACCCCATGGGGATCCAATGTCAACGTCGCCCGGTTTCATGCTCCGGAGCCCTGCCACCGTGGGGCCTCGTAGACGGGGCAGTCTGCACGAGCAGAAGTGCGGCGTGCCACACGCTCGCATATACCGTGCAGCGCGCGCGACGGAATCTGTCACCCGATCGGTCCCTTACGGTTCGTGGAATGGCGTCAATCTACCTGATAAGCGGTGAGTCGGCAAAAGACGCACAAATGTGCGCAAATCACCCTGAACCTGCACGCGATCATACGCCCGGCCTAATCCCATTCAGGAAGGCCGCTATTGCCAGGGACCAATGGCCCTGTTTGATCCGGGGCCAGCCGCTGACGCCGCCATTCACGACCCGGCAGCCGGGCACAGGCGCAAGCCGCCAACTGCCCAGTGAGTGAGGCGGGCCCCGATGCCCAGAAGCCGCGCGGACGCAGAGATCGGTGGCCGGCGATTCCTTTGTGGCGGGGTGCGGGTCTGTATTGGCGAGCATCGGCGGTCGCGGCGCGGCTGGTGAGCCGGTGCGGCAAGGGCCGCCGAGCCGGAGGAGGGAAGGCGATGAGGAAGCTGGTTGAGGCGACGCTGGTGTCGCTGGATGGGGTGGTGGGCTCGCCGGAGGAGTGGGCGCTGCCGTACTGGGATGAGGAGAACAAGGACCACGCGCATGCCCAGCTCGGCGACGTGGGTGCTTTCTTGCTGGGGCGGGTGACGTATGAGAAGTTCGTGGCGGCCTGGTCGCAGGTCAGCGGCGACCCGTACCTGGACACGATCAACCGGCTGCCCAAGTTCGTCGCCTCGGAAAGCCTGCGGGAGACGACCTGGAACGCCACGCTGATCATTGGTGATGTCGCCGCTGAGATCGCCCGGCTGAAGGACCAGCCCGGCAAGACGATCATGAAGTACGGGACCGGTCAGCTGGACCGCGCGCTGATCGGCCATGGCCTGATCGATGAGTTCCACTTCTCGGTCTTCCCGCTGATAGTGGGCAGCGGCCTGCGGCTGTTCGAGGGGATCGAGACCAGCGGGCTGAGCCTGAAGCTCACCGGGACCAAGACGTTCGGCAACGGCATCGGCCAGCTCACCTACGTCCCCCAGTACAGCCGCTAGCCCGCGGGGCGGCCGACCTGGTGCTGGACTGGTGCCTGCCGGGCCACCCGGGCGCAACAAGGATCACGTAAAAGGAAGGGATGATCATCATGACTACACCAAGCAAGGCCCTGGTTCTGTCCGGCGGCGGCGCCGCTGGCGCGGCATGGATGGCCGGAATCATCAGCGGACTCCGGGAGCGGGGCGCCGACCTCGGCGATGCTGATCTGATCGTCGGCACCTCGGCCGGGGCGCGGGTCGGCGCTCAACTCGCTACGGGGGTGCTCGGCCTGGCCGTTGACATGCACCGCCGTGGCGGCATCCCCGCGGTCACGCGGTATGCCACACTCCCCCAGTGGATCGCCGCCTCGATGCGGATCATCGCCCAGGCCCCGAACGAGCAGGAGGCGGCGCGGCGCATCGCGGCGTTGGGGCCGCTGGGCGAACGGCTGGCTTCGGGCGCCGAGCGCCGCCGCCAGGTCACCGCCTTGCTCCCGGTCCGGCAGTGGCCCGCCCAGCGGCTGCTGGTCGCGGCGGTGGACGCCGAATCCGGCGCCCGGGTCGCTTTCGGCGCTGGCTCGGGCGCCGCCCTGGCCGACGCGGTGGCGGCCAGCTGCGCGCTGCCGGGCATCTACCCGCTGGTCACCATCAACGGGCGGCAGTATGCCGACGGCGGGGCGTATTCGCTCTACAGCGCCGACCTCGCGGCCGACCACGACGTTGTGACGGTGCTCAGCCCGGTACCGCTCAACGACTACCTGCAGGCCAAGCTCGACGCCGAAATCAGAGCGCTCGGCCCGGCTGTCGTTCATGTCGTGACCGCGGACGAGCAGTCGCTGGCCGCGATCGGCCCCGACGCGAACGCCGACGACACTGCGCAGGCAGCGCTCGGCGCCGGCATAGCCCAGGCCCACCGGGAAATCGCCGCGCTGCACGCGATATGGCCCTCACGTGCCCGCCGGGCCGCCTGACATCCGCTTGCCAGGACCGAAAGCCCGCGGCAGCCGTTATGAATCGTGCAACTTAACGGCTGTCGCGGACGTGCCTTGGCTGCCAACGGCGGACGCGGCTGCGGCCGATTCCTTTCGGCGGCAGGGTGAGTCCTCATATGTGGCTGGAAGGAGCACAGATGTCACAGGAGCAGCCAGGTACCACGGTGGATAGAGCGGAGTTCGCCAAGTTGACCGAGCCGTTCCGACGTGAGCTGCTGGCCCACTGTTACCGCCTGCTCGGCTCGCTTGACGATGCCGAAGACCTGGTGCAGGAGACTTACCTGCGGGCCTGGCGGTCCTACGAAGGTTTCGAGGGCCGGTCGTCGCTGCGGACCTGGCTGTATCAGATCGCCACCAACACCTGCCTCACCGCCCTGCGCAACCAGGCCCGCAGGCCCCTGCCATCTGGCCTCGGCGCCCCCGGTGACAACCCGCACGCACCGCTGGCGGCAGATCCGGAGATCACGTGGCTGCAGCCGATCCCCGACATGCTGGTGACCGGCGACTCCAGTGACCCCGCGGATGTCGCGGTCTCCCGGGAAAGCCTGCGGCTGGCGCTGATCGCCAGTCTGCAGTACCTGCGGCCACGGCAGCGCGCCGTGCTGATCCTGCGGGAGGTACTGGCCTTCTCCGCCGCCGACGTCGCCAGGATGCTCGGCACCACCACCGCCGGGGTCAAGAGCGCCCTGCAGCGCGCCCGAGCCCGGATTGAGGAAGTGGCCCCAGCAGCCGGCCAGGTCACCGAGCCCACCGAACCTCACGCCCGGGCGCTGCTGGAGCAATACATCGCGGCGTTCGAGAACTCCGACCCCGCGGCCCTGACAGAGTTGCTGCGCAAGGACGCCACAGTCGAGATGACGCCGTCCCCGACCTGGTTCGCCGGCGGCAACGCGATCGCTTTCGCCGTCGCGGGCCTGGGATCCCCCGGCGACTGGCGCATGGTTCCCACCATCGCCAACGGGCAGCCCGCTGCGGCGGCCTACCGCCGCGGCAGCGACGGCATCTACCGCGCGTACGCCATCGTGGTGCTCACCGCAACGGCCACCGGCATCAGCCGCATCGTCGTGTTCGGCGACCCTGGCCTGTTCGCCAGGTTCGGCCTCCCGCCAGCCCATCCAGCCGCTGGGGTCGGGATCACGGGCGGGATGGGGTAGGCCAGCATGGCATCCCCCGGCAGCAACGCCAGCCTGCTGGCAGGAGCGGCCGCCTACGCCATCAACTGCGTCAGCCACGTCACACCAGGCGTTCTTTCCTGCCCAACGCCGTGCGCCGGCTGGGATCTCGCGACGCTGCTGCGCCACGTCAACGACTCCCTCACCGCGGTACACGAAGGCATCGCCGCAGGCCATATCCGCCCCCGGTCCGCCGATCCGGGCACCGGCGATCAGGGCATGAACCTGGTCGCCACATTCTGCGACCTGGCCTGCGGGCTCCTCGCAAGGTCGGTCACCGCAGACCGCCAGCACCAGCCGATCACCATCGCCGATCGCCGCCTGCCCGCCAGCACGCTCATGTCCGTGGCAGCCGTTGAGCTCGCCGTCCACGGATGGGACCTCGCCTGGGCATGCCAGCGCCCCCGGCCGATCCTGCCTGCCCTTGCCACCGGTCTCCTCCAGGCCGTCCCGCCGCTCGTCCCGCCCGCCGCCAGAAACACCCTCTTCGCCGCCCCGCTTCCCGTCCCGCCCCAAGCTAGCCCAAGCGACCAGCTCATAGCCTGGCTCGGCCGCAACCCGCGACACGCCAACATCTCGGTGCCGTGTCCTGGTTCATGACACCCGCCCGGCCGAGAGCCTGGCGAGGTGACAGCCCAGCCATGAACATGTGAGATTTCGGCATCACCTCACACACGTTCGCGCGAACATGTGCGATTTATCCCAGCCATCACAGTCGCCGTGTTGCGACCATGGCTGGAATCCGCCCAGCCCTTGGTGGCCTATTTGCCGCGAGCGTGGGTACAAGCCTCCTGTCATGGCCTGCGGCTTGTGCCCTGTCCGCCCGCCGGGTAGCTGCTGGCGGCTACGCACTGGGTTCAGGCGGCACAGTACAAGGTCTATCCCGGCAGTGTCCGCGCACGCCAGACGGCCAGACAGGACCAAATGCCCCGAATCGGTCTCAGATGGGGTGCCCTGATTAACAGGCTCTCCGGAAGTGAAGGGGACGTTTTGAGTACTGAGGGACCAGCCAGGAATGTGGTTCTCGTGCACGGCGGCTTCGTGGACGGATCCGGCTGGCAGGCCGTGTACAACATCCTGACCAGATATGGCTACAACGTCAGTGTCGTGCAGAATCCCACGCTCTCACTGGATGGCGACGTCGCCGCAACACGCCAGATCATCGACGAGCAGCCCGGCTCGGTCGTGCTGGTCGGCCACTCCTATGGCGGCGCGGTCATCACCGAGGCAGGCAGGCACGACAAGGTGGCTGCGCTGGGCTATATCTGCGGTTTCGCGCCGGACACCGGCGAGTCGGTGAACACGCTGATCGCCGATCCTCCTCCCGGCGCGCCGGTACCGCCCATCCTGCCGCCCAAGGACGGTTTCCTGTTCCTCGACCGCGACAAGTTCCACGCATCATTCGCTGGTGACCTGCCCGCGGATCAGGCCGCCTTCATGGCTGATTCGCAGGTCCCCTGGGGTGTGGACGCGCTCGCCGGGACAATCAGCGAGCCGGCCTGGCGGACGAAGCCGGCCTGGTACCTCATCACGACACAGGACAAGATGATCCCGCCGCCCGCGCAGCAGGCCATGTCCCAGAGGGCAGGCGCTACCGTGACCGAGGTGGCGGCCAGCCACTGCGTTTAGGTGTCGCAGCCGACCGCGGTGGCGAATCTCATCAAGGAAGCCGCGGCTGCCGGCCAGCCGATAACCCCGGCTGGCCGGCAGCCGCGGTTTGCCTAGAACCAGCCGGCCCTGATGGGGCTGTCGCTGCTAGTGTCCCGCGCCTGAAATCCGTTGAAGATGTATAGGCTGGTCCCATGGCGAAGATGGGGCGGCCCATGGCTGAGCTGGTGCTGTCGGGCGATGAGCGGGCGACGCTGGTGCGATGGTCGCGGCGGGCGAAGTCGT
>WNGE01020965.1_pt1 | contig 11118 bp, 8 predicted proteins | sample 5400651 | NCBI WGS metagenome assembly WNGE01 (sample SAMN13153370, study PRJNA577476) | soil metagenome | isolation source: 60 cm soil or saprolite under grassland replicate 2 | place: USA:California | collected 2016-06-15 | reverse complement strand
CAGCTTGCAGGCAGGGCGCTCGAGCTCGCGCGCGAGATCGGCGACAAGCTCGTGCAGTCGGGTGCGCTCAACATCCTCGCCGAGCTCGCCGGCGGGGAGGGGGACGAGGAGACCGAGCGCAAGCTCTACGAGGAGAGCCTTGCCCTCCGCCGCGAGCTGGGCGACCGTCGACTGATCGCGAACTCGGTGCTGACGCTCGGGCGAGCAGAGCTGACCCGCGGCGAGTACGAGCGCGCGACGCCGCTCCTCGAGGAGGGCTTGAGGCTCGCCCAGGAGCTGCAGGACACCTGGAGCATGTCGCTCGCGCTCATCTACCTCGGCCGGGTCGCGCTTCAGCGCGGTGGCGACTCTTCCGAGGCCACGAAGCTCTTTTCCGAGGCACTCGCGCTCGCGAAGGATCGTGGGGACAAGCGCGTCGCGGCCGAGTGCCTGCAGGGGCTCGCGGCAGTGATCGGCACCCAGGGCGAGAGCGTCGAAGCGGCGCGCCTCTTCGGCGCCGGCGACGCGCTGCTCGAGGCGATCGGCGCGACGCCGTCGAGCTCCGAGGTCGCGATCAGCGAGCGGTTCGTGCCGCCCGTGAAGGAGGCGCTCGGCGACGAGCGGTTCGGCGAGGAGTGGGCGGCGGGCCACTCGACGCCGCCCGACCTCGCGATCGAGCTCGCGCTCGCCGCGGCGAGCTCGGCGGGCCGGCGGCCCGAGCTGGAGAATCGCTCGGGCGCTCGCTAAGATCGGGCGGAATGGAGGCGGCCGCCCAGGGTCTCGAGAACCGGGGACTCGTGCACCGTACGCACACGGCCCTGAGGCAGTCGCGGCCGCTCCAGCTCCTGATCGGCGCGCTCGTCGCGGCGATCGTGACCCCGCTCGTCGGGGCGCAGCTGTACACCGGCGAGATCATGTGGCCGCTCGTGATCGGCGGCTACTCGGGCGCTGCCCTCGCGTTCCTCACCGCCCTCGCGTGGGATCGCCACTCTCGGCTCCAGGATGACGTGCGGCAGCTCGAGGCCGAGCGGCACCGTACCGAGCAGCGCCTGCAGCAGGAGCAGGATCGGCGGGTCGTCGAGGCCAGGCGCCGCTTCGGCGCGCTCGAGCTCGAGCTGCTGCGACTGAAGGCGAGCATCGACCGGACGAAGCTCGAGCAGCACGCCTACAAGCACTTCTTCCCGGATCTCCCGACCGGTTCGTGGCAGGCGTCGAGCGCGCCGCTCGGCGTGCTCGTCTCCGACTACGAGTTGATAGCCGATCTCTCGACCTTCTACGGGCACGTCGAAGAGCTCCGCTGGCGTCTCCGCTTCAAGGCGGAGACGAGCACGGACGAGACGCTGGTCAACTCGATGATCGACACGTTCGTCTCGCAGATGGCGGAAGCGGTCGACTCGCTCCTCGAGCAGGTCCGCGAGCAGGTGGAGAACCCGCAGGTCGAGCAGATTCTCGGGGCGCCGCAAGCTCCGCGCGGGCCGGCCCAGGGCGTCGTGCGCAGGCGCCAGTTCACCGGCGCGATCCGCACCCAGACGCCGGAGGAGATCGCCCGCGCGCTCGCACGGCAGGGCCTGCCCGGCCTCGAGGGCACGCCGCCGACTTCCGACGGCTCCTCGTAGGCCGCTGTACTCGGTCCGACGACGGCGTTAGCCTTCGGGGGCCATGGATGCGGCCGAACTCGCGACGATCCCGTTCTTCGCCGCACTGAGCGCGGAGGAGCGCGAGCGGCTGGCGCCGTGCGCGAAGCGGACGGTCGTGCCGGCCGGGCTCGCGATCACCGTCATGGGTGAGCGAGGCGACGAGTTCTACGTAATCGAGGAGGGGCGGGCGTACGTGTCGCAGGACGCCGCGCGGCTCGCGGAGCTCGGGCCCGGCGACTTCTTCGGCGAGGTCGCGCTCGTCGACCCGGAATGGCGGACGGCATCGGTGCTGGCGGCGACCGCGATGCACCTGATCGTGCTGACCGAGGGATCGTGCGGTGCGCTGCTGCGGGACAATCCGCAGCTGGCAGACCGGCTCTCGATCGCCGCCCGCGAGCGGCTTGCGCAAAGCGGTTACTAGCTCTGCGGGGATCGACGCCTAGCCGCGCACGCGGTACGGTCAGCATGTGAGCGGGCGGCGGAAGAAGCAATCGGGTCCGGACCCGAACTGGTTCAAGACCGCGGTCTTCTACGAGATCCACGTCCGCGGCTTCTTCGACGCGAACGACGACGGGTCGGGCGACCTTCGCGGCCTCGCGCAACGGATCGACTACCTCTCCTTCCTCGGCGTCGACTGCATCTGCCTGCTGCCGATCTATTCGTCGCCGCTTCGGCACGCCGGCTACGACCCGGCGGACTTCTGCGCGGTGCATACGGATTGCGGCACGATCGAAGATCTTCAGACCGTCGTCGCAGCCGCGCACGAGAACGGGATCAAGGTCGTCCTCGATCTGGCGTTGAACCACACGTCGTCCGACCACCCGTGGTTCCAGGAGTCCCGAAGCGACCGCGACGGGCCGCGCGGCGACTGGTATATCTGGTCGGACACCGACGACCGCTCGTTCGACGTCCCGGTCATCCCCCCGGAGGGCGAGGCCACGAACTGGACGTTCGATTCCGTGCGCGGCCAGTACTACTGGCATCGCTTCTTCCAGCACCAACCCGATCTCAACTTCGCGAGCCCGGGCGTGCGCGAGGCGATGCTGAGCATCCTGCGCTTCTGGCTCGACCACGGCGTCGACGGCTTTCGGCTCGACGCTGTTCCGTATCTGTTCGTGGGGGACGACGCGACCGACGGGAACGTCCCGGAGACGCACGGCTACTTGAAGCAGCTCCGCAAGGAGCTCGACGAACGCTATCCCGGTCGCATCCTCATGGTGCAGCCGAACCAGTGGCCGGATGCCGCGTCGGAGTACTTCGGCCATGGCGACGAATGTCACGTCTCCTCGCACCTTCCGCTGATGCAACGCATGTTCGCGGCGCTGCGGCGGGAGGAAGCGCGACCCCTGTACGAGATCCTCGAGCAGACGCCGCCGACGTCGGACGCGTACGCATGGGCGTTCTTCCTGCGCATCCATGACGAGTTGACCCTCGAGCTCGTCAGCGACGAGGAGCGCGACTACCTCTGGGGCGAATACCAGAAGGATCCGCGCATGAGGCGGAGCCTCGGCGTCCGTCGCCGTGTCGCTCCGCTGATGGAGAACGGCCGGGACGAGATCGAGCTCATGTACGCGATCCTCTTCTCGCTGCCCGGCTCTTCCGTTCTGTACTACGGAGACGAGATCGGCATGGGCGACAACACGTCGATCGGCCCGAACGACAGCGTGCGCACGCCGATGCAGTGGAACGGGGACCGGAACGGCGGCTTCTCACGCGCAGACTTCGCCCACCTCTACCTGCAGCCGCTGATGGATCCGGTGTACGGCTACCAGGCCGTCAACGTCGAGGCGCAGCTGCGCACCCCGACGTCGCTCCTCAGCTGGCTGCGCCGCTTCATCGAGCTCCGCAAGAAGCACCCCGTCTTCGGGCTCGGCAGCTACGAGCCGCTCGGCTCGGACAACACGCGGATCTTCGCGCACATCCGCCGTTGGAACGACGAGGTCGTCGTCTGCGTCCAGAACCTCGCGAGCTCCGCCCAGCCCGTCCAGCTCGACCTCTCCGCGTTCCGCGGCCTCGTTCCCGAGGAGATGTTCGGGCCGACGCAGTTCCCGCCGATCGGCGACCTGCCCTACCTGCTCACGCTGAAGCCCCGCGGCTTCTTCTGGTTCCAGCTCCGCGAGGCGTAGGCGGCCGGCAAGGCCGGATTCAAGCATCGCGGGCTCCACGCCGATCTGGCGTCTGTGGACGATCTAACAGCACGGCTGGCTTTTGCGCCGGCGTCGACCGCGATAGGGGACCAGCTCCGGCCCGGGCCGCCGAGGCGCGAGCTGCTTTCACCGGTTCTGTGGCTCTACCTGCTCGTTGGGCTCGCCGCGCTCGCGGCGTTCTACGCGATGCCCCACGACTCGCTCTTCCAGGACACGATCTATTACCCCGCGCTCGGACTCGCGTCGGTGGTCACGATCGTGGCGGGGATCGTCTGGTACCGGCCTTCCCATGCACTGCCGTGGCTCCTGTTCGCCGCCGGCCAGCTCCTCTTCGTCGCGGGCGACGTGCTCTTCGGCGTCTACGAGCACATTCTCGGCGAGACGGCGGTCCCGTCGCCGGCCGACGCTCTCTACCTGCTCGGCTACCCCGTGCTGGCAGCCGGCCTCTGGCTGCTCGTTCGCCAGCGCTCGAGCCGAACCGACTGGACGAGCCTGATCGACGCGGCGACGGTCACTGTGGCGCTCGGGATCGTGGCCTGGGAGCTGCTGATCGTCCCGTACACGCGCGACGACACGCTGTCGGCAGGCGAGAGGCTCGTCTCGATCGCCTACCCGCTCGGGGACGTGCTCCTGCTCGCCGTGGCGGCGCGCCTCGTGTTCGGAACCGCGGTCCGGACGGTCTCGCACATCCTGATCGTCCTGTCGCTCGTCTGCCTGCTCGTCGCCGACCCGCTGTACGCACTGCTCACGATCCGCGGCGAATACGGCTCCGGAAGTCCGGTCGACGCCGGCTGGATTCTCGCGTACCTCTTCTTCGGCGCCGCTGCCCTGCACCCATCGATGCGGCGAATCTCCGGGCCGGCCGCCGAGACCGTGCCGAGGCTCACGCCGGGGCGCCTCGCATTCCTCGCCGCGGCGGCGCTCGCCGCTCCCGCTGTCCTCGCCTTCCAACCGGAGCGGATCGGTGTCGCCTGCACGGCAGCGCTGATCGTGCTCGTGGGCGCGCGGCTCGCCGGAATCGTCACCCGCCACGAGCGCGCTCTCGCCCGCGAGTCGCAGCTGCGAGCGGCGGCGGCGACACTGGTGGCCGCAACGACGGACGAGGAGATCCACCGGGCCGCGGTCGAGACCGCGGTCGCGTTCGCCGGAGGTGGGGAAGCCCGCGCGACGCTCGGACTCGAGAACGCCGACGGATGGAGCACGGTCGCGATCTTCCCGCTCGTGGTGATGGGCGAGCCGCGCGGCGCACTCGAGCTCGAAACTGCCTCCGGCGTTGCGGAGGAGGATCGCACCGCGCTCGAGACGCTTGCCGACCAGGTTGCGCTCGCGCTCGAGACAGTCGCGCGTGCGCGGGAAAAGGCGGACGCCGAGCGCCGACACATCCACGACGTCTTCTCACGGTTCGTGCCGGAGGCGGTGGTGGAGGAGGTGCTCGCTCAAACAGACGGCGCCCGCCTCGGCGGCCGGACGCTCGACGGAACGCTCATGTTCACCGACCTCCGGGGCTTCACGAGCTTCTCCGAGTCGCGGCCCGCCGACGAGGTGATCTCCGTCGTCAACCGGTTCCTGTCTGAGCAAACCGACACGATCATGGCGCACGGCGGCACGATCATCGCCTACCTCGGCGACGGCCTCATGGCCGCATTCGGAGCGCCGATCGAGCAGTCGGACCACGCCGACCGCGCCCTCCGCGCCTCGCGCGAGCTGATCGAGACGAGGCTGCCGGCGCTCAACGACTGGATGCGCGAGCACGGCTACGGCGACGGCTTCCGAATGGGGATCGGGCTGAACAGCGGCTCCTTCATCTCGGGCAACGTCGGCAGCGAGCGCCGTCTCGAGTACACGGCGATCGGCGACGTCTGCAACACCGCCTCGCGGATCCAGGACCTCACGAAGGGGACACGGCACATGCTGCTCTTCTCCGGCTCGACGCTCGAGGCGCTCTCGGCCGCGCCCGCCGATCTGGTCGACTTCGGTGACGCCGCGATCCGCGGCCGCCTCGCGCACATCGCGCTCTGGTCGCTCGAGTCGATCTCGGACGCAGCGTAGGGGCGGCCGACGTCTGCTCTCAGCCGGGCTGCCGCGGTTCGTGCGTCTCTGTTGCCGTCTCCCCGCCGGCGCCGGCGGCGCTCTGGTTGATGAGGCGGGCACCGCGGCCGCGCGTGACGAAGCTGAACGTCCAGCGCGTCAGGACGAGCAGCCGGTTCTGGAATCCGATCAGGTAGAAGAGGTGCACGACAAGCCAGGTGAGCCACGCCGGGAAGCCGCTCAGGCGGATTCCCTTGACATCGGCGACGGCTTTCGAGCGGCCGATCGTTGCGAGGTTGCCCTTGTCGATGTACTTGAACGGCGGCGTGGTACGGTCGCGGAGGCGGTTGCGGATCACGCGGGCGACGTAGCGTCCTTCCTGCATCGCGACGGGCGCGAGTCCGGGCAGCGAGACGATCGTGCCGTCGCTTTCCTCGACGCGGACCATGTCGCCGATCGCGAACACGTCCGGGTGGTCGGGCAGCGTGAGGCCTGTGGTGACGGTCAGCCGTCCGGCGCGGTCGACCTCCGCGCCGGCCGCGGCCGCGAGGGCCGCCGCGAGCGGGGAGGCAGCCACACCGGCGGCCCAGATGACTGTTCGCGCGGCGACATGGTCGACCTCGCCGTCTGGGGGACGGACGGCCACGGAGGTAGGGGTGACGTCGACCACCGTGTGTCCGACGAGCGGGGTGACGCCCAGCTTCTCGAGCGCCTGTTCGCCTTTGTGCGAGAGCGAAGGCGGAAAGCCCGTGAGAATCCGGTCGGCGGTCTCGACGAGAAGCACGCGGGCGGCATGTGTGTCGACCGAGCGGAAGTCGCCGCGGAGGCCCTCGCGGGCGAGCTCGGCGATCTGTCCGGCCATCTCGACGCCGGTTGGGCCGCCGCCGACGACGACGAACGTGAGCCAGCTCTGCCGGCGTTCCTCGTCTTGCTCGACCTCGGCGGCCTCGAACGCGGTGAGGATCCGGTTGCGGATGTCGACGGCGCCGGCAAGCGACTTCAGCTCCGGCGCGCTCGCCCTCCAATCGTCGTGACCGAAGTAGGAGTACTGCGATCCGCCGGCGACGACCAGCGTGTCGTAGTCGAGCGTCACGCCGCGTCGACCGTTCGGGAGGCGGTCGAGCACGACCTGCCGCCGTTCGAGATCGAACCCGCTCGCTTCTGCGAGCACGACACGGGCATTCGCCTGGCGCTTCAGCACTGCGCGAAGCGGCGTGGCGATCTCGGCGGCGGAGAGCGCGCCGGTCGCGACCTGGTACGCGAGCGGTTGGAAGAGGTGAAAGTTCTGCCGGTCGACAAGCGTCACGTCGGCCGCAGCACCGCGCAGCTTGCAAACCGCCTGCAGGCCACCGAAGCCGCCGCCGATGACGACGACGCGATGGCGAACGAGCTCAGTCGCCGACCTCGAAACGTCCTGCTGCACGTGTGCATTCTCCTCGGCCGGGAGGTCTCCGGTTCTGCTGAGCGAATCTCAGGCAACCGCGACGGCAGCGCGGCACTCGTCACCGACGCTTCGAGCCCGATGAGCGCGGCTCCCGTCCCATCGAGGAACGACGTAACCAGGCGGAATCGTAGAGTGAATGGGCGGAAGTTGAGAGTGCGCAAACCACCTCGTGCTCGTCGCGGCGCCACTGCCCGCCGATGAACCAGTTTCAATGCTCCGGAGCCGGCGTTTCGAGGTTGGGCACGCGGGGTGCGAGAGGGCCCTTTGGGTCGCCGGTCGGTTGGCGCGATACCTGATGGAGTGAAGGCCGCGGCCGGCGAGCCGATCAGAGACGAGTGTGTGCGGCTTCGGGATGGTCGCGGCCTCGCGTTTACGGAGTGGGGCGATGTGCACGGACCGCCTATCTTCTTCTTCCATGGGTCGCCGCTCTCCGAGGAGCCGCAGCGGCTCTTCGATCCTTTCCCCGTAAACGATCACGATCTGGCCGGACGAGGGTCGCATCGCGATCGCGCGCCACTGGGACGAGATCCTCGAAGCCCTGGCCGCCTGAAGGGCCGGGGTGGTCACGCGCGGCTGAAGCGTCGCGGACGTTGTTCGCCAACGCCCGCCCACGGGCGTGCTATGCGCGCACAGCGACGTTCAGTGAGCCGAACCGGACAGTGCGCAAACCAAACGAGAGTCGAGCGCTGAGCGGTCGAACTTGAAGTAACGGCGCTCCGCTTGCGCGTCCCCTCCCTTGTGAGATCATTGACACAAGATCGTGACGAAGGAGGCGAGATGGCCGCAATCGTGGAGAGCATCGAGATATCCCGCCGCCCCGAAGATGTCTTCTCGTACGTGACCGACCCCTCGCGTCTCCCCGAGTGGCAAGAGAGTGTCGTGTCGGTACGTAGGGAGGACGATGCCCCTCTCGCGGTGGGCTCGAGAGCCGTCGTGACGCGGCGGGTCGGTCGTCGGGAATGGCCGATGACTGCGGAGGTGTCCGAGCTGAATCGTTCTCGGAGCTGGAGTGTCCGCGGTGTCGACGGCCCGGTCAGAGGGATGGTCAAAGGCACGATTGAACCACTCGCTAACGGCGAGCGATCGCGCGTAACGATCGCCCTCGAGTTCGAGGCGCACGGGGTCGGCAAGCTACTCGTCCCGCTCGTCGTCCGTCGGCAGGCGCGTAGGGAGATGCCGAGGAACGAGGAAAAGCTGAAGGAGTTGCTCGAGCGGAGCGCGTGAGCCGGATCGACCTCGGCGCGTCCCGAAGGTGGTGGGTGCTACTGGGCTCGAAGCAGTCACCCCAAGCTTGTCGATCACGCCGTTGCTTGCACCGTTCCGTGCCCCTGCACGTTTGCGCAGGCACCGAGCGAGGGCGACTGTCAGGGCATCCTCGCCTGGCACATTCGCGAGGGAAACTACGGCGATGTGCGCCTTGACGGGTTGAACGTCGTTGCGCTGGCCGAATTCGAGGGCAACATCTGGGCAGGCGAAGCGAGCCCAGCGATGGGGATGTACATGGACGACCGCGCCGATGAGGGCCAGCGGGAAGCGCTCCAGATGATCTTCGGCGGGGAAGCCGGAGGCTGGCCTGGCGACTTCGCCAAGATGGTCGTCGACGTGCGTGGGCGACGGCTCGGGCCGAGGCGCTGACCGGCCCGACGACGCCACCCGGTCAGCGGGTCCAGGTTCACAACGCACCCGGGGCGGAGGTCGGGTCTGGCCAGGTCGCGACGTGGGGCAGGGCGACAGCCGACCGAGCAGACGGCTTCGGCTTCACGTGGGAATGGGACGGCCGCTCGAGCAAGCATTTTCCCCCTTCGACTGGGGCGGCCCTAGCGGATGGGGCCCTGGTTGCGGCTCGTTCGTGCTACGGGTAGCTCGTCGCGCGAGGTGCATCGTGGACTCCTGGCGGTTGAGCGGATTGGCGCCGAATCGATGCCGTGCTGCTGACCGGCCGGTAACCGTCGAAGTCGGATTCGAGCACGCCTTCGCCGCCCGTCAGCGCCGGCAGCCGCCGTTGGAGGTCATGAGCCCTAGTCGCAGGCATCACCGTCTCGATCGTGGAGAGGTCCCCGAGCAGCGACAGCGGTTCCAGGACGCCGCCGAGTCGTGCCACCGACGCCAGAACGGCGCCGACGGTATCCGATGGGGTCTCGATGCTGACCCGGACGATTGGCTCGCAGACTGCCGTCCTGGCCCGCTCGAGCGCCTGCATGAGGACAAGCGGCGTGAGCTTTCGGAAGTCGGCGGCCGTGCTGAGCGGCCCCCGTCTTGACGGAGGACCGTCAGGGACGCTGTAGGTGCACTTGGTCATCGTCACGACGCAGTCTGTGACCTGCCAACCGAAGAGGCCCTCCCGCAGCGTCTCGCGGACGTACTGGCCCATGTGCTCCGTGAAGCTTTCGACCGTCTTGTAGAGGTACAGCGGGACTGTGCGAGGATCGACGTGCAGCCGGAACTCGATCCCCGAGCCGTCAGGCGCAGGATCGATGACGAGCCCGATCGTGGCGAGAAACGGATTCGATTCCGCGCGGAGGATCTCGATGGCCTCGCCGGTGCCGATGGGTCGCTCGATGTAGATCGGCGTCGTCTCGCGGAACGTGACGTCGAGGCCGAACTCGTCTGCCAGCGTCGCCTGGATGACTTCCTTCTGGACCTCGCCGTAGAGCGAGACGGAGATCTCCTGGCGGGTGTCGTCCTGCCGGACATTGATCAGCGGGTCCTGCTCGGCGAGCTGGGCGAGCGCGATGCGGAGCCGCTCGCGGTCGCCTCGATTGCGCGCGACGACGACGGACTCCAGTGTCGGAGGAGGGAACTGATGCTGCGCTCCGCCGCTGCCGGTCTGGCCGATCCGGTCGCCGGTCTGTACCTCGCCGAGACCCCAGAGCTGTCCGACGGCGCCCGCGGGGACGGACGGACGCTGGACGGCGGGCCCGCGTTCGAAGACCGCGATCGCGGTCACCTTGTCCTGCAGATCGCGGCCGAAATGCAGCCGGTCGCGCGTTCGAATCGTCCCCGAGAACATCCGGACGTATGCGATCTTCTCTCCGCTCGCGCCGCGTTCGATCTTGAAGACCGTCCCGGATACCGGTCCGTCGGGATCGCCCTCCGATGCCGGCAGCAACTCCGCCATACCGGCCATCAACGGCTCCACGCCCGCACCCGTGATCGCCGACCCGAAGAAGACTGGGTGCACCAGTGCTCGCTTCGTCTGAGCCGCAAGCTCCTCGCGAAGCTGCTGATAGGGGACACGAGACTCGTCCTCGACGTACGCCGCCAGGATCCCGTCGTCGCGCTCCGCCAGCACCTCGGCCACGCGGCTCAGGAACCCGGGATCGTCCTCGCCGGAGAGTGTGAAAGACGCGGCGCGCGTGCCGAGCTCGCGCGCTCCACCCATCGGTACCACCGCCGTCGTCAAACGCTCCGCGATCGCCATCAGTACACGCTCGTCGCCGGCTCCCTTGCGGTCGATCTTGTTGATGAACATCAGCGTCGGAATGCGCAGCCGCTGCAGCGCGCGCATCAAGATGCGCGTCTGCGGCTGCACGCCCTCGACAGCAGAGATCACGAGAACTGCGCCGTCGAGGACGCTAAGGACCCGTTCCACCTCGGCGATGAAGTCCGGGTGACCCGGCGTATCGATGAGGTTGACGTGGACATCCTCGAGTGCGAACGACGCGACGGCCGATCTGATCGTGATACCGCGCTGTCGCTCCAGCGTCAGCGAGTCGGTCTGCGTGGTGCCGGCATCGACGCTTCCGACTGCGTCGATGACGCCCGTCTCGTAGAGCAGCCGTTCGGTGAGAGTTGTCTTACCGGCGTCTACATGCGCCAGGATCCCCAAGTTGAGCGTTTTCTGCGACACGCGTCATACCCTCCGAATAGGTCGTAAAGCCCC
>WNGE01008300.1_pt1 | contig 11118 bp, 6 predicted proteins | sample 5400651 | NCBI WGS metagenome assembly WNGE01 (sample SAMN13153370, study PRJNA577476) | soil metagenome | isolation source: 60 cm soil or saprolite under grassland replicate 2 | place: USA:California | collected 2016-06-15 | reverse complement strand
TGCCGCGGCCATCAGGCTCAGGTAGGTCTGTGCCTCGGCCAGGGTCCTCGCGGTCAGCATCAATTCGCTCCTGTATTCCGGTAGCTGTCACGGACGACGAGCAGTCGCTCCAACCGGAACCTACCCGGTTCGGCGTCGAGCATCGCACGGCCCTCGCCGGTCCAGAATGCATCAACCGGTACGACGTCCTCACCCGGCGGGATGAACTTCACAACCTCCGCCACCGAGGCCGCGGCGACATCCAGTACGGCGCGCGCCGCCTCGGACCGATCGTCGACGCCGACCGTACTCGCGGCCCGGTCCGCGACCTGCAGCCACTGGCCCGCATCAAGCAACTCGGACGGCTCGGGTCCACCGAAGTTCGGGAACGGGCCGAGTGCCTCGCGCTCCGGCAGGCCGAAAAGGTACTCGCGTTCCGCATCGCAGCCGGGGCATTCGCCGGTGTAGCTGATGACCAGCTCACCGTCGAGCTGCGCCAGCCCGTCCTCCCACGACGTCGCGACGGTGCCGCAGTCCGGACAGGGGTTCAGCTCCAGGTAGAGCAGCACTTCGTCGCTTGTCCGCGCGATCGCGTACGTCGGGTCATAGGTGCTCATTGGGCCTGCATCCCGCTCCCGGTAATGCCGGCGGCACTGCGGGCCTTGCGTTCGCGTGCGCCGTCGGTGCCCATCTCGGCCTCTGCCTGCGCCTTGGCCGGTCGTTTCAGCGTGTGGTCCAGCTCGGTCAGCGCCGAGGCCGGAATCCCCTTGTTCTGCAGGGCTTCCACGACCGCGCCGGTGAATCGCCCGTTCCGCTGGCCCGACAGATAAAGCTCATGCAGATCCACCTGCCCCTCCGCGAGCAGCGCGAGGCGTGGATGCAGAGTCGCGAACGCAGCGGCGAACCCGTCGTCGTCTCGGCTCAGCCCGGCCATCGTTCCGTCGGGTTTGGCGACGTACACGTGCTTGCTTCCGTCCTTACCGTGCAGGGTGAGCTCGACGTTGACGCCGTCCCGACGGGCCTCGGCGAGCGCTTCGACCATCGGCCCGTAGGGGTGGCGCTCCTGCTGTCCGTTGTCGCGAGTTACTACTTCATGCGCCTCGACCTTGCGCGTCTGCGTCTTCACCGGCTTCGGCGCCTTGGACGGATCCCAGTTCCGCATCGGCGGTACGCCGGCTTCCATCCGCGCGCGCATCTCGTCGTACTCGTGCCGGAACATGGTCAGGTACGCCTCGCCGGTGGCAGCCTGGCGGATGGTGTCGGTGCGCTCCGTCTTCGGCTGACCGCGGCGGTCGAGCGTCCGCCGCTCGAAGTCGAGGTGGTAGTCGACGTTGACCTTGACCGTGACCACTTCGGCAGACTCGAACTTGCTGGTCTCGTTCCGGTTGCCGGTGGTGTCGGTGTCTTTCTCCGTGACCTGCTCGCCACCGGAGACGCCGCCCTTGACGTCAAGGGCCGGGAGGCTGCCGCCCGCTGTCTGACTGGTCGGCAGCAGCCGGTTGCTCTTGTTGGTGAGCTGTGTGATCCGCTGCTGCCGGTCGATCTCGCCGAGCTGCACCGTGCCGTCGTCGTCCGGATCGGAGATCAGCTCGAGCCCGGACACCTCGGCCCGGACCCGTACGGCGACCGCCCGCGAGCCGTGGCCGGGGACGGGCAGCTGGACCATCGGGTGGCCCTCGGCGCTGGCGATCCGCTCGAACGCCGCCATCCGCGCCGACGCCGACAGCATGTTCTCGAGCGTCGTCTTGTGCGTCTGTACGCCGGCCGCGGTCAGCATGTCGCGCCGGCTCAGCCGGCCGTAGACGGCGTTGAAGAGGTTGTCGACCTTCTCGTCGCCGGTCAGGTGCGCCTGGGTACCTTCGACGAAATAGACGCTCGGCAGCGTGATCGCCCGGTGGTCTGTCACCTCGGGCAGCTGCTTCGGCGGCGTCGAGTTGATCACCGAGGCCGGGAGGAGTTGCGTCATCCGGCCGGTCGATTCGCGCCGGGTCGGCGTCGGTTCCTCGCGCACCTTGTCCGCTGTCTGCGCGAGCCTGCCCTTGGTGGCGCCGCCCTTCGACGGCGCTTCCTCGACCTCGACGATGACCCGGTAGTCCCGCTCGACCCGCTTGGTCTTGAGCCACAGTCCGCGGCTCATCCGGGTGTTCTGCTCGGCGCTGGACGCGGTTGTCGACGTACTGACATCGGTGCTCAGTCCGGCCGAGCCTGCGGTCAGCGCACCACCGACGTTCCCGCCGTAGCTGGTGGTGCTGGTGACGCTGCGGCCTTCCTCGCGGTAGTCGTAGGCCTGGACAATGTTGAAGGCGTTCTCGCTCTCACCCGAGTCCGTGGTGCCGTCGGTGGTGACGGGTCCGTCGAACTCGACCCGGATCCGTACCTTGAGGTTGCGCGGCGAGCGGGAGGTGCCGGCCGGGTACTCCTTGACGAAGCCGCGGGGGTCGAGCATGTCGTCGATGTGCCCGCGCCAACGCAAACCCGCTAGGTCGCCTCGCAGGCCAGTCGCCAGTACGGCGTCGTTGAGCGCGCCGGGGGAGTGCTCCTCGATGGCGGCATGCACCTCGCGGAGCAGGTCGGTGTCGTTGCCGTCGAGATCCTGCAGCGACGTCCGGTCGATCAGGCTCGCGCCCATCGTCGTCTGGTAGTGCCTTGGCAACTGCACCTCGACGCGTTGGTGTACGACGTCCTCGGCGTCGCGCACGGTGGCGTCGAACTTCGCGTTCGGCGCCTTCGGCAGATTGGCGATGCTCCGCAACTTCTCCGCCAACCGCTCCGTGGTGTGCGTCGCCGCAAGTCCGTCGGTGACGCCGGTCTTCTCCACCTGGTAGCGCCGGATCAGGGCGGTCGTCGTACGAGGAGGAAGACTGAGGTTGCCGTCGAGGACGCGTTCGACGGCGTCGGACGCCTTCTCCAGCGGGAGGTCGAGCTTGCCCCGGCCGTACAGCCGCAGCGCGTCTCGCTCGGGCATGGTCAGCATGACCGCGCCGCTCTCGAGCTCGACCTTCTTCGGCTTGACACCGTTCAACCGGATCTCCGCCTCGAGGATCAGGTCGCCCCAGAACTGGTAGTGCTGTCCGTCGCGGATCGCGAGCCGCTCGACCCCGCCGATCTGGGTCTCGGTGCTGGAGGTCGACCGGCTGCCGGAGCGGTTGGCGCCGGCCGAACCGCCCGTCGAGCTGCCGTCGGCCTCGGCCATCCCGGTGCCGCCGCCGATACCGGCGGTGTTGCCGGTCGATGCGCCGGCGGTGATGCTCGAGCTGCCGAGGGTCAGGTTGATGTCGCCATTGACCGGATGACCGCTGCCGACGTACGTGAGGTTCTCGACCCGGGACCTGATGGTCAGCGTCGCCTGGCGCGGGGTGAGGCCGCGCTGTGCGATCGCCTGCACCGGGTCGGACGGTGCGGGGCTGACCATCAGGCTCGTGCGGTACTCCGAGGTGAGGAGCTCCGGGCGGGCGGTCAGATTCCGGGTGCCGAGGAACGCGCTGAGGTGGTGCAACGCGCTGCTGTCGCCGCGGGCGATCTCCGGGAGCGCCTGGGTCAGCCGGCTGACCGGGTCGCCGACGTCGACGGCCTGGAATGTTGCCGACTGCAACAGTTCGGGATCGACCCGGCCGGCGATGGACATCGACGGCTGCTCACCGCGGTGGCAGAACTCGCTGTCGATCCAGAGCCTGGCCTTGCCGTCCACCTCGACGATCGGATCCGAATCACCGGTGGCGGTGACTTCGGTGATCGTGGTCGTGTGCGGCACCTCGAACACCGCGACCGGCGCGGTGCTCTCGGTCAGCGACACCCGGTTGACCGTGCCGCCCGTCGCCCAGCCGAAGAACCGGCCGAGCGAGTTCCGGCCGTAGCTCGGGCCGACTTCCGGCGTACTGCCCGCGTGGTGTGGGGCCGGCTTGTTGCTGAAGCCGAGCTTGGCCAGCCAGGGCAGGCTCTTGGACCGGCCACCGGATCGGCCGGTCGTGTTCGAGGCGATGTCGAGGTTGACGACTGTGCCGCCGGTGCTGACCCCGAGCAGCCTGGCCTGGTCGAAATGCTGTTGGTTTGCGATCCGGTAGCTGTGTACGTCGGGTGGGCGGCCGGTGTGGTGCTTGGTGAGCTCGAACACGAGCCCGCTCTGCGCAGCTTGGTCGTAGCCGGTCTCGAGCCGGTGCCTCGTCACCTGCTGGCAAACCCGCTCGTAGTTGGCCAACTGGCTGGCGACCAGGGCCGGGTCCTTGCCGGCCAGCTCCCGCAGCCGCGGCCGACCCTGAGCATCCACCGGGGGGATCATGTCTTCCCTGGCCAGGTGGACCAGGAACTCCTTCAGGGCCGGGTCGGCGCCCTCGAAGTCCGTGATCAGTGCCGGCCCGGCGCCTCGGATCTGCTTGGGATCGTTGCCCATCCAGACGGGGACGTTGAGGTCCTCTTCCGTTGGCTGCGGATCGCCGCGCAGCAGCAGCCTGCCGTCTTTTCCGCGCTGGGGCTTGTTGTCCGGACCGAGCACCAGGCCGTCCCTGGGCACCGGGAGGCCGTAGCGGAACGCGTCGTTCTCGGGCATCCGCAGGACGGCGTCACCCTCGCCGGGCACGCTGAACGAGTCGCCGCCGTCGATCCGGTGGATGGTGAGCTTGTGGACCAGCCGCATCTTCAGGCCGAGGGTCGGCTGCATGCGCTGGACGCTCGGGTGGATCGCCAGGTCGCCGGTGTTCATCCCGTCCTCGCGGCCGGTGCTGCGTCCGCTCTTGAGGCTCGGGCCTAGGTCCCATTGCGTCGTACCGACGTCGTTCAGGGCGGTGCCGGGGTAGCCGAGCGTCGCGGAGACCGAGTTGGAGGAGGAGAAGGTCTGGCCGCCGGACGCGCCGGAGAAGCCGACCCGCAGCCGCTCGACCTTGTGCTCGGCCGAGCTGTCGCCGAGCAGCTCCGCCGTCTCCCAGACCGCGACCGTCTCGAGCTGGGCGTAGGCCACCGCCCGCCCGCCGTTGGTGATGACCCGTCCGATGCCGCCCGGTTGGGTCGCCTCGACGAGCCGGCCCGGTGCGTCCTCGGTGAGCAGGCCCCGCAGCTGGTCGTGGCCGACTCTGTCGAGCGAGCCAAGTCGTTGCCTAAGGCCCGCAATCGCCTTGTCGGACATCTCGCTCAGGCCGTCGACCCTGGTGGCGACATGCTCGGGAAGCGCCGTACTGTGTTCGCCCGCCAGGCCGAGCGTCTCGAGGCTGACCGTCTCCGCCGGCGGGCCGACGGTGTACGAGTGGCCGATACCGAAATCGAGCGTGTCGGCGTCCTGCGGTTCGCCGGAGTCGACGACATGCGGCTCCGACCATTCACCGACCGCGGACGTGCGCATCCGCCAGCCCCAGCGCGGTTGGGTCGACCGGAACCGGAGCGTCTCGCCGTTGAGCACCTCGACGGCGCCCGGGAGCCCGTACTCTGTCGCGCCTCCGGTGACGCTGTGACTACGCCCGACCGCGAACTCCAGCCCGGGGGAGATGAGCTGCGACGCCGCCTTCAGCTGACTGGTGTCCGGGAACAGCGCGGTCGCGGTCTTCAGGCTGAAGCCGCCGTTGTAGCTGAGGGTGTCGGTCGACGTGGTCGCGACGTTGTAGCCGCCTTGCACGATCTGGCCCAGCTGGCCCTCGTCGATCGTGACCGGGCTGTCGAGCACCTCACGCAGCTCACCCGGATCGAGCCTGATCTCGAACTGCGTCAGCTGAGTCACGTCGGCACCCGGGTCGTTCCCGACCGTCAGTACGACGCCATCCGGCGACAGCGTCCGCCGGGTCTCCGCACGGAGTGTGCGGTGCAGCAGCTCCGGCGTGAAGCGGAACGGGTTGTTCTGCTCGGCCAGGGCAGTGTTGAGGTCCCTGGTCAGAGCCGTCAGGTGTGGCAGGCGGCCTGTCGTCGTCGCCGTTTGCTGGATGTCCTTGGACGGCAGGGTGGCAGCGACAGCGGCCTTGTAGGCATCGACCGTCTCACTGGCTGTCTTCGCGAGTGCAGCGAGCTCAGGGCCAGGCGCGCGGCCGCTGTCCAGCTCGGTGAGGAGAGCTTGAAAGGCGTCGCGGGCTTCGTCGGCTCGCTGTGCTGCGGTTGTGCAGTTGTCCGCGATCGTGGTGTGCCGCTCGGCCTTCGCGTTCAGGTTGTCCGCGGCGACTCGCAGCTTGCGGCCTCGCTCAGGCGCGGCCGAGTCCTTGAAGGCTTCCTGCTCCTCGGCCTTCTCCAGAGTCTTGGTGGCCTCGACTCCGGCCGCCTTCGCGCTCTTGGCCCGCGCGTCGGTGCGGGCAGTCTGGTCGGCTGACGCCAGCTCGAGGCCGGCCATCTCCTGGACCACCTGCTCGCGCAGGTGGGCGGTCGTGTTCGGCGCCGGGCGTGGTGGCGCCGTACGATCCGGCGCGACGACCTGCCGACCGATCCATGGCAGCGCCGGTGCAGGCTGACCGCTCTTCCGGATGGTCTCGGCAAGGTTCGCGAGGTCGAGCTCCACTTCGCCGACGTCGCGAGTGCCCTGACCCTGCTGGGTTTCCCGCCATTCCCTGCTGAGCTGGCGGAACTCGTCGTACTGCGCTGTGGCGTTGCGGTCACGCGCAGCCCGACGACTTCCGAGTGATGCGCGGAAGCGGCCGACCAGGCTGGGCGGTGCCGTTGCTTGGGCCTCGACGTCCTGAAGCACGCGGCTGACCTGGCTCGTCCAGACACGTGGCAGCTGAGCCGTCTCGAGCCTGGGGGAGATGCGTACGACGTGCGGATCGGTCAGGCTGCCCGCTCGCATGGTCGCCTGCGCGACCAGCCCCCGTGGCGGCTCACCGACCTCGACCCGGAAGTGCTGCGGTCCGTCGGCCGTGCTGACCACGCCGACCTGTGGGCGACTGATCAGCCGCATCGGCTCGGTGACGCCAGTACCCAGGTCGGAGGGCTGGACCTGCAGCAGTGCGTTGAGCGCCGCTGTCTCCGCCTCTGCGGGTGAAAGGTCTCCGAGTGTGCTGGCAGTACGACGAGATTGGTCGGACCTGGTGAAGTCCGGCATACCGACTCTGCGGTGCCTGGTTCCGACGGTACGGCGATGCCGTCGCGGCGCCCGCACGGTCGCAGTGGACGGGCGGGCGATGATCTCCGCTTCCCGGCTGATGGCCCGCGCGGCCTCCACCGTGTCGGCGACGAGCGGTGGCTGGCCTTCGGTCCGGTCCTTGGCGCGCTCCGCCGCGAGCCGCTGCAGTGCCGAATCGGTGGTGAGCTCGTTGCCCTCCAGAACGGTCCGGAGCATCGCGCGGGTCTCGTCCCGCATCGAGTCCGACAGGTCAGGTACGTCGAGCAGATCGTCGAGCGCCTGGGTCGCTCCATCGACGGGCGAGACGCCGCCCCGTGCATGATCGAGCTCCGCGCCGAGTAGGGCAACGGCTTCGACGACCAGTTGCTCGTCGCTGACCTGAGTAGCCGCGCGTCTGGCAAGTCGCTCGTCCAGACGGCGCACGGCATCGTGATCCAGCTGTTCGTGGGCGTTCAGCCGGACCCGGCCGTCACCGAGAGCCAGCGCCTCAGGCGCCAGTACACCCAATGCCAACCCGACCGCTGCCCGGGCCCGGGACGCCGCATCGGGGGCGGTGATCGCGGGAGTCGTCATTTCCCTGATCCCCTCCCGTCTGTACCCCGGTGTTCACCAGTTGTCACCAAGGTGTGGTAGTCGGGACGGTAGCAAACAATCGGTTACTCGCCAGCCACTCAGCTCACCCGAAGAGTTAACGATTTACGCCTGCCCGTCCTCCTACGATCGGCACATGACTAACCGGCTCGGCTCGTCCGAATGGAGTGTCCCCGAGGCACGGAGCGTGGTGGCCCAGCTGCGGCACGTGGCCACCGACGGCACGGAGTACGACGGCGTCGAGCTCTTTCTCGCTCTCTGTGACTACCTTGACCAGCTCCACGGTTCGCCCGGCTTCGACCAGGTGCTGCCCGACGACGAGCGGGCCGCGCTGGCTCGCGTCGTACAGCGGGTGCGCGGTAAGTCCGCCGTACCGGAGGAGGACGAGGAGCGACTCGTCCAGCCGGTCAACGCCGCCGTCACGCTCACCGAGGGACGCGTACTCGCGGCGCACCTCGAGAGCACCGACGGCTGGCAGCGTGACCTCGGCTTGGCGCTGCAGGGGCTGTTCACCTATCTAGACCAGTTGTACGGCGGTCCGGGCGCTTTCACCGAGCTCCTGACGTCGGAGGAGCGGGAGCGGGTCGCGAGGCGGTAACGGGCCCCGACCTCCCGGCCCGGTTGGTACCTTCCTGCCATTACGGTATGCGGGTGAGTCTCTCGTCCTCCACGCGTACCCCGTCCCAAGGCACCCGAGGAGCGGGCCGAGCGGGTGGTGCGACCCGCCTGCCCAGCAGCCGGGAGCGCCGCCCCGCCTTGGCCGCGCTCGCGGTGATCCTGATCCTGCTCGGCGCCGCTGGCTCCGCCCTGATCGCCCTGAACAGCGGCAACCGCTCGGACTTCGTCGCGATCGCCGCCGACAAGCTCGAGCCAGGCCACAAGCTGGAGCGGAAGGACCTGTCCCGCGGCGACCTCGCCGGCGCGACAGGTGGCCTGATCCCGTGGTCACAGGCCGACCAGTACATCGGCCGCTACACGACGACCTGGCTGTACAAGGACCAGTTCGTCACGCCGGACAACTTCACCAAAGGCAAGGAAGCACCCATCCCGTCCGGTGGTGCGCTGGTGGGTGTGAGCTTGGAGGGCGGCCGGGCGCCGTCGGACGGACTCGACGTCGGCGACATCGTCCAGGTGGTGCGCGTGCCTACGGCGAACCAGGACGGTACGGCGCCGATCACCCTGGTCAACGCAGCCGAGGTCACTGCCAGCGCGGGAGCCATCACGGACGCGAAGACGAACGCCAACACGACCCTGAACGTCACCGTGCTGGTGCCGACCGAGAAGGCAACCCAGGTCGCGGCAGCCGCAGCCGCGAAGACGCTGGTACTGGTGAAGCTGTCGCCCGCGACGAAGCCCGATGTGCCGCGCAACGACGGAGACAATTGATGGCACTGGTGGCACTGGCGAGCGCGAAGGGCTCGCCCGGGGTGACGACCGCCAGCCTCGTCTTCGGCGCGCTCTGGCCGCGGCAGGTGCTGCTGGCCGAGTGTGACCCGGCCGGCAGTGATGTGGCGATCCGGATGACCGCACAGGGTGGTTCGCCGCTCAACTCCGACCGCGGCCTGGTCAGCCTGGCCGCCGCGAGCCGGAAGGGTCTGGGCGACGAGGTGATCCTGGCGCACAGCCAGCAGCTCGACGGCGGTCTCGACGTACTGATCGGTGTCCGGTCGCCCGAGCAGGTCGGCGGTATGGGCGGTCTGTGGCATCCGCTCGGGATCTCGTTCAACCAGATGCAGCAGGCCGACGTACTGGCCGATTGTGGCCGCATCGGCGCTTCATCCCCCCAACTGCCTGTCATACAGTCCGCCCGCCTGGTCGTCATGGTCTGTACGGCGACCGGATCGTCGGTGGCGCATCTGCGGGAGCGACTGTCGTCCCTGGTGCACCACGTCGACGCTCAGCTCGGTGTGGTCGTGGTGGCGGACCCGAAGCAGCGTGACGGAGTCAAGCAGGTCTGGACCGTGCTGGACGCCATGTCGGTGCCGGTGCGGCACCGGTGGCATCTGGCCTACGACCCGGTCGGCGCGGCGTTCTTCGACGGGCGCGGCCATGGCCGGCTGGACAAGACCCAGCTGATCCGGTCCGCTACCGACATCACCGCCGAGATGGCCGCGATCGTCGCCGGGCCGCCGCAGCACGACTTCGACATGGCCGAAGCAGCCTTCCCGCCGCAGGGTGATTGGCGATGAGCGCCGACCAAGAGCTGGTCCGGAAGCTGCGGGTCCAGGTCGCGGAGCGGCTGAACGAACAGCGCCGCCGCGACCAGGTGAACGGCGTACCGCCGATGAGCGCGGAGGACGAGCGCGAGTACGCCCGCTCGCTGATCGTCCAGGTACTCGAGGACCACGCCCGCTACGAGCTGGCCGAGGGTCGTACGCCGCCAACGCCCGACGACGACGCGCAGATCGCCGGCGCGATCCACTCGGCGCTGTTCGGCGTCGGCCGGCTGCAGCCGCTGATCGACGACCCCGACGTCGAGAACATCGACATCAACGGCTGCGACCAGGTCTTCGTCCAGTACGGCGACGGCCGGGAGGAGACTCCGGGTCCGGTCGCCGAGAGCGATGACGAACTGGTCGAGCTGATCCAGGTGCTGGCCGCCCACGCCGGCCTGACCAGCCGGCCGTTCGACTCGGCCAACCCGCAGCTGGATCTTCGGCTGCCGGACGGCTCCCGCCTGTCCGCCGTCATGGGCGTCACCGCACGTCCGGCGGTGTCGATCCGGCGGGCCCGGCTGGGCCGGGTGTTCCTTCGCGATCTTGTTGCCAACGGCACCATGTCCGACGACGTCGGATCATTCCTGCGCGCCGCAGTCGCGGCGCGGAAGAACGTCATGATCGCGGGTGCGACGAACTCCGGGAAGACCACGCTGCTACGCGCACTGGCGAACGAGATCGGGCCGCACGAGCGCCTCATCACGGTGGAGCGTTCGCTCGAGCTCGGCCTCGGCGAGTTCAAGGACCTGCACCCGAACGTCGTCGCGTTCGAGGAGCGGCTGCCGAACTCCGAGGGGGTCGGCGAGGTCAGCATGGCCGACCTGGTCCGCCGCTCGCTGCGGATGAACCCGAGCCGCGTCATCGTCGGTGAGGTGCTGGGCGACGAGATCGTCACCATGCTGAACGCGATGAGCCAGGGCAACGACGGCTCGCTGTCGACGATCCACTCGAACAGCTCGATGGAGGTGTTCAACCGGATCAGCACCTACGCGATCCAGGCGATGGAGCGGCTGCCGATGGACGCCACCCAGATGCTGATCGCGGGCGCGCTCGACTTCGTCGTCTTCGTCCGCAAGCACAACGACTACCAGCGCGGCGGCGGCCTGAGCCGGTACATCGAGAGCATCCGCGAGGTGACGGGCTGGGACGGCCGGGTGCTGTCCGGTGAGGTGTTCGCGCCGGGACCGGACGGCCGGGCCGCCGCGCATGCTCCGATCGCCTGCATGGACGAGCTCGAGCACTTCGGCTATCAGCCGCTCGTCCACGGAACCTGGGCGTGAGGTGAGGCCGCGATGAACGACCGGACGC
>WNGE01008299.1_pt1 | contig 11119 bp, 15 predicted proteins | sample 5400651 | NCBI WGS metagenome assembly WNGE01 (sample SAMN13153370, study PRJNA577476) | soil metagenome | isolation source: 60 cm soil or saprolite under grassland replicate 2 | place: USA:California | collected 2016-06-15 | reverse complement strand
ATCAGTTGTTTTGCCCACGCGCTTCTGATGATTCCCAAACCTAAAACAGAGACATTCATTTTGAACCGTCCTTTCTCTCTTTCAGATCAAAGAGGAAGAGATTCGTTTCAGCGTCACGTGTTTTGATGAGTGGTGTGCGATATGCCGTAAAAAACAGTTCCAGCGTCGGCCACACGATGGCTTCCAGAATATGCCCGCCATGCACTTGGCCGTCAGGGAAACCCACCGCCCCATGTGCGTGGATTTGCGGCACGCCATTGACCACGCCAACGTCGCCGATGAGTGAAATCATCTCCACCTGGTGCTCGATGGGGATATTACGGTAGGCATTTTGCGCCCGATCAAACCAGCCGAACCGCGCGCTCTCCAGAGCACCGATAGCAGTGAAATGGCCCGCCACGAATTTTTCGCGCACGGCAAATTCAGTGAGGCCGGACATGATCTCGTCACCTTTGGCAAAAATCGCGGCGTAGGTCCTTTCACCGCTCGGATTTTCGGCGATCAGCCGGGTCTGCAATCCGGGAGCGCGACCTAGATTCGTGACTGGGCCAGGCAGGGTGTAACCTTTCGGTGCCGTTTTCTCCTCCGACTGTCCCACGGCGAGACCGCCAGCCGCGAGATAGCCACAGGCGGCAAGGCCGGAACGGACCCATTGGCGCCGTGATAGTGATGATGAATCATTGAATTGGTTTGATGTTTTCATGGCGTATAGGACCGAGGTTTGGCAGTGCTCGTCATGTTAATTATATTTCGTTCATTTCTTGTGAGCCAGAACCTGTGATCTACCCAACGGTCGGCGTGCTTTCACTTCGACGCCCGCTTCTTTTTCGAGCGCCTTGATGACTGCGGAGGCGTTCTCTTTCCTAAAGCCAAGCGCGACGGCCGATTCGAGATTTTTTCCGACAACGCGCAGCGCCGGAATGGGTGACTGTAGACTTTCAGCAAATTTTTCAATGAGGCCCGCGTCCTTGAGCATGAGCTTGAGTGCGAAGCTGGGAGAAAAATCGCGTTTCAAAATATTCTGACCATTGCTCACGAGCAGCGGTGAGCGGAAGTCGGCGACTTTCACGACTTCCATCACCGTGTTCAGATCAAGCCCGGTTTTTTGCGCGAGCACAAGTCCCTCGGCAAGCGCTTCCATTTCCAACGCGACGATCAGGTTTCCCACCAGCTTCATGGCCGCGGCATTTCCGTTTTTGCCAAAGTAATGAACGGTTTGACCCAATTGCTCCAGGATCGGCTTCACTTTTTCAAAAGTGTCCCTTTTGCCCGCGGCCATAATCCAAAGCTTGGCATCCGCAGATTCTTGCTTGCTGCCAAACACAGGCACATCGAGAAAATCGACACCGTGCTTTGCATAAGCTTCCTGTTCTCGCAAACTGGTCGCGGGAAGAACCGTGCTCATGTCCATCGCGATCTGGCCTGCCTTGATTCCACTTAGAATTCCTTTCGCGCCAAAAACAACTTCCTCGACGGCCTGGTCGTTACTCAAGCTGTACATAACAAGCTCGGCGTCGCGGATGGCGTTGGCGGGAGTATCGGCGACGCGCGCGCCTTTCCTGGCGAACGGTTCACACTTTTCAGCGCTCCGATTCCAGACGGTAAGTTCGTACCCGGCTTTGAGAAGGTTCGACGCCATGCCGCTGCCCATGGTTCCGAGACCGAGATAAGAGATTGTCTTTATCATATATGGGCTCCGTTTAACTGCGATTTCCAAATTCGCTTCAACGGACCATTTGGACCGTAAAGCGGATCGTTGTCGGGCAACGGCACAGCTGCAATGTTGCGATCGGCCTGCGGTCTTTCTCGGGGCAATCCGCGCAGCAGATCCCATTGGCGGCCGCCCGGATACGCGCCGACCACGCCGAAATCGGCGCTCGATCCAAGGTTCTGGTGTCCGACACCAGCTGGAATCACGATCACGTCACCGGGACCCACTTTAACGGTGGTACCTTGCGCGCCGCCAAGCCGCAGCGTTGCCGAACCGCCAAAAACGCCGAGTACTTCATGCGTCGTGCTGTGGTAATGAGGAAACGGATAGACGCCTGCCCGCCACGAACCGGTCCAATCGTTTTCGGCGAAGCGCTGTTCTATGACGGAAGCAAGGTCCTTTGTATTTGCAGCAAATGCTTCGCGGTAAAGCAGCAGCGGAAGCGTGTTATTAGGAATAGCGCCGTCGTCTTTGAAGACTAATTGCTGCGGTTCGACTTCTTTAGGTTGCTGTCCCATCAGACTTCCTCCTCCAATGAACAGAAGAATAGTAAGTTTGCATCCAGCTTTGAAAAGGTTAGACACCATGCCGGTGCCCATGGTCCTGAGACCGAGATAAGCGATTGTCTTTATCATATGTGAATGCGCCGAAAATTGTTCATTTCGATGCTGTGAAGGTATTGTGCGGAGCAGAGCCTCGCTATTGCACGGGTGGGGGATTTTTCGGTGCCGCTCGGGAGATGATTCGTGATCCCTCTTTCGAGGTAAATTTCGAAATAAGCTAGTCCCGCCGAAGGCTTGGCTTCGGCGATTACTCCTCAACCTGGCCCAGCGGGACGGCCAGCGCGCTGAGAACAACGGGGAGCGCCAGCGCCCAGAGGCCGAACTTGACTTCCAAGGCGGCGCCGGCGGCACAGCCGACGACGAACCCGATGACGCAGGCGAAGGTCATGCGTGCACGGCGTCGGGCCTTGGCGAGTTCGTCGGCGTTTCCGCGGCGGCGGGCGAGCGTTACCAGATCGACAGTCAATTGAGTAATGTTCGTCGTCATTACGGCGGTGGATGGCGCGCCTTTCAGGGCAAGCTTCCCCAGCACATTCTGGGTCGCCATGGCGGAGACCCCAAGCATTCCGGCGAGGACCGCCATCGAACTGTCGGCATTGTCAAAGCGGCCAAACCCGACACCGAGTAGCAGGAACCCAGAGAGAAGCGCAGTTTGAAGCCACAGCAATTGACGCAGTGGTGGCGATCCGGCCCGTGCAATCGCGCCGGACGCCAGCGTCACCACGCCCATCACCACCATGAAGACGGGAACCGCCAACAGCGGCCCGATCTGACTGAAACCACCAGTCACATAATGCGCAGCCACGATTACCACGTTCCCGGTAATGTGGGCGGTGAACAGTCCGCCAAGTGCGAGAAAGCCGATCACATCAACCGCGCCGGCCGTCGTGCTCAGCACGGCCGGTAGCAACCAGCTGCTACGAAGACGTGTGAGCCGCGGTGTCATTGTCCTAACGCTACGTTTAGTAGATTCGCCCTAAAATGAGAATGTTTTCTCACCAAGAAGTTTCATAGCCGCGCATTTCTTCTTGGGCGTTTCTTCCTGGTCGGAAGCATCGAACGCGTCGGCACGCTTAAGCCTGACGGTTCTGATAATCGATTGTGATCTTGCCAATGCGAACTGGCAGCGAAGATCATTCACTTATGAAATTCTGGGCTTGGGACAAGAAGAACCTTCCTTCGATCACACACGCCATTCGCGCAGCAGTTGCCGCGACCGCGTCAGTGATAATCGCGCGCCTCGTGCAAATGCCCGAGGCGTACTGGGCCGCGATCGCGACTTTGGTCGTCATGCAATCCACGCTCGGCGCGACACTGACGCTCTCGATCGGGCGAACCGTCGCCACGGCGGTGGGTGCGTCAGTTGGAGCACTCGAGGCAAATTACTTCAGAGCAAATCTGGTCGCGTTCGCGGTTGCGATTTTTCTCGTCGGATTGCTGCCCATCGCGTTTCGTTTGGAGAAGACGGCATATCGCTATGCGAGCATTACTCTCACGATCATTGTTCTAATTCCGCGCTCGGCTGCACCGTGGATAGTTGCTTTGAATAGATTCATTGAAGTCTCGGTCGGAATCATCGTTGCTCTTGCGGTCGTTGCGGTGTGGCCGGAACAGCATCAGAGCGTCGCGAAGATCACAGGCGAATAGCTAGCGCAATTTGACCCGGGGAGCGCACGCACCTCGGGTGCAAACGCCAGTCCAGCTCGAACCGATGGTGCCCTCGACATCACGAACTTCTCTTCCAGAACATCGCGGCGAGGTGCGCCAATGAGCTCGCCGTGGCGAGCGCTCCACTAACAAAACAAATTAACTTTCGCTAAATCGACATTTTATCGCCGCGTCCGCTCAGAACTGCTTTAACCATGAACAACCAAAGCCGGTTGTTCGCGCTTCCTCTCCAGTGGGTCACACGCCCGCGGGCGCCATCTGCGACACTGGCGCGTTTTGCTCGATCAGATTCTGCGCTTTGAGATCCGCCCAGAACTCAGTGGGGATCTTCGTCTGCATGGAAGTGTAATCCGCCAGGATTTGCTGTTCGCTTTTGCAGCCCACCACCAGGGCAGAGGCAACATCGGGTGCTGCAGAGAATTGCAGAGCGGCGGTTCGAAGGTCTACTCCATGATTGGCCGCCACATCCCGAAGCTTTCTCCGCTTTTCAATAAAGGCTGCCGGAATCTCGTAGGACTGCTTTCCATAGTTATAGCGAGGGCTTCCTGAGATGAATCCCGCATTGAGCGCAGAACCGATCACGAAGGAGACGTTCTTTGCTCGCGCTGCTGGAAATACCTGATTGAGAGCGTTCTTGTGATCGATCAGAGAATACTGCGACGCCAGCAGGCACACATCGGGATCTGCAACCTCCAGCAAACGCATGATCGGCTCCGGCGTGTTGACCCCGATTCCCCAGCCTTTGATCAATCCCTCTTCCCGCATGCGAGTCAATTCGGGAAAGGCGCCTTTTCGCGCAATTTCGAACTGGTCCTGCCAGGGAGTTGGCAGATACTTGTTATCGGAGGAGATGTCATGCACAAAGGCGATGTCGATGCTGTCGATACCAAGCCTCTGGAGACTATCTTCGATAGATCGCCGAACACCGGATGCCGTGTAATCGTAGATCACATCGTTGGGTGAAGGTGAAAAAGGAAAGTACTCTTTATTCTTCGCAGTTTTCGAGGCCTTAAGCAGCTTGCCCACTTTCGTGGAAAGAACGTATTCACTCCGGTTCTTGTTATGAAGGAAGTTGCCGTAGCGGCGCTCAGCCAGACCTAGTCCGTACCACGGGGCCATGTCGTAGTATCGAACGCCGGCGTTCCATGCTGCTTCGATCGTGGCGTAAGCATCCTTGTCCGTAACAACCTCGAATTCGTTGCCAAGCGGAACACCGCCCATCGCGAATTTGAAAGGTGGTTTGTAATGTCCTTTAGAATTACCGCTTGAAGTTTGCGCGCTACCGGTGCTCCCAGCCATATCCGCAGTGTCTGCCGCGGCGGCTGCTTCGGCAAGAAACCCTGTCGCTGCCGCCATGGTCGCTCCTTTGAGAGTGATGCTCAGAAATTCTCTTCTTGTATTCATATTCATTGATCGATGTTTATTTTGAGGCTCGCACGGTCGAGCGAACCGAATCATGCCTGTCATCGGTGATGACGATGATCGTATCCGGCGCAGTGGGTTTGCGCGGATAGGGTGATTTGATCAGCGCAAAGGCGTTTGACGCCAGCACCGACATCGCGATCACCGCGATAGCTAAAGATTTAGTCGTTTTCATGCCAACAACCTAACGACGGGCTTCAGTTGCTCGCTACGACGCAAGCGTGGGATTTTTCCATCCCCCCTACGAGTCGCTGCTCGCTACCTCGTTGGAGAGAGCGATACATGACTAACCGCGGATTACGCGGATGTCGCAGATTTATCTGTAGCGGCGGTCTACGACTGCCGAAAACATTCTCACTGAATTAAACGTTGAGCGCCTGCTCGCGAACGCTTTCGGAGTTGACGTTTGCTTACAAAACTCCAACTGCAATCCCTGCTCCATTCTATCGATTGTGATCTTGCCAATGCAAACCGGCGGCGAAGATGATTCACTTATGAAATTCTGGGCTTGGGACAAGAAGAACCTTCCTTCGATCACACACGGTATTCGCACAGCAGTTGCCGCGACCGTGTCAGTCATAATTGCGCGGTTAGTGCAAATGCCCGAGGCGTACTGGGCCGCGATCGCGACCTTGGTCGTCCTGCAATCCACCCTCGGCGCGACGCTGACGCTCTCGGTTAGAGAATTGAACGAAAGCATCCCAGAACGTATCTCGGGCCACGGTCCAATCATTGTGGACCTGCCTCTGCAGGAACCTTCATTGACAACCAGTTTGCTTCGGCATTGAGGCGAAAAGGATGACAAACTACGGGTGTTGCCCTTACCCGGACAGCAGATCCGTCGGCATCCTCTTTCAGGAGACTCGTCTGTAAACTTGTTTGTACGTGATAGTTTGAGACAGTCGGGGGCTCGTTTCTGTCACTTGCATAGTCAGCGTCCGCCCATCAGGGCTTAGAGTGTAATCATTAACTCTGCGCCCGTCTGCTGACGTGAATGTCTGCGCCAAACGCCGGCCTGCCAACTGCATGCTAGCGTTCACCTTTCCTCCGTCAGGACCAACCCAAGCGACAGGTGCACCCTTCGCCGGTGTCCGTAACGGCGGCTGGTTATCCACGGTGACACTGATTTCATTCGGAGAAGAAGTGATGGCTACCTGGCGGTAAGCGGGGTTCAGTTTCTCGAGGCGCCCTCGAGCGATATCTCGCGTCAGGAAGTTCAGCTTCCCCACAGCGTCCTCGATCACCTCATTCATATTGTCGCTGTCGGTTTCGTCTAGGATGTAGGTTCCATCTAGGCCGGACTTCTGTGCTGCAGCTAGTGTGCTTGAGCCGAGAAAGATCGCACTGCACAGCATGACGAGGCAAAGTGTCGACACGAAATTAGTCATAGCCATTTTTCTCCTGGGCCGGTGACGAGCGACGCGATCATTAAAGATTTGGTTGTTTTCATACCTGCAATCTAACGACGCGCTTTAGTCGCCCGCTCCCACGCTTGCGTGGGATTTTATAATCCCACTCGCGAGGCGGTCCCGGTTCCCTCTTTCGTTAGAGTGGCTGACAGAAACAACTGTCAGCGGTGCGAAATCATCGGTCTTTGCCTGTCCCCGGATCCGCTTTGGGTGTGCTGGCTTGCCGCAGCACCACCTGCGACGAATCCTTTATTTCGGTAACGATCAGAAACCGTTGCGACGCGCTCGGGGCACACATGCCGACCACCTGCAGGACGCCGGGCCAAGGCGGCATCAACATCGAGAAAGGCGACAAGATCCTCGTGCTCGACGAGGCAAAGCTGGCCAAGCTCATCGAGAAGCATAGGCGGGCCCTCATGGCGATGCCCGGTCCTGACGACGAGCCCCCAACGATCTGCAATCGGCTGTCGAATTTACGGACGTGATCCACTTTGTTGCCGGCCGCGAGGCGTCATTATGCTCACGGTCGCTCCGCCGTCAGCGGGACAAAGACGATCATTGCTCCAGAAAGTAGTGCGACCATCGCCGTGACCAAAATCACAAGTCCGCGATCGGCGCTCACTTTGCCGCGCTCGATGTCGCGATTTACCACGTGATAGCGCCACGCCGCCAGTACGGCCAGCAAGCCCCCAAGAGTCATCATCGCCACGCCTATTGGCAGCGAAATCCCCGCGCGATGTGCCTGCATCTCTGGATCCAGATGCCCCGACAACTCTTGCAACCAGACACTGAATTTCGCGAGTACAAAGCCGAGGCTGACGACTGCGACGCTCGTCCTAATCCACGCCAGAAACGTCCGCTCATTAGCGAGATATTCAGTCGCCCGCTTCGATTCATCTATCGTCGCGTGGTGTCGCTCCTTTTGCATTGCATCGCAATTTAAGGCATACGCTGTTCAGCCCGCAGGCTGTTAGAGCTTTCTTATTTTCTCTATTCCGCCGCCGCGGCCACAAGATTCACCAGCACACCGAAAGGCGGCGTATCCCAGCCCATGTCGCTTTTGTAGGAACTCCGGGCTGTTATAGCTAAGCCAAACCGCGCCATCCTCCGATTCCCATACCGAAACCTTCAGTGGCAAATCGAGCGCGAGCGAAGGATATCGGTTCATCAAAGGCGTCCCGGCTTTCGGATCGCCAAAGCACTCTCGGGACCACTAATAAACACCTCGATTGGCAGCGGATAGTTGATCACATAAGTGCCGTAGTTCTGGTCATGCTTGGCAGGCTGGACGCTGCCATCCGTACCCTTCGCCCGCGCCAGCAGCGTGTATCGCCCCGGCTCCTTCGGCGTAAGCCAGTCAAACTTCCAACGTCGCCACGCATACCGTTGAACGGGATCGAGAAATTCTGCCTCGGCCCAAGTTTCCCCGCCGTCCGTGCTCACTGAGATCTCCGCTACGTCGGTTTCCCCCGCCCACGCAACGCCGAAAACCATGTATGTCTGGTTCGGCACAACTGTTTCGTAAACGCGGGGCCGGGTGATCTCCGACTTCAGTTTTATTTCTCCCAAGGCCCGCCGGACAGGCTTTCCATCCAGATGGTCCCAGTAGCCGTAGTCTGATGTCTGCCAGTACCCTCGAAACGGTTCTCGCACCGCCTGGATGTGTGTCAGCCATTTGACGGACGCCATACCGTAATGACCCGCCACAACGGCACGCACCGGATATCCATGATTTAGCGGGAGGTCTCGGCCATTCATCTGGTAAGCGATCAGCACTTCCCGCTGGATTGCTTTGTCTCGGGGCAAGCTCCGGGCATACGAGATCGGATCGGGAGGGACCGGCGGTTCCGCCGGCGTCCCCCGGTCAGCTCCCTCGAGCACGATCTCGCAAGCATCTTCTTCGAGGCCGACGCGCTCCAGCAACTCCGCCAGAGGCACGCCAGTCCATTCTGCATTGCCGACAGCGCCGAGCTCCCACTGTGCCCCCGAGACCTGTGGGATAAGGAAGACCCGACTGTTGCCCGCACACTCCAGAGTGGCGAGCCGCGTCTCGGACGGCATGTCTCGCAACTGCTTATAGCTCAGGGAAATCGGATTCTTTACGGCACCATCGACGCGCAGTTCGTAGGACGCGAGCTCCAGCTTCGGTGCCAAGAAATGACTGCGTATGTAGAACAGCTCGGTCGGAGTGAGATACGAATCAACTTGATCCAAAGGAGTCTCCAGATTGGTTGGCTCTTTCTGTCGAATGATCAGGCCGGTCGAATTGGTTTGTAGCGCATTCTTCATGGTCGTTCACCTCTCCAGCAGCGACAGGACCTGGTCGGTACCTCCGATGACTCAGGATGTGGTTGACAATGCCGAGCGCCTGCTTTTCGGCCTCGGTGTAGGCGGTCGACTTGTTGAGGGATGGACTGCGAAGTAATTCGATTCCGCGCTTCCCCGTCGAATGTTGTGGGTGTCATATCGTATTGCTCCTTTGTCGATTTGATTTGCTATTTTTTCTGAAGCTTTCGAAGGTAGAAATCTCAGGAAATTTGAAATTTCTTTTCCCGAACCCTTTCCGCGCCACAGACGCGTTGGGTCTTCCGCAACTGCGCTTCCGGGGGATTTTTTGGTACCACTTATGAGGTGCTACGCGCTCGATCTCATGCATCGTAAGCCGCTTACGATAGATGCATGGGAAGGATTTCGGACTTCTGTGCAAAAACGAAAAACGGGGGCAGTCCTCGCTTTTGAACGCAAAGATTCACACAGCAGGCAACACCCGCCGTCGCATTGCTATGGCGTGGCAGGCGCCCGCTTCTACGACGAAATCCGGCGGGACAATCGTAAAGTGCTCTGGCAATGTGCGGCAGTGAAATTGCCTAATGCCGAGAAGGCCATTGTGGAGCGTGAGAAGGTCGGGGATTATTTGCTCAATGCTGCGCATCCCGATAATGGCGGCAAGGCAGCGTTTTTCGAAGAGCTCGGGTTTCGCCACGCTGAGCCGGAAACATTAGTGACTGCATTGCAGGAGTTGGTGCGCCAGGCGGAAGTCACGCAAACCGCAACGTCGCCGCATGGCCAGAAATATGTTATCGTTGGGCAAATCAAATCGCCAGTTGGTAAATCCGCTAACGTGCAAACAATTTGGATTGTCGATAAGGGATGGGATGTGGCTAGATTGGTTACGGCGTATCCGCACAAAGCATGAAAAGTAAAACAATCAGAGAACATGACCGAGTCGTTTTAAGAAGCGATCTCCCCGCCGAGCGCTTGAAAGCGGGCGATGTGGGAACGGTCGTGCATCTTTATCGGGACGGTCTCGCCTATGAAGTGGAATTCACCACGCTGGATGGAGACACGGCAGCAGTGGCTACTGTGGAAGCGTCGCAAGTTCGCCCCGTTCACAAGCGGGAAATCACGCACGCGCGGGAGTTGGAGACCGTGTAGGGCCGTTGATTCGTCCTTGCCGCCGGTACCGCTGAAAGGCTCAGTGTATTCTTTGATCGCAAAATGAAAGGCAAATTATGAGATTGCACGTCGACAAAGAAGCCGATGCGCTTTACCTGCGCCTAGACGATTTCAAGGTCATTGAGTCGGAGGAAGTCGCGCCCGGCGTGATCCTCGATTACAACGAGAAAGACGAAGTCGTCGGGGTCGAGATGCTCTACTTGTCCAAGCGGACGCCGAATTTGAAAATCACGGCGCTGGAATTTGAGTCGGTATAAGGTTCGGAGGCTTTTCCGGGCGCTGCGAAAGCTGTCGCGAGCAGGCTCAGCAGGGATATTTTGCGGCTGACACAGCCGCCGCTACAATTGAATTAGACCGCGCCGCGTGGCGCTGGCCACAGCTTCGGTCGGAGGGTTTGCCGATCTTTGCCGCTGCGGCTGCGTTGCTCGTCGGTCAAAGATCCACGAAGGATATTCTCTCTTCTCGCGCCTTGCCGCAGCGCCAAATCTCTGGCAACGCACTCGTTCCCTATTTATGAGATGGGTTCCACTTCAAAGCTGGATCAATCAACGTCAGATCCGTCTCCGGATCAAAACGCTTCTGCATCGCTACCGGATCGACTGTGACCATTACTTCCAGCGTCGGGGACACATACGCAGCGAGGACATGGCCGGCGCGTGTTGTTCCGTCTGATGCCCCGACTACCATGTGCGTATGGACTACGGGCTTTCCTTGATAGAGCGCGATGTCACCGCTCATCCCAATCACTTCGTGCTGACCGTTAATCGGAATCTTCTTGTACATTTTGCGCTGAGGATCAAACCACCCCAGCGTTGCTCCATTCACCGCTCCAATAGCGGTGAAATGCGCACTGGTAACGTGATACTTCTGTGCAAACTCCAGTAATCCGG
>WNGE01008298.1_pt1 | contig 11121 bp, 10 predicted proteins | sample 5400651 | NCBI WGS metagenome assembly WNGE01 (sample SAMN13153370, study PRJNA577476) | soil metagenome | isolation source: 60 cm soil or saprolite under grassland replicate 2 | place: USA:California | collected 2016-06-15 | reverse complement strand
TCACGAAGCCTTCCTTATGCTGCCATGTCCGCTGCACCAAGTTCGATGTGACGCCCACATATAGCGTACCGTTACGACGGCTCGCCAGCACGTATACGTAAAATACCTTGTCCATCCCGAAAACAACGCCGCTGGGTCCCCGCGTTCGCGGGGACGACCAACTAGCTACCTCTCGCCGCGGCGACGGCCTTCTCCCCCGCCTCGGCCATGTTGTCCGCGGTGATGACCGGCAACCCGGACTCGGCAAGGATTTTCTTCCCCAGCTCCTCGTTGGTGCCCTTCATGCGCACGATAAGGGGGACCTTGAGCTTGACCTCGCGCGCTGCCGCGACAACCCCGGTAGCGATCGTGTCGCATTTCATAATGCCGCCGAAAATGTTGACCAATATCGCTCTGAGACCGGGATTGCGCAGCATGATCTTGAACGCTTCGGTCACCTTTTCGGCGGTCGCCCCGCCGCCAACGTCGAGGAAGTTCGCGGGCGACCCACCGTAGAGCTTGATCGTGTCCATGGTCGCCATCGCGAGCCCCGCGCCGTTGACCAGGCAGCCGATGTCGCCGTCGAGCGAGATATACGAGAGGTCGAACTTCGAGGCTTCGACCTCGGCGGGATCCTCCTCATCGAAGTCGCGCATTTCGACGATATCGGGATGGCGGAACAGGCCGTTGTCGTCGACTGTGAGCTTGGCGTCGAGCGCGATCACACGACCGTCGCCGGTGACGATGAGCGGGTTGATCTCGGCGAGCGACGCGTCGGTCTCGTCGAACGCACGATAAAGTCCCTGCAGCACCTGCCTGGCCTCCTTGAGTCCCTCTTCCGGAATGCCGATCTTGCGCGCGACGGCGTCGGCCTCGCTATCGGTAAGGCCCTGCATCGGATCGATGAAGACCTTGTGAATTTTCTCGGGCGTCTTCGCGGCAACTTCCTCGATGTCCATGCCGCCTTCCGAACTCGCCATCAGCACCACGCGCTGCGTCCCCCGATCGACGACCATCCCCACGTAGAGCTCTTTGGCGATGTCCGCGCCCTCTTCGATCAGGAGTCGCCGCACCTTCTGTCCCTGCGGGCCCGTCTGGTGGGTGACGAGCTGCATGCCGAGGATCTTTTCCGCGAGGTCGCGAACCTCGGCGCTCGACTTCGCGAGCTTGACGCCGCCCCCCTTGCCGCGGCCGCCGGCGTGGATCTGCGCCTTGACGACCTGGACGCCGCCTCCGATGGTCTCCGCGGCCTTCACTGCCTCATCGACCGAAAACGCGGGGATGCCGCGCGGCGTCGGCAGACCGAAGCGGCGAAAGATTTCCTTGCCCTGGTATTCGTGGATCTTCACGCCTACCTCTCTGTCCGCGTCAGGCGGCGCCTCTGTACCATTGCGGATAGTACTTGCGCACCGTGTCGGTCGTCGTCTCGAGTGCGTGACAGCGGTCGAGCTGGAAAGGCTTGTCCTCGCCCTCCTCGATTTCGCGCCGCAGACCTGCGAACATCTGGATGGCAGCCGTCGGCGCCTGCGCCAGGAGCTCGGTCACGTGGCTGCAGCCGCGCACCCCGCCCATCGTGTCGTAGAGCGTCTTGCGGAAACCGTGCAGCAGGCTTGCCCCGACGAGCTTTCCGTACGCCGGCTCGATCAGATCGCAGGCGTCCGGGTACGGCATGCCGTCGGTGCGCACCTCGATCACGCGCACGATGTAATCGCGCCCGACCGTCACGCGCGCCCACATGTCGTGCACGGGGTCACCGGCACGCCGGACGCCCGTGAGCAGCGCGTAGTCGTGATCCTTGATGTCGGTCAGATGGCCTTCGAGATCGAACAAGTCGTCGTCGCGCCGGAATCCTTCGTAGACGACCCGTCGCGTATGCAGGCGGGTGCGGGCGATCGAGGGTTGGGCGAGGGGCATGGGATGATGGGGGTGCGGGTTGACTCGCGATGGGCCTGCAACGCGAATTGCTAGAATAGCAGCGGCCGCAAAGCGCGCCATTTTACGCGGCGGCGCTATAACAAACAACGACTTCGGTCTCGCGAAGGAAGCATCGATGGCTTTCGTGCTCGCCCTGGACCAGGGCACCACCAGCTCGCGCGCGATCCTCTTCGACCGCGCGGGAACGGTTCACGCCGTCGCTCAGCGCGAATTCGCGCAGCTGTTCCCGCAACCGGGGTGGGTCGAGCACGATCCGATGGAGATCTGGGCGAGCCAATCGGGCGTCATGGCCGAAGTGCTGGCCAAGGCCGCGATTGCGCCGACGGACGTCGCGGCGATCGGCATCACCAATCAGCGCGAGACCACGGTTCTCTGGGAGCGCGCGACCGGCCGGCCGGTCGCCAACGCCATCGTCTGGCAAGACCGCAGGACGGCGCCTTTATGCGACGCGTTGCGTGCCGCCGGCCACGAAACGACGTTCGCCCGCAAGACGGGCCTCGTGCTCGATGCCTATTTCTCCGGCACCAAGCTCAGATGGCTGCTCGACCATGTGGCGCAAGCGCGCTCGCGTGCGGAGCGCGGCGAGCTCGCGTTCGGTACCGTCGATTCGTGGCTGATCTGGAATCTCTCGGGCGGTACGACGCACGTCACGGATCCGTCGAATGCCAGCCGCACGCTCTTGTTCGACATCCATCGTGGCGAATGGGACGACGAGCTACTCGCGCTCCTCGACGTGCCGCGGGCAGTCCTGCCGGCGGTGGTCGCGTCTTCCGGCGTGTGCGCGCATGCCACCCTCGGCGGCGCTGCGGTCCCGATTGCGGGCATCGCGGGAGATCAGCAGGCAGCCTTATTCGGGCAGGCCTGCCTCGAGCCCGGATTGGCCAAGAACACCTACGGCACCGGTTGCTTCCTCTTGCTCAACACCGGCCGTACTGCGGTGACGTCGAAGAACCATTTGTTGTCGACGGTCGCATGGCGCCGCGACGGCACGACGGATTACGCGCTCGAGGGAAGCGTCTTCATCGCTGGCGCCGTCGTCCAGTGGCTGCGCGACGGACTCAAGATCATCCGCTCAGCGGCGGAAGTCGAGGCGCTCGCCGCGAGCGTGCCCGACAACGGCGGCGTCTATCTGGTCCCCGCGTTCGCCGGGCTCGGCGCGCCACATTGGGATGCCTATGCCCGTGGGGCGATCTTGGGGTTGACGCGCGGCGCCACCGGTGCGCATCTCGCGCGCGCCGCGCTTGAAGCCATTGCGTTTCAAAGCGCCGAGGTCTTGCGCGCGATGGAGGCCGACGCGGGACTGAAGCTGACCGAATTGCGAGTCGACGGCGGTGCCACCACGAACGATCTGTTGATGCAATTCCAGGCGGACCTGCTCGGCGTCCCCGTGGTGCGGCCGAAAGTTGCGGAAACCACGGCGCTCGGCGCGGCGTACCTCGCCGGGCTCGCGGTCGGCTATTGGCGCGACAGCCGCGATGTCGCGGCCAACTGGCAGGTCGGCCGGCGCTTCGAGCCGGCGATGTCGCGCGACCGGGCTGCGGCGCTGACGGCGGGCTGGGACAAGGCGGTCCTGCGCAGCAAAGCCTGGGCGTCCTGAGGTTTTCGCGACTTGCAAATCCCGGTACTGCAGTTGCACGCGTTAAGAAAGGTGCATATACTCCTAGTTAGGTGCATATGCATGTATCTCGTTTCACCTTAGATCGATGCCATCGAGTACTTCCATAGCATCACCGGCCTGTGCTTGCGGCCGCCTGCGCCGCGCCACGCGCGCCCTGACGCAGCTCTACGACGACCTGATGGCCCCGTCCCGACTGCGCATCACGCAGTTTTCGCTCCTGCGCGCGCTCGCTCGCGACGGCACGGCACGGATATCCGATCTCGCGGCTGCGCTGCTCCTCGACCGCACAGCGCTTTCGCGCACCCTCGATCCGCTGCTCGAGCGCGGTCTCGTTTCGATCGTGTCGGGGCGCGATGCGCGCACGCGCGAGGTGTCGCTGACCCGTGCCGGCGAGAAGGCGCTCCGCGCCGCCCTGCCGCACTGGAAGCGCGCGCAGATACAAGTTGCGAACAAGCTCGGCTCCGAGAGGCTCGAAGCGCTCATCGCCACCTTAGGCGAGATCGAGGCTCTGCACCCGGGTCCCGGCGGACGAGCCGGCTGATAGTCATTCCTAAAAGGAATTTCCGTGGACTCTTCCTTCTCCCGCGTCGATTGGCGTTCGCCCAACATGGTCCTCATCTGCGGCGGCCTGATTCTTACCCTCGCGATGGGAATCCGCCACGGCTTCGGTTTGTTCCTCCAACCGATGAGCGCGGACCTGCACTGGGGTCGCGAGACATTCGCATTGGCGATCGCGATCCAGAACCTCGTTTGGGGCGCGACGCAGCCCTTCGCCGGCATGCTGGCCGACAAGTACGGCTCAGGTCGCGTGGTGCTCGGCGGCGCGCTTCTCTACGTGCTCGGTCTCGCGCTCATGGCGCATCCGGGAGCGCCGTGGATGTTCGTGCTGTCGTCCGGTGTACTGATCGGCGTTGGACTCTCCGGCGTCACCTTCAGCGTGATCTCCGGCGTGCTCGGGCGGACATTTCCAGCGGAGAAGCGCAGCATGGCGCTCGGCATTTCCGCCGCCGCCGGCTCGTTCGGCCAATTCGCGCTGCTACCGTTTACGCAGCTGCTGCTGTCGCAGGTGGGATGGTACGGAGCGCTGCTGGCGCTGGCCGCGATCGGCCTGCTGATGGCGCCGCTCGCCGCGGTGATGATCGAGCGGCGCGAACACCATGCGCACGCCTTCAAGCAATCCGCCGGCGAAGCGATGCGCGAGGCGCTCGGCCACCGCGGCTACATGCTCCTGACGCTGGGCTTCTTTGTCTGCGGTTTCCAGGTCGTGTTCGTCGGCGTGCACTTGCCCTCGTATCTGCTCGACAAGGGCATGCCCGCGCACCTTGGAGTCACCGCGCTGGCGCTGATCGGGCTGTTCAACATCATCGGGACGTATACGACCGGCTGGCTGGGCGCGAAGATGCCCAAACGCTACATTTTGTCTTTCATCTATTTCGGACGCGCGGCGGTGATTGCATTGTTCATCTGGCTGCCGCTGTCGGCATGGAGCGTCTATGCCTTCGCGATGGCTTTGGGGCTGCTGTGGCTATCGACCGTACCGCCGACCAACGGCATCGTCGGTCAGATTTTCGGCGTTCGCTACATGGCCATGCTGACCGGCGTAACGTTCTTCAGCCACCAGATCGGTAGCTTTCTCGGCGCCTGGCTCGGCGGTTTTCTGTTCGACCGGTTGGGCAGCTACGATCTGGTCTGGTACCTGTCGATTGCGTTAGGCGTCGTCGCCGGGGTCATCAACTTGCCCATCGACGAGCGCGAGATAAAACGGCCGGCGATCGCGAAGCACGCGGCTTAGCACGTAGCGCGGAATGACCCCGGACTTGATCCGGAGAAATAACGGGTCAAGTTGACGCGTAGACGCAGCCCCGGGCTTCGCGCGGAGCGCGAAACCCGGGCTACACGCGCCGCACGACGTCGATCGCGTCGGTAATGATCACGTCGACACCCCAGGCCGCGAGTCGCGCGACCGCGTGCGGATCATTTGCCGTGTATGTCATCATCTTGTAGCCCGATCGGTGCGCGGCGGCGATGATGTCGGCATCGAGCTCGCGATAGTCGACATCGAGCGCAGTGCACGCAAGCCGCGACAGCCGCACCGCCCAGTCGGCGGGAATGCGCTCGACCAGCAGCGCGCGCTTGAGGCCCGGCGTGGCAGCGCGGGCGGCGGCGAGCGCTTCTTCGGAAAACGACGACAGCAGCGGTGGCACCGGGGCCGCGCGCCAGAGCGCGGCGGCGTCGAGCGCCACTGCCGCACCCGTATCGCGTTCGCGTCCGGGCATAGGCTTGATCTCGACGTTGCACGCGACGCCGTTCGCGATCGCCCAGCGGGCGATTGCCGAGAACGTCGGCAGCGGTTCGCCGGCAAAGGCAGCGGAGTGCCAACCGCCCGCATCGAGCTTGGAGAGCTCTGCCCAGGTGAGCGCGTCGGCGCGCCCGTGGCCGTCGGTCGTGCGGTCGAGAGTGTCGTCGTGCAGCAGGAACGGCACGCCGTCGCCGGAGAGCTTGACGTCGAACTCGACCATTCGGTAACCGTACGTCTGGCCGACGCGCATCGCCGCGAGCGTATTCTCCGGCGCCAGCTTGCCGGCGCCGCGATGGGCCGCGTACCGCGGATACGGCCAAGCCTTCACAGGCTTCGTGCGCAGGGTCCTTCGCCGCGGGCTCACGCTCGGCCTCCTTGCACGGTTACGCACCTTGAACCGCTCACGCGGCTATCCTTGCTCCGGTCTCGGCGTCGAACAAATAAACGCGCCCGGGCGCCGCCGCCAGCGCAATCGGTTCGCCGACCGTCGCGGGCGCGCCGTGCGGGAGCCTGGCGATGAGCGAGGCGCCGCCGAAAGCGACGTGGATAAGCGTATCGGCCCCGAGGGCTTCGATCATCTCGACGCTGCCCACCAGATTGGCCGCGCTCGGCACGCAAGGCGTGAAATGCTCGGGTCGGACGCCGACCGTGATCCTGCGGCCCGCTTCCAGCTTGCCGCCCGCCGCGACCGCACCGCCGCCGTCGAGCGTCACCCGGCCGTCCGCCTCGGCCTTCCCGGCGAGGAAATTCATCGCCGGCGAGCCGATGAAGCCTGCGACGAACACGCTTGCCGGGTTCTCGTAGACCTCCATCGGCGTGCCGATCTGCTCGGCGCGGCCGGCGTTCATGACGATCATCCGCTGCGCCAGCGTCATCGCCTCGACCTGGTCGTGGGTGACGTAGAGGCTGGTCGTACCGAGGCGGCGATGGAGCTTCTGAATCTCGAAGCGCATCTGCACGCGAAGCTTAGCGTCGAGATTCGACAGCGGCTCGTCGAACAGGAACACGGCCGGTTCGCGCACGATCGCTCGGCCCATCGCGACGCGCTGGCGCTGGCCGCCGGAAAGCTGGCGCGGCTTGCGCTCGAGCAAAGGGCCGAGCTCGAGAATCTCGCCCGCACGCTTGACCCGCGCATCGATGTCGCTCCTCGCCAAGCCGCGGATCTTGAGTCCGTACGCCATGTTGTCGAACACGCTCATGTGCGGGTACAGCGCGTAATTCTGGAACACCATCGCGATATCGCGATCCTTGGGCTCGAGCCGATTGACGACGCGATCGCCGATGACAATCTCGCCGCCGGTGATCGTCTCGAGCCCCGCCACCATCCGCAGAAGCGTCGATTTTCCGCAACCCGAAGGCCCGACGATGACGATGAACTCGCCATCGGCGACCTCGACGTCGACACCGTGAATCACTTCGAGGTCGGCGTAGCTCTTGCGCACGTCGCGAAGGTGGACCTTAGCCATATCTCTTTGCCGTCGTTCCCGCGCAAGCGGGAATCCAATGTCGTGCATTCGAAAGCCACTGGATCCCCGCCTTCACGGGGATGACGCGGCTGTTTCCGATCGCCTCGAAGCTTCGCGTCTTGCTCTCGGACAGCCGCGTCATTTTTCCGTGTCGACCAGACCCTTGACGAACCACTTCTGCGTCAGCAGCACGAGGAGCGCCGGGGGCAGCATCCCGAGCATCGCCGTGGCCATGACGAGATTCCATTCGGTGGCAGCTTCGCCGCCCGCGATCATCCGCTTGATGCCGATCACCGTCGTGTACATCGATTCCTCGGTGGTCACGAGCAGCGGCCACAGATACTGGTTCCAGCCGAAGATGAACAGGATCAGGAACAGCGCGGCGATGCTCGGGCGCGACAGCGGCACCACCACGTCCCAGAAAAATCGCATCGGTCCGGCGCCGTCGATCCGTGCCGCTTCGGCCAGCTCGTCGGGAATGGTGAGGAAGAACTGGCGGAAGAGGAACGTCGCCGTCGCGGAAGCGATCAGCGGAATCGTGAGACCGGCGTATGTGTCCAGCATGTGCAGGTCCGAGACAACCTTGAACGTCGGCAGGATCCGAACTTCGACGGGCAGCATCAGCGTGACGAAGATCATCCAGAACGCGAGCGCGCGAAACGGGAAGCGGAAGTAGACGATTGCGAACGCCGACAGCAGCGAAATGGCGATTTTCCCGATGGCAATGACCAGCGCCGACACCAGGCTGTTGAACATCATGCGGCCGACGGGCGCCGTCGTTACGTTGGTTGAAGCACCCTGGGACAGCACCTTTGTATAGTTTTCGATCAAATGCGATCCCGGCAGCATCGGCATCGGCGATTGCAGGACCTCGTCCACCGCAAGTGACGACGCGACGAACGTGACGTAGACCGGCAATGCCACGATCGCCACGCCGATCACGAGGATCAGGTGGGAAAAAAAGGTCAGGATCGGGCGGTTCTCGATCATGGCTAGTCCTAGTACTGCACCTTGCGCTCGACATAGCGGAACTGCACGACGGTGAGCGTGATCAGGATGACCATCAGCACCACCGACTGCGCGTAGGAGCTGCCGAGGTCGAGCCCCTTGAAGCCGTCGGCGTAAACCTTGTAGACGAGGATTTGCGTCGCCTGCCCCGGCCCACCGCCGGTCGCGGCATCGATGATGGCGAACGTCTCGATGAACGCGTAGATGATGTTGACGACGAGGAGGAAGAACGTCGTCGGCGACAGCAGCGGGAACACGATCGTCACGAAGCGCTTGACCGGACCCGCCCCGTCGATCGCCGCGGCCTCGATCAGCGACTTCGGAATCGACTGGAGCCCTGCAAGGAAAAACAGGAAGTTGTAGCTGATCTGCTTCCAGACAGCCGCGACTACGACCATGATCAGCGCGTGCGTGCCGTTGAGCAGCGGGTCCCACGGAATGCCAACGCCTTGCAACCAATGCGCGACAATACCGAGCGTCGGATTGAACAGGAACAGCCAGAGGACTGCGGCGATGGCCGGCGCGACCGCGTACGGCCAGATCAGCAGCGTCTTGTAGATCGTCGCACTGCGAACCACCCGATCGGCGAGCACGGCCAGGAAGAGCGAAATCGACAAGCCAAGCACGGCAACCAGGAACGAGAACACCGCCGTCACCCTGAACGAGGCGAGATACTCGTCGTTGCGGAATAGGTCTTTGAAGTTGTCGAACCAGACGAACTGCGTGCTGATGCCGAACGCGTCCTGCACCAGCAGCGATTGATAGACGGCTTGCGAGGCGGGCAGAAAAAAGAACACCAGCGTGATCGCCATCTGCGGGGCGATCAATGCATAGGGCAACCAGCGTGATTGGAAGCGGGCGCGTTTTTCCATCGACGGTGCGCGGAAGATCGCGCCGAGTCTACCTGCCGCTGACCCTCACCCCAACTCTCTCCCGCCTTGCGGGAGAGGGGGCGTGAAGGCGATGAAAGGAAGCCCGCATTGGCTCGAAGCCAACAGGCCTCCGCCGCACCGACACTAACCGGCGTTTGCCTTGTTGAAGCGGTCGATGATGTCGTTGCCGCGCTTGACCGCGTCGTCCAGGCCCTGCTTCGCGGTCTTCTTCCCCGCCCAGATGGCCTCGAGTTCCTCATCCATCACGTCGCGGATCTGCGGGAAATTGCCGGCGCGCACGCCGCGCGAATTGTTGGTGGTCTTGACAATCATCTGCTGGACGGCCACGTCGGTACCCGGGTTCTTTTCGTAGAAACCGGATTTCTTCGTAAGCTCGTAAGCCGCCATCGTGATCGGCAGGTACCCGGTCGCCTGTGAGAACTCCGCCTGGATCTCCGGCTGCGAAAGGAAGGTCAGGAACTTTGCCACGGCCTTGTACTCGTCCTTCTTCTTGCCACTCATGACCCAAAGGCTCGCCCCGCCGATGATCGTATTCTGCGGCGCGCCGGCCACGTCGGCATAGTACGGCAACGTCGATTCGGCGAACTTGAACTTCGCGTTCTGCTTGATCGTGCCGTAGGCGGCGGAGGACGTCGTCATCATTGCGCATTCGCCGCTGTAGAACTTGGCCTCGGGCTCGTTCTTCCGCCCGCCGTAAACGAAGTAGCCCTTCTTGATCCAGTCCTGCATGTTCTCGATGTGGCGAGTCTGGACCGGGCCGTTAAAGACGAGCTTGGCGTCGGAGCCCGCAAAGCCGTTTTCCTTCGTGAGGAAGGGTTGATTGTGCCACGCTGAGAAGCTTTCGAGCTGGGTCCACGTCTGCCAGCCCGTCGTAAACGGGCACGCGTGTCCGGAGGCCTTGAGCTTGGCCATCGCCGCGACGACTTCGGGCCAGGTCTGCGGCGCGCGATTGGGATCGAGCCCAGCTTTCTCGAACGCGTCCTTGTTGTACCAGAACACAGTCGTCGAGCTGTTGAACGGGAAGGACAGCATCTGGCCCTTCGAATTCGTATAGTAGCCGGCCACCGCCGGTACATAAATCTTCGGATCGAATTTCTCGCCAGCTTCGGCCATCACTTCGTACACCGGCTTGATGGCGCCTTTGGCCGCCATCATGGTCCCCGTGCCGACTTCGAAAACCTGCAACAGCGCCGGAGCGTTGCCCGCGCGGTACGCCGCAATCGCCCCGGCCATCGCTTCCGGATAGCTGCCCTTGTAGACCGCCGTGACCTTGTAGTCGCTCTGGCTGTCGCTGAAGCGCTTGGCGAGCGCGTTGACGCGGTCGTTGTTGGCGCCGGTCATCGCGTGCCACCACTGGATTTCGGTGACGGCTTGCGCCTGTGCGGCGAGTCCGAGCAGCGCAGCGGCGAGTATCGCGCGCGCGATACCGGGGATGCGGCTATGCATGGTTTCCTCCTCGTTGAACGAATTGCGAATCCTAAACCTGCCCGGTGACGATTCTATTGCAAACGGGGTATTCGGTGCGGCTCCGGCGGCTGAAACGACCGTGGATTATGCGCCGCACCGTCGGGCGCCGCAAACCGTTCCGGCGCTGCTGCCGTCAGGCTAGAATCATCGTCGTTCGTCTGGTCCTCCGGGAGCCGAATTTGCGCCTGCATCTGCTTCGCCGCTGAATCGTCGTTGCCATCGCTTGCGTGCTCGCCGGCGGCGTCGGCTTTGCGCCGCAGCCGGCAGGTGCACAGGCGTATCCGAACAAGCCGATCCGCTTGGTCGTCCCCTTTCCGCCGGGCGGCTCGCTCGACGTCGTGGCGCGGGCGATCGGACAGAAGCTCACCGAGGCCTGGGGCCAGCCCGTCGTCATCGACAACCGGCCCGGCGCGGGCGGCAACATCGGCGCGGATCTGGTCGCCAAGAGCGCGCCGG
>WNGE01008296.1_pt1 | contig 11122 bp, 9 predicted proteins | sample 5400651 | NCBI WGS metagenome assembly WNGE01 (sample SAMN13153370, study PRJNA577476) | soil metagenome | isolation source: 60 cm soil or saprolite under grassland replicate 2 | place: USA:California | collected 2016-06-15 | reverse complement strand
ATTTAATCAGAGAGGACACTAATTCGAATGGGCTGGTCGATTCCAATCCTTCGTGTTGCCGGCATCCAACTGCGGATTCACATCACGTTTCTACTACTGATCGCGTGGATCGGATTTGGCTATTATGCCCAGGGCGGCTCGTCCGCTGCGATGGGCGGAGTGTTGTTCATTCTGTTGTTGTTCGCTTGCGTGGTGTTGCACGAGTTCGGGCATGCTTTGGCGGGAAAAGCTTTCGGGATCAACACGCCTGATATCACGTTGTTGCCCATCGGCGGAGTGGCGCGATTGGAACGTATCCCGGACGAGCCGGTTCAGGAACTCGTCATTGCGGCAGCAGGTCCGGCTGTGACCGCGCTGATCGCCCTCGGTGCATTCATAGGCGGTGGTTCATGGGACTATCCGCCAACCACGAAAACCAGCATTCCCGATCTCCTGTTCACGATGAACGTTGTGTTGCTTCTTTTTAATTTGCTGCCGGCGTTCCCCATGGATGGTGGCCGAGTTCTGCGCGCGCTGCTCGCGACACAGATGAGCTATGCGCGGGCGACGCAAGTCGCGGCGACAGTCGGCCAGGGTTTCGCGTTTGTATTTGGATTTCTGGGTCTGTTTTTCAATCCGTTTTTAATTTTCATCGCGCTGTTCGTTTACATCGGAGCGTCGCAAGAGGCGGCGCTTGCGCAGATGAAAGATGTGTCGCGCCGGTTTCCGGTTTCGAGCGCAATGGTGCGCGAGTTCCGCACGCTGCCAGCAGACGCGACGCTCGAAGAAGCCGTGGACGCGTTGCTTGCGACTTCGCAGCACGACTTTCCGGTTGTCGATGAATCCGGTGCCGTCGCCGGTTTATTAACGCGCCACGATCTCATCTCTGCCTTGCGCAAAAACAATCCCGAGCTTCGGGTGGGCAACGTGATGCGACGCGATATTCCGACCGTGACAACTGGCACACGCTTTGAAGACGCATTTCGCATTATGCAGGAGTTTGATTGCCCTGCGGTGCCCGTGCTTGATAGGATGAAACGGCTGGTCGGTTTGCTGACGCCGGAGAACGTCACCGAATTAATGATGATTCAATCGGCGATGCCGCGCCGGCGGGTCTCGTAACGTATCTTAGGAGCTGATGCGCATCGGCATCAACACGTACAGAAACGGCGTCTGAATCTTCAAAACGCCCGGACTCATCTCGTCGATGAGATCGAGGAACACTTCGTCCTCAGCCAGCGCACGCAATGGAGCCATCAGAAACTCCGGATTAAACGCGATGGAAAATTCGCGACCTTTGTAGGCGACAGCGAGTGATTCTTTCGCTTCGCCTACTTCCGGCGTGTTGGCAGTTATGTCGATGTTGTTCTTGCTGAAATTCAGTTTGATGGAGTGCGATTTGTCACTGGCCAGCAGCGAGACGCGCCGCAGCGAGTTCAGAAACATTTCGCGCTCGAGTTTTATTCGCTCTTTTGCTTCGCCCGGAATGACCTGCCGGTAGTTTGGATAATTGCCCTCAATTAATTTTGAGACGAGCAGCGTTTTGTTGAGATCGAATGCGATCTGGCCACTGCCCATGCTCACTTTGACGTCGCCGTCGTCGGTAAGCAGGCGTTGCAATTCTGTCACCGCTTTGGTCGGAATGATCAGGTCCGCTTCGTGGCTGCGCGGGAATTCCAATTCGATTTCCGCCATGGCCAGCCGCCGCCCATCCGTTGCCACCAGCGTAAGCTTGTTGTCCTTGAAACTGAACAGAACGCCGTTCAGCACGTAGCGAGTCTCATCGGTCGATATAGCATAGGAAGTTTTGCGCAGGCCATCGCGCAAATCTTTCTGCCGGATAGTGACCACTTTCGCTTCGTCGAATTTCGGCAAAGGCGGAAATTCGTCTTCAGGCAGTCCGAGAATTTTGAAGAAGCTTTGACCGCTGCGGATCGAAGCTGCATTTTTTCCGTCCACATCGACCTGGATTTCACTCGAAGGCAGTTCGCGAACGATGTTGAAAAGACGCCGCGCCGGGAGAGTAGTCGCTCCTGCTTTATCGACGTGCGCTTCGCAACTGCCGCGCACGCCGACGTCAAGATCGGTCGTTGTGAGATGGATTTCGTCTTCGCCAGCCTGCAGCAAAACATTTGAAAGGATTGGAAGGGTGGTGCGAGTGCTGACGACGTTTTGTACCTGTTGCAGACCTTCGAGCAGTTTTTCTTTCGTAACGCTAAATTTCATGATGGACAGAAGCGTTTAAGATGTAACGCCTTCGATTTTATTCGGCAAGCCGCAATCTCTCTCTCCGTTATAAACGCAGGTAGGGGCGATTGACCTAAGTCGGCCGGGCGGTTCGAGTGAAGCGGGCTATCTTTGCAGAGAACTGTCAATGAAGGAGATCGTCTGGCGAATGTTGTCCTGCTCCACCATCCGTTTCTTTACCAATTTGCACGCGTGCAAGACGGTGCCGTGATCGCGCCCCCCAAAGGCCTCGCCAATTTCATTCAAGGACGCCTTGGTGAGCTCGCGCGCCAGATACATCGCCACCTGTCGCGGAAAGGCGATGCTGGCCGGTCGCCGCTTGCTTGTCATGTCGGCCACGCGCACATCGAAATGTTCAGCCACCCGCCGCTGAATTTGTTCGATCGTGATGGAATGCCGTCCTTCTTCCTGCAAAATGTCCTTCAGTAAATGCTCGATAACTTCCTGCGTGAGTTCCTTGCCGCTTAGTGATGCAAAAGAGGCTACCCGCATGAGCGCGCCCTCCAGCCGCCGCACATTTGTGCGAATGCGGCTGGCGAGGAATTGAAGAATTTCGTCCCGCAATTTGATCTGCATGCTGTCAGCCTTTTTTCGCAGGATCGCCAGACGCGTCTCGATGTCTGGCGGTTGAAGCTCGGCAGTAAGTCCCCATTCAAACCGTGAAACCAGGCGGTGTTCCAGATTTGCGATTTCCGAGGGCGGACGGTCGCTGGATAGGACAATCTGTTTGTGTCCGTCAAAAAGCGTATTGAATGTGTGAAAGAATTCCTCCTGGGATCGTTCCTTGCCGCCCAAAAATTGGATGTCATCAATCAAAAGGAGATCGGCCTGGCGATAACGCTTCCGAAACTTAACCAGATTACTGTGCTGGATCGCGTCGATGAACTCGTTAATGAAGAGTTCGCTCGAGACATAGATCACTTTCATGTTTTTCTTCTTCGCCCAAACGTACTGACCGATGGCCTGCATCAGATGCGTCTTGCCAAGACCGACCCCGCCATAAACGAACAGCGGGTTGTACGTGCGGGTCGGCGCCTGCGCGACAGCAAGACTTGCCGCGTGCGCAATCTCGTTGTTCGGGCCGACCACGAAAGATTCGAATGTGTTGCGTGGATTTAGCCCGGGCACTGTTGTCCCTGGCTTGGGGTTGCTCGGTGGGTCCTGCAACGCTTCTTTCAGAGGCGCGGAGTCCGCCGGAGATGTTTGTGTGCCAGGTCCTGACGGGGAGCAAAACTTTACCGACCTCGGGCTGCCAAACGTGGTGAGGATCGCGGTGTGCAACGCCGGCATATAATTACTCTCAATCCAAAACTGATAGATGTTGTTTGGAACGCCAATCGTTAACGACTTGTCTTTGGCCTCGATCAACTCGACACCGGAAAACCAGCGATTGAAACTATCGGAGCTGATCTGCGGCTTGAGCGCAGCCGACAATCGCTGCCACAACTGCGCACATTTCTTGTCCATAGCAGAGTTGTTAACAGTGTTACACAAATGCCACAGTCACTGGTGCCGCGGGACATTGCTCGGGCGAAACAGGGTGAGAAGAAGCTATTTCCCAGCGTGATGCGCCGGGGTAATGGGAAACAAAAATGCCAAAACCGTGTAAATACGAGGGAAAACGGACAGATGCGCGCATCAACGTTGCTTTCGTTTTGACCTTTGGCGCGTGCGCACTCGCCTGTTCTTTCGGGGAGTTTCTAGTGTTTTTCATTCTTGCCTGCTAAACTTTCTCAGAAATGTTCACAACTTATTCACATGCGCTTTGCTCCCGTCTTCGCCAGCGGGCTTGAGATTAGAAATCACTTTCAAAATCGACAAGAAAAAAATGAATTTTATTTTTCATTGCCGCGAAAAATTTTTTCTTGACTAAAAAACTGAAACGGGCGTGTCCGAGAAAAGACAAAAATGATTATTATTCCGAGCGATTTCGGCACGCCGCGTGACCGCCACTAATTACGAATGATGTCCTTCTGTGCGGCACTCCCGAGTTGACCGAAATCATCTGCAGGCGCAATTTTCCCGCCCGCAGAATGCCAAACGGAGCGCTCGGCGAATCGAAAATGCAGCCAATCGACGCGGAAATGACGAGCCGGCAGGAGAACTGTATCGGCAATGGTAACCGGCCCCTGATGTGCCGAATGCTTCTATCTGGGCTGATCGCTTTTTTGCTTTTTGCGCCGCACGGATTTCCGATTGATGAACTGGTGCCGCCGTTCGGCTTTCGTTGGAACGACTCGATGGCGCGTGTGGAAGCGGTGCTGCACGGCGCCAAGGCGAAAATCAGCTCGCGCGAAAAAAGAGAGAACCGGGACGTCTGGACTGTAGAAGGGCTTGTTCATCCCGGCCTAAAGCGCACCGTGTTTACTTTCAAGCACAGAGCGCTTGTAGCAGTGGAGCTACAATATGAGTACGCGGACTGGTCGATCGAACGCTACAACCAGCGCATGGGAGAAATCCGCAAATATTTCGACGAGAAGTACGGGACGGGAAAATTGGTTTCGCGTTCTCGCGGCAACGATACCGATGTCATTCAGACGCTGGTTGGTTACCAGTGGATGGTTGGCTCGACGATGCTGGAGCTCTTTTATTTTTCAGCGCAACACGACAAACTCGTCTATCGCACTATCAGCGTCGATTACAAAGCGCTCTAAGCGCTCCGAGCTTGTGGGTGCGTTTCGCCAGTTTTGCTCTCGCTCTTTTTTCTAGTCTTCCCCTGCGCGACAAGTTATCACCTCCTGCTACGAAAACGGTCGAGGAGTTGGTATGCCGGGGTCAAATATCGTTGGATCATCCAGTTTGAACACAGCCGAGATTCTGGCGAAGCTCGGGACCGATCCGAAGACCGGTTTGAATCCGGTCCAATTACAGGAACGCCTGAGAAAGTACGGGCCAAACGCGCTGGCGGAAGAAAAGAAAAGCGCTCTTTCAGCTCTTCTCACCTATTTCTGGGGCCCAATCCCGTGGATGATCGAGGCGGCTGCCTTAATGGCGTTAGTGGTAAGAGATTGGGGCGACTTTACAATTATTGCCTCGCTGCTGTTGTTCAATGCCTTGTTAGGCTTCTGGGAAGAACACGAAGCTTCCAACGCCCTCGATGCCTTGAAGAGCTCCCTTGCGTTGAAAGCGCGCGTGCTTCGTGATAGAAAATGGCAGCAAGTCGACGCTCAAACGCTTGTGCCGGGAGACATCATTCGCTTGTACCTTGGCGATGTTGTCCCTGCCGACTGCAAGCTCATTCAAGGCGATTACGTCAGCATAGATCAATCGGCGCTCACAGGGGAATCGCTGCCAGTCACCAAAAAGTCCGGCGAGGATGCGTACTCGGGTTCTGTCGTTAAACAGGGAGAAATGATTGCAATAGTTACGGCGACTGGAGCGAATACATTCTTTGGACAAACCGCAAAGTTAGTCGCCGCCGCCGGAAGCGTTTCCCACTTCCAGAGAGCTGTGATGAGGATCGGCAACTTCTTGATCATTCTGGCGCTGGTCCTGGTTGCAATTCTGGTGGCCAGCCGTCTTTCCGATATGCGAGGCCACTACGATCGCGTTGCATTGTTAAGGCTGGCCGAAATCGTTCTCATCCTTTTGGTGGCCTCAGTGCCAGTGGCGATGCCTGCCGTACTCTCGGTGACAATGGCCTTGGGCGCACGGATGCTGGCCAGGAGCAAGGCAATCGTTTCCCGACTGGAGTCGATCGAGGAATTGGCAGGTGTCGATGTCCTCTGCTCCGATAAGACCGGCACGTTGACGCAGAACAAGTTAACCCTTGGCGAAGCAGAACCCTGGTCCGGAACCGACGCAACAACATTGATTCTAATGGCGTCCCTAGCTTCGCGCGCAGCGGACAACGATCCGATCGATCTCGCAGTACTGGCTGGCCTGAAAGACCCCTCGATACTTAACAGCTATAAACAGGAAAACTATGTTCCCTTTGATCCGGTGAACAAACGGACTGAGGCAACGATCAAAGATGCGTCTGGTAAAGTTTTTCGGGTTACCAAAGGTGCGCCGCAGGTCATTCTCACGCTTGCAAAGCTCTCTGGCGCTGATCTCGAGAAAGCAAGCGAAACGGTGAACAGTTTGGCCAGTCGCGGCTACCGCACTATTGGTGTTGCTGTCGCTCACGGCGATGGCCAGTGGACATTCCAGGGAATTCTTCCGCTGCTTGATGCCCCCCGACCCGATTCCAAGAGCACGATAGCAAGGGCCCGCGCGTACGGCGTTAAGGTGAAGATGGTCACCGGCGATAATGTCGCCATTGCCCGGCAGATCGCATCGGAACTAGGCATGGGCCCAAACATCCAGCCGGCGACGGAACTTTTTCCAGGTGATGTTACAAAAGGACAAATCCCGTTGGATGCTGTGGAAAAAATCAATGAAGCCGACGGTTTCGCTCAAGTTTTCCCAGAACATAAATACGCCATCGTAAAAATATTGCAGGAGAACGGTCACATCGTTGGGATGACCGGCGACGGGGTCAATGACGCCCCAGCACTTAAGCAAGCAGACGTGGGGATCGCTGTTTCCGGAGCGACCGAAGCAGCTCGGGCGGCCGCGGCTTTGGTTCTGACCGCACCAGGTCTATCGGTGATTATCGAAGGGATCGCGGAAGCCAGGCGCATCTTCGAGCGGATGATGAGCTATGTGTTATACCGGATCGCCATGACCATTGCAATCATGGTCTTTGTGGTGTTGGCGTCGATCTACTACCATTTCTTTCCGCTCACCGCGATCATGCTTATCGCGCTAGCTCTTCTGGACGACGTACCCATTATGACTATCGCTTTTGACAATGCCAGCGTGCCGCCGCAACCGGTAAAATGGGAGTTGGATCGCGTGTTAGTGATTTCGTCGGTCCTGGGATTACTTGGAGTTATGCAAAGCTTTGGTTTGCTTTACCTCGGCGACACGGTTCACCACCTGGACCATCGACAGCTGCAGACGATGATGTTCCTGCAACTTGTTGCGGGCGGTCACCTTTTGTTGTTTGTGACTCGAACGCGTGGGATCTTTTGGAAGCCACCGTACCCAAGCTCCAAGCTGTTTTTTGCAATTGTCGCAACTCAGATCGCTGCGGTGTTGATGTGTAGCCAGGGCTGGCTCGTACCGTCGCTTTCATGGAGAATCATCGGTTTTGTTTGGGGCTACAATTTGGTTTGGATGATAGTGCAGGATGTGACGAAGCTCGGGCTTTATCAAATTCTGGATCCAGCCCGGTCGTGGAACAAATCGCTTTTCCAGCCATTTCGATTTCCCATGACAGCGAGGCAAAAGACTGCGCGGTAACTCAAGAAGAAGAGAACATTAACGATGTCCAATTATTGGAAAAAACTTGTCGTAAAGCCGGGATCCAAGATTCGGCTAAAACATTTCGACCCCGGCTACCACGGTAAACATGAGTCGCACAAGTCAGCTTTGCCAGAGATTCAGGAGAACCTGCAGAAGATGCAGGAATTGCAGTACAAGATGTATGCGGAGAATAATCATTCGCTTCTCATTGTGTTGCAGGGACTCGATGCCGCCGGCAAAGACGGCACAGTCCGCCACGTTTTTAGTGGGATGAATCCAGAGGGCTGCATCTGCGCGAACTTCAAACAACCAACGAAGGAGGAGCTGGCGCACGATTTTCTCTGGCGCGTGCACCCGGACGTGCCCGCCAAAGGCTCAGTCGTGATTTTCAATCGCTCACATTACGAGGATGTGCTGGTGGCAAGGGTTCACGGCTTGGTGCCGGAAAAACTCTGGTCGAAGCGTTACGACGAAATCAACGACTTCGAGCAGCTAATCGCCAGGCAAAATAACACCAGTATTCTCAAGTTTTTCCTGCACATTTCGAAAGACGAACAGCTTGCGCGGTTCAAGAAGCGACTGGATGACCCGACTCGCCAGTGGAAGATCAGTGAATCGGACTACAAGGAACGCGCCTACTGGAACGATTACACGCAGGTATTCGAGGATGTGCTTACCAAAACGAGCACCGATTATGCTCCTTGGTTCATCATTCCTTCAAATCACAAATGGTTCCGCGATTTGGCTGTTTCGCAGATCATCGTCCAGCAGATGGAAGAGATGGACATGCAATTGCCCAAGCCAACCGTGAACCTGGACGAAATTCGCCGCCAATATCATCAGGCGGCGGGGCCTGAGAAATCGCACCGGCACAAGAAGCGGTAACATTGGCTGAAATCACGCTATCGCAACGCTTGACGCTGCTGTTGGACGCGTCGGCGCTGAAACCCATCCAGCGAAGGCTCTGGGCGCTCTCGACCGGCGGCACGTTGCTTGATGGCTTCGCTATTTTCGTTCTTGGCGTGGCGATGCCGTTCGTTATCGCTGAGTTTCACTTCCGGCCCGATGTGGTTGGTCTTATCGGCGCAAGCCTGGTGCTCGGTGCTGTCTTTGGGGCAGGACTTGGCGGGCCAATCGCCGATCACCTTGGTCGAAAACCGTTGATGCTGGCCGACATGATAATTGTTTGCGTCGGCGCGGCAGTCAGCGCGTTAGCCAATGGAGCCGTGATACTGTTTGTTGGGCAATTTCTCGTCGGGGTGGGGATAGGCGTCGATTTCCCCGTTAGCGGCAGTTACGTTTCGGAAGTATTGCCTAAGCGCAGTCGCGCGCGATTGATGGTCGCCACAATTGCCTGTCAATCGGTCGGGATGTTACTGGCGGCTGCGATTTCTCTGGCGCTGCTTAAAACTGTGAACAGCGCACAGAGCTGGCGACTTTTCCTCGCCACCGAAGGCGTGATTGCTCTTCTCTTTTTTTTGTTACGCATGTCGGAACCAGATAGTCCTCATTGGTTGATATCTCGAGGCAGATTTGCGGAGGCGGCACAGGCATTCGTCCGGATCCTGCCGGAGCAACGTGAGACAGTGTTGGAACTTACCGACAATGCCGGAGGTCAAAGGCTCACAACTTCCCTTGCGCCGGCACGAGCGCCCGGGGTTGCGAATCTATTCTCGTACACCTATTGCGCCCGCACGGTGCTTGTCGCCGTCCCGTGGTTCTTGATGGATATCGCCACCTATGGCGTTGGACTGTTCACGCCGATTATCCTGAGCGCGATTGATATCTCCGGCCAGACAGGTGGCGCCATCACTCACGACCTGGCGGACGTCAGGGGAAGCGGTGCAATCGATCTGTTCCTCCTCTTCGGTTTCCTACTTGGAATCTGGGCAGTTCCAAAGTTCGGGCGGATCCGCATGCAGGCCATTGGTTTCGCGGGAATGGCTTGCGGCATGGTCCTGCTCATGATCGCTGTTTACCTGGCAAATTCTCCCGCAGGCGCGGGACACATTCCGCTGGTATTTACCGGGTTTATCTTGTTCAACCTGTTAATGAACGCTGGGCCTAATTCCACCACGTTTGCGCTGGCGCCGATCCTGTTTCCGACCGAACTGCGAGCCACCGCGAGTGGATTCGCCGCCAGCGTCGGGAAAACAGGGGCTACGCTCGGCGTGTTCGTCCTGCCGATTTTGAAAAGCAAATTTGGCCTTCCAGCCGTGCTGGGAATGGTCGTGGCTGTCAGCATCTTGGGTTTGATTGTTACATTGGTTTTTGGACGCGAAGACAATGAATAGAGTTTTCGCAATGGGTTGAGCCTGATCCGCTGGTTATCAATGGAGACGCACATCTTGCTGTTTGTTGTCTCCGTCGTGGCTACGGCAATTAACTCGGTAGCTGGCGGCGGCGGGTTGTTAACTTTTCCCGTGCTAATGACTGTCTTGCCGCCAGTGACAGCTGACGCAACCAGCGCAGTTGCGCTTCTTCCTGCTTACATGACAAGCACCTGGGCAGGTCGTAAGCATCTGGCTCCCGTGCTCCATTGGTTCTGGCGACTTCTTTTGCCAAGCCTGTTAGGTAGCCTGCTTGGAGCGTTGCTGCTGAGCTGGTCGGGCAACCGCTCTTTCACGGCCTTGATCCCGTGGCTTATTCTGATAGCCAGTCTGCTCACATTGCGCCCGTTGCTAAGCCCGGTACTGGTCGTTCCCGCCAGTCGTTAGGCGCGCCCGCTCCGATTGAAACGACCTCCGTCCCGCCCGTTTCGCTCCAAATTGGTGCGAGCGCGCTCCTTTTTGGCGTCGCGATTTATGGCGGATATTTTGGCGCTGGCATTGGCATACTGGTAATTGCAGCGTTTGATCTGATTGGCCTGACGGACATTCATTCCGTCTTACCACTGAAAAATGCTTTATGTGGCAGCCTCCGAGCCGTTGCTGTAACAGTCTTTCTTTTGGAAGGTAAGGTGAATTGGAAGTATGGCACTGTTATGGCAGCCGGCGCATTGCTGGGCGGCTACCTGGGCGGTAGTGTGGTGCGCTTTGTCAATCGGACAGTCGTGCGCCTAGGCATTGTCACTCTTGGTATTGCCATAGCGGCCTACTACTTTTGGAGAATTTACGGCGGTGACATTCATCTCCTTAGAGGCGATTGAACGGAGACGAATAACTTAAAGTGATATCGAAAGCTGTCTTGGCCCTTCTCGACCTGACGAGTCGAGGAACGAGAGAATTAGGCACTAAGCGCAGCTTGCGCCGACACGTTCAATCCTTCGTACGTTTCGGTAACAATGTGATCAACGACGGCTTTTATATCGCGCGTGCGCTCATAGGTTGCGAGTTGCCGATCCGCTCCCGTACCTTCACGCATGATCCGCTCAATGTGCGCTATTTCGCGCTGCGTGCCGAATTCGTTCACTTCGCTTGCCACGAACTCCAGCAATTCGTTTAGCAAATCTCGTTCCTCCACTTCGGTTTCCTTACCGAAGTCGATCAGTTTTCCATCGATGCCGTAGCGCGCGGCGCGCCAGCGGTTTTCATCCAGAAGACGGCGGCGATAAATGCGGAAGGTGGTATTTTGCCGGAGCAATTTAAACAGCTTTGAGATGACA
>WNGE01012775.1_pt1 | contig 11124 bp, 13 predicted proteins | sample 5400651 | NCBI WGS metagenome assembly WNGE01 (sample SAMN13153370, study PRJNA577476) | soil metagenome | isolation source: 60 cm soil or saprolite under grassland replicate 2 | place: USA:California | collected 2016-06-15 | reverse complement strand
AAGGACGCCTACGTGCGCCCGGTCGCCTGGCGCGGCTCGGAGATGATGGGCGTCTCGGCCCAGCACAACCAGATCCATCTCGCCATCGCCACCTGGGAATGGCCGAGCTATTTCGATCCCGCGCAGCGGCTCAAAGGGCTGCGGCTCGATCTCGCGCAATACCGCCGGCCCGATCCGGCGACGATCCCGGCCAAGGCCAAGGCGGCCGGCCTCTACATGATCTGCACGATTTCCAAGCACCAGGCGGAGCGCAAGGGCTATGCCGACGCCATGATGCTCGACTGGCGCGGGCTCGTCGCGGAATGCACCGGGGCCAATATCTTCTTCATCCAGGACGGCCGCATCCACACCCCGACGCCGGATTGCTTCCTCGACGGCATCACCCGGCAGACCGTGATCGAGCTCGCCAAGCGGCGCGGCATCGAGGTGATCGAGCGAAAAATTTCGCCCGACGAGCTCACGAAATTTTCCGAGTGCTTCATCACCGGAACCGCGGCCGAGGTCACGCCGGTCGCGGAGATCGCCGAGTGGCGCTTCAAGCCGGGCAGCATCAGCAAGCAATTGATGGAAGACTACACGGCCGAGGTGCAGCCGAAAGCCGCCGCGGCGTAATGCCTCCCCGGCGGGGAGGTCGCCGCGCAGTCCAAGTCGGATGTTTCCGACTTGGACCGATGTTCATGATTGGCCGAACTCGGGAACACCCGAGTTCGGCCAGCGCGGCGGGTGGGGCGAAACCACAGGAACCCCACCCGGCTCGACGCTTACGCGTCTCGCCTACCTTGCGGGGAGGGAAAAGCGCGCCTCAATATCTCACCACCACCAGCCGGCGGGTGCCGGATTGCGCGCCCCAGGTCTCGCCGGGCCGTCCGTCCAATTGCCGGACGTTGGCGGCGGCTTTGTCGCTCGGAAAACTCTCGAACCGCCCGGTCGCGGGATCGAGCCGCACGATGGCATTGGCGGGCCAATCGGAAGCCCAGACCTTGTCGGTTGCGTCGACATAGATCGCGTAACAGCCGGCCTTGCTCTTGGGCAGGCTGAAGGTTTTCCAGCTCTTGGCCGCAGGATCGTAGCCGCCGATCTCGCCGGAGTTCCAAAAGCTCGCCCATACGACGCCCTTGGAGTCCGACCACACTCGTCGCGGGCCGACGCCCGGTCGCGGCGGCGCGATGACGCTCGCCTGGCCGGTCGCCGTGTCGATCCGGCCGATGTAATCGCCGGCGAGCGAGGCGTACCAGATCTCGCCCGAGGGAGTGGCCGTCATCCCGTACGGCCCGACGCCCTTCGGCGCCCGCCAAGCTTCGACCTTTCCGGACGCCGGATCGACGCGGCCGTAAACGCCGCTCTGCCCCGTGAACCACACGACGCCATGGGTGTCGATCGCCGGCGTGTTGAGGTCCGCATCCGGAAAATCCTTCGGCAGCGGATAAACGCTCACCTTCTTGTCTGCAGGATCGACGCGCACGACCGCATTCCGGCCGCCGTCGGTGACCCAGGCGGCGCCGTCGGATGCGACGACCACGCCGTGGGGCGCCGATCCGCGGCCGAGCGGAATCTGCTCGACCTTGCCGGTACGCGGATCGAGCTTGCCGAGCCGGCCCTGACGCTGATCCGTATACCAGACCGAGCCGTCCGCCGCCGGCGTCACGTCGTGCGGAAACGCGCCGGACGGCAAGTCGTAATAGGCGACGTCCGCGGCCGATGCGGGACCGCCGAGTAGCAATAGAGTGGCGAGAAGCGCGAGTGCCCGCAGCATCATTCCGCAGCTTCCGGCGGACGGCGCGACCATCGCGCGGCCGCCCGATCGTCGGTTTCCTTGGCCTCGACCCAGGCGCTGCCGCTCGGGCGCTCCTCGCGCTTCCAGAACGGCGCGCGGGTTTTGAGATAATCCATCAGGAACTCGGCGGCCGCGAAGGCCTCCTGGCGGCGCGCGGCCGCGGTCGCGACCAGCACGATGTTGTCTCCTGGCTCGAGCCGCCCGTAGCGATGGATGACGGTGACGCCGAGCAGCGGCCAGCGGCGCTCGGCCTCGGCGACATGCCGGGAAATCTCCGCCTGCGCCATCTCCGGATCCGCCGCTTCGGCCGCGACATCGAAGCCTTCGGTCTGCAGAAGAACCTTCATCGAGATCCCAACCGGCTAGGGACCGGCCCGGTTTCACGCCGCGAGCAGTGCCAGCCGGGAAACGCGCTATCCGCCGGTCATCGGCGGAAAGAAGGCGATCTCACTGGCGTGCCCGATCCTCGTCTCGGGCGGAACGTGGGTGCGGTCGAGCGCCGCCCGGATGACCCGCGGATTGGCAAAGGCGCTGGCATATTCCTCGCCGCGCCCGGCGAGCCAATGCATCAACTCGCCGACGGTGGCGATCCCGGCCGGCGGCTCGATCTCCTCCTGCGCCTTTCCGATCCGCTCTCGCACCCAGGCAAAATACAGGACCTTCACGCTCACTCCTCGATCAGGTGCTGGACCCCGGCGCGCAGATAATCCCAGCCGGTATAGAGTGTCACCAGCGCCGAGATCCACAACAGGCTCAGGCCGGTCACCGTCGTGATCGGCACGATGTGGTCGCCCGCCTTGCCGGCGATCAGAAAGCCGATGGCGACCAGCTGCACCGTGGTCTTCCATTTCGCCAGGCGCGTGACCGGGACGCTGACGCGCAGCCCGGCCAGATATTCGCGCAGACCCGAAACCAGGATCTCGCGACATAGAATGACCACGGCGGCCCACAGCGACAGACCCTTGATCGTGCCGTTGCCGGCAAGCATCAGCAGGCACGAGGCCACCAGCAGCTTGTCGGCGATGGGGTCGAGCATGCGGCCGAACGTGGTCTGCTGCCCCCAGACCCGGGCAAAATAGCCGTCGAAGAAATCGGTGACCCCCGCCGCGATGAAGAGCGCCAGCGCCACCCATCGCAGCCACAAGCCGCCGCCGAGAAAGTCCGACCAGTACAGGCACCCGATCACCACGGGCACCGCGGCCATGCGACCGTAGGTCAGCACGTTCGGCACGGAAACCCGGCGCGCGGGCGAGGGCGGATGCGTCACCATCGTCATGGGTGGACAGAACACCGCGCTTGCCGAGGCGTCAACCGGCCTCTGGGGAATGCTGGGGAATACGCATCCCTTGTCCGTCCTCCGTCGCGTTCCATCCGGCTATCTCGACTCATGGAGGAAATCATAGACCTTGCGCGCGGTTTCCGCATTGATGCCGGCGACCTGCTCGAGATCCGCGACCGAAGCGCGCTCGATCGCCTTGAGGGTCCCAAAATGCCGCAATAGCGCCCGCTTGCGCGCCGGGCCGATGCCGGGAATCTCCTGCAGCCCGGCTTCGCGGATGTCGCGCTTCCTGCGCTGCCGATGCGACCCGACCGCAAAGCGGTGCGCTTCATCGCGCAGCCGCTCGACGAAATAGAGCACCGGGTCGCGCGGCTTGAGCCGGAAGGGCTCGCGCCCGGGCGTGAAGAACGTCTCACGCCCGGCGTCCCGCTCCGGGCCTTTGGCGATGGCGATCAACGGCACGTCGCGCACGCCGAGCTCGCCCAGCGTCTGGTGCGCGGCATGGAGCTGCCCGAGCCCGCCGTCGATCAGCACCAGGTCCGGCCACGGGGAATCGCTCTCCTCAATCTCGGCACTCTCCGGGCCGGCGCTATGCGCCTCGGCAGCCTCAGGCTGTTGCCTCCCCCCTTGTAGGGGAGGGAGGGGGAGGGGGGTCGCGGATTCAATAGTTGTGAAAACACCCCCCTCCCGACCCGGCTGCGCCGGGTCGGCCTCCCCCTCAAGGGGGGAGGCAACCGGAGTTTGCGGTTGGGGCGACTCCGACAGCAGGCGGCGGAACCGCCGCCGCAGCACCTCGCGCATCATTCCGTAATCGTCGCCGGGGGCGAGATCGGCAGTTCGAATGTTGAACTTGCGATACTGGTTCTTCCGGAAGCCCTCCGGCCCGGCGACGATCATCGCGCCCACCGCATTGGTTCCCTGGATGTGGCTGTTGTCGTAAACCTCGATCCGCCGCGGCGGCTGCCGCAACCCGAAGCTCTCGGCGAGGCCGGCAAGCAGCCGCTGCTGCGATGAGGTCTCGGCGAGCTTGCGGCCCAGCGCTTCGCGCGCATTGGCGAGCGCATGCTCGACGAGGTCCTTCTTCTCGCCCCGCTGCGGCACCGCGATTTCCACCCTGTGTCCGCTCTTGATGGTCAGCGCCTCGGCGATCAGCGCGCAATCTTCGACGTCGTGCGAGATCAGGATGAGCCGCGGACAGGGCTTGTCGTCGTAGAATTGCGCCAGAAAGGCGCCGAGCACGTGCTCCGCGGACAAGGAGCGGTCGGCGCGGGGGAAATACGCCCGATTGCCCCAGTTCTGGCCGGTGCGGAAGAAGAATACTTCGACGCAGGAGAAGCCGCCTTCCTGGTGCACGGCGAACACGTCGGCCTCCTCGACGCTGCGCGGATTGATGCCCTGGTGCGCCTGCACGGCGGAGAGCGCGGCGAGCCGATCGCGGTAGATCGCGGCGCGCTCGAAATCGAGCGCGGAGGCGGCTTTCTCCATCTCGCTTGCCAGAACCTCTTTGACCATGCGGCTCTTGCCCGACAGGAAGGCCTTGGCTTCGCGTACCAGCTCGGCGTAATCGGCGGGCTTGACCTCCCCGGTGCATGGTCCCGAGCAGCGCTTGATCTGATGGAGCAGGCAGGGACGGGTGCGGCTCTCGAACACCCGATCCGAGCAGGAGCGGACCAGAAACGCGCGTTCGAGCGCGGTGATGGTGCGGTTCACCGCCCATACCGACGCGAACGGCCCGAAATAATCTCCCGGACGGCCGCGCGCGCCGCGGTGCTTGCAGATCTGCGGCGCCGGGTGATCGCCCGTGATCAGGATATAGGGGAAAGACTTGTCGTCGCGGAGCAGCACGTTGAAGCGCGGGCGCAGCCGCTTGATCAGGTTCGCCTCGAGCAGCAGCGCTTCGGTCTCGGTCGCGGTCGAGACGAACTCGATCGTTGCCGTCGCCCCGATCATGCGGGCGATGCGCGCGGTGTGCCCGGCCGCGCGCCGATAGGCCAGGATGCGCTTGCGGATGTTCTTGGCCTTGCCGACGTAGAGCACATCACCGCGGGCATCGATCATCCGGTAGACGCCGGGAGCCGCCGGCGCGAGCTTGGCGTAGCGGACGATGACCTCGGCCCCGCTCGCCGCCGCGGCGATCTGCGCGGCATCGAGCGCTGGCGCGATCTCCTCGACCGGCGCCGGCAGGTTCGGCTCTTCTTCCTCATCCTCGAGGTCGATGTCCGGCTCGAGGTTCGTCTTTTGTGGTCCGGGCATGGTGCAAAGCTAGGCTGCCGGCGCGGTGCCTTCCACCCTCGATGGCCTCGGCGGCCGGGCGCGCGGTACCGGAGAGATAGACCTCGTTCAGGGTTTTTTAACCATGACGGATTGCATTCGAACGATGATTCAGCGGCGCTTAACCCCATCGGCTCGATAAACGCCGCGGAAACTTGGGTTCGAGCCTGGATCTACCGCCCGAACGGGGCTCTCGGCCGGCATTGCCTGCGATTGCCAATGGTACGCCGGCATCGGCCCGGCGGCCCGGCGGCCCGGCGCAGCCGGCTTCGCGGCGGAGCTGGGGGGCAGCATGAACAAAGTCCTTCCGGGCGCCGTACTGGCGGCCGCTCTGGCGGTCTCGCCTGCGATCGCTGCCGACATGAGAATTGTCCCGGCGGCAGGTCCCTATGTGGTCGCGCCGGCACCGAGCTGGATCGGCGGCTATGTCGGGCTGAACGCCGGATATCAGTTCGGCAAGGTCGACAATCTGCCGCTCAAGCCCAATGGCGTGCTGGGCGGCGTGCAGGGCGGCTACAATTGGCAGACCGGCCAGTTCGTGTTCGGCGCGGAGACCGACCTGCAATTGTCCAGCGCCGACGACACTTTCGCGCCGTACCAGTTCTCCAATCCCTGGTTCGGGACTGTGCGCGGCCGGATCGGCTGGGCGTTCAGCAATGTTCTGGTCTACGCGACGGGCGGACTTGCGTACGGGAGGAGCAGGCTCACGTTCGCGGGGCTGACCGAAACGCACAGAAAAGCCGGCTGGACCGCGGGCGGCGGCATCGAAGTCGGCCTCACGCCGCATTGGTCGACCAAGGTGGAATATCTGTATTTCGATCTCGGCAATCAGAGTTACGTACTGACCGGCGCCAACAACGGCTTGACCTCGAACCTGTTGCGCTTCGGCGTGAACTACCGGTTCTGAGCGGTCGGCGTCAGGACGTCGTTGCGCACGAGCCGAGGCGCAGGAGCGGCCGGATGTTGCTCATCGAGGTCCCCGCCTGCCCCGGGACGGCGGCCTTCCGCCGCCGATTTCGCCGCGCTCCATCGGGGGCTGCGATCGCGATCAAGCGGCGGATCAGCCGCTGACGACAAGGTTCACCGCCTTGGGACCCTTGCCCTTCTTGTCGGGCTCGACATCGAAGCTGATGCGCTGTCCCTCGTTGAGCGACTTCAGGCCGGCACGCTCGACTGCCGTGATGTGCACAAACACGTCGCGACCGCCGTCGTCCGGCTTGATGAAGCCGTAGCCGCGCTCGCTGTTGAAGAACTTGACCGTACCGCTCATCGCCATCGGGAAGCTCCTTTCCCCAATGTTGCTTCGCCGCCGGCCCCCACGGCGCGGCGGCTCGGCCGGACATTCGCAAACGGGGAAAGGCATCGGCTGCCAAGAGCCTCAGTCATCCGCCGGCCCCCAATGGAGGCGGAACGTCAAAGCCAGCACCAAAGCAAGTAAACCAACGCCGTCCCGGTGGAAAGAGGCGATGGGATCATCATCTCATTTTTCCGCCGTCAGCCAATCGAGTCGTGCGGCGCCTTCCCGGTCGCGACCCAGCACCGTCGCGAGTGCAGGGAGCAGGCTTTGCAGCTCGGTTTCCAGTTTCCACGGCGGGTTGACCAACAAAAGGCCGCTGCCGATCAAAGATTTGTCCTGCCGAACCGCGACCCTGACCTCCGCGCGCAGAATTTTCGGCACCCCCAGCATCGCCACCCGCCGGGCGAAGCGCTCGGTCTCGGCAATCTCCTTGATCGGGTACCACAGCAGATAAATTCCGGTCGCCCATTTCCGATGGGCGGCGGCAAGCTGTTCCGCGAGCCGCTCGAACTCGCCGGGCGCCTCGAAGGGTGGATCGATGAGCACGATCCCGCGCCGCTCCCTGGGCGGCACATAGGCGGCGAGGGCCGTCCAGCCATCGATCGCGATCACCTTGGCGCGCCGGTCCTTGCCCAGCGAGCGCGCCAGCGCCGCCGCGGCCGCCGGAACGAGCTCGCAGGCGATGAGGCGGTCCTGCGGCCGCAGCCAGGCGAGCGCGAGCAGCGGCGATCCGGGATAGGCGCGCAGGCGCCCGTCCGCATTGTATCCGGCAATGGCATCGAGATAGGGCGCGAGCAGCGCACGGATGTCGGGCTCGAGGTTTGCCGCGAGCAGCCGGCCGATGCCCTGGCGCCATTCGCCGGTCCGGCTCGCTTCGGGTCCGGTCAGCCGCGTCAAGCCGGATCCGGCATGGGTGTCGATGAGACGGAACGCGCTCTGCTTTGCCCGCAAATGTGCGACGACGCGCGCGAGCACCGCGTGCTTGACGACGTCGGCAAAACTGCCGGCATGGAACGCGTGGCGGTAGTTCATGAGCGGACGACAGATGCCTCAAACGCGAGTGCAGCGGAATAGGCGGCAAACGTGAAGAGAAACGCGAGGCCGGCGCCTCCCGCGCCTTGAGCAGCCCGCCTTTCGCCGGCGTTCGGTGCGACTTTCGTCTGTTCTCGGTCGTCCGAAACGAAGATGGCCTACGCCCGAAGCTGCTGGGAGCTCGGAACGCAGGCCATCCGCGAGCCGTACGCGCAACCTAACGCGAAGCCAAGCTTCCGGCCAAAAGCCTCAACCGTCCTCGCGCGCCGGCTGGCCGCCGCGCATCGGCGGCATCACGATTTTCTCGCGCCGGCAGGTGCGCCGGTCGGCTCCCTCGCAGCTGCGGAATGCCAGCTCCTTCGTCATGCAGATGCGCACCTCGCGCAGGCGCTCCTTGTCGCAGCCGACCGCGATCGAGCTCGCGCTCAGGCCCGGGTTGGCCGTGACGAAAGCCTGCTCGACTTCGCCGGGCGTGACGGTGAGCGGCGCCTTCAGGTCGATGTACTCCGCCGGGATTTTCACGACGGCGCGCGCCTTGCGCACCGTTTCGAAATAGCCGCGTGCGGGCAGCCCGGAGCAGGTGCCGTGGCGGTCCCACTCGTGGAAAATCAGCCGCGGTGCCGGCATGACGTCGAACATCGAGGAGACGATGTTGCGGTCGAGCCGCGGCGCGGGGACCTGGCAGTACTCGGGAAAGCCTTTTTCGTATTGCGGCCACAGTCCGTGCACCACGAAGGAATACGGCCGAGCGCCGCACTGCGGTTGGCTGCTGGCGCGGTCGCCGGCGGCCTCGCAGAACGAAGGCGACCAGGACAGCGCGAGGACGTAGAAGTCGAACTTGCCGGCCTCGTTTTGACGGGTGTCCTGGGCCGAAGCGGCCGCGACCCCGAGGCTCAATGCCAAAGCGGCGGCGAAGAGCGAACGCAATGCAAACCGGACCATGGAAGCCCCCTACCAACGTTGCACCGGGAACTCACGCTAGCCGATATCGAAGAACAAGACAAGAACAAAAAGGAACAAAATGCGATCCTGAGTCCTGGCCGCGCCGACGGCTACCGACCCCGAGGCCTGATGGCTGGCGGGCTTACGCCCAAGTCGGGAGTGGGTTCCGGTTTTCCCGGCCGGCGCCGGAGGTAACGCGGCGAACCGCCGGCGTCAGGGCTTCGCCGCCTTGCAGGCCGGGTTGAAGGCCCAGTTGCGGTCGACCCCGACCACGCACCATTCGACGCCCCAGGTTGCGCCGATCAGTCCGGTATCCTCGCCGATCGAATAATAGATCGGCCGTTCGATGCCGTCGGAGATCAGGGCCACACCGGCGCAATAGCGCCGTGGAATCGTGTCGGGCGCCCACGGCCGGAACTCGATTTCGCGCACCTGCTCGAACGCGGCGATCGACAGGTTGGAGTTCCAGAATCGGCGTTCCTTGAGGCCGAACAGATATTGGATTTTCGACAGCGCCACCGGATAGTCGCAGGGCGGCAGCTTGCCGCTGTAACGCGGTCCGAACAGCGCGAAATTCTTCTCGAGCCAGCTGGCGGCCTCGGCGGCAGGCGCGAACGCCAGCACCGAAGTCGCCGTCAGCAGCGCGGCTAGAATGCGGATCCGGCCAAGCATGCCCTATCCCCCGAATTGCGGACGGTGCCGCGCGGCCTTACGGCGGTCAAGGGGCGGGCAGCCCCTCCGGAGGAATCATCTCGAGCGTGACCGTACGGCCACGGACCAGAAATAGGGCGCGGATCGGGCCGGAACGCCCGCCGCTCAAGCTGCCGGGGTGTTGTTGAGGAAAAGCGCGCACGTCCTGGCCGCCGTCGACGATTGCACGCGATCGAAGCGCTCGAAGCTCGCGCGCAGCTCCGGATCGGAGGTGGCGACGATCCCGCAGCTCCGCGTTTGCAATCCGGCCGGAGCCGGCACGATAGCGAGCACGAGCGGAAGGAGGATCACGAGGCGAGGCGAAATCATGCGTGGCGTGGCCTGGCGGCTGCCGGGTATCCGGCAGGCTGGATCGATCGGCAGGGGAGGGAAGCTAGCGCAGGGGTGTTGCGATCCATTTGCCTCGATCGCCGAAAAATCGCTAACGCGCGCAAAGGATTATGGCAGGGAAACAAACCTCGGCTTCGCCCGTTGCCCCCTGCGAAATCTCGTTCCAAGGAGGACGCGATGGGATATGTCCTGCGGACGGCGGTTTTGGTGGTGGCCCTATCGGCCAGCGCTGGGCCCGGCACGGCTCAGCAACCCGGTCCCATGACCGGGACAAGCTCGACGGCGACGACCAGCACCGAGCTGCAGCTGACCCAGCAGCAGCGTACCGCGATCTATGAGAGCGTCAGCAAGCAGAAGGTCAGCCGAACGCCGCCCCCGGCCAATCTGCAGGTGGCGGTCGGCGGCGACCTGCCCGCCTCGATGGAGCTCTACGATCTGCCGCCCAATATCGCCGCCGATATTCCGGCGACGAAGCTCTACAAATACACCTTGGTGCAAAATCAGGTGGTGATCGTCGATCCGACCAAGATGAAGGTCGTCGACGTCATCCGGCAGTAAGTTTTTTCTCCCCGCGGGGAGGGTCGGCAGCGAGCGTTGCGAGCTGCCGGGGTGGGTCACTCAGTCGTGTCGTTGACCAGCTTGTTCACCGTCGCGGGCAGGATGTCGAGGTAAGGGCCCATGAAGAAGGCTTCGCCCGAGCCCTCGCCGAACAGCCGGTCGTGGGACGATCAGCTCGTTCACCTCGGCGGCATCCTCATTCTTGTGAAAGCGCGGGTCCGCCGCGACCGCGTGCGCAACGCAATCGTTGGCGGAGCGGATCAGCGGGCGCAACACCGCGGCTTTCTGGTGCGGGCTCATTTGCACGCCGGATTGGATCGCAGCCAATCCCATCGGTGTCGTGAGGTGCGGGTCGAACGATACGTTCGACACGAGCGGCATGCCAACCAGCGACATACCAACCAGGGCTGCGAGGATCATGCTCCCCTCCCCAAGGCTTCCCTAGAATCAGGTCCCACCCGGCTGTTATCTAGAATACCAAAGCGGGAGCCCGCGGAAAACAGCAGAATGGTAGGGATTCGCAGGATTTTCTGCGGCTGTGGGTCGCGGGACACACCGTTCCGAGGTCGGAGAACGAAGGGCGACCCCGGGTCGGGCGACCCGGGGTTGAGCGAGGCGCGACCCGCACTCATAGCGGCACCCCCGCCGGCAGGTTCCATCGCATGCCTGCTGGAGCCGCAGCCGGAAATGGCAGGCGGGTCAACCAGCCTTTATTCTTCCGTCATTCTTCCGTCCCGCGGCCCCCGTCCTCGCTCATCCGGTATGCGCAATTCGGGCACACCACAGGGGTATCGCGGCGCAAGCGCGCGACGCTTCGCGTGAGACGATAGCCGCAGCGGGGACAGATGACCTCGACCTCGACCTGATCGGGGCGCGGATCGTTCGCCATCCACGGAATCTAAGCACGGCCTCGAACCTGCGGAAGACGCG
>WNGE01020514.1_pt1 | contig 11126 bp, 10 predicted proteins | sample 5400651 | NCBI WGS metagenome assembly WNGE01 (sample SAMN13153370, study PRJNA577476) | soil metagenome | isolation source: 60 cm soil or saprolite under grassland replicate 2 | place: USA:California | collected 2016-06-15 | reverse complement strand
GTCGCCGCTGGGCGCGCCGCTTTGGCCACCAGCAACGCGCTGACCTCCGCCGTGATCTTTCCTTCGAGCAACCTGAACCTGAAAATCCGATCGCGCCCCAACATTCGTCGTTGATCTTCGTAGGTCAAAATCTCAAGCACAGTCGGCGACACGATCTTGATCTGCTGAATGTCCTTGTATCGCCAGGATCGTGATTCGTTCTTCTGACTCGTCCTGTATTCGATCCCGTCGGGTGTGATGACGAGCGTCCCTCGGTGGTTACGAAACATGCGCTCGCACTCCACCGGGAACTCAAAGCTTTGCGCCGCCGCAATCACCGGCAGCAAGAGGAAAACCGAAGCAAAAGTCACAAGCATTATTCTCTTCATCGTGCTTTCTCCCATTATCGATTGCCTACGCGTCCAACACTTCCACGCGGCCGGCGGGCTGTACCCAGGATGTGGGGCGAAACAGGGGCCAGCAGGAAGCAGAGCTTAAAGGGAAATTCGCGGCAGGACTCGATGACGAGTCCCGCCGCTTCGATGGCAGCCCGCGTGTCGCGGCTCGTATGGCAGCCGCCGAAAGCGCGCGGCCAGAAGAGCGCGTCCACCGCGCGCTGCAGCCTGGCAAGCCCGGGGCTACTGGCGCGGACATGCTCGTAAAAACGCAGTTCGCCTCCTGGGCGGATGATCCGGAACAGCTCCGACAACGCCCGGGCCGGATCACGGACTGAGCAGAGCACTAACGAGACAACGCCCGCGTCGAAGGAAGCGTCCCCCGCCGGAAGCCGTTCGGCGACGCCGTCAGTGACCGTCACAGGGACGGGCGCCGTCCCGGCGGCCTGAACGGCCAGAGACCGCAAGTAGGGCTCGGGTTCCACGGCAACCACCTCGTTGACGGACGCGGGGTAAAAGGAGAAGTTGAGCCCGTTGCCGGCGCCGACTTCAATCACGCGTCCGGAAAGTCCGGCGAACAGATCCCGCCTGTGGTCGGCCTGCCCCTTGTCAAGCGCCGTATGACTTGTCAATGCGAACACACGCGAGAAAATCGGGTGATAGACTGTGCTTTGAATCTCTTCCATCAGAATCACCTCCAAATTACCAACCGCCTTCGCGCCTCCCCCCCGGCGCTGGCTGCGTGGAATTCGTCCGAGCCACTCGCCTCACGGGCCTCCGCTCAGGCCCATGTTTTCCGATCGCAATCGCCGCAAGGACCGCGGGGACATAGTTGATAGTCTCCTGAGGTAGAAGCCTGCGCTCGCTCATCTCCCAGAAATCCTTGATCCCGGTCTTCTCAATAACTTTCAGCACCCGATACTCGCCGGCGTTGTAAGCGGCCAGGGCCAGATGCCAATCGCCGAACATCCCGTAGAGGTCGTGCAAATACCTGGCCGCAGCGCGGGTCGATTTTTCCGGGTCGTGCCGCTCGTCGAGAACGCCCGCCTGTTTCAGCCCGTAACGCCTGCCGGTGCCGCGAACGAATTGCCAGATGCCTGCGGCCCCGGCTCCCGACAGGGCATAAGGGTTGTAAGCGCTCTCGACCAGCCCGACATAGATCAAATCTTCGGGAACGCCTTCTTCCCGGAAGACCTTTCGCATCATCTGCTCGTACCGGCTGAGCCGGTTGAAAGCGACTCGAACGCCGTCCCGCCCCTTGCTCTGGAAATGCCTTACAAACTGTTGCACTCGACCATTGCCGGCGATCGCGATCTGACCGGACGGGGGAGCGGCGCCTTCGATCAACGTTGCAATATCGCGCGAGAGTTTCAGGAAATACTCGCGCACGCCGGGCTCGTAAAATACTCCCTCCTCGACAGAAAGGATGGTATTTTGCCTCGGCCGCCTTGCGATCCCCCTTCTTGCTCAACGCCTCGCCTTCCTGAAAGAGACCGTGCGCCCGGCTGAATAGTTCGGCTATTTCGGCTTCACGCTCCATCTTTTGTCTCAACCTGTCGAGCATCGCCTGCGTCTCCTTCGGCAAACCGGTCTGATCCCCTTGTTGTGATTGGGCTTGAACAGGCGTCGAGGCGCCGTCTTGCGCTGCCAGCGCCTCTGGCGCAAGGAAACCCGCCAGAAGCAGATCGAGGAGTACGACTATGTGAGCAAAAGTTTTCATCCGCTAACATCCTCCGCTAAATTTGCCTGCCCGGCATCGCGTTACGAGTATCGTGTTCGATATCGCCGGTTAAGGCGTCGCCTCCGCTCTGGCGAGCCTTCTTACTTCAAACCCTTTCCAGATTTCGTAGATCGCCGGATAGACCAGCAGTTCGAGAATGAACGAGGTGAAGATTCCGCCGATCATCGGCGCTGCTATCCGGCGCATGACATCCGAGCCGGCCCCCGTAGACCACATAATGGGAACCAGCCCCATAAACATGACGCCCACGGTCATCACTTTGGGCCGGAGACGCTTCACTGCGCCGTCCTCAATCGCTTCTTTCAAATCGGCGATGGATCTCATCCTTCCTTTGGATTTCCTCTCTTCGTAGGCCAGGTCCAGGTACAGCAGCATGAACACGGCGGTCTCCGCGTCCACGCCGAGCAGCGCGATCAGCCCCACCCACACCGCTATGCTCATGTTGTAATCGAGGAAGTAGAGCAACCAGATGGCGCCGATGGCCGAAAATGGCACGGCAAGCAAAATGATCATCGTCTTGACGAATGATCCGGTGTTGAAATAGAGAAGCAGGAAGACGATGAACAGGGTGATCGGCACGACTATCCAGAGGCGCTCGATCACGCGCTTCAAATACTCATACTGCCCGCTCCAGGCAAGGTTGTAACCCGCCGGCAATTTCACCTTCTCCGCAACCACCCTTTTGGCTTCTTCCACGTAACCGCCCATGTCGCGCCCCGCCACGTCGACATAAAGACGCCCCGCCTTGAATCCCTCTTCGTTGTTGATCATCGGCGGGCCCGTCCGCAGCGTGATGTCGGCAAGCTGAGTTATTGGGATTTGAGCTCCCGACGGCGTCGGCACGAGAATCCGGCTCAGCTTGGGCAGAGTGTCGCGTAGCTCGCGCGCGTAGCGGACGTTGACCGGGTAGCGCTCTCGCCCTTCGATGGTGGTGGTGATGTTCTTCCCGCCGATCGCCGACTCGATAATGTCGTTCACGTCGTTGACGCTCAGATCATAGCGGGCCGCTTCTTCCCGCTTCACCTGAAAATCGAGGTAGTATCCTCCGGTCACCCGCTCGAAGAACGCGCTCCGGGTTCCAGGAACATCTTTCAGCACGTGTTCGAGCTCCACGCCGATCTTCTCGATTGTGTTCAAGTCCGATCCCAGCACCTTGATTCCCACTGGTGTTCGCACGCCAGTCGTGATCATGTCGATGCGCGTGCGGATGGGGAACAGCCATGCGTTGGCGTATGAGGGGATCTGCAACGCGCGGTCCATCTCATCGATCAGATCTTCCCACTTCATCGGCCTCTCTTCGGGCCAGAACTTCCTTAATCCTTTCTTCATAAATTCCGGCGCCCAGCTCGAATACCATCGATTCTGGCGCGCCTTTCGCCATTGCTCTTCCGGCTTCAAGACCACGGTCGTTTCCACCATGCTGAGCGGCGCTGGGTCGGTTGAGGTCTCCGCCTTGCCGACCTTTCCGAAAACGCTCTGAACTTCGGGGAACTGCTTGATGAGCTTGTCTTGAATCTGAAGGTATTTGTTGGCCTCGGTCACCGAGATTCCGGGGAGCGTAATCGGCATGTAGAGAATGCTTCCCTCATTGAGCGGCGGCATGAACTCCGATCCCAGTTTTTTGAAGATCGGTATGGTTGCCACGACGAGCAGAAGAGCAAGCGTTATGACCAGCCACTTGTGATTCAGCACGAATCTGACCGCCGGGTGATAGATGCGCATCAGAGGGCGGCTGATCGGATGTCGCTCTTCGCTATGAATCTTCCCGACTACAATTGCGTTTGTGACCCTAGCCAGCCAGCGCGGGCGAAAACTGAATTCCCTCGTCCGCATGAGAAGCAGCCGGATCGCCGGATCGAGCGTTATGGCCAGCACCGCGGCAATCGCCATCGAGAAATTCTTGGTAAACGCCAGCGGCTTGAACAGCCGCCCCTCCTGGTACTGAAGCGCGAAGATCGGCATGAATGATACGGCGATCACCAGCAGCGAGAAGAAGCTCGGCCCGCCTACTTCCTTGACCGCGTCAATGATCACGCGCGTCGGGTTCCCCTGTCGCCCTTCGGCCTCCCAATGCTCCAATTTTTTGTGCGTCTGCTCGACCACCACAATGGCCGCATCCACCATCGCGCCGATGGCGATGGCGATCCCGCCCAGCGACATGATGTTCGAGGTCAACCCTGTGCCGTACATCGGGATGAAGGAGAGGAGCACGGCGATCGGAATGGTAATGATCGGGATGATCGAGCTCGGGATGTGCCAGAGAAAGATCAGGATGACGATGCTGACGATGATCAGTTCCTCAATCAGTGTATGCTCGAGCGTTTCGATGGATCGTTGGATCAGGTCAGACCGGTCGTAGGTGACGGCGACTTCGACTCCTTCCGGCAGAGAAGGCGCGTTCTCTTTCAATTTGGCCTTGACGCGTTCGATCACGTCCATGACGTTCTGGCCGAATCGCACTACCACAATGCCGCCGGTCACTTCTCCCTCGCCGTTGAATTCGGCCACCCCGCGTCGCATGTCGGGGCCTAGCTCCACTCTCGCGACATTCTTGACGAGAATGGGCGTGCCCTGGCCGTCAGACCCGACGGATAGATTTTCGATGTCTTCCAGGTTTTGGATGTAGCCGCGTCCGCGCACCAGGTATTCCTTGCCCGTAAATTCCACCACACGACCGCCGACCTCATTGTTGCTGTTGCGAATGACATTGATCACTTTGTTGAGCGGCAGGTTGTAGGCGAGCAATTTGTTTGAATCCACGTTCACCTGGTATTGCTTCACGAATCCGCCGACCGTGGCGACCTCGGCGACGCCCGGGACGCTTTCCAGCCAGTAGCGCAGGTACCAGTCGTTGAAGGAGCGCAACTGGGCCAGGTTATTCTTGCCGGTCTTATCCACCAGGGCGTATTCAAACGCCCAGCCCACACCGGTGGCGTCAGGTCCCAGAGTCGGATTCACTCCTTCCGGAAGTTTCCCCTGGATCTTGCTCATATATTCGAGCACACGGCTGCGTCCCCAGTAGATGTCTGTGCCTTCTTCGAATATGACGTAGACGTAAGAGAAGCCGTAGTCGGAGATTCCGCGTACGACACTCACATTAGGCGCGGCAAGCATTGATGAAACGATCGGGTAGGTAATCTGGTCTTCCACCAGGTTGGGGCTGCGACCGGGCCATTCCGTGTAAATGATTACCTGCGGATCGGAAAGATCGGGGATCGCGTCCAGAGGGACATTCCTCATTGACCAGACCCCGATCAGGACGAGCGACAGAACGATGGCGACGACAAGCCCTCGATGTGTGGCGCAGTACTCGATGATCGTGTTAATCATGCCTTCTCCTCATTCTCACCGTGCGGTAATAGTTGTTTGCATCGAACCGAGCGATTTGCCTTCTTTTTTCACCGTCACGGTGGTCTGCCAACTCCAGGCCATCGGAATGTCTATTGTTCCCGCGTATTCGCCGTTGCCCACAGACTTGAGCGTCGCCTTCGAGGTCATCGGAGCCATGCTGCCCATCTGCGGCATAAACAGCGTCACTTCCACTTCAGCATCGGTCACGGGATTGCCTTGCGCTCCCTTGACCGTAAGACGAACCGCGTTCTGGCCCACCTTAGCGGCTTTCGGTTCCACCACCTCGATTTTCAATGCCGTCTGAGGAGCCGGCCCCTTCGCTCTCTCGCCCGGCTTTCCCATGTTGGCGAAGGCGCTTTTCAAACGGCTTTCGGAGTCGAGAATGAAGTTGGCGGCGGTGACCACGCGCTCGCCGACCTCCAGCCCCCTCTCGACGGCGTAGTAGCCGCCCGCTTCTATGCCCACCTTCACGGCGCGCGGCTCGAAATAGCCGCCGCCTTTGTCCACGAAGACGTATTGCTCGGTTCCGGTGTCGAGCACAGCATCCTCCGGTACGACGAGCTTGTTCCCCAAATTGATCTTCAGCTTCACATTGACAAACATGTCGGGCTTGAGAACAAAGTTCGGATTTGTAAACGCAAAACGGATCTTCGCCGTGCGAGTCTTCTCTTCCAGGTAGGGATAGACAAAAGTGACCTTCCCTCGCAGCCCCCTCTTTCCGCCGTTGTACGGGAATTCGATCTCCGCGTTCAGCCCTGTTTTGACGAAAGGCAGCTCGTACTCGTAGACCTCGCCATTGATCCAGACGGTCGAGAGATCGACGATGGTGTAGAGGTCCATTTCAGGGTTGACGAATCTTCCGTGATGGTAAGCCGCGCGCTCGGTGACGACCCCGCTGACCGGTGAATAGATGGTCAAATCGCGTCTGGCCTTGCCCTCTCTTTCGATGTCCCTGATCTGCGCTGGCGTAATATCCCAGAGTTCGAGACGTCTTCGGGCGGCCTCCAACAGCGAATTGGCGCGCGCCGAGACTCCCTGAAAAGAACTCGCCGCGAATTGACGCTGGGCGCGCAGGGACAGCAAATATTCTTCTTGCGTCGCCACCAGGTCGGGGCTGTAGATGGTGAAAAGCGGATCGCCGGCTTTCACGACCTTCCCCATGTAATCGACAAAGACCTGCTCTATGTAACCGTTGATTTTGGTGTGGATGTGAGTCACCTTGGTTTCGTCGTAGGCCACCTTGCCGACAGCGCGGATCTCTTTCACCAGCGGCCGCATCGCCGCGGGTTCGGAGCTGACGCCGATGAGCTGTTGGCGTTGCGGATCGATGAAAATCGTGTTGGCGCCGGGCGCGGCTTGCCCCTCATCTCCCGATTTCATATCCATGCCGGGCATTCCCGGCATCGCCTGTTTGCCATCGGCGCCTCCCGGTTTTTCAAGCTTCACGAGTTTCATGCTGCAGACCGGGCAGTTGTCGGGCTTGTTCGATTTGAAGTCCGGGTGCATCGGGCAGTAGTAGACGTCGCCCTGCGCCTGCGCGGCGTTTGTGCTCTGAGCCTTCCCCATCCAGATCCGGCAGATTTGATTCCAACCCAGGTATATCCCGAGGCTGGCGGCCGCTATGGTCACAGCAGCGACGAGCAGAATCTTGCGACGCTTCTTACTCCGGCCAGCGCCGGGCGCGTTCGATTCGGTCTCTTCCAAGGGCGTGGGTGCCTGGGTTTCCCTTTCTTCCAACGGGTTTTGATCTTGCTCAGTCATGCTTCTCTCCTCGCCTCTTCACCGGGTCAGTTCGACTCCGATTAAAGGCTCCAGCTCGGCGAGCGCTTTGAGATACTTCGTCAAATGTTCGTAATAGGTGATCTCGTCATTCAGCAATTTGATCGAGCTGTCGACCACTGAAAGAAAGTCGAGCTTGCCCGTCTCGTAACTGGCGGTCGTGGCCTCGAGCGTGAGCGTCTCCTGCGGCGTGATCACCTCGCCATAGAGTCTCGTCAACCGCTCCGAGGTCGTCGCCCGCAGGTAGGCGTCCTTGAGTTTGAAAAACAGGAGCGCCTGATCGTTCGAGTACCGCTCGCGCGAGGCGGCCTCTTCCGCCGCCGCTTCTTCAATTGCGCGCCGCTGCTTGCGCGAGTAGTAGAGAGGGATTTTCGCCGTCCCCCCGATCGTCCAGTAATCGCGCAGTCCGCCCCGGTTGTGGTAAGTGAAAGTGACTCCGAAGTCCGGGTACTTCTCTTTCTCGGCCAATCTGAGAGCGAAGGCGCGGCTGTCTATCGTTCGCCGGTCGCGCCTGAGCAGCGGAAAATTCTGGGCGGCCATCACTTTGAGTTGTTCGAGCGAAAACGGCAGCGGCGGTTTCGCCACTGGCGCGGGGCGGCCGAGCGGCGTGTCGGGCGGGAGGTTGAGCAGCGCAGTGATCTGAGCCTCGTTGACTCCTTTTTGTTCCGCGAGAGTCTCAAGTCTCTCTTCCAGGCGTGAAATCTCTGTGTTCGCCCTGAGCACGTCGGCCTGAGTTCCCTTCCCGACTTTATAGAGCGCCTCCGCGTAGTAGGCCGCTTTCAGGTTGGCGATGACCCGTTTTCTGGCAAAGTCATACTCCCACCACTGGGCGTCGGCCTCGCTGCTTGCGACTCGCTCTTTCAGGCCGCGCTTCCCGAAGAGGGGAAACTCTTGCGTGAGGCCCAGGTAAACTTCGCTGAAGTCGAACTTGCCCAGTGTGGTAAACGGGATGATGTTCCCCTCGTTGTTCTGCCCGAACATCACTATCGGATCGGGCAGCGCGCCTGCCTGTGGCACGCGCGCGCGTTTGGCGTCAACCTCTCTCATCTCCGCGCGAATCTCCGGATTCCGCGAGAGCGCCTCTTGTATCAGCCAGTCGAGCGTCAACTGAGTCGGCGGCGCCTGACTCACACTCGATATGGAATCGCCGGGCGTCGCCGGCGACTGAGCCGATGCCGGACGTGAAAATCCGACCAGGATGTTGAGCAGGATTGGCAAGAGCATGAAGAGTCTCCTCGCTTGCGATCTGTGCATCAGGTTCTTCCCTTCTTAGCGCAGTAGCGCCAGTTAGTTCATTTGGCGACAACGGGCAGGCTGGCCTGTTCGGTTCCTCGCGGCCAGTGATGTGACCACCGCCTCCCACGGGCCGGCCACTTCAATCTTGACGCGGGCGCTCCTGTTTGCCAGGCGTACCTGTTTTGGTCACTGTTGGCGCCGCCTGCGCGTCGGCCGTGCAGACAACAGCGCTATCCCCGGAACAGGTATTCTCAAAAGCCTGCCAGGGCGTCAATTAGGCACACTTCGAGTGGGCTAGATCAGAAAGGCGGAGTTCTGGAGGAAGATTGACGGAAGTTCGTGATGAAGAAAGTTAATTTCCGCCGACCTGAGAGAGACGGCAGCGAGAGATGCTTCGGCCTCGCCGAGCGCGCCGAGCGAAACTAGGCGAATGGCGACAACTGGCGGCGCAAGAGCGATCGTCAGCGGAGTGAAATTGAACTGCGCTCCGCCGGTAGATTCGCCGCACTTCACTTCGCAGCAGATCATCGCCACGATTGATCCGGTCGGCGACTTTCCCTGCATGCAGCAGGCCATGTCGCAGGCGCCAGATTTCTCCATCTGGCAAGTTTCTTCGCTTGATTGATTGAGGCCGTTGCTGATGGCTTCAACGCCGCACACAATTCCACCCGCCATCGCCTGACCGGCGAAGAGTAGAACCATAATTAGCGCGGCGACACGTTTCAGCATAACGCCCCAGAAAATACACTCGCGAAGATTGCGGTGTCAAACACGATCAGTGAGCGATGTTGACAATTTAAATTAGAGGGGCAGGCGCAAAAGCGCCGCCCCTCTATATGGTTCCTCCTTATTCCACGATCAGTTTGCCTTTGATCATGTCCATCCCGCAGGCGAAGGTGAACTCGCCCTTGCGCGGCGTGAACTCGACCGTGACTGGCTCGTTGAGCGGCAGCTTGCGCTCGATCTTGTACTCTTTGATCACGACCTCTTTGGCGCAAGTCTCGTCAGTCTTTCGTACGAAAGTCACTTTAGCTGGCGCGCCGGCCTTGAGTTTGAGGCTGGAAGGCTCGAACCCAATGCCGGTGACCTCGACGTTCGCGGTCTGAACGCCGTTCTGTAGTGTGGCCTCGGCAGTCGGCTCCGGCGCGGCGTCTGACCGCTTCCTCATCATGCAGCAATTCTGCTCGGCGCCGGATTGTTGCTCCTTAGCCACACAGCAATTCTGCGCCGTGTCGCAGCAATTCTGCGCGTTAGCCTTGCAGCAGTTCTGCGCTGCGCCGAACGCCGCCGCCGACAGCGCGACGGCCGCGACAAGCAGAGTAATGGTTGCGATAATTGTCTTCCTGTACATAGTGTTTCTCCTTATTGTTTTCAGACTTGATTTCAGATTCATGATTGAACTATCAAACTTGCTCAACCGCGGCCGCCTCTCCCCTCTCTCACACCGCCGCGATGCGACATCGCGACGCCGCGAAAGATGAGAGGCGGAAGCGCGAGCATTTGCGTTATGGGGGCAAGCCCCACGTTGAGAATGGGAATCACTGGCATCCGTGGCGCGTATGTCCACTGCCCCGCGACGTGAACCGCTGCCCATTCGACAACCAGGGCGATCGCCAGCCCGGCTGCCAGCATCACTAGATAGCCCCGCTGCCCTGGATTTACGAACCAGTCGCTTCGTCGGAGCGCCGCCCAGCCGGCGCCGAAGATGAGAAGGACGAGCAGCCCGTCGCCCAGGCTCGCCACGAAGCAGTGCCACAGCGAGAGGCTGAAATCATCCATACCTTCGTAGAGTGGCGCCTGCGCCAACTCCCACGGGTAATTGACGGCCACAGCCAGAACGAAGACTGTCGCGACGGTTTTCCATAAGCGCCACATCTTTTCTTTCATTCCCAACCCCACGGTTAATTGAACGCGTGAATCGCGATGACCTATTGGCCTTCCAACTCCTTTGCCCGAAAGGTGTGATACTTGGCCATTTCGCCGGCATCTCTCGCAAGATTCTCCGCGTCGCTGATATTCTTTTCGCAATGCAGCCGCATCTTCTTGATGTATGGATTCTCGCTAGTGTCTTTCGGGTTCCTGGCGACACCTTTACTATAGTCGGCCAGCATCTTTTTGTGCGTCTCGATCTCCTGGCGATACTCCGCCGCTTTCTTCCTATAGCCTTCCGCCATGTTCAGATGATCCTGGACGGTCTGTGGAATTTTTATCTCCTGTCTCGCAGAGTGGCCGGAATGATCCTGTTTCGATTCCTGGGCGCGAGACACAATGGGTGAGGCGAAGGCCAACAAAAGGCTCAATGCGCTGATGACAAACCACGTGGTTGTTTTGCTACTTCTCTGACCGTTAATCTTGAGCATGTTTTTTTCTCCTTAATAATGATGAGTTCAGGCTCCGCGAGTTCGTCCTCGTCCGGCGCCTCTTTGGTTATTTTGGTTACGGGAGACACGACCGCACACCGAGCGAGGCTGCGCATCAGCCTTCCGGCGCGGTAACAAGAGACTCTGCGGCCAGAGTTAGATCAGAAATGTAGAGTTGGAAAGGTAGAGATCGGGAGGATCGTGGTAAAGCAATTTGTAAGCCGCCGATTTGATCGAGACGACGGCGGTTTCAGCATCGCCCATCGCGTCGAGCATGACGGTTCA
>WNGE01016567.1_pt1 | contig 11127 bp, 10 predicted proteins | sample 5400651 | NCBI WGS metagenome assembly WNGE01 (sample SAMN13153370, study PRJNA577476) | soil metagenome | isolation source: 60 cm soil or saprolite under grassland replicate 2 | place: USA:California | collected 2016-06-15 | reverse complement strand
GGTTCTCGCCGCCGTGCGCGGCATAGCCTTCGTTGAAGAGCAGGTACAGCACGTCGAGGACGCTGTCGAGCCGCGCGCCAAGCTCGGCCGGGCGCGGGATGTCGATCGCGATCTCCTCCTCGCGGATCTGCCGCTTGGCGCGGACCAGCCGCTGGGCGATGGCATCAGGCTCGGCGAGGAAGGCCGCCGCGATCTCGCCCACGCCGAAGCCGCCCACCGTCTTGAGCGTCAGCGCGATGCGGCCGGCGTGCGGCAGCGAGGGGTGGCAGCACATGAACATCATGGCGAGCTCGTCGTCACCCAGCGCCTGCTCACGCACGTCCGCCTCCGGGGTGGCGCGTTCGAGAATGTCCAGCTTGCCGCGAAGCGCGGTATCACGGCGGATGAGGTCGAGGGCGCGGTGCCGGGCGACCTGGAAGAGCCAGCCCCGCGGCTCCGCGGGCACGCCGCCGAAGGGCCAGGTCTCGAGCGCGCGGACCAGCGCGTCCTGCACGGCCTCCTCCGCCAGGTCGAGCCGCGCCGATCCGAGCCAGCGCGCGAGCCGCGACACCATCTGTCCCGCGCTGTGGCGGAAGAGGTGCTCGACGAGCGCGTCGACGTCGGACGGCGCGGCCGCGTTCACGCGGGACGCTACATGTCCCAGATCTGGCGCACCTCGAGGGTGCCGGCTTCCAGGTGCGGGTGGTCCTTGAGGAAGGCCTGCACCTCGTCATAGCTCGCGGCCTCGATCAGCCAGAAGCCGCCGATCACTTCCTTGGACTCCGCGAACGGGCCGTCGGTGACGGTCATCTTGCCGGCCGAGCCGCGCACCACGCGTCCGTCCTCTTTGAGCCGCTCGGCGTGAAGCATGCGCCCCGCATCCCGAAGACCGGCCGTCCACGCCATGTACTTCTGCACCACCTGCTGCATCTCCTGCGGGCTCCGGTTCGCGTACGCCTGCCCCGTGCCCCGCGCCAACACCAGGAACTTCGCCATGATCTGCCTCCTCTTGTGGTTCGCGGGGCCGCGCCCCGCTCATGTCATCCATACATGAGACGAACGGCGCGCCAACAAATCGACAGCCAATACGGGGTCAGGTCTTGCAATGCAACATTTTGGACCCACAGGTACTCGAATGCTGGATTGCAAGACCTGACCCCGGAAATGGTGCCTGCCGGCCGGGCGTTACTCCGGCGGCTGTCCGGGGCGACGGCGCGGGGGCCCATCCCCGCCTTGTGGCGCTGGCCGCATCGCCTCCGGCTTCACCCGTCGCGCCAGGGCGGACGCGGCAGGCACGCTTCTATCCTGCCTCAAGCGCTCTACTGACGCGAGGCGAGAAACTCGCGCGCCTGCGCGGACGAAAGGAGACCGCGGCCCGCTCGGTTCCGGGCGCTGGCGGCATAGACATCGACTCGAGCGTGGGTGATCCCGATTGGGTCGAACCCGTTGCCGGGGTTGAAGGCCATTTGGTTGATCGTTCGTTCATCGTCCTCCGACGGCGCAGCTAGGATCTCGAGCTCCCCTATGGCGACGGTAGCGCTCCGCCATGCTTTCGAGGCATCGTTCACCGGCGTGCTGTCTTCGTCGACGTAGAGCTGCACGCAGAGCTGCCACTTGACCGGGCCTCGCGCCAATCGGGCCAGGAGCTCGTGGCGAAGGGAGTCGGCGCCATCGTCATTGGACTCCAGGGAGGCTGGGGACTCCACGGAGGCCGGCGTGTCCGTGTGGGCAAGGAGCGAATGCTTGAAGGCCGCACCGCCCAGCTGGACCACCGAACCCCAATAGCTCTCCAGTGCCAGGCTGCGAACCGCGTGCAGCCCGGTCTCCTTCAGGATGACGGCCCCCATGTGGGCGAATTCACCCGCGGTCAGCTTGCCCTCGCGCAGCTCCTCGAGAAGCTCCTGGAAGGCGCCCGGGGCGCCGCGCGCGATCTTCGCGACGAGAATGTCCGCGAACGCCATGAAGGACTCCGCGTCTTTTGCATGCGACCGTCCGCCCTCGTTGGTGGCCAGGATGTCGGTTTCGTTCCCTTGAGGCGAGAAGAACTTCAGCGCGACCCCGCGCACGTCGGGAGTCTTGTCGGAGAACGGGCACGGCTGCCCATTGGAGAAGCGGCATGCGACTGGAAGCGCGAACGGCGCCGCGAGCGGCCCGAGTCGCACCGCCGCAGGCACCTGATCGAACACGCGCAGCCTGCCGACGGCTCCGAGCAGCATCTTCTGGTGTTGCCCCCGGTCGAGGTGCCCGCCCAGGCCGGTCCCGGCGGCCGCCGCGACCCGTCGCTGCTGCTCGCCGACCTTCTGCACGAGGGCGTCCCTCATTGCCTCCGTATATGGATCGTCGGTCCATCCGCGCCCGCTTCCTGTCTCTTCAGTCATCGCTCACGTCCTCCACTTCTTCGGCCGCCGGACCACTCGCCACTCGATCCGGGGCTCTTCCCCATCGAGCTGACGGCTCGCCTCCAGCGACAGGTGACGACTATGCACGGACAGAGCCCCTTGCCAGAGCGCGTTCCAAGAATCGAAGACCGCGGGAGCGGGAGAGACGACGCCCTGCATGAGCCGCCAGGTATGCTGGCGAACCACGACGTCGCCGCCTTCGCGCGACCATTCGATTCGATCGTCCTGGGCGCGGCCCATCCGGACGAGATATTCCGCGAAATCCTCCGGCCCCTCCCCGGTGACCCCGAGGAGGCGGGCCGTCTCCGCGCGATATTGCATCCCGATCAGGAGGCCGGTCCGCGCGCCGAGATCGCGCGCCACGTCCTCGCCGAAAGTCTCGGCGAGCACGACGAGTATGGTCCTCACGTAGTCCATCGAGTAGTTGCGGACGATCTTGCGGAAGCGCTCCGCCGGCCAGTCGGCGCCCTCGAGGCGCGGCGCCCGAGTTGGATCGAAATCTGGCCCCTCCTCATCGGGGGCGAAGCGCAGGCGCTCCTCGGGCGCGAGATCGCGGTCGTACTCGAAGTAGTAACCCTCGAGGCCGGGCTGGCCGTCGGTGGTCTGCTTGGTGCAGACGAAGCCCAGGCGCGGATTGCCGAGCGAGACGCCGTTGTGCGCGTGCCAGCCGCGCAGCATGGCGGTCGACACCTCCGTGGGCACGCCGCAGATGGCCGCCCCTTCGTAGATCCACCTCGGAGGCACGTAGCGCACCCAGGCCTTCCGGTCGGACTCGTACATGTATTCCACGCGCACGCCGCCCAGATGGTTGGAGAGGTAGTGGTACTGCGCGCACGCAACCGCATGAGGCAGGGTCGAGAGGCCGAGCTTGGCGAGGCCGGGCAAAAACTTCTCGAGGTGCTGGCGCCTGAACGTGCGAAAGATCAGCTCGGCCCACTCAGCAAAGCTCCGTCGCGTCACGGTCGTGAGGATCAAGCCGGTGAGATAGGCGTGGTAGAGAATCTCGACCGCGCGATAGCCTCGGCTGGCCGCACCGTCATCAGTCACGCGCGGATGATACCAAAGCCGGGGTACACTTCCCCCCGTGACTCCGCCCCCAATGACTCCATCCAATGATCTGATCGGCACGTCTCCAAGGCGCAAGGAAGACCGGCGGCTCCTCACGGGCGCCGGACGTTATGTGGATGACCTGAGAAGGCCCGGCCTGCTTCACATGGCCGTCGTGCGTAGCCGGCATGCCCATGCCCGCGTCATCAAGATAGGCGTGGAGGCCGCCCGGTCCCTGCCCGGCGTGGCAGCGGTGTGGACGGCCCGCGACCTGCCGGAGATCAAGCGCTCGATGCCCGCGCAGTACGGCGGCCAGTACAAGGGCCGCGCCTTCACGGTGCCCGTCCTGGCGCACGAGCGGGTGCGCTACGTGGGCGAAGCCGTCGCCGTCGCGCTCGCGGACAGCGCGTACGCGGCGGCCGACGCGGCGCAGGCGGTCGAGGTCGAGTACGAGCCGCTGCCCGTCGCCTCGGACACGGAACAGGCCGTCACCGCCAAGCCGCCCATCCACGAATGGCCGGACATGGGCCCAGTGCGACGTCGTCGTCAGCGAGAAGATGCGGCACCCGCGCAGCGCCGGCGCCTACATCGAGGCGCGCGGGGCGCTGGCCTATCACGACGCGGACACGGGCACGCTGACCGTCTGGTCTTCCACCCAGAATCCCTACTCGCTGCGCGATGCGCTGGCCGCCGTCCTCGAGCTGCCCGCGGAGCAGATCCGCGTCATGGTGCCCGACGTCGGCGGCGGCTTCGGCCCGAAGGGCTCGATCTATCCCGAGGAGATGCTGGTCGCCGCGGCGGCGCTCAAGACGGAGAGGCCCGTGAAGTGGATCTCCGGGCGCGGCGAAGATCTGGTCACCAGCGGCCATGACCGCGACCAGGTACACGAGGCCAGGATCGGCTTCAAGCGCGACGGCACCATCGTGGCGGTGGAGGATTCCTTCCTCGCCGACGTCGGTGCCTACCCCATCGAGGGCGAGGGGCTCACGCTCAACACGGTCAATCACTTCTGCGCGCCTTATCGCGTCGCGAACTTCCGGAGCCAGGGCAAGAGCGTCGTCACCAACAAAACGCTCAACGGCGCCTATCGCGGCGCCGGCCGGCCCGAGGCCAACTTCGTCATGGAGCGGCTGATGGACGTCGGCGCGCGCAAGCTCGGCATGGATCCCGCCGATCTCCGGCGCCGCAACCTCGTGCGCCCGAACGACATGCCCTACAAGCCCGGCCTCATCTACAAGGACGGCACGCCGATCGCGTACGATCCTGCGGACTTCCCGGGCTCCTTCGACCGCGCGCTCTCGCTCCTCGGTTACGACGAGTGGCGCAAGCGCCAGAAGGCGCACCGGACCGGCCCGCATCGTCTCGGCATCGGCCTCTCGTGCTACGCGCAGGGCTCGGGATTGGGTCCCTATGAGGGCGCCACCGTTCGCGTGGACCCGAGCGGCAAGGTCTACGTCTACATCGGCGTGACCGCGCAGGGGCAAGGGCACGCGACGACCCTGGCGCAGATCGCCGCGCAGGAGCTTGGGGCAAATTTCGAGGACGTCATCGTCCAGGCGGGCGACACGACACAGTTTCCGTTCGGCATGGGAACGGGCGGCAGCCGCGTCATGGCCAACTCCGGCCCCGCCGTCGCCCAGACCGCGCGCGAGGTCAAGGGCAAGGCCCAGAGCGTCGCGGCCGAGCTGCTCGAGGCCGCGCCGGAGGACATCAAGATCGAGCACGGTGAAGCCTTCGTCACCGGCGTGCCGAACCGGCGGATCACGCTCGCCCGACTGGCCCTGGCCTCGGTGAAGTCCAAGGCGTTGAAGCCTCACGGCGAGCCGGGTCTCAACGCCTGCACCTACTTCTATCCCAACACGGTAACCTGGGCCTTCGGCACCCAAGCCGCCGTCGTGGACGTCGACATCGAGTCCTGCCGCGTGCGCCTGATGGCCTATGCGGTGGTTCACGATCCGGGGCGCGCCATCAATCCGGCAATCGTCGAGGGGCAGCTTCAGGGCGGCGCCGCGCAAGGGCTGGCCGCCGGACTTCTCGAAGGCCTCGTCTACGACGAGGCCGGCCAGCTCCTGACCGGCAGCTTCATGGATTACTGCATCCCCAAGTCCGACGACGTGCCGTGGCTGCCCGTCGCGCTCACCGAGCACCGCTCGGTCATCAACCCGCTGGGCGTCAAGGGCGTGGGCGAGAGCGGCGCCATCCCGGGCGCGGCGGCCATCGTCAACGCGGTGGAAGACGCGCTGGCCGAATTCGGCGTCACGCTCCGCGAAGCGCCCGCCACCTCCGCGCGCATCTGGCAGGCCCTCCAGGTTCTCCAGAAAGATCGTGCGCGCGCATGAAGGACAAGAAGCCCGCGCCGCCCACCGTGGTCCTCCTCGTCCGCCACGGCCTCACCGCAACAACGGGCGTGAAGCTGCCCGGCCGCGCCCGCGGCCTTCACCTCTCGGACGAGGGGCGCCGCCAGGCCGAGGCCGCGGCCGCGCGCATCGCGACGCTCGCCCGGGTGGTCGCCATCTACTCCTCCCCGCTCGAGCGTGCGCGCGAGACCGCGCAGATCATCGCCAAGGCGCGCAACATGGCGGTGCGCATCGAGCGCGGCCTGCTCGAGCTCGACATCGGGCGTTGGACGGGCATGGCGCTCAAGGACGCCGCGGGCAAGCCCGAGTGGAAGGCCGTCCAGCAGCATCCAAGCGGCTTCCGCTTCCCGGACGGCGAGTCCTTTACCGACATGCAGGCACGCATCACGGGAGCCATCGCGCGGATCGTCGCGCGGCACCCGGGCAAGGTCCTGGTCGCGGTGTCCCACGCGGACCCGATCAAGGCCGCCACCGCGCACGCCCTCGGCACGCCGCTGGACCTGTTCCAGCGGATCATGATCGGCACGGCTTCCATCACCGCGCTCGCCTACAGCGCGTCGGGCTCCGCCGCGCTCACCGTCAACTCCATGGACGGCGATCTGGCCGCGCTGGGAATCACATGAGCGTCTCCTTCGAATTCGAAGAGCCGGATCATTTCACCGCCGGGGCCATCGGCAAGCCGGGCGAGCGCGTCTTCTACCTGCAGGCGCGCGAGAAGACCGTGCTCGTCACGCTCAAGTGCGAGAAGGAGCAGGTGCGGGAGCTCGCCGAATATCTCTCCGGCCTCATCACCAAGCTCGGCGCGCCGAAAGGCGCGATCCCCACGGAGATGGACCTCGTGCCCTTCGCCGAGCCCGCCTGGATCGTGGCGTCCATGGGCGTGGGATACGACGAGGAGCACGGCCGCATCGTCGTCGACGCCCACGAGCTGTTCGAGGAGGAAGAGGAGGGTCAGCGCGCGGGCGAGGAGCCGGCCTCCGGGCGCGTGCGCATCACGCCCGAGCAGGCGCAGGCGTTCGCCGATCGCGCGAAAGAGCTGATGAAGGGCAGCCGCCCCAATTGCCCCGTGTGCAGCGGCCCGATGGACCCCACCGGCCACGTGTGCCCGCGCAGCAATGGCCATATCGTTCACTGAGGCGCTCGATCTCCTGGGGCGCGGCGCCGTCACCGTCAAGGGCCGCATGCCATGGGCCAGCAACGTGACGCTGCTGGCGGAGGTGGAGCTCCGCGGCACCTGCGTGCGCGCCATCTACAAGCCCGAGCGTGGCGAGCGGCCACTCTGGGATTTCCCGCCGGGCCTCTACAAGCGCGAATGGGCCGCCTATCTCTTCTCCGAGGCGCTCGGCTGGGGGCTCGTGCCGCCGACGATCGTGCGCGAGGGCCCGCATGGCGAAGGATCGTTCCAGCTCTTCCTCGAAGCCGAGTTCGAGCAGCACTGGTTCACGCTGCGCGAGGACGCGCGCCATCGCGAGCGCCTCGAGAAGATCTGCGTGTTCGATTTCGTCGCCAACAACGCCGACCGGAAGAGCGGCCACTGCCTCCTCGGCCCCGACGGCCTGATCTACGGCATCGACAACGGCCTGACCTTTCACACGGAGCTGAAGCTACGCACGGTCATCTGGGATTATGCCGGCGAGCCGATTCCCGAGGCCCTGCTGGACGATCTCAATCGCTTCGTGGGCTGCGGGCTGCCCGCGCCCCTGGCCGAGCTCCTGTCCCCCGCCGAGCGGCAAGCCCTGCTCGTTCGTGCCAAGGCTCTCGCCGACTACGCCCGCTTCCCCGAGGACCGGAGTGGGCATAGGTATCCCTGGCCGCTCGTGTAAGTTCCCTGGTCGTTCTTACCCGCTCCGGTCTGCCTTACCGTCGGCTGGAGCGAAATCCGCCTCAAAACGTCCGTTATCCGCTGGTTCCACATCCGCGCGAGGTGGCACGCTCGTTGCGACCATAGCGTCGTAGAGGGCCCATGCGCTATCTCGTCCTGGCCTGCGATTTCGACGGAACGCTCGCGAGCGATGGAAAGGTCCGCATCGAGACGCTCGCGGCGCTCCAGCGCCTTCGCGACTCGGGGCGCAAGCTCATCCTCGCCACAGGGCGGGAGCTCGAGAATCTCCTCGACATCTTCCCGGCGATCGATCTCTTCGATCGGGTCATCGCCGAGAACGGCGGAGTCCTCTACCGTCCCGCGAGCCGCGAGCACAAGGTTCTCGGCGAGGCGCCTCCCGCCGACTTCGTCGAGGCGCTTCGCGCCCGCAAGGTCTCTCCGCTGTCCGTCGGGCACTCCATCGTCGCGACGTGGCAGCCCAATGAAGGCGTCGTCCTCGACACGATCCGCGATCTCGGCCTCGAGCTGCAGGTCATCTTCAACAAGGGCGCGGTCATGATCCTGCCGTCGGGCACGAACAAGGCGACCGGCCTGGACGCCGCGCTGCTCGAGCTGGGGCTGTCACCGCACAATTGCGTGGGCGTGGGTGACGCGGAGAACGATCACGCGTTCATCCGGCTCTGTGAATGTGGCGTCGCGGTCGCCAATGCGCTGCCGCTCGTCCAGGAGCGGGCCGACTGGGTCACGCCCGGCAGGAATGGCGACGGCGTCGCCGAGCTGATCGACAAGCTCATCGCAGGCGACTTGGCCGACCTGGAAGACAGGCTGTCCCGCAACTCCATCCTCATCGGGACGCGAGCGGAGGGCGAAGAGGTCCGGCTCGATCCCTACGGCACTGCCGTGCTCGTCGCCGGGGCGTCCGGAAGCGGGAAATCGACGTTCGCGAAGGGTGTCCTCGAGCGTCTCGCCGACCAGGGCTACCAGTTCTGCATCGTGGATCCCGAGGGCGACTATGCGCTGTTGGAAGGCGGGATCGTGCTCGGGGACAAGGAGCGCGCGCCGACGGTGGCGGGAGCGCTGGAGGTGCTGGAGCAGCCCAACCGCAACGTAGTGGTCAACCTCCTGGGCCTGGGGATCGATGAGCGTCCAGCTTTCTTCTCGCGGCTGCTGCCGGGACTCCAGGATCTCCGCTCGCGCACCGGGCGGCCCCACTGGATCGTGGTGGACGAGGCGCATCACCTGCTGCCGGCGCCGTCCGACCTCGTCTCGGTCACCCTGCCGCGGACGCTCTCAGGCATGCTGCTCATCACGGTGCATTCCGAGCACGTGGCGCCCGCGGTGCTCTCGTCGATCGACGTCGTCGTCGCCATCGGTCGATCGGCGGGCGACACGCTCCGCGCATACAGCGAGGTGGTTGGTGGGCACCTGCCTTCGAGGCTCCCCGATACGGCGGCGCCGGGTGAGGCGATCCTCTGGCGGCGCCGTCCCGACCCGCAGGATCCGGTGTGGATCCGCACGCATCCGTCGAAAGCGGAGCATCGCCGCCACGTGCGCAAGTACGCCACCGGCGATCTGGGCGAGGACAAAAGCTTCTACTTCCGCGGCGCCGCCGGACAGCTGAACCTGCGCGCGCAGAACCTCGGCGTCTTCATGCAGCTGGCGGACGGGGTCGACGACGACACCTGGCTGCACCATCTCAAGCAGCGCGGCTATTCCCGCTGGTTCCGCGAAGCCATCAAGGATGACGAGCTGGCCTCTGAAGCCGCGGCAGTCGAAAATCAGGCGGGGCTGTCGCCCATGGAAAGCCGCGCGCTGATCAAGGCAGCGATCGAGCGCCGCTACACAGCTCCGTCCTAGCGAGTCACGGCCACTCGGCCGGCGGCCGGTCGAGCGCGGCGCGATCCCAGCGGGCGAGATCGGCGCCGGCGTCGTACGCGCTCTGGTAGAACTCCAGCACCATGTCGTCCGGCGACGCCGAGGTGCGCACCGCCTCGTACGGCAGGATGAAGTCGGCGAGGGCGCGGCTGTAGTAGGCGGCGGACGGCCGGATCGATGCTGCGGCCAGGCCCGGCGGCTCGGGACGCGTATAGGCGTAGAAGGCGGGCTCGGGCACCGCCCCGCTGCCCGGCCAGAACCCGACGCTGATCTCCTCGTGCGAGTTCGACTCGCGGAGCATGCTCGACTCCGTGGCGTCGTGCGCGGCCCGCCGCCCGTTGAAGCGAGTGCACGCGAGATCGAGGGCGCCCCAGAAGACGTGCACCGGGCTCGTCTTGCCGAGGAAGCGGCCCTGGAAGCGCTTGGTGACCCTGTCGGCCTGCAGCAGCATGCGGAAGAAGCGATGGGCATGCGCCGCTTCGTACGAGGCGTGGGTGCGGTCCTCGAGGAATGGAATGGGATTGTCGATCTCGACGGGCACCGGCCACAGCTTCACGCTGATCCCGAGGCCGGCCAGCAACGCCACGTACTCGCGATAGAAGTCCGCCACCGTTTGCGGGCGGAGCGCCATCTCACGGATCGCTCCATCGCTGGTCTCCACGACAAGCCGGTGGTCGGTGAAATCGAACGCCACCTCGAAGGCGCCGGTGCCGTAGGGCATGGGCGAGGTCGTCAGCCCCCGCGCGGTCACGTAGAGCGGGACGTGCCACCAGTGGTTCTGCATTGGCGAGAGCGCCAGCCGGGTCTTGCCCACGATCTGCAGCCACATGTGAAGCGTGTCGTGAGTCGCCTGCCACTCGGCGAGCGGCAGGCTGGGCCATGCGCTCCGGTCGGCGGCCATGGGGTCCTCCTTGAGCTAGGACGCGCGCTTGGTGAAGTAAATCTCCCAGTCTTCCTGGCTTAGGCCGTCGACGGAACAGCGCCACGCGTAGCGCCCCGGCGCGAGCCCCAGTGGGCCGATGCTGATGGCGAGCGGGACGTCGAGTGGAGTGCCGGGCGCGAGGCCGGCCGGGCGCCCCGTCTCGAACTGCCCCTGGATCCTGACGGCCTCGCTTCCCATCTTGACGGCTTGCCCGTCGCTGTCGAAGAGCTCGATCTGAAAGTGATGCTGGCGGTTGGCCTGGTCCCACGGAACCTCGATCTTGATGGCGATCGCCGAGGGAACTTCCGCAGGGCCCGTCATCGACCAGCCGCCCCCCAGGATGTAGAGCTTGCCCTCGGAGACCTGGGCGGCATCGGCCAGGAGCATGGTGAGCTTCATCACAGACTCATCTTTTCAATCTGGCCGTGTCTCATCTCGCCCGCTACTGCGCAGTCCAGCCTCCGTCGATGACCAGCTCGCTGCCGGTGACGAACGAGGATTCGTCGGAGGCCAGGTAGAGCACGCCGTAGGCGACTTCTTCCGGTAGGCCGTACCTGCCGAGCGGGATCCGCGAAACCATGCGGCGGTACACTTCCGGCTCCGCGCGGCGCCGCTCGGTCATCGGCGTGACGATCGGCCCTGGGTGGACCGAGTTGGCCCGGATGCGATCGCGCGCGCACTGGAGCGCGGTCAGCTTCGTCAGGATGCGCACGGCGCCCTTGGACG
>WNGE01008288.1_pt1 | contig 11128 bp, 13 predicted proteins | sample 5400651 | NCBI WGS metagenome assembly WNGE01 (sample SAMN13153370, study PRJNA577476) | soil metagenome | isolation source: 60 cm soil or saprolite under grassland replicate 2 | place: USA:California | collected 2016-06-15 | reverse complement strand
CCCACCTACAAAGATGTTTGCACCGACGGCACTGGCCACGCCGAAGCCGTCGAAATGGACTTCGATCCCGCGAAGATTTCCTATGAGAAATTACTCGACGTGTTCTGGGAGAACCACGATCCCACCCAACTGAACCGCCAAGGACCGGATTGGGGAACGCAGTACCGCTCCGCGATTTTTTTTCACTCGCCCGAGCAGGAAGCCGCCGCCAAAGCTTCCAAGCAGGAATTGGAGAACTCCCGTCGCTACAGCAAGCCCATCGTGACCCAGATCGTCCCCGCGACGACTTTCTATGAAGCCGAGGATTACCACCAGCAGTATCTGGAAAAGCGCGGCATGGCGACGTGCCACATTAAATAGTTTGCTTGGAAGGGCTGGTTCTGCCCGCGGAGCGTGGGCCGTATTTGCGCGGCCATTCACTGAAGCTGGTCCGCTACGCCGCGGTCAACAAGATTGGCTCGCCTTTGGTGATCACCAGCGTATGCTCATAGTGTGCAGACGGTCGGCGATCGGCGGTGCAGACCGTCCATCCATCTTTAGCGACAATCGCGCGCCCTGATCCGGCAGCGATGATTGGCTCAACAGTAATGACCAAGCCTTCAGTGAGAATCTGACTGGCTGCCGGATCGGCATAATTAGGTATGCGCGGCTCCTCATGAATAGTCCGCCCGATTCCATGTCCCCCAAGATCGCGAATCACCGAAAACCCGCTGCGACGTACCTCGCGTTCCACGACGCGACCGATCTCTGAGACACGGAAGCCGGCTCGCGCCACCAGCATGGCCTTGTGGAAGGCTCTCTCAGCGCAGGCCACAAGCCGCTGGCTTTCTTCCGAAATCTTGCCCACTGCCACAGTCTCTGCCGCATCCGCCATGAAGCCGTCTTTTTCAATTGTCACGTCGAGCTTCACCAGATCGCCTTCCTGCACCGCGCGCTCGCCCGGAATCCCATGCACCGCCTCTTCATTCAAGCTGATGCAGTTCACTCCTGGAAATTTGTAAACCAGTTGCGGCGCCGATTGCGCTCCATGCCCGCGCATCACCGACGCGCCGACTTCATCCAGTTCCGCCGTAGTCACGCCTGGCCGCACCGCGCGCTTCATCGCTTCGATCATCCGCCGCACTATCGACCCCGCCGCTCGCATCGATGCCAATTCTTCTGGAGTGTTGATCGACACAATGCCTCCGACTGTCTCTCTTCTTTCTTAGACTAGCTCATTCGGCGGCCGACGCGGGCGAAAAAACACGAGCAGAACGAAACCGGTGACATAAAACGGCATCACCTGAGCTAGGGAAAAGCCCACGAATCGCAGGACAAATCCGTAAAGTGCAATGGCCTCACAGAGCGCGAAGGTGACAATGTAGCCGGCCCGCCAACGATTTAACGAGACGGGATCCTCCGCCTTTTGAGCCAGCGTTTGTTCGGCGCGAATTACCATAACCCGGCGAAGAAGGAAGATAGCAGCGATCATACCGACAGCGATGAAAGTGATCGCGTAGTAGAAAACCAGGTTGATAGGCTTCGCAGGATGCGCCGTTCGCTCCCCCACAAACACGTAAAGCACGATAGAAACCAGCATCGCAATGCGCAGGGTGCGCAACATTTTTAGTGAGGCTTCCATTGAGCAGATTGTGCCTGACCCGCATCGCCTGATCGGTGGAAATCTTAAGCACGTGTCGGTATTGATAACATCGCCCGATTAGTGTCCATGCCGGCTCCCCGGCCGCAGCCGCAGGAACGCGTGGAACGAGACGGGACGATTTCCATAGACTGGATCAAGAACGTCCGGCTTCGAATAGAATACGACGTCCGCTCCCAACCCAAGCTGCCAGTGATGGTTCTGCACGACATCACGCACTCCACCGAACGTGTATGCGCCAATGCGAAAAGAAGGGTGAGTTGCGGCTTGCGGAAACAATTCATCTTTGTCTACCAGCTCCAGCCGCGTGTAGGCATAATTGCGCTTGCGGAAGTTCAGGGTCGACTCCAGCAAGTAGCTATTTTGCACCGTGTCATCCAGCAGCTTGCGTTTTCGTCCCCAAATGAGCGACGTCGCCCAGTTGCCGTTTGTCAGCGGTCGATTGTATTCGAGCGAAGCGCCTTCGCGACGTTCGTTGCCCGGATCGAGTGCCTCCGGACGCTGCAAGTAGCCGTAACTGTATTCCGCTACCCAATTGCGCGTCGGCGCGGCACTCACTCGAAACGACCACGAATTCAGCGCGCCAAGCTGAATGTCCAAGCGGTCTTCATTTGGTTCGTGACCATTGAAGGCTGAGGCTTCGATCTTGAACCGGTCAATCACAAATCCAGTCGTCACCACTCCAAAGCTGGTATGGGTGGAATCCTGCACATGGTGGCTCAGCGGCGCCGCCGGATTCTCGGAAGCTGATTCGCGATGAATATATGTCACCGGGCCGAGCGCCGGCTCGGCGGAAGGGCCGCCGTAGAAAAGCCACGAAATTTTCTCTGTAACGGGAACCGTGTACAAAAGCGACAGCTCGGCAAAAACATTGTGCGGATGCTGATGATCGATCAAGGGCTGGCCATGATAGGTTTCTCCGGTTTGGAACAGCTCCGGGAAGCCGGGATGCGGCGAAGTCAGCGACTCCACAGAAAACATCTGGCGAAAGAGCAGCGTGCCTGGGCCGAGCTTGTGCTGCTCCATCAGCATCAGGTAATTCACAGACTCTGCCTTGCCTTCGCCCCGGGGCCCACCCTGCTCGTTATAAGTTAGAAATAAAGCCCCATGCGCCATCAGATCCCAACTGCCGCGCGTGGTCATCCACAAATGTGCGGGAACCGATGCCGGCTGCCAGTTACTACCAGAACCGGCATGAAAGGATGGCAACCACGAGGGTGACCCTTCCATGCTCATGCTCTGCATGCTTTGACCGGGCTGTTCTCGCCTGGACATATCCATGTTGTGATTTGGTTCCTGGTTATGACTTGCTTCCTGCGCTAGCGCGCAAGACACGATCGCGGACATCGCGACGATAAGCAAAAGCACTGATCGCACGGTCTTACTCCCAGGTGAGGACGCAAGATTTGGCCCACGCCCCGGCGGTCTTTACCGGAGCAGAGGAATCGTCGAAGGAAGGCGATCAGATACGGAGTGGAAGGTTGCCGGGCGGATCCCCAGACGTGCAAGTCACGTCCTTAAGATTGGTGCCTGACACGGTGACGACCAGCCTGCCATCTGGCAGAATCACGACCAAAGTCGTTGCCGCAGATTGAATACTGAAATGTGCAGGCACAATCGCAGAATTGTGTCCAGATAGACAGCAGCTAAAATTAGCTGGATCCGGGGCTTTCGATCCGTGATGATGGCAAGCGGCTGGATGCAGATGTGTACCCGTGCTGAGAGCGGCGATTCTCGCCGCTGGAACCACTATCATGGCTGCCAGCACCGTAATCGTCGCCGTCTTTGATACGCGCGAGCTCACTTGTGGACTGTGATGCGAGAAAAACTCGCTTTGATTCGGTCAATCTTAAAAAAATCCTGACGGCGCAGCTCATGAGCCGGTAATTTTCATCCGCAGCTCTTCTGGCAGCCGGTCACGAATTTCCTGTGGGAGCCGGTCGTGCACGTGCCGCGCGCCCACCCGGGCGGCTTCTATCATAGTCACTGGCGCGGGAGTAGCCACCGCGACAACCAGCCAGATCAAAGCAGAGAGCGCGAAACCCGCAAGCGCCGCCAGTTCCAGAATAAAAGCATGCTGTGGCCCGAAGTGGCGAATCACACCAAAAGCCAGCAGGAAAACTCCCGCAGAAACCGAGGCCAATGCAATCAGGGAAACATCAATGGTGCGATGCAGCTGCTGTTTGCTGCGGCAGCGTTCGCAGGCGGCGAAGTGCTCTTCGTAGTCGCCGCGCATCTCCGGCGCGAGACCGGAAATATCATAGCGCCAGCCGGCCAGAATTTTGCCTACGATCGGATCGATGCACTGACTCATAGAAACTACAGCCGGATCGCTTCCATCGCTTCCGACTGCGTTGCCAGCATCACACGATTGTGAAGTAATGTCTGGCGGGTACCCAGGGCCTGTTCCGCTGCTCTGCGCGCAATCTCAGGATGGTTGTTCTGCTCAGATAGATGCGCCAGAACAACGTATGTTGCTCCTCCATCATAATCGCCCGAGAAGAAATCCGCGAGAGCTTCATTCGAAAGGTGGCCCACCCGGCTCATAACGCGCTGCTTGACGGACCAGGGATACGGCCCGCCGCGCAGCATTTCGAGATCATGATTGGACTCGATTACCAGCAGATCGCAGCCGCGCAGGTGATCGCAAACGTTAGGTGGGAGGTAGCCGAGATCGGTGGCGATGCCGACCTTGATGCCTTCTGCGCGGAACGTGAATCCCACGGGATCAGCTGCATCGTGCGGGATGGTGAAGGGTGTGACGGCGATATCACCAATTTGAAAGCTGCGGCCGGAGAAGAACGTTTCGAGCTTCGCGACTTCGGGCTTTTCGCCGGTTTCCTCACGCACCGAGCGCGTCCAGGCTTGGTGCGTGGCTCCGGTCATGAAGATGGGGACGCTGAGTTTCTTTGCCAGAATGCGGAGACCGTAAACGTGATCGGAATGCTCGTGCGTGATGAGAACCGCAGATAGCATGCGCGGATCACCTCCCGCTGCTTTCATGCGCTTGAAAGTTTCACGGCAGGAGATGCCGGCATCCACAAGAATGCGAGTGCTCGAACTGCACACAATGGCGCAATTTCCCCGGCTGCCAGAGGCCAGCACCGAGACCGAAACTCCCATGCGAGGCAGCATACCTTTTACTGCTGTGGAAACGGGAGTAACTTTGTGGTTATCCGAGACTTTTGTGCGGTCAGTATTCAGCGATCGGCATTCATCGCTCGGTGTTCTAACGGTCTTTGACGTCAGCGGAGCCTGTCTGAAATGCTGAGCGCTGAAGCCTGAATACGCGAACTATTTCGCCTCGAACAAAACCTCGAACGCACTCCGCCCCAGCGCGCCGCCGTAGGCGCCCGCGATGCCAGTGAGAAATCCCAGGAAAGATTCGTAAATTTGAGCCTGGTATGGCTTCTGAGTCAGCGATAAATAAGCGGCCAACTGCACCACTGGAACGAATATGCCGACGACAACCGTCCACCTCCATGGCCGCTCCGGCCGCAGCGCCCCCAGCAGCATCGTGGAAGCCAGCACAAACAGCGCGGTCAGCAGCAGGTCACCGAATTTGGCGTCTATGAAGCCCGCGCACAGCCCCAGGCCAGCCCCAAACCAATAAACTCGTGTGTCGCTCCTCGGGCCATCCGGCCTGCTCATAAACCCAGATTCTACCTGCAGCCGAAAGAGTTTTTTCAACGGCGCGCGAGTCGACTATCCTTCTAACACCTTAGTGGAGAGTCCCTTCCCCGATCGGAACCACCGCTGATTACTATCGTCATCTTTACCAGCCTCAGCGTTACCAATAACCTGCGGACGTAATTACCTCCCGTATGACGCATCGTCGCACAGTTGCGCTATTGGTTCTACTTTGGGCGGCAGCCCTCATTCCTGCGCATTCCTTCGCTCAGCAAGAGGAGCAGCCGGTAGGAAAGCGCAAGGTGGTGAACCGTATAGTGCCGTCCTATCCCCAACTCGCCCGGACCATGAATTTGAAAGGAACGGTACGGATCGAGGCCTTGGTTGCCCCAAACGGCGTCGTGAAGTCGGTCGCGGTAAAGGGTGGTCACCCGGTTCTGGTGCAGGCGGCGGAAAACGCCGTCCAGAAATGGCGATGGGAACCAGCCACGCACGAAACTCACGAGCCGATCGAGTTCAGCTTCGATCCCAAGTGACTGTGCCCATCAGGCTGACCATTTCCACGGTGTGATACAAAATTGCTGTGCCTACGATCCGCGGGCGCTACGCCCATCGGCCTGAGGCTTTTATTCGTGTATCAGAGATCGCTCTGAGCGACGTCGAGGGGCCTCCTTGGTACTTGCTCTTACCGCAAATGCACCCGCAGAAATTATTGCCGCCCGGAAAGGGGCACCCCTGCGAAGGATTCCCGTGCTGAGGGCGCTTTTCATTTCTCTTTCCGAAAGCCGCTACTTACGCGCTCTCGCCGAGCGTTCTGCGATCGGGCAGCGAATCTCAGCTCGCTTCGTCGCCGGAACCCAGGTTGCCGACGTGCTCCGCGCCACCTGCGCCGTGAACCAGAGCGGCCTGAGCGTCTCCATCGACAATCTTGGCGAAAACGTGAGCAATGCCGAGGAGGCCCGTGCCAGCGCCCACCTGTACCGTCAACTGCTCGACGAGATTTCCGCGCGCAAGCTGGATGCCAATATCAGCCTCAAGCTGACGCACATGGGTCTGGATGTAAATGAAAACTTAGCTCGTGAGTTAGCAGGAGGATTAGTCGCCAAAGCTGCCAGCTCGAATCCGCGGAATTTCGTTCGGGTGGACATGGAAGGCTCTGCCTACACTCAGCGCACTCTCGACTTCGTGTACGAACTTCACCGCATTCCTGGAAATCAGGGATGCGTAGGTGCGGTCATCCAGTCCTATATGCGTCGCGCGGAGAGCGACATCGAAAAGCTGCTAGGCAAAGGCATTCGCATTCGCTTGTGCAAAGGAGCCTACAAAGAGCCACCCGATATCGCGTTCCAAGCCAAATCCGAGGTTGACGCCAACTACGTGAAGCTGATGAAAATCCTGATGAAGAGCGGGATTTATCACGGCCTGGCCACGCATGATGAAAAGATCATCAATCAGGCCAAGTCGTTTGCCACTCGGGAAAATATCCCGCGCGATGCGTTTGAATTTCAAATGCTCTACGGCATCCGCCGCGACTTGCAGCGGCGCCTGGCGCGAGAAGGCTGGCGCATGCGCGTCTACATTCCATTCGGGACCGCGTGGTATCCCTACTTTATGCGCCGGCTGGCGGAGAGGCCAGCCAACGTGCTGTTCGTGGCGAGGAATTTGTTGCGGCAGTAAGCAATGTCTTTTGCCCGACACGGAAGAGTCTCCTATGCGGCCCTGGCCTTTGTCTGCAACGGCAGCCCTGCGTTCCGCCACGCGTCAAGTCCGCCCCGGAGCGCCCAGACGTCCTGATATCCGCGTTGTTGTAATTTCTGCGCCAAACTGGCGCTGGATCCTTCAGTCGGTCAAGTGCAGTAAGTGATAATGGGTTTTCCTTTAGGAATCTTGGGCAGGTTCTCTTCTAGTTTCTCCACTGGAAGGCGGATCGCCTCCGGCAACATCACGTCCGATTGAACCCAGGCTTGTGGATTGCGAACGTCAATGATGGTGAAGTCTTCTCCGGCTTCCATCCTGCTGCGCAACTCTTCGATTGTGATCCGTAGAGCGTCAGCCATATCACACCTCAATATATGCGGATTGCTAGAGTAGATGCCGATTTTGGCAGTCGCGATGGTCTAAGTACAAGCCGTACATTCGGTGTAGGCGACGCTATTCTTCCGGCCCCTGTTCGTTCTGACTCTCAGCTGGCGCGAGAGGCAGCCGGCTGGCATTCGTCAGTAGATCGCGTTCCTGCGGCGAGAACATGCTCTTGAAGCGCTCGGACTCAATTACTTCCTGGCGCTGTTCGGGAGGCATGGCTCGAAGATCGCGGATGGCGGTGCCCACCATGCGGCGCCGGTCAGGAGGAAGCTGCTGTAGCTGGCCAAAGACTTGCCGCGCTTGCTGCTTCTGCCCAGGAGTCAGGTGCTCCCAAGTTTCCATCCGGTTGAGAATGCGGTCCTGACGTTGCGGCGGCAGGCTATTAAAGCGCTGCAAGCGATCACGCAATCGTTGCTGCCGCTCCGGCGGTAAGTTGCGGAACTGAGGATCACTTTCCAGAGCTTTCTGCTGTTGATCGGGAGGCACGCCTTTGTGTTGCCGGAGCCATTCCCCTGCATGATGAGCCGGCGGTTGCGGCGGTCTGGCGGCCTGCCGCTCTTCACGTCGTTCAGCCCGCTGCTGCGCTCGCGGTGGCTGATGCTTCTGGGCGGCCACCGGCGTCGCGAGAGCAAGGCTCACGATGAGCAGCCGTGCAGTGGTGGAATTTCGTGTACCCATTTCCCCGGTCTTCCTGGCGAAGGATAGAGAATCGTTCTACGGATTCGCGGTCACATCCTGTTGCACTGTCAGATCATCGAGCACATCGAAGTCCGAGTACAAGTCATGATTCTTATCCAAGGCCTGTAAATCGCCAACGGCCGTGCCCGGCTCTGCAGGAACGCTCGCTATTTGCTGAGGACCATGCTTGGAGCCGGATCCGGTAAACCGCACCAGCGTCACGCTAACCACCATCAGCACGGCAAACGAAATGGCCAGCGCAGGCCGCCGCAACCACTGCAGGAATCCGCTCGCCTGTTTTTGCAACTCTTCACGCAAGCGCGCGCGCAGGCGCACGTCGAAATGAGGAGACGGCTCCGGTGCCCGCCATTCATCGAGCAGCGACATGGTTTGGCGGAAGGCCTCCAGCTTCCCCGCGCATTCGGCACAGGAATCAAGATGGGTTTTCATCTCCGGCGTAACCGCGTTCAGTCCGGCGGCCAGGTCCGGCATCAATTCGCGAATTTCATTGCACTTCATGATTGCGTCCTTTTCCCAACGTGGCGCGGGCGCTCTGCCCGCGTCCATCCCTAAATAAACTCCTTCAACTGCTCGCGCAGAGTTTCATACGCGCGAAACAGCAATGACTTAGTGGCGGATTCACTCAACTTCAACACATCGGCGATCTGCCGGTAATCCATTTGCTGATATTTATGCATAACAACTGCAAGCCTCTGTCGCTCCGGTAAAGCTTCAACACGCTGCCGGATTGCGGCCAGCCGTTCTCGCCGCACCAGATTCTCTTCTGCGGTTGGCGCAGCGTCGGGCACATCAAGAGTGCGTCCGCTTTCCTCATCCGGCTCGTCGATGCTGACCGTATTCTCCGGCCGTTCCTGCCGCGTATCGCGCGCATGATTCACTGCCAGATTCGTGGCAATGCGATAGAGCCAAGTCGTAAACTTCGCACTGGCCTCGTAGTTCTCGCGTGAGCGATAGACGCGGAGAAAAACCTCCTGCGCCAGATCCTCCGCCACCGCCGCGTTATGCGCCATGCGGTACATGAAACTCATCATCGGCCGGCGGTATTTCTGCACCAGGTAATCAAAAGCCGAATCATCACCGGCCTTCACTTTCAGCATCACCTGCGCGTCGCTGATTTCGCCAGACACGCCCGCCTCGACCGCAAGCTGGGGCTGGCGAGGTCCGCCCCCCATCGCGAGCACCCCGCGATCGATGGCGATGCTGCTCACATCAGAATCAACCCTGCCAGAGGGAAAAAGTTGCGCATCCTGAGGGTCAGAAGTCCCTTTCTCTGAAGGGAGTACAGGTGTCTTGGCAGGTTTGGAATCGAACGCCATCGGGTGACCGGCGCGGCAGGTAAAGGCGGGCTCGCCCGGCACGCCGCGAGAACTAGGCTATCACGGCGCGAACCAAGCAGAAACGTTTCCTTTGCTAGACTATAGCCTCTGTTGAGTGGGCGCTTAACTCAGATTAGATGAGCTAACTCGTGTTGATTCGGCTGCATTTACGCTCTCGGAAAGAGCAAATTGACTCGGATTTGGCAGGGTTCTTTGCGCAAGTTCTGCCTATGTTTCTAGCTGCACTTTGCACAGAACTTTCCCGGCCAGTTCGCAACTTTTTACGTGTTCTTGTGTTCTCAGCTAGGCTGTGCGACTGCGACATTTGATTTTCTCGATGTTCGCACTCATTGTCGCGTCTTCGACAGGTGCTCCCGCCCAAGACGCGGGAGTGCTGCCAAATGCTGTCGCTCCTCTGACCATACCCACTCCTGACGGTTCCGGCCAAGTCACCGAACCGTCAATTGTTCAATTCTCGCCTCCATGGCGTGGATTTACATACTGGATGGTAGTGGCACCGTATCCCCATAGCGATGCGGAAGACGAGAATCCCTCAATCTTCGTTTCTGATGACGGGCAGCATTGGTCACTTCCTCCCGGAGGAACCAATCCAATACAGAAACCGACTCCCCATTCTCATTTGGCAGATTCAAGTCTTTTTTACGACCGCATTTCCGACCAGCTTTGGCTCTATTACATCTCCGAAGACCAATTTCACTTTACTGATGTAATACGGACGATATCAATCGATGGGTTGCACTGGAGCACGCCGGAGCGTGTGATTCACGCACCAGACTACCAGGTAGTCATGCCGACGGTCGCCAAAATTGGCGATCAATACTGGTTATGGTCGGTGAATGCAGGCGGGGCGGGCTGCTCAGCCTCTTCGACCTTCGTGCAGTATCGAACATCTTGGGACGGCGTGCATTGGTCTGCACCACGCCTCACCGACATTGTCCAGCCTGGTTATCGAATCTGGCACATCGGGGTGACTGAACTGTTTGAGCTGCGCCCGCGCATATCCATGCCGGTCAGGAGGGACAGATTTGTGAATGACGACAGCATTCGGCGCGACTTCGATGATGATGTACAAACCGAAGATCAGTTAGTCTTTACACGCGGTGTTTACGCGATGCTGGCATCAGCATATGACAGTGATTGCGGACATGACGATCTTTTCTTGGCCCTATCGGATGACGGCATCCATTGGACACATTTTTCCAGACCACTATTAACACCTGATCGCGGTCATTGGGACGGCAGCGCAATTTACAAATCCACTCTGGCGTTCGACTCGAAAACGGACGTAATTACCGTCTGGTATTCGGCCCTAGCTGGGGATTCTTGGCACCTTGGAGTGACCCAAGGAGACTTGCGGCACACACTCCAAGAACTCCGAGTGCCGGATCGGAGACCGTTCTGACCATAGGCTTATCTCTAAATCATCGCCGCAATCTGTGAAGGCTCTAGGAACGCTCCACTGGCCGATAACGCGGGAATCACAACACAATTGAGTGAGGCCGGATACTCGGCTTTCCGGATTGCCTCGACCTTTCTGTCAAAGCATTCCACCGAGCCTTTAACAGAACCGCGCCACCGCGCTCAAAGTGCTCCTCTATGCGAAAGGCAACCGCCGGATCATTGTTATTAACGTGCCCTGGTATCTGCGATCGTAACGAAAAGGGCCGCGAGTTGACGATTTCCGCTCCGAACTGATTGAATGAGGCCAGTGGGCGCTTAACTCAGCGGTAGAGTGCCATCT
>WNGE01015612.1_pt1 | contig 11133 bp, 12 predicted proteins | sample 5400651 | NCBI WGS metagenome assembly WNGE01 (sample SAMN13153370, study PRJNA577476) | soil metagenome | isolation source: 60 cm soil or saprolite under grassland replicate 2 | place: USA:California | collected 2016-06-15 | reverse complement strand
GCCCGCCAGTCCTGGTAGCGCGACATCGCCCGGCCGAGCCGCGAGCCGTCCCGCGGGTCCACATGCTCGCCGAAGAGCCTGACGAACACGCCCGGGCTTACTGCCGCCCCGATGGCCAGGCCCAGGTCCGGGCACCCGGCGCCGGTCCACGTCCCCTCGGGTTCCATGCCAGACTGCCCGGCCGCGGCGGAGTAGTACTCAGGCCCCTTGCCCGCCTGCGTGTAGTACTCCGGATCGTGGCCGGTCGCGATGGTCGCGATGGCAGCCGTGGCCCCTCCTGGTGATCTTGAACTTAACGGTTCTGACCATGATCATTAATAATGCATAGGTGTGATTACCTGAAGGGCACTAGGGATCAGGATAAGCACAGCGAGTAGAGCGAGGCAAGCGCGGTAATTGACAGGAGTGGTGCATGAGTGTATAGGGCCACAGGTACATAAACACATAGGCGTAAAGGCGCTCGGATAACGTGAAGTGTGGGCGTGCTTAGTTGGGCTGCGCACCGCGCACAGCATGCGAGATTTGCGGCCCGCCCGTCCGGTTGTCGGCGATGACGGTTACCGTCGCTGGCATGGGCTCCAAGCGGCGCAGCAACCCCAAGAAGAACAAGGCTGTCCCGTGCCAACGAATCTGAGCTATTGCCAGCGTGTCTGAGCCATCTGCGGGTTCCTGCCATCTAAGTTGAGCCATCGAGGGTGTTCCCCCGTTGAAGGGTCGGGCTGATGACGGTCGCGCTGGCGGGCTTAGCCGGTGGCTCGCCGGGGTGCGGCGGTGTCGGGGTGGAGTACGTCGACCCGGTCCGGGGGCGTGAGCGGGAGCCGCTGGCGGCCTGCTGGGCTTCGCGGTTCGAGCGGATGAGCCCGGTGGGGGCTTCGGGTCGTTCCGGGGCCAGCGGAACTTTCCGGGCTGGTGGTGGTTTTCCCGCACTGGTGAGCTCGTCGGCTATGAGTCGTGGGCAGAACGCGACGTTGTTATGGGCCCTGGACGCCGACCCGGGGGGTGGAAGCGGTCGCGTCGCAGCCGATGTGGCTGCACTGGCCTGGTGAGTCAGGGCCAGCCAGGCGTCACGCCCCGGACTTCTTCGCCCGCCGCGCTGACGGGACCGGGGTGCTGATCGATGTCCGGCCCGATGACCGGGTCTCCGCGGCGGACAGCGCGGTGTTCGCGTCGACGGCGGCGGTGGCCGGCCAGGCTGGCTGGGCTTATGACCGGGTGGGCGTGCTGCCCGCTGCCCGCGCGGCCAACCTGCGCTGGCTGGCGGGGTACCGCCATCCGCGTTATGCCCGTGCGGCGGTGATGGCCGCCCTGGTAGAGGTGATTGCGCCGGCTGTCCCAGGACGTGGCCTGGCGCCCGGTGCGCGAGCGGCACCGGCCCGCACAGGCCGAGTAGCACGTCGGGGCGGGTTGGGTGTATTGCCGTATGCATGGGCGGGACGGTGGTGCGGGGCCGGGTCATTGCGATGTGGCAGTGGTTCGCCGGGCGGTGGTCAGGGTTCTGGTCGGCATGGCGGGCAGGGCAGGGCGAGGCCCGCCGAGCGGGATCCGTAGCAGCCGGGCTGGCGGTAGCGACCGCAGCGGTCGCGGTGGTGCTGGCGGAGGTGGTCGATGCGCTGTGGGTGCCGGCGCTGCTGCCGGCGGTGATCGCGGTGCCAGGGCTGTACCTGATGTATAAGGCCGTGCCCGGGGCCGCGCGGTCCCATGATGTCGGGCAGTCGGCGGCTCTGGCGTCAGTGCCGCTGGCGGGGCGGCTCGTGGCGGAGTGGTCGGCGAGTGAGCTTGGGGTGCATGCGGTGGTGGGTGGGGGCCCGCAGCCGCCGTACCTGCTCCGGCCGCATGATCAGGTATTGCGGGCGGTGCTGGATCCGGTGGCGGGGAGCCGGCTGGTGGTGGTGGTGGGCGGGTCGTCGACGGGGAAGACGCGGTCGGCGTTCGAGGCGGTGCGGGCAGTGCTGCCGGGGTGGTGGCTGGATTACCCGCTCGATGTGGCCGCGCTGGCCCGGCGGCTGGACGCGGGGGTGCCGGACCGGACGGTGCTGTGGCTAGGGGAGTTGCGCCAGTACGCCGACGCTGACGGCGGCGACCAGGTGCTCGGACGGCTGGCCGACCTGCTAGGCGGGCCGGGCCGGATCCTGATCACGACCATCTGGCCCGAGACCGCGGCCGCCTATCTCCAGGCCGCCGAAAACCGCCAGACGCTCACGGAGGACCAGCGGGCTGCGGGACTGAGCGGCCGAACTGCGGCGGCGACCGCCGGGCGGCTGCTGCGGCGAGTGCCGGACCTGACCGGGATGGTGGAAATGGATCCGGCCCGGGGCGGACTGGTCGTCGTGCCGGACACTTTCACCCAAGATGACCTGCAAGCGGCGGCGGCCACGGAGAACCCGGTGCTGGCCGAAGCGGTGGCTGCGGCCGGGGCTGCCAGGCAGCCAGGTCACATAGCCCAGTACCTGGCCGGTGCGCCGGCGCTGCTGGAGCGGTGGCTGGGGCCAGGCGGTGACCGGTACGGGCAGGCGATCATCACCGCGGCGATCGACGCCACCCGCCTGGGCCATGCCAGCCCCCTCCCGCTCGGCCTGCTCCTGGACGCCGCGGCCGGGTACCTGGCCGATACTGACAGGACCGCCGACGTCGCGGGGTGGGGACGGCGGGCGGTGGAGTGGGCATCGGCTGAGCTGCGTGGCGCAGTCCGCGCCTTGATCCCGGTCCCGCCCGCATCTGGCACCGGGATCACCGGGTACACCGTCGCGGACTACCTGGACCAGCAAGGTCGCGCTAAGCGGGCCGCGCAGCTCGGCCCTGCCTCCCTGTGGGATGCCCTGACCGCGGACACTACTGCCGAGGCCGACCTGGATCGGCTCGGCAGCTCGGCGGAGGCCCGGGGCCTGTACCGGCACGCCGCCCAGTTTTGGACCGCCGCAGTCAGCCGTTACGGCTCCGCGGATGCGGCAATCGGACTGCTGGTCTCTGAGATTGAGTTCGTTGGCGTCACCGCGGCCCATTGGGCCGTCCGGCGCGTCAGCATCTCCGACCCGTGGACCGTCGAATCGCTTATGCACGTCTTGGCGTGGATGGGGCAGGGCGAGGCGGCGGGGATACTGGCCGGCCGGGCGGCTCCCGTCGTCCCCCTTGAGGATCCGAAGGCGATCGGCGAGCTGGTGCGCGATCTGGCGGAGGCCGGGCAGGGCGAGGCGGTCGCTGTGCTGGCCGGCCGGGCGGCTCCCGTCGTCCCCCTTGAGGATCCGAAGGCGATCGGCGGTCTGGTGCACGCCCTGACGGTTGCCGGGCAGGGCGAGGCAGCAGGGGTTGTGCTGGCCGGCCGGGCCACCGACGTCACGTTTGCCAACCCGAAGGCGGTCGGCGAGCTGGTGCGCGCCCTGGCGGAGGCGGGGCACGCTAAGGCGGCCCGGGTGCTGGCCAGCCGGGCCGCCAAAGTCACGTTTGCCAACCCGAAGGCGGTCGGCGAGCTGGTGCGCGCCCTGGCGCGGGCCGGGCAGGGCGAGGCGGCGGGGATGCTGGCAGGCCGGGCGGCCCCTGTCATCCCACTCAAGGACCCGGAGGTAGCCACCGATCTGGTGCGCGCATTGACGCGGGCCGGGCAGGGCGAGGCGGCCGCGGCGCTGGCCGGCCGGGCCGCAGCCGGCGTTTCCCTGGAGGATCCGGAGGCGGTCGGCGATCTGGTGCGCGCATGACGCGGGCCGGCGAGGGCGAGGCGGCCGCGGCGCTGGCCGGCCGGGCCGCAGCCGGCGTTTCCCTGGAGGATCCGGAGGCGGTCGGCGAGCTGGTGCGCGCCCTGGCGGAGGTCGAGCAGGGCGAGGCGGTCGCTGTGCTGGCCGGCCGGGCGGCCCCTGTCGTCCCCCTTGAGGATCCGAAGGCGATCGGCGAGCTGGTGCGCGCCCTGGCGGAGGTCGAGCAGGGCGAGGCCGTCGCGGCGCTGGCCGGCCGGGCCGCCTCCCGCCTCCCGCTCCATCACGCCGGTGCGATCGCTGATTTGCTGGCTGCTTTCGAGAAAGCCGACTGCAGCCAAGCCGTACGGGTTGTGTTGAACAGGGTTCCTGGCTGCCTGGATCGTCTCGATCTATCTGACCCTGTGAGCTTGCTCAACCTGGCGATGGTGCTGATGAGGCTAGGGGATGGCGCATCGGCGGCAGTCCTGGAACAGTGGGCAGCGGACGCGGGTTGGTTCATGGGAATGGCGGACGAAGGATGGTCGGCGCGGTTTCCGTACGGGCGGGAGGCGGATGGGTCGGCGACGGCACGTTGGACGTGGCGACCGCCGGACGAGGATCGCATGATCTGACGCGGGTTCTGGTTGGCAGAATCAGCCGCGGTGGCAGGGCAGCTGTTCATCGTCGGCTTCACCAACGCCGTCCGCAAGACCTGACCGCGGTCTAGGCGCGCCAAGCTGCGAGCGCGCCAACGGCGAAATAGCTCAGATCTGCTGGCAGACGGGCGCCGTAACCGCACAGCGCGTTGCCACTGAAACTGAGCCACCCGAGGTCAGCAGCCTGCTCGCGGCTCATATCCGATGGCACGGGACAAAGGCTGCCCGGCGGCCGCGGCCCGCCCGGTCCGGCATGGACGGATTACCCCGCGCCCGGCTCCAGCTCGACGACGTGCACCGCATGATGGGGCCCGCTCCTGCTGACGCGCTGCCGCTGATCGCGCTGGAAGCGGTGTGGCTGTGGAACCTGGCCGAGGGCGCCGAGGCGGCCGCGCATTGCGTCGATGGCTGCCTCGCGCTGCATTACGCCCTGGCTGAGTACGGGATCGGGTCGCGCATTGAGGCGGTTGCCGTCCGTGTCGGAGTCGACGGGCGGGGCGCGGTCCAGGGTGAACGGCCGCGGTACAACGCTGACGGCACTTTCAACGGTCACACGGTCGTGGTGGTCCCGGCCGCCGGCCGGTTTCTCGATCCGACTGTCCAGCAGTTCGCCGGGATGCCGGACTCTGGCCGGGCCAGGCTGCCGCTGCTGGCCCGACTGCCCGCGCAGGGCGGGCTGGGCGATCAGCCGTTCGGCGTTGGCCGCGGGGATCACGTGGTGGCGTATCTGCCGCTCGGCGAGCATGAACGGCAGGCGTGGCGGTGCGCGGCCGTCGATTTGCATGCGGCGGCTTACCGGGAGTCCGGCGCGAACCTGGCGGCGAACGTGTTTGCGATGCTGCGGCTGGAGCAGTTCCGGGCGCGTACGGCGGAGTCGCCCTACCCGCGGCTGCGGAGTCTTCTAGCAGCCCTCAGGGACGCCGAGATCGTTGTCGACAGCCGGGGGTTCCGGTTCGCAGATCCCGCCACCGGCAAGGAGGTATGGCTTGCCGACGTGCCCTGAGCGGGGCTCACTCGCCGAGCCACTGGACCTTGACAACCAGCACCTGCTCGCCGGGCGGGTCGACCAGGAATGTCACCAGGCCCTCATCGTGGGTGCCGAAGGTCAGCATCCGCAGCGCACCGGGCGACGTAGGCTCGTCGCGGCGCCGCCGGTACTCCGCCGGGTCCACGAGGACCGCCGCGTCCAGGAGCGCAGCCAGCATCAGCCTCACCTGCGGTGGCAGGCCGTCAAATTCCTGGTGAGCCGGGGGTGCCAGGACCCACCGGAACACCTCAGACGCCGTATCGCGCGCGGACTTCCTCGCGGCTCATGCACTCCTCAGCAGGCGGCGGTCCCTCGCGCAGGTACCGGGCCACGAGTGCCAGGTATTCGCGCTGGGCGTCAGGGTCGCGCCATGCGTCTGCCTCGAACCACCAGCGTCGCACGGTCTGCACCAGGGGCGTGAGGTCGCCGTCCTGCCGGGCCTGCTCAAATGCGGCGTCTAGCTCATGGTCGTAGCGCTCGAGCACTGCGGCGCCGGCATTGGCGGCGAGCACTGCCCGGATCGCCGCAGGGGTGCAGGCGGGACGGTCCATGATGCGGGGGGTCCTCGCGTGCGGCGTGGTCATGGCGCCTCCGGCGGATCGATGACACGGCCTAGCGTAAGTGCAGCAGCCGTCATACGGCAGGACGTCGGCCCGGCGCCTCCCGCACGGCCCGGGCTCCGGGACATCGCCGAGATCATGCGCCAGCCAGCTAGGCCCGCTGCGCGCGGGACAACGACGACCACCAGGACGACGACCGCGCCGAAGACGCGGCTTGAGAGCGCGAGTCGGGCCTACGCTCAGCCCATGTCGCTGCTAGTGGCCGCGCAGATCACAGCCATCTGCACTGCGGTGCTCGCGGTGTTCGCGATCGTTACTGCAGCCTTCGCGATCATGGCATTCGGCAAGCAGTCCCAGCAGCTCAAGGACCAGCAGGAGATGAACCGCCAGCAAGCAGGGATGTTCAAGCTCCAGGCCGAGGATCTCCAGGATTCGCTCGGCGAGCGGCAGCGCGACCGGGAACAACGCCGCCGCGCCCAGGCCGCCCAGGTGTTGGTCTGGCTAGGGCAAGACAGCCGATATGCCGAGCCTAGCCTTGTCCCTTACCTGAGTAATTCGAGCAGGCAGCCGATATATGACCTCGCTGTCGCGTGGGGCAGCAGTGCCGCCGGATCGCTGCCGCATCTGCTGCCGGGCGAGGAGCACGAGTTCCACGGTGCCGGGTCAGCGGTCGCGAACGACATCGTTCCCGTCCAGCTTGAATTCCGTGACGCCAACGGCGTGCGCTGGCTCACGACCTCCCGGGGCGAGCTAACCGAGCGATCCGCCGGCATGGAGTGACCCAGTGACTGGCGGAAGTGGCAATCAACGGCGGCGCCCCGGCCGCCGGCGGGTAGCCGCGCCAGCTCATCCCCTCGCGTCTCGGGGCGCGCGGCGCCTCGTCGGCCTGGCGCTCCCCGTGTCATCGCCCGCCGGCGGTGAGGTTTGCGCGGCGGCGCGCTGCTGCGCAAGCTCGGCCCGTGCGGCGTCTAGGTCCTGCTCTGTGCGGTCCACGCGCGCGCGCAGCTCGTCGCGTGCTTCCTCGATCGCGGCCACGCGGGAGTCCAGCGCCGCACGCAGCTCGTCCCGCTCCCGCGCGGCGTCCGCGCGTGCCTGCGCGGCTTCGGCCTGAATGCGCTCCAGCGCGTCAGCGTGCTCGCGCTCGCGACGGGCTAGCTCGGCCTCGGCGGCCCGGACGCGGGCATCGAACGCTGCGCGCAGTTCCTCGCGCTCGCGCGCGGCATCGGCGCGTACCCTCTCCGTCTCATCGCGGGCGGCGGTCTCGGCTGCTGTTGCCCGGGTGACCTCCTGCTCAGCCTGGCGGCGCGCAGCCTGGTCGCGTGCGGCCAGCTCGCGCGCCTGGTCCCGGTCGGCCTCGGCGGCCGCGACTGCAGCCTCAGCGTCCGCGCGTGCCCGCTCGGCCTGCGCCTGCGCCTGCTGCTCGGCGCGCGTGGCGCGCTCGCCGGCGTCACGCTGAGCCGCCGCGGTGTCCTGCCGGGCCTGGTCAACCGCGGTGTCCCGGTCAGCCTCGGCGGCAGCGATCTGCGCCTGAGCCTCGGCCCGGATCTGGTCGGCCTCGGCCGCGTGCTGGCGCGCCGCTTCGGCTTGCGCGTCTTGCGCCTGCGTGGCCCGCGCCTGCGCGGCGGCCAGGTGCTCGCTCATCTCCTCCGCGGCCTCGTCTGCCTGGGCGCGCAGACGATCGGCCTGGCTGGCGCGCTGCTCAGCGGACGCCGCGCGGGCCTCTGCGGTGGATGCGCGCTGCTCGGCTGCGGTGCGCATGGCCTCCAGCTCGACCTCGGCGGCGGTCGGGTCGCCCACTGTGGCGATCGCCTCGCGGAGCCGCTCGGCGATCCCGGCCACCCGGTCTGCCTCGGCCCGCAGCGAGCGCAGCAGTTCGGCGCCGGTTACCCGGGCCATCGTGACGGGCTGCTCGGTCTCGGCGTCGGTGGTCACCGTGCCCTGTTGCTCGGCGTCCAGGCGCCGGCGCTCGCGCCAGGCGGTCACCCGGTTGTGCGCGGGGTCCTCGCAGTACTCCGGCGGCCTGCCCGGCTGCCCGCTCGCGCGGGCCGGGGCCTGCTCGCAGTCTGGATACCTGCATGTGGTGGCGGTCGTCGGCTCGGTCATCGTCATGCTCCCGTTTCGCTGGGCTCCTTGCCACGAGCCTATAGCGTTTCATTACGTATCGCAAGACGTAACAGAATGAAACGAATTGACGAAACGTATTTGGCTACCGTGCTGTGTTTGCCTCGCGGTCCTGGCCCCGCTGAGAGACCGCACCTCGCTGAGACTGCTCGAATTCTCTGTCACATCGCTCAAAAAGGATTCCGTTTGAATCGGCGCCGCGCCGCCGTAACTCGCCGCCTTCCGTAGGGAAGGCCCCGTCCAGCGGGCCGGTTTCCAGCCAGTAACTGTTGCGCAGCCGGGTGTAGTCCCAATCGTCGCCCTGGGGGACCCGCTTGACGCTGAGCAGGCCGGACGCTTCGAGCTCGTGCCGGCCACGGGTCCACGAGTCATGGGACAGGGCGTAGCTTTCCCGGCGGTCCCTCAGCATGTACCGGGGCACCTTCGAGCCGCCGAGGAGCTCGCTCAGCGCGAGCATGACCGCGATGGCCACGGGAGACAGGTACAGCAGCCATCCGTTGCTCCAGAACCCGATGGGGAGGCTCACGTAGCGCCCGCGGCGGGGGTCGCCCATCGGCTTGCTGATCTCAGGAGGGAGCGGCTTGCCGCTCCAAAGGGGGTCGAGCAGCTGGATCGAGGGCGTCTGGCCCGGCCGCCGGGTCAGTTTGATGAAGTGGTTGTCGGCGAGCCACTTCATGTTGCTGGTGATTCGGCGCGGTCCGGTGCCGGGCGGAAGGTCCAGCGTCCGTGCCAGCGTCATCGGGGTCGGCGGGTTGCGGATGTCGAACGGGGCGCGGGTGGCGATCATCGTGAGCAGGAGGTAGAGCCGGAGTCGCGTCCCGCCGCCCCGCCCGCCCTGGATGAGCCGGGCCAGCGGCGGGATGTCCGGCACGACGTCCGGCATCGCGGCCGGCGACCTCACGAATCCCAGCGTGTAGGCCACGCTGGAACGGTGAGACCGGCCTGCTGCGGCGCCGAGGAGGCGTATCGCCTCGGCGCGAGACTCGCTCTGGGGCAAGATTTTTACCTTTGTGCTGTAGAAACAGGAGATGACGGGGGTTTAGGGGGTCCGGGGGTCACGGACGTTCTAGTTAGCTTTTCAGTGATACCGACTTTCTGATGCAGCAGAAACGCCGCAGCATAGAAGGCACAGGCGCAGTAACACGCCTTCCGAAGAGTATCAGTACGACAGCACTAATGTAGTCGCAAGCTTTTGACCTGGGATTATGTGGGCTGGCACTCTGAAGTCATCGGCCGCTTGGCCGATGCAAGGACGGTAAACGCCTCGTCAGGGTCCGCGCCCGGTGCGTCGCCGCACCCCCCTTGCCCTGACTACGGAAGGGCTCCAGCCTTATGCCCGGGAACCAGATTCCCTCGAACCGGCCAGTCTGGCTTGCGATCATCGTCCTCGCGGCGGTGATCATCGCCGCCGGCTCCGGGGTCGCGCTTTACCTCGCCAGAGACACCCCCGCCGACGCGCTAGTCGGCTCGGGCGCGGCGTTCGTGGCCGCCATGACGGTCGGCATGGCCGCGTCGCGGTACCTGTCAGGATGATCCGCGCTCCTCCCGGTCTCCTGGCGGGGCCGGAACCGTGCGGGGCAGGGTCACCCCGAGGCCGTTGAGGATGTCCTCGATGGTCTGGCCTTCCGGCAGCGGGTCGCCCGCGTTGAGCTCCCACTCGATCGTGAGGTCGTACCGGCTGCCCCACTGGGCCGCCGCGTCCTCGACGACGCCGTCGATGAGCTCGAGGCGGGCCATCAGACAACTCCATCCGCGGGGACTCGCAGCCCAAGGTTGCCAGCTCCAGGCTGCCGCCCGGGCGGGCGACCTCGCCGACCAGGCCGACCGACGGGCGCAGCAGGGGCTCACAAGCGGGAAGGGCTGCTCGCGCAGATCGAGGCGGGCGTGCTCGACGACACGGCGCCGCTGTCATCGCTACTGCAGAAGTGCATCGTGCTTGGCGGGCAGGCCGGGTCGGAGAAGATGCGTGACTGGGCCCGTCGAGAACTCAACGGCTACGCCGGGGCGGAGACAGTGCCGGACTACCGCCACCTCCCCGCAGCCCTGATGGCGATGATCACCAACAGTGCCGGCTACAACGGCATCACCCAGCGGGTACACGCCTCCGTTTTTCCCGACCAGATCCGCGACATGATCCTCGAGGAGGTCGACCTGGAGGACGCGATCCTGGGCGGAGGCATCGGCGAGCTGGAGGCGCTGGCCAGCCGGGACATGGACGAGCACAAGCTCAGCCCTCACTGGGCGAGCTTCATCGCGGATACGCTCAACCAGTTCAACATGGCACCGGGTAGCCGCGTGGCCGCGGTGTACTGGGTGGTGTCCAACGCGTCGATCCGAGGCATTCTCGTCCGGGTCCGCACCGCCTTGGCCGAGCTGGTCGCCGAACTGATCGCGCTGACGCCGCAGGACCAAGAGGTTCCGGACAAGCTTGCCGCGGACCAAGCGACCCAGTTCGTGATCACCGGGGATCGCCCCACGATTAACTACAGCTCCCAGCACGCCACCGTCGGCGGCACGAACGTCACCGTCGGCACCGCCGCGTCCAGGCCGGTGACCGTGTCCGGCGCGTACGGCACCGCGATCGGCGGCCAGGCCGCCGACGGCGCGAACTCCAGCGTGGTGGGCAGCCAGGCCGTGCAGGGCGACCACAACGCCATCGCCGGACGGGACGCCACCGGCACCGGTGCTCCGGAGCAGCCCGCGAAAGAGGGCTGGTGGGCGCGGCTGCGCAAGCGAGGCATGGTCGTCGCCTTCGCCACCATCATCGGCGGCGCCGTCGCCGTGTTCGCCTGGATCGGCTGGACGCCGTGGAGCTAGCTGTTGCGGTGCCGGCCCGCGGAGCTACTAGCGGCGGCGCTCCTGGCGCTGCGTCAGCGTATAGAGCAGCTCGTTGAACCTGGGCACTGACCAGTGCCCTGACACCGAGATGACCGAGTCACTGACAACGAGCTGCGGTCTCTCACGCTACGCGGGCCATGCTCGCCTGGCTGACCTTCATCTCCGCGACGCTCGCGGCGACCTTCCAGGGACGCCGCGCAGTGCAGGGCTGGCTGTATGACCAGCTGGACCGCCGGGAGGCTCGCCGCGCCGACCTGGCCGGGTGG
>WNGE01008284.1_pt1 | contig 11134 bp, 8 predicted proteins | sample 5400651 | NCBI WGS metagenome assembly WNGE01 (sample SAMN13153370, study PRJNA577476) | soil metagenome | isolation source: 60 cm soil or saprolite under grassland replicate 2 | place: USA:California | collected 2016-06-15 | reverse complement strand
TGCTTCATCTCCAGTAACGGCAACCCTGAACAAAACGAAAATGACCATTACCAGTAAATTGCGGGGGTCGAGTTCGAATTACCCGTTGTCAACGTCCGTTACACATAGCAGCCTGTTCGCAACGCCTTCATTTGCAGCCACTGCGTCAGGTCCGACGCTGACGGGCGGGACCGGCGGACCGGTCTCGATAGGCACCGTTGCCCACCAGACCTCGAACAACACCAGCGCTTGTTCCTCGGTGAACGACCCAATCGGGAATCTTTCTTATTGCAGTTCGTTCTTTGAAGGATTTGCTACAAATCCGAACAATGCAGGCGCTCAAACCAGGGTCGTGGACTCGCCTGCCGGGCGAGTTTCGAGTCTTAGCATTAAGCAACTCTTGTATCCCGGATGGAACGGGCGGCTGCTCTGCGAATACCAACCCTGGTTTGGCCTGAGCATTCATCAGAGTGTCGGATACAACGAGAACTCAGCAGCAACCGTCGCTGCCCAGCATTCATTCATGATCTCCGAAGGGTGTGACATCAACCTAGTGGATTGGTACGGCTCCCTGAGTCCGAACCAAACTTTCAATCTGGCCACGGCCAATACCGTCTTTGCCGACCTGAACAGCCGCTCCGGGTATCCATTGCGGTTCGGAATTCTGGAAGACAAGGGCGCCTTGAAGTATTCCTGTCCGACGTCGGGACTTTCTGAAAGCGCCACCGTGAGCTGCCTGCAGAATGCGCTCACGCAAGATATGGATTACATCAACACGCATTACGCTAATAGCGCCGTGTATTGGACGGATGCCGGCCAGCCAGTGATCGCATATTTCGGAGGCAAAGGAGATTGGCCTATCCTGACCGCGGCGGATTGGGACGCAGTGTGGGTGGCGGTCAAGGCGCACACCGATGTGTACGCGGCGCCGTTCAAGTTCGTCTTCCAGTTCGGCTCGTTCACCACAGCTCCTTATGACAACGGCCGCTTCGCCTGGGTGCAACCTCCGGCGTACAGCTCCACACAACAGTTCTGGTGGGGATCCAACGCCAGCGCCTCTCCAACTTATCTGGACAACTTCTACACCGCCGGGCTCAGCCATCCTTCGCAACTTGCCATTGGAGCGCTGTACAAGGGCTTTGATGACAATAACGCGTCCTGGGGCGGGAACCGGGTTATCGCAGAGCAGTGCGGGCAAGTCCTGGTCAAGACGGCAAATGAAATCTCAAAATACTTCGGAGGCGCCAACCCACAGATTCCCTATGTGCAGCTCATCACCTGGAACGACTATGAAGAAGGAACCGCAATCGAGGACGGCGTGGACAACTGCTACACGGTCAACGCCTCGCTCAGCGGGAACAACTTGATGTGGTCACTCAAAGCTAGCGACCCGACTTATGCCTCGACGTCAACCATCCACCATTTCACGGTGTACTATGCCGACGCCAGCAACAATCTTTATATTGCTGCTTCCAGTTTGCCAGTAACCACGAACACGCTCGATCTGTCTTCGATCGTTCCTCCGGGGACGTGGAACATTTACGTTGAAATGTCTGGGCAGCCGTTGATCATCAATCACATGTCGAATGCGGTCACGTTGATCCATTAGGTGTGCTCAGCGCTGTGCTAGACTTCCCGACCAAACAACGGCCCTTGAGTTGGACACAGAGTGTTTTCACATCGGTATACAGGACCTTCCAATTTTCCGCTGATCGCGACCGTAGCCGTACCGGGCGTCTGTCCTAGCGCGACTCCGGAGCCAATTAGAAGAGAAACGGATGGAATGGCGAGCACGTACAGACGCAACTGCATGCGAGACCCCAACTTTGAATTTGCTTGGAACGTGCCAGCCTCCCAACGCGACGGAGTTACAGCAGAAACAAGTCTTGAGTAGTTGTAGAAAGTTTACGAAGTTGTTCGTGCGTAGAGAAGAAGTTTCTTAGGAACGTGAAACAAAAATTTCCAATTCGGCACTATTTTTCAGGTATTTCCCTAGATCACCGCCCGCCCTGGGGCCCTCATTCTATTGAGCTTCAAACTTTCGGATTCTCTTTCACCGAATGAGAATTGGTGCAGGCTCATCCACCGCGAATGCTGCCATGCCTCCCCGTGCGGAGAGAAAAAAAACAGCTAGTGTGGTGGAAGGCTACAGACCCCCTGGCGATGGTGGTTACCGGAAGGGTGCCGCCCTCAAAAGCCGATTGAACTGCGAATCAGAGCTGGTTAGGATCAGATCGGAGAATTCTATGTTTCGCAAAGTGATTAGTTGGGGCCTGGTTCTGCTTACTCCGGGTTGGCTCATTGCGCAGGAGGCGAGTACAGCTTTGGTTTATGGCACAGGGTCCGTATACCTGGATGGATCGCAGCTAACGAATTCATCGGCGGTGACTAACGGAGATGTGATCCAGACTAAGGAGAACGGCGCCGCCAACTTGAGCGCTCCGGGCTCTAGCGTGGTGATTGAGTCGAACACAATCGCGCGTTTTCAGAGCGGCGGATTGGCACTCGATCGGGGCAGCATTTCGGTTGCCACCGGGAAGGGCATGACCGTCTTCGCGCGGGACTTCAAGGTTACGCCAGCCACAGGGGCGTGGACGGAGTTTTATGTCACTCGTGCCAGCGGCGCTATCCAGATTCTCGCTCGCAAGAACGGTCTGACCGTGAGTTGTGGTTCGAACACCTCCACAATCAAAGAAGGGCAACAGATATCGCGCGATGACGCGGCCGATTGTGGCATCGCACAAAAAGGCGGCGGCGGTGCCACGACAGCAGCGAAGGGTCCCATCCTCACATCTCCTGCGGTCGGATACGCCGGCCTCGGTGCGGGCGCTGGCCTTTTGATATGGGCGCTTGCACAAGGGGACGACCCGGTTAGTCCTTCTGTGCCGTAAGCAAGTCTAGGCGCAAGGTTCTTCGGTGGCCCGCCGAGAATGCCGCCGTGCTTTCGTAACCACGTGATCAAAATCAGCTAACCAGCCATCAGAGCGCTGCTTCCTGAATTGCGCACATCTTCCGTTCCCTGAAGGTCGCCGACACCGCAGTCTTGTCGTTACGGCTACGGAACGTCCCTTGGGTAGCGATCGCATACACATCCTCATCGTGCACGTACAAGAGCTCTGGATGCTTTGATTCGAGTGCTGTGAGCAATATATCGAGCGCGGCCAGGCTGGGGTTGCGAAAGTCCTTCAGCGAAGAATGGAAATTGATCGAGTGAATTGAAATTATCAGCGGGAGCCCGCGCGAGAAGCAACCTGCGGCAACTTGCAGGTATTTCTCGATGTCAACCTCTTTCTTATAGGGTTCAAAATCAACGCTGCGGTAAAGGTGCAGAATTCCCATGTCATCGATGTAAGGCGCCTTCAGGCCGCTAGCGGTTCCGCTTTGCGACACCCGGATGCCATATTCCGACCAGGCACGATGTGTAGCCATATTCGAGCGGTCGCCAGGCGCGCACGCCGAGGTTGGCGCAGTCCCAAATAGCGACCAAAAATTTTCAGATGTACGCCGGATCAAACTTTGCTGCTGCTCCGCTGGAACAAAGCCGGAATTTCGTCGTTCGGGATGCCAGTATTCATAGCCAATCCAAGGCATGCGCCAATAAATGAATGGAGTCTCTTCCGCCCACAACAGACGCAGGAGTTGCGCTCGCTCCTTGTTCTCGGCTAGCGCGCGCTCAACGGCAAGGGCACAAAAATGCGTAAGACCGTGTGCCGCGGGATAGAGAACGCCCTGCTGTATTCCCGCGCGATAAGAATCGAGGAGGCCCGGTCTCGACCAGCTTCCCGGCAAGCCCTTCGACAGCGGAAGAAGCTCGAGTCGTGTGAATCCTTGCTGACGCATTTTTTGGAAGTCCAGGTTGGCAAGACAGAAATTCATTACCAGACATGGTGGCCGGCCTGTCGAGTCTCGATGCTTACCCAGTAGAGAACAAAGCGAGGCTACGTCTGTGGCCGTTTCCAGGGTGTAGAGATCGTAGGGGCGCTCGCCGAGTCGCAACCCGCTCGCTCGCAAGCGTTCGTACCCTTCCTTGTCCCGCACGCCGACACGTCCCCAATCATCGCTTTGCAAAACCACTAGCGGTCGCGAGAATGCAAGGCCTGGAGTTTCGGTTCGGCGACGAAACAGGTTACGGGCGAATTCCAGCAACGCGATCTCCACGAATCGATTAGACTTCTCTCGAAGTTTAACGACTGAAGGGTGATCTTGAGTTAACCGCAAAGGTGCAAATGCAGCAGTTCACTTCTTTGCAAGACTCTTGTAGCTTACTGTGAAAGAACGCTCGGCGGCAGTCCGCCTATCGAGCAATACTGCCCGCGGAAGTAGGTCGGCACAGATGACGATGAATTGGTCAGAGCAAGTGGTCCTGGTTTCAGGAGGTACCGGTTCGTTCGGCAGGAAGTTCGTGGAAATTATGCTGAATGAATATTGCCCTAGAAAATTGATCGTCTTCAGCCGCGACGAATTGAAGCAGCACGAGATGCGGGCTGCGGGAATCGACCATCCGAGCCTGCGGTATTTCCTTGGAGATGTGCGCGATGCGCAGAGGCTGGAGCGCGCCCTTTCGGATGTGACCGTCGTGGTGCATACAGCCGCTCTCAAACAAGTGCCGGCGTGCGAACAAAACCCATTTGAGGCGGTTCAAACCAACATCATAGGCGGCAAAAATGTGATTGATGCCGCCATCAATCGCGGGGTTCGCCGAGTGATCGCTTTGAGCACAGACAAGGCAGTCAACCCCATCAACCTCTATGGCGCTACCAAGCTGTGCGCGGAAAAAATGTTTGTCCAGTCCAATGCCCAAGCGGATGCTCATGAAACGCGCTTCAGCTGTATGCGGTCCGGCAATTTTCTCGGCAGCCGGAGCAGTGTAATCCCGACCTTCGCCGAGCAGCGAAAACAGGGAAAGATCACGGTCACTGACCCCCGCATGACCCGGTTTTGGATCACGCTCGATCACGCAGCGCGTTTCGTCATAGGCTGCCTCGAACGAATGCACGGCGGAGAAATTTTTGTGCCCAAGATTCCCAGCATGAAGCTGCTCGATATGGCCCAAGCTGTGGCTCCGAATTGCCAGATTGAATGCGTCGGCATTAGGCCTGGGGAAAAACTACACGAAGTGTTGCTCTCCGATGATGAAGCTCGCAACAGCGTAGAAACCGAAGAGATGTTTGTGATCCAGCCGGCGCAGTCTTACCCGCGGGGAAAAAACTGGCAGGACGGGATCCCCCTCGCCGAGGGTTTCCGTTACGCGAGCGATACTAACTCCGAGTGGCTCACTGCCGAAGATCTATGCAAACTCATCGAGGAGGCTGCTCCGCCGCTATCTTTGATGCCGAATGGTACCGAACACCGCGTTCAATGACCTGAAGGGAATTGCGACTGACCGTGGCGGCAAGACTGGTTATTTACGACCGTTAGCTATGCGGCAACGGCCGATTCTGCCCTAGTCTCCTTGAGTAAAATCCGATTGAGCACCTTGATGTAATCCCCAGCCGTGCGCTCGCGCGAAAGGTTCTGCACAATGTACTCCCGGCCCTGGCTCCCCATTGATTTCCGCAAACCATCTTGTTGTTGAAGCGTCCGGATTGCTTCACACAGCGCAACCGGATTCTCCGGCTCAACATAGAGACCACCCCGGCATCGTTCCAGAATCTCCCGTGCCTGCCCGTCCACGCCGAGTATGACAGGGCGACCGCAGGACATGAACTCCAACATCTTCGTGGGGATGACGGTCTCGAAGACATCTGACTTCTTGAGGAGAACGAGACAGACGTCCGACGCGGAAATATAGGCGGGAATCTTTTCGCGCGCCTGCTGAGGTATGAAGCGAAGGTTTCTGAGCATCTTGGATTCCGCCAGCGCCAGAATTCGTTCCCGATCAGCGCCTTCACCTACCAGAAGGAACTGTACATTCGGCTCAGTTCTCTGAAGATTCTCCGCTGCAGCGATCACGGTTTCGAGACCGTGCGCCAGGCCGAGCGTGCCAATGTAGGAAACTACGAATTTCCCTTCAGCGTCGAGACTGCGCCGCAAAGGGGTGCTGTCACTGGGACTGAAGAGTTTGGTCTCCACCCCGTTCAGCACAACAGAAATTTTCTCGTCCGGCACTCGCCATTTCTCGATGAGATGTTCGCGGAAAGCTGGCGTGACCACTACGACGTGGTTTGCTTCACGGTAAAGAAAGCCTGCGATTTTCCCGAGAGCACGATGCAACAGTGAGTTGGCTCCGCCCACGCCGACTGCCGCCAACGACTCCGGTCACAGATCGCGCACTTCCAAAACCAACGGCACGCGCTTGAGTTTCGCGATCCACCAGCCAGAGAGCCCGACTAATAGTTGGGGCGATGTCGCAATCACTACGTCTGGCCGATCTAGAAAAGATCCTGCGATCCCCGCCGACATACAGAACGATGTGTAATTCAGCATTCGCTCATAAGCTTTTCGGTTCGGGAAGGGCAGGAGCCAGGTACGAACAATATGGACGCCGTCCAGGACTTCCCTGGAAATCACTCGGTGGAAGCGGGTGCGGTATTCAGGCCTGATGACGCCATCCGGGTGATTCGGGAATCCGGTGAGTACAGTGACGTCATGCCCCGCGCGAGCCCAATGCCGCGACAATTCTGAAACACGCGCCGCAGGAGCACCCATCTCCGGCGGGAAATATTGCGAGACATAGAGAATCTTCACGGTTTCCTAGTAGTAGCAAAGCTTGAATGCGCCTTTATAGCAGAGCGCCCGAGTGCGTTTGCTGCGACTCTTGCGATAACTTTCCCAACGCTCGGCGTAGTGCAAGAACAAATTTTCTCCGCTGAGAAAGTACATTATGCGGAGCTGAACGGTATGCAGGTGATGATAGAAAGGGCTGGCCACCATGGGCAAACGCGTGCCGGATAGCTCGTATAATGACCAAAATTCCAGATCATAACGGGGGATGTTGTTCAATAGGGTCCGGACTGCAGTGTCGTAGAGGGTTCGCGCGAATGTGTCCCCAGTGCCTAGAAAATAGTCGTATACACCCCAAACAGCCCATATGAACCCGTTCAGGATGTGGGTTGGTGGGGAAACGATATACTCTTCGATCCAGAGATCGCCGCCACCATCACCATCGTTGAAGACGACCCCGCCTTGTGCCGTGGACTCTCGAAAACTCGAAAACGCCTTGTGAGCTGCTTCGAGATACGATGCCTCGCCGGTTTCGCGATAACTACGCAGCAACAACGAAATCCCTTGTCCCTGGGCGAGACCGGAATACCAAGGACTTTTAAGTGGAGTGCGATACTCCCAATCAAAATAGTGGTTCCACACCCAAACGCCCGATGCATTCTGTTCAAGATGAGCGCAGAGCCAGTCGCTGGCGGCAAGAAATTTTTTCCTGCGTTCCTCACTTCGCGAGCGGCGAAATAGGTTGTAGTTCCCCAGTCCCCACTGCGCTATCGCAATTGGGTTGTATTGCAGGCCGATCCGGCCGTGATAATCGAGCATAGGGATGCCGGCCGAGTCGCAGTAGCCAGGATAGTCGGCCTTCGCCGTAAAAGGCATGTAGTATTCCCCCAATACAAGGCGGGATGCATTCGGATTCAGCTCCGGTACTTCGTGCCAGAACGTAAGCTGGCTGTGGGTTGGCATCAGGTAGGAACTGAACACGCGCCGGTAATAGTTGAGACGTCCCATAGATGATATAAGCGCCACCTTCAATACGCCGAAGCTGATGCAATGAAATCGGCTGTGTTCACGTTGACATGCTCTCCTAAGGAACGTGACTCGGCAACCCGCAAAGTAGAAAGCGTGCTCGCGACAATTTCGTCAAATGGAATAGGGGCTTCCTTCCCACATCTAATCCCTTTGGCGAAAAGCCTCCATTCGCCGACGTGTCCTTTGTCCTGACGCCAGAATGAGCGGAACACCCGCTTGCGACCGTGGCGTACCAGCTCGAGTCGCCGAAAATCCTCCAGCACCGCAACCGCTCCACCTCCAAAGACCTCCACTCGCTCTTTCGAATAGGATTTGTCTCCGTTCGCAACGTAGGTGATAGTGCCTTGTGAGCCATCGGCAAATTGCAACGACACGATCACATTGTCATCGGCATATTTGCCGGGGTTCGGCAGTCCCCGAGCCGCGACCACCGTGGGAGAAGAGCCCACTAAAAAAGAGAGGAAATCTACGAAGTGACAAACTTCGCCAAGAATGCGTCCGCCACCCTGCGCCAAATCGTTCACCCAGTGTTCGGGAGCAATAAACCCAGCATTGACGCGGTAATGAAGCGCCAACGGTTCTTGTAATTGCTGGAGAAACATCTTCATCGACGATGCCAGTGCAGCAAAACGCCGGTTGAATCCCACCATGAGAAGCGGCCGGGAAGGCGTCAGGCCCTTATACGTTCGGACGATCGCGAACAACTCTTCTTCCGTCAGGCAGAGTGGCTTTTCACAGAAAACGTGCTTGCCTGCTTGCAGCGCTGCCAATACTTGGCCTGCATGTAAGAGATGGCGGGTCGCAATCACCACCGTATTTACATGGGGGTCAGCAAGGATGTAGTCCTGATCTGTGGTGCAATAGCCGAAGCCGAGCTTTGCGGCGGCGTGGCGGGAATGAGCACCATTCGCGCTGCTAACTCCTACTAAGTCTAGTTTCTCAACTTGCTTCATCGCGGGCAGAAGTGTGCTCATAGCAAACTGACCGGCGCCGAGTAGACCCACAGATACTTGGCCGGTGGGCAATGTCTTTGTTGAGTTATCAGAAATCACCTCAACCGTATTCTGCTCGCCAGTGCCCGGGTAGGTGATTATCACTCCCAGGAAAGCTTCCGCAGTTCTACCGGTAATCAGCTCATACGCCCCCTCCGCTTGTTCGATAGGGAACCGATGAGTGACCAAAATCTCAGGCCGTATCTTCCGCTCAGCCAGCAATTGGAGAAAGGCCTCCATGTTGCGGGTTTCGGTCCAGCGGACGTAACCGATGGGGTAATCAATGCCTTTTTGCTCGTAGGCGGAGTCGTACCGCCCTGGGCCATACGATCGCGAAATCCGGAAATCCAATTCCTTTTCGTAAAAGAGCCTTCGCTGAATGTCCATACCTACGGCACCAACGGCAACGACTATGCCGCGGTCGCGGGCGATTTCAGCGGCAAAATTCACCACATCACTATTGGGGGTCTCAGCGGTGATGAGCACCGAGTCGACCCCTCGCCCGGCTGAGTGCCGCATGCATAAATCATGGAATTCCAAGGAGGAAAGGCTCGCGGCATCGGCGCCACAAGCCCGTGCCAACTCGACTCGCTCACCGACAATGTCCGTTGCAACGACCCGGCAACCGGCCGCCTTCAGAATCTGAACCGTGAGCTGACCTAATAGGCCCAGTCCAATTACGGCAACGACGTCGGCCAACTTCACATCAGCGGTGCGGACTCCATGGAGCGCAATTGCTCCCATGGTAGTAAACGCGGCATCTTCGGCACGGATAATCGGATCCGAAATTCGGGCCACCAGCAGGCGCGGCACGCAGGCAAATTCTCCATGTATGGCATGGCCAGCTCCGGCGCATGCGACGTGATCGCCGAGATTGATGTCCGCAACTCCCTCACCGACGGCGACCACCTGTCCAGCGCTGCTGTAGCCGAGAAGACTGGGCTGATCGAGACGGCCCCGCACTGCTGCCACGGTTGACATCAGTCCGTCGCGACGAAGTTTACTCAGGACCTCACGCACCAAATCCGGCCGCGCTTTCGCTTTCTGCAACAGGTTCTTGCGAGCAAAGTCGGAAGAGGCGCGCTCCGTACCCGAGGAAACCAGTGAGGCAGCGATGCGCACGAGTACGCAACCAGCCAGCAACTTTGGCACTGGAACGTTGACGACTGCGACTTCGCCTGTCCGGGCGTCTTGCAGAACTTGTTTCATGCGGTCTGTTACCCCATCCAATTCACCAGAGAAAAACACACGCTGCGTAGGATCGAAGCTTTAGAGCCTTCTTGCGCTGAACATAAGCAGCGGTCCCCATGTATGCGTCCGTTGCATCCAGCGAGGCAGTGGGCCTCCCAAAGGCACCGCTCTATCGAGACCAAAACCTCGGCTCATAAGCATGCGTTCAAATTCTGAACGCGAATATTGGTTCTTTGAATAGCTCAAATAGGCGACCCAGTCTTTGCCTACAAGTTGGCCAACTCGGTTACAAGTGATCTGCGCGCGACGGATGACCGAATGTGCGCTGGGGACCGAAACGACAAGAATTCCTCCAGGCCGCAACACTCTGGCGAATTCTGTTAGACATGCCTCAGGATCTGGAACGTATTCCAAAACGCTGGAACATAAAATTCCGTCTGCGGACTGCGAGTCTAGGGGCAGCCGGGCTATTGTCTCGACGTGTTGAAATCTCAGCTGTCCATGGCTGCCTCTAGAGTTGGCCAGCATGGCAGCAATGTTGAGCATTTGTGGAGCAGCGTCGACGCCGAGCACTGCACATCCACGCTCGGCCAACCAGCGCGACAGTGTTCCTGTTCCACAACCGGCATCGAGCCACCCAGTTCCACTCAAATCTTCGCCGTCGAGGCACTCAGCCAGTGCAACGAGACGAGCCCGGAAAGATGCTTTCTCGTAACGTCGCTCCCAATTATTCGCCAGCCGATCGTGATAACTAATTGCGTCAAGTCCCGCCCTGAGGCTTGTCGCGTTCACCGGCCCGTATCCTTGCAGGGTCCGAAGGTGGGGAAATTTTGAAGATGCATCGTGATGATCCGTTCGGCGAACACTGCCGCAGGCAGAACGTTTGCTGCGCCTATATTACCGCGGCGTCCTGTGCATCTCTACGCAGGAGCACCAAGAGTCTCATCAGGTGAATAAATTTACTTAAAGATTAGGCAGCTCTCTTCAACCTCGCCCATCTCGCACGCTGCGGCTGCAATCTTACGACGGGCTGATGGTGACATAGATGAAAAGAACGCTAACATGCTGGCGCAAATCCTTTTACAATTATGTCCAGCAAAACCAGGGCGACCCGACTTATCGGAAGGCACGGTTCAAGGCTGCCAAGAGAATCCTCGGAGACTGATGCCATCTGCCTTTCCAACGTGATGTCTTCTGGCTTCACGCCCAAAGCATGTAATAAGCCCAGCATTTTATCAATATGGAAACTCGTCGTGCATCGCACGTAAGTGGACTTCCAC
>WNGE01008282.1_pt1 | contig 11135 bp, 11 predicted proteins | sample 5400651 | NCBI WGS metagenome assembly WNGE01 (sample SAMN13153370, study PRJNA577476) | soil metagenome | isolation source: 60 cm soil or saprolite under grassland replicate 2 | place: USA:California | collected 2016-06-15 | reverse complement strand
CATCGGACGGTGGCCAGCGGACGTCCAACGAGTACTCGGTCTCGAACCTGCCTCGCTGGTCGCTCGGCTCGAGGAGACACTTAGTCAGGGCAACCGTCGCAGTGTCCGGCTGTCCGTTTCCGTCGAAGTCTCCTGTTACCTGGGACGCGTGGCACATCGCTGGGAGCGGCGAGGAGGGCGAGCTGACGGAGGGCTCGCTCGTGGCGGTTGGGGTCTCGGAGCCGATGGCCGGAACAGGCTGCCAGTCGGGCTTGCCGAGCGGCGTGTTGCCCGCGTTGAGATTCATCCGCGTCAGACCGGTGCCGTCGGCATTCATCGTGACGATTTCGATGGAACCCCCAACGAGCTGTTCGAATAGGATCTTCCGTCCATCCGGCGACCACGCGGGATTGAAGGAATGTGAAGCCCCTCCAATGCTCGTCAGCCTCGTGATTCCCGATCCGTCCGCGTTCATCAGGTGGATGGCATCTCGCCGAACGAACACGATGCTCTTGCCGTCAGGTGACCAGTCTGGTGAATCATCCGACCCAGCGGTCAAGCTCTTGGTCAGCCTCTTGTGGCTGGTTCCATCGGGCCGGATCTCGTAGATGCCGGCATTCGTTGGTGGTCGCACGCCGGCGGGCAGACCTCTGAAAATTTCCAGGCGAGCGAAGGCGATCAGAGAACCGTCGGGAGCCCACGTGGGATGGAAATTGCCGTCTGGACCGGACGTGAGCCGCTTCACCCCCGATCCATTGGCGTGCATAACGAAGATGTCAGCTGACGAGCAGTCCTCGCGTTGCCCGAGACGTAAGCGATCCTCGTTCCGTCAGGCGACCAGGCGGGACTGTCGCTGCCATCGGGATGGTGGGTGATTTCCATTGCATCTCCCCCATCAGGTCTCACCTCCAGCCTTTCTTCGCCCAGCGCGGCGGCCAGCGCTCGCCTTGCGCGGTGCAGCGTCGTCTTAGCCGTCCCCTCGTTGACCCGCAGCGCCCTCGCGACCTCAGCCACGTCGAGGTGCAGGTAGTACCGAAGAACGGTTGCCTCTCTCTGGCGTCGGGGCATGGCCATCAGCGCTCGCCGCACGTCCACGACCTGCTCGGCTTGCGGCACCGAGGGCAGTCCACCGCCGGCCCATCCGTGAAGGCCCGACCGCTGCCTGGCCCGGCGCTCCGCCAGGAGTCTCCGGAACCCGCTCCGAACTTGATTCAGGGCCACTGTCGTCACCCACGCCTTCAACGACTCGATCCGCTCGCCTCGCTCAGATCGTTCCCACGCCCGGGCGAGGCCTCCTGGACGGCCTCCTCGGCCGGTGCCCGGCTTCCAGAGATCAGCGCGACCCCCGCAACCAGCTTCGGATAGTCCGTTGCCAGGAACGCTCGGATGCTTTGCTCGTCCAGGTCGACCTCCAGTCGGGGCCCGAAGTCTGCGCCGCGGCTACCAGTAAGACGCCCTCAGGCTCGCACGGGTTGACCGCCCTATCCAGAACGTTTGCGGTTACGCGTCGGCACGAGGCTGCGCCGGCGTGTCAGACGTTGCTGACGTGTTGGGGACCCTGCTATCCCAGGGCTACCAGAAGCATGCCTGCGCTCCTCCCGAGGAGCTCGCGGAGCTGCTTCGTGCTGAGGATAGTTTGCTCACCGGGAGTGGTAAGCGAGCTTCCCGGCTGCCGCAGAGCTAGCACTCCAGGTAGTAGAGTGCTAACGAACGGATGAAGACCCCGAAGGAGCTGAGCGACCGGAAGGCGGCGATCGTGCGCGCTCTGGTTCGCCTGTACATCCGCACGGGGGAGCCCGTCGGGAGCGAGGCACTTGCTGCGTCGGCCGGCCTCGAGGTGAGCTCCGCGACCATCCGGAACGAGCTGGCCTCCCTGGAAGAGATGGGGTATCTGACCCAGCCCCACACCTCGGCGGGGCGCGCCCCCACGGACCTGGCCTATCGCTCGTATGTCGACATGCTCCCGGCCCGGCCCCGGCTCCGCGAATCCGAACGAAAAGCCATCGTGCACTTCTTCGACGAGGCCCTGGCGGACGTTGACGACATCCTCCGCGGTACCACGCACCTGTTGTCTCGGCTGACCCGGTACGCTTCGCTGGCTCTCGCTCCCAGCCAGAGGGAGACCGCAGTCGCCCGGGCCGAACTGGTCCGCCTGGGCACCGCCACGCTCCTCCTAGTCGTCTTCGACACGGGACTGGTGGACAAACGACTGATCGACATACCCGGGGAAGCTACGGATGAAGAGGTCGACGGCATCTCCCGGGCCATGACCGACGGCTTCCGGGGCAAGACCGCCGCAGCCGCCCGCGACCTCGCGACGGAGCGGGCTCGTCGAGCCGAGGACCCGGAGCGGGCGATCCTATCTCGCGTGGCGGAGGCCCTGAAGTCGATCGACGAGGCGGCCGAGGCCGAGCACGTATTCCTCGGAGGCGTGGCCAACATCGCCGCGGAAGAAGCCTTCAACCGGCGAGAGACGCTCCGCCAGATCTACGAGGCCCTCGAGCGAGAATCGGCCGTCCTCGGCCTGCTCCGGGAGGCCGCGGCCAACGCGCCGCTCGGGGTGATGATCGGGCGGGAGAATGCCATGCCCGAGATGTGGGAGGCCAGCGTCGTGGCCGCGCCGTTCGCGGCGGGGCGGGCCATCGGGTCGATCGGCGTGGTCGGACCGCTCCGGATGGACTACGCCGCAGCCATCTCCGCCGTTCGTGCCGTGGCCGAGCGGCTGTCCGCGGCCGTGGAAGCCCTCTCGCATTGAAGATGGAAGCCCTCTCGCCCTGAGCGGAGCGTTCCCGATCCGCCGGTACACTCGACTCGATGGCACGAGTTCCTGACCTCTATGCGGTGCTGGGCGTTCGGCCGGAGGCCTCCGACGACGAGCTCAAGCGGGCTTATCGCAAGCTCGCCCGGGAGCTGCACCCAGACGTGAACAAGGATCCGGAGGCGGAACGCCGGTTCAAGGAGATCTCGGCCGCCTACCAGACGCTCTCCGACCCGGCCAAGCGCCGCCAGTACGACCTGTTCGGATCGGCCCCCGGCGGTGGAGCCCCCGACTTCTTCCCCTTCGGTGACATGGGGGACATCTTCGACGTGTTCTTCGGCGGCGGGGGGGTCGGATCGAGGCGCCGGGGCGGCCGCCGCACCCGCACCCGCCGGGGCGAGGACCTCTTCGTCCAGCTCACTCTGTCGTTCGAGGAGGCTGCGTTTGGCACCCAGAGGGAGGTCAGGGTCGACAGCCTCGAAACCTGCCGCAGGTGCCAGGGCACGGGGTGCGAACCAGGAACGCACCCCTCCCGATGCGCGCGTTGTGGAGGAACGGGTGAGGTCCAGGACATCTCGCGCAGTGTGTTCGGTACGGTGATGACCTCCAGGCCGTGCACGGTGTGCGAGGGAACGGGCGAGGAGATCGCCGCCCGGTGCAAGGACTGTGGAGGGGAGGGCCGGGTGCCGAGAAGCCAGGACCTGACCGTCGAGGTCCCGGCAGGCGTCTCGGACGGGATGGAGCTGCGCGTGTCCGATAGCGGGCAGGAGGGTCGGCAGGGAGGCCAGCCCGGTGACCTGTACGTCTCACTCAAGGTCGAGCCGCACGCGTTTTTCGAGCGACGAGGCCAGGACCTGGTGTGCGGGCTCCCGGTCCCCATGACCCTCGCCGCGCTTGGAGGCGACATCGAGATAACGAACCTCGAGGGAGAACCTGAGCGACTCCGCTTGGAGCCTGGGACCGAGTCGGGGACGACGATTCGCCTGCGAGGCCGGGGCATTCCTCATCTCGGGCGTCGTGGACGGGGGGACCTGTACGTCACCGTCCTGGTGGAGACGCCCAGGGCTCGTAACCGAGAGGAGGAATCGCTCCTCAGGCAGTTGGCAGAGCTCCGGGGCGACCTTCCGGATAAGGGACGGGGGCTGAGGGGCACGCTCCGCAAGCCGCTGGAGAAGTGACCGCTCCGCACTTCTTCGTCGAACTGCTGAAGGGAGTCGATACCAACGTGTCGCTCTCTCCGCAGGACAGCCGGCACGCCCTTCGGTCGCTCCGGCTCCAACCGGGAGAGGAGGTCTCGCTGTCGGACGGCGCGGGGATGCTCGGCCGGGGCCGACTGGCACACGAACACGACGGTCTGGCCGTGATCAGCGTCGAGGAGGTGCACCGAGTGGTTCGGCGTCCGCCGATCGTGTCGGTGGCGCTGGCCCCTCCGAAGGGCGACCGCCTGTCCTGGGCGGTCCAGAAGCTGGCGGAAGTGGGAGCGGACGAGTTGGTACTGGTGGAGACGGGACGCGCCGTGAGGACGTGGAAGGACGAGCAGGCCGACCGGGCGGCCGACCGGCTTCGGGCAGTGGCAAGGGAAGCCGCCATGCAGTCGCGGCAGCCGTTCGTCATGGAGGTGAGCCCGGCCGTTCCGCTCCAGGATGCCTTCCCTCCTCGCGAGGCAAGCGGCATCCTCCTGTGGGCAGGGGCGAAGCTCGGGCTCGGTCAGGTCCTGCCGGAGGAATCCAGCGGAATCAGGCTGTTCGTCGGGCCGGAGGGCGGATTCTCGCAAGAGGAGATCGACACGGCGATGGAGGCAGGCCTCGTCGATGCATCCCTCGGGTCGAGCATCCTCCGGACCGAGACGGCCGCGCTGGTTGGAGCCTCTTTGGTATTGGCCCGGTACGGCAGGCTGGGCTAGATTGGGTGAAGTGACGGAAAAGGATCAGGCGAGTGACTGCCTCTTCTGCAAGATCGCGGCCCGAGAGATCCCGGCCGACATCGTCCACGAATCGGACCACGTCGTGGCGTTCCGGGACATCAACCCCAAGGCGCCGACGCACATCCTGGTGATCCCCAAGAAGCACATCGAATCGGCCGCCGTGGTCACCGACGACCATGGGGACCTCCTGGCCGAGATCTTTCAAACGGCCACGCACCTGGCCGAGGCGGACGGCGTGGACGGCTCGGGCTGGCGTCTGGTCACGAACGTGGGTCCGGACGCCGGCCAGAGCGTCCCCCACCTGCACTTTCACCTGCTCGGTGGCCGCGGGATGGGCTGGCCCCCCGGCTGATGGCCTTGAGATCCACCCAGGTGAAGATCCTGGTCCCCGGCAGCCAGTCGATGGTGGCGCTCCTCGGTCAGCGAGACGAGCTGCTCAGGTTGATCGAGTCCGCGTTCGAGTCGAAGATCCTCGTTCGGGGAAACGAGATCACCATCACCGGCGAGGAACGTGAAGCCGAGAAGGTGGCTCTGCTGTTCGAGGAGCTGCTGGAGATCCTGGGCCAGGGGCAGACGCTGACCACCGACTCCGTGGGCAAGACGATCGACATGATCAAGGAGGAGGTTGCCAAGCCGTCCGTCGTGCTGGGCGACGTGATCCTCTCGGTCCGAGGCAGGACCATCGCCCCCAAGACGCTCGGACAGAAGCACTACGTGGATGCAATCAGGGAGTCCACGGTGAGCTTCAGCATCGGACCCGCCGGAACGGGTAAGACCTATCTTGCCGTGGCCGCGGCGGTGAAGGCTCTGCAGGACCGGGACGTGTCCAGGATCATCCTGACCCGGCCCGCGGTGGAGGCGGGCGAGAAGCTCGGGTATCTGCCGGGCACCCTCTACGAGAAGATCGATCCCTACCTCAAGCCGTTGTACGACGCCCTGTTCGAGATGATGGATGCGGAGGCGTTCCATCGCCTGATGGAGCGAGGAACGATCGAGGTGGCCCCGCTGGCCTATATGCGCGGCAGGACCCTCAACGATTCGTTCATCATCCTGGACGAGGCCCAGAACACCACTCCCGAGCAGATGAAGATGTTCCTGACCAGGCTGGGGTTCGGGTCCAAGGTCGTGGTCAACGGAGACATCACGCAGATCGATCTTCCGTCCGGGACGCGGTCGGGGCTGGTCATCGTGCAGGAGATCCTGTCGGGGATCGAAGGCATCCGCTTCGTGCACCTGGGGGCGCAGGACGTCGTCCGCCACCGGATCGTCCAGAACATCGTCGAGGCCTATCGGGCCCATGGGGAACGCAGTGCCATCAGCGAGTGAGGGTAAGCCCTCGAGCGCGGGGCTTGCGGTCTTCGTATCGAACCGCCAGGCCATCGCAGTGGACGAGCCTGAGCTTATCGCCGTGGCCGAACGGACCCTGGCGGGGGAAGGCCGGGTGCAGGGTGAGCTCTCCGTGTCCCTGGTGACCCAGGAGGAGATGACCGATCTCCACCTCACCTACACGGGCGAACAGGGCCCCACCGACGTGCTTTCGTTTCCCATGGACGAAGAGGGGCTGCTGGGTGACGTGGTCATCTGTCCGGCCGAGGCCGCCGCCCGGAACAATCCGGACCTCGCCTCGGAGCTTCGCCTGTTGGTCGCCCACGGCGTCCTTCACCTCCTCGCGCACGACCACGAGGAAGAGAAGGAGCGCCGGGTGATGTGGGCCAAACAGGCCGTGTACTCGAAGGTGACCGGGGCGTGACTTCCACCGACTGGGGCGAGCTCCTCGGCATCGTCGTGCTGATCCTGGCCGTCGGGGTGATGGCCGCGTCCGAGACCGCCATCATCAGGATGAACCGGGCCCGGGCCTACAAGCTGCTGGAGGAGAAACGCCGGGGCGCTCAATCGCTACTCCGGATCGTGGAGAACGTGGAACCGTACCTCAACGTGGTGCTGCTCTTGACGCTCGTCGCCACGATCGGCGGGACCACGCTTGCCACCATCGTGGCCACCCGTCACCTTGGGAGCTGGAGCGAGGTCGTATCCACAGCTGGGATGACGCTCGTGCTGTTCATCTTCGCCGAGGTCACCCCGAAGACGTTCGCCGTCCAGCACACGGACAGGGTGGGCCTGCGAGTGGCGCCGCTGATCGTCGTCCTGACCCGCGTGCTCGGGCCTGTAGCGAATGTCCTCATCAAGGTGGCCAACCTGGTGATGCCGGGCAAGGGGCTGCCCCAGGGACCGTTCATCACGGAGCAGGAGATCAGGGCCATGGCGGAGGTCGCCTCCGAAGAGGATGCCATCGAAGAGGAAGAGAAGGATCTCATCCACTCGATATTCGAGTTCGGCGACACCCTCGTGCGGGAGGTGATGGTTCCCCGGCCCGACATCGTCGCCGCGCCGGTCCGGTCTGGGGCCCCGAACGTGCTCGACCTCATGCTCCGCCACGGCTATTCGCGGATCCCCGTGTATCGGGAGAACGTCGACGAGATCGAAGGCGTGGTCTACGCCAAGGATCTCCTTCGCCACCTCCACGCCGGCAAGGGAGACGTCGCTCTCGACACGATCATGCGCGAGCCGTACTTCGTGCCGGAGACGAAGAAGGTCTCCGAGCTTCTCCGGGAGATGCAGCAGCGCCGCGTGCACATCGCCATCTGCCTGGACGAGTACGGGTCCGTTGCCGGTCTGGCCACCATCGAGGATCTCCTGGAGGAACTGGTGGGGGAGATCGCCGACGAGTACGACCGCGAAGAGCCTCAGATGGAGCCGGTGGACGAGGACACCTACCGTGTGAACGGGCGCCTGTCGATCGACGACGTGAACGAGCTCCTTGACGTGGACCTCCCTCACGAGGAATGGGACACCGTGGCGGGTCTCATGTACGGCCTGCTCGGCTCGGTCCCTACCCAGGGGGAGACCGTCACGTTCGACAATCTCACGTTCACCGCGGAGAAAGTGCAGGGACGGCGCATCGCGAAGGTCCTGATCAAGCGGGGGCAGCACCCACAGAAGGCGGAGGCCGCCGTTGAGTGAGCGGGCCGCCGAACAAGGCGGTGAGGGGGCAGATCTCGACGACCTGATGGCCCGGGCCCGAGCCGCCAGGGGCCACGCCTACGCTCCCTACAGCCGCTTCCGTGTGGGGGCGGCCGTTTCCACCGACCGAGGGATCTTCTCGGGTGCGAACGTCGAGAACGCGTCGTACGGAGTCTCGATCTGTGCGGAGCGGGTGGCCGCATCCACGGCCGTGGCGGGAGGAGCGAGAAGGATCGACGCCGTCGCAGTGACGAGCTCGGCTTCCGGCCCTGCCTCACCGTGCGGTGCCTGCCGCCAGTTCCTGTACGAGTTCGGCCCCGAAATGACCGTGGCCGCTGAAGGCACGCACGGAGAGCGCAAGGTTTGGGCCCTTTCGGAGCTGTTGGTGGACGGCTTCGGACCGTCGGATCTCGAGAGCGCCGTAAACGGCGAATAGTCCTTCACGTTCGAAGGTCACAGCAGGACTACCATGGGTATCTTCCAAGCCAGGCAGGCACGAATGGCCATACCCTCCACCGGCATCGAGCGAGCGGGAGCTTCCGCCCCGGATGCCTTGGGCTTCACCCCCGCCCAGGCTGTCGCCCTGGTGGCGCGGACGGCCGCCGTCGATGCCGTTGGCCTGGAGGAGCGGGCAGCCTCACTCGGCAAGCGTTCGATCAAGCGCGAGTCGAAGCTGTGGGCGCTGGACCTGGCGATCCGGTCGATGGATCTGACCACGCTGGAGGGGCAGGACACCCCGGGAAAGATCGTGGGCATGTGCGCCAAGGCTGTTCGTCCGGACCCCACGGACCCGTCGATCCCATCGGTTGCAGCCGTGTGTCTCTACCCGGAGCTCGTTCCCGTAGCGGTGAGGGAATTGAAGGGGTCCGGGGTGCATGTGGCCAGCGTGGCCGGAGCGTTCCCCAGCGGCCTGGCCCCCCTCAAAGAGCGCGTGGCCGAGATCCGGGACGCCGTGGCGATGGGCGCCGACGAGATCGACATCGTGCTGAACCGGTCGGCCTTCCTGTCCGGCAGGTACCGCCAGACCTTCGAGGAGATCGCCGCGTCGAAGGAAGCTTGCGGGGATGCCCACCTGAAGACGATCCTGGAGGTGGCCGAGCTCGGCTCCTACGATCAGATACGGCGCGCGTCGGTCCTTGCCATGGCCGCCGGCAGCGACTTCATCAAGAGTTCGACCGGGAAGCTCTCCACCGGAGCGACGCTCCCCGCGGCCCTGTGCATGATGGAGGCGGCCCGCGACTTCTATCACGAGACCAAGAGACGGGTCGGGATCAAGGTGGCCGGTGGAGTTCGCCAGGCCAAGCAGGCCGTCCAATACCTGGTCCTGACGTACGAGACGCTGGGCTCCGACTGGATGACCCCGGAGCTGTTCCGGATCGGAGCTTCCACACTCCTGAACGATGTGCTGATGCAGATCCAGAAGGAGCGTACGGGCGCCTACCAGGGCCCCGACTACTTCACCGTCGACTAACCAGGGAGAGAAAGTGCCAGAGATCGAGCGGCGAGGCGAACGAAGGCCGGAGAGAGCCTCACCCTGGGAGTACGCGCCGGCCCCAGAATCCCGCGAGATCGTCTCGATCAGCGATCGGTACGGGTTGTTCATCGGGGGCAAGTTCGTCGAGGCTCTGTCGGGCCGGTACTTCGACACGATCAACCCGTCGAACGAGGAGAAGCTGGCCGAGGTCGCCGAGGCAGGGCCGGAGGACGTGGAGGAGGCCGTATCCGCAGCCCGGGATGCCTTCGACAGCGACTGGCGGGCCATGCCGGGCAAGGACCGGGCCAAGTATCTGTACCGGATCGCCCGATCGCTGCAGGAACGGAGCCGTGAGTTCGCCGTCCTGGAGTCCCTCGATGGGGGCAAGCCCATCAAGGAATCGCGGGACGTGGACCTGCCTCTTGCGGCGGCGCACTTCTTCTACCATGCGGGCTGGGCAGACAAGCTCGACTACGCGTTCCCCCACCGCGTCGCCGGGCCGCTGGGGGTAGCCGGGCAGGTCATCCCCTGGAACTTCCCCCTCCTGATGGCCGCGTGGAAGCTGGCACCGGCTCTCGCCTGCGGAAACACGTGCGTGCTGAAACCGGCCGAGACGACGCCGCTCACGGCGCTGCTGCTCGCCGAGGTGATCCAGGAGGCTGACTTGCCACCTGGCGTGGTCAACATCGTCACCGGAGCCGGGGAGACCGGCGCGGCCCTGGTGAAGCACCCCGGCGTGAACAAGGTCGCGTTCACCGGCTCCACCGAGGTGGGCAAGATCATCCAGCGGGCCGTTGCCGGCACGGGGAAGCACCTCACCTTGGAGCTGGGGGGCAAGGCCGCGAACATCGTGTTCGAGGACGCCCCGCTCGACCAGGCCGTCGAGGGAGTCATCAACGGCATCTACTTCAATCAGGGACACGTGTGCTGCGCGGGTTCTCGCCTGCTGGTCCAGGAATCCGTGTTCGAGCCCGTCCTCGACAAGTTGAAGGACAGGCTGCAGACGCTGCGGGTGGGCGATCCGCTCGACAAGAACACCGACGTTGGTGCGATCAACTCGGCAGCCCAGCTCCAGAAGATCCAGGAGCTGGTGGAGGCGGGAATCGAAGAGGGCGCGGAGATCTATCAGCCCGAATGTGCGCTGCCCGAGCGGGGATTCTGGTTCCGGCCCACGCTGTTCACCGGCGTGTCGCAGTCCCACCGGATCGCCCGGGAGGAGATCTTCGGCCCGGTGCTCTCGATCCTCACGTTCCGCACTCCCGAAGAAGCACTCGACAAGGCCAACAACACACCGTATGGGCTGTCCGCGGGAGTGTGGACCGAGAAGGGCTCACGGATCCTGTGGATGACCGAACGGCTGCGGGCTGGCGTCATCTGGGCGAACACGTACAACCGGTTCGATCCCTCCTCGCCCTTCGGGGGGTACAAGGAGAGTGGGTTCGGCCGCGAGGGCGGGCTGCACGGGCTGGAGTCCTATCTCGAGTTCACGGAGCCCAACGGGGGTGGCCGGCGCAGGGCAGAAACCGGGGGAAAGCGGGGAAGGCGATGAGTCCGGACCGCCTTAGCGTTCGCAAGACTTACAAGCTCTACGTGGGCGGGTCCTTCCCGCGGTCAGAGTCCGGCCGCTCGTACCCAGTACTCGACCGGAGGGGGGAGGTGTTGGCCCGACCGGCTCGAGCGTCCCGGAAGGATCTGCGCGATGCGGTGAAGGCGGCCCGCACGGCCTGGAAGGGCTGGGCGGGAGCCACTGCCTACAACCGCGGCCAGATCCTGTACCGCGTGGCCGAGCTCATGGAGGGCCGGAGAGACCAGTTCGTCGAGGAACTCGAGGGGTCCGGGTCTTCGAAGGCCGGGCGTGAGGTCGATGCGGCGATCGATCGATGGGTGTGGTACGCGGGATGGTCGGACAAAGTCCATCACGTCGTGGGAACCGTGAATCCCGTCGCCGGGCCCTATTTCAACTTCACCTTCCCCGAGGC
>WNGE01030896.1_pt1 | contig 11136 bp, 8 predicted proteins | sample 5400651 | NCBI WGS metagenome assembly WNGE01 (sample SAMN13153370, study PRJNA577476) | soil metagenome | isolation source: 60 cm soil or saprolite under grassland replicate 2 | place: USA:California | collected 2016-06-15 | reverse complement strand
CCAGTACTCCCCCGATGCACCAGCATGTCAGGCGAGGTGAGTGTGTCCCTACCGTAATGTTGGCACGAGGGGCGGCACAAGACAGAATGATCGATAAATTGCCATCTTGTGATCTACAAGGTCCTGGAACTAAGCAAGGCGGTAAGCAGAACGCACTCTATAATTTGCACGCAGAAGAGTAAAGACGAAGCTGATTACTCTGTCTTCTAGTATATCATTTTGATCCTCAAGTTACAGGATTATCGTCCGATAGATTAATCTGTGGGATGTTCCTTCGCGTTGTCAAATGTTTAGTATATACATAGAGAGGTACAAATATGGCTGGATGGACTAAGAGCCGAAGCGTGCATATCGATCAATAGTTAAAAATATATCAATACTAGCTCTCTGTATAATATAAATAGAGACGCTCATAACTGAGATGCTTTGCCATAATCGTGCCTTCCAGGCAGGTCGGTTGTGAATGCGCTCGTCTTAACAAAACTATAAGCATCAATGTCAGAAAGATGATCTTTATGCAAAAAAACTATCTTGTTCGTCAACTGAACATTTCACTCTTTGCCACTATGGGACTGTTCCTGTCCCTGCTGCTGATGGCTTGTGGCACCACTAATACCACCGCGCTGGCTATGTCTTCCGACAATCCGACCGCGCTGGTGCTCAAGCCACAGGTCTTCGCACTCAACCCCGCGGCAATGCCTGGACTGATATTGCAAGGCGACGTCTGCCAGGTGCACGTTGGGATCGGCAACGTTCCTAGAGTAGTCGTTCAGGTTACCATTCATCACTACCGTGCGAACAAAATGCCCGTCATTACCTATACGCCGAGCGCGAATAAGGCTACGCTTGCCATCAATGAAAAGCTCCCGCCGCGTGCGAACACAAACGTTTCTAGCGACAGTGTCGATTTCGCCATAACCGTTCCTCAGCACATAAACCTGGCGCTGAACTCAAAAGTTGGGAGCCTCCAGGTCAATGACGTTGCTGGACAGATGTCGCTTATGACAAATACCGGCAGTATCACTGCCAGCCATGTACTGCTTAGAGGACAATCTGTCCTTAGCAGCAACGTTGGCAGCGTCACGTTCTCTGGCGGTGTCGATCGCAATGGAACGTATAGAATGGAGACGCGCGTCGGTACAATCAATGCCGCTTTCCCGGCAGGTACGTCGCTCCAGGTGACCGCTCAGACCTCTATAGGCTCTATCGGTAGCGATTTCTCCTCTATACAGTCGTACGGCACCAGAGCACAGGGCACGATTGGCAGCGCACCTTACGCGAATGTTACCCTGACGACACGTATCGGCTCGATCTTTCTGGAACAGGCATAGTCCCGTACCTCTATCGTCACCTCTTGCCTCAACAGTAGAACTGACACACTATTCCAGGTGTGTCAGTTCTACTGGCATGCTTGCTATCCTATGACAACCCTTTGCGCTTCTTTCTCCCACTGCGCCTTTAGCGGCGAGATGATCCCTGGCGTGATAGCCGTTATACAGGAATTATAGTTAAATTTGTGTAAAAATAAAAGTACTATCTTAATGATTTTTCTATTGACACATATATTAATACATGTTATTTTCTCTATGTGAGCGAATAACACTTTTTTTATCGCTATGTATAGCGATAAAAAACAGCTTCAAATGGTTCGGCCACTACAGTGTTGTTGGTTGGAAGGAGAATGAACGATGAGATGCCCACAACGTCATGCCCTCGACGAGATGCTTAATTGCTTGCTCTTGCGATGCCTGCGTACTCTTCTCTTCTTTTCATAAGGCGTTTATGAGAGGGTTTAATAAATGGCGGTGGTCGGATGGCGCATTCCACTGTAAGCACGGCGACGTGCTCTGGAAGAGGCTGTATCCTGTGTTGGAGTGATGTGCTATGGGGCAAACGTTTGTTGATAGGTTGGCTGACATTATTCATATTCTGCAGCTCGCACGCAAAACCGGGCGGCTCTCGGTAGACCATATTGTGGCCGGAAGCTTATCTGAGCGCGGAATAATCTCCTTTAAGAATGGGCAGATCGCCCAGGCAAGTACAGGTGTTTATCAGGGGGTGAGCGCATTGGAGAAGTTAAAAACCTGGAGGGATTGCCGTTTCGTTTTTTGCCCTGGTGATCCCGGTGAGGAACAGGCCCCTTACCAGGAGATCAGCAACAAGAACAATGGTGCACATAAGGAGCCGCAGGAGCCAGCAGGTGCGCCCCCTGTCACTCCTTATCGTGTGCAGGAGATCGACAAGGCGCTACCTCGTTTCTCCCGCCTGGGACTCTCGCGCGTTCACTGGCGCTTATTTTTACTCGTTGATGGGCACCGTTCAACGATACAGCTTGCGCGCCTGCTTGGGCGCAGTGTGCAAGAAACGAGCGTTCTGCTCTTTGATCTGGAGCGTGCCTATTTTATTCAGCGCTAGAGCCTCTCTGGCGCTCTATGCAGTTAATGGAGGGATTGATACTATGTTTCAACAGCAGAAGATCATGTGGAATGCGTTCCCTTTGTCGATGTATATCCCGCTGCTGCTCGCCTGCGCCGTCATATTTCCTCTGCTCATTACTATTATCAGCAGCGAGATCCTCTCGCGCCCGGCCTTAATTAAGCAAGGCAGCGCAGCCATGGAGGCGGATGCCCAGGCGCGCATACAGTTGATCGATGCATATTTCGTCGAGCGTCTGATAGATATACAGACGGTGAGCCAGTTTACATCCGTAGAGAACTTTCTGCTTGGCTATCCCAATAGCCAGAATGAAGCTCTTGACGAGCTCGTCAGCGCCCAGCACCGCGACGCCGCCAATTACATGAACTGGTCGCTCTTTGATGCGCAGGGAAGACTGGTGCTCTCTTATCCCACATCTCCACAGCTACACGGCAGGTATTTTATTCTCCCCGAAGACTTCGCGCAGATGCAGCACGCGAGCAAGGTGCTCATCTCCGATGTCTTCTACGATGCAACGGGGAATAAGGCGTCTGTCGATCTCTACACGCGTGTGATTACCAATAACTTTCATGTCCTGGGATATGTACGCGCAGCGCTGGGCCTGTATGATATCTGGGACATTGTTAATAACGAGACGGGAGAGAGCGGACCCGGCAGCTACGCCTTCATTCTTGATGAGAACGGCGTGCGCATCGCCTATACCAATCCCGATACATCCGGCCTGACGCGTCCTGCTGCGCTCTTTAGGGCTGTTGCACCCCTTTCTCCGACATTCGCACAGCGCGTCGCGAACGAGAATCTGTATGGGAATAGTAAAATGCCTGTGACAGCGCTGCCCGATAGTACGCTTGCTGCGATGCAAAACTCCTCCTCACTCTCCTCTACGTTCCAGATTACCCCCACGGACCAGAAACAGAGCTTTCAGGCCGCCAGGTATAGGAGCCAGGTTGTTCCCTGGATGTACGTTATTCTCAAACCGCTGGACCAGGTGACCAGCATTGCCGATCAACAGTTGCAGAGCACTATTCTGATCGGCATTATCGTGCTGATTCTGGCCCTGCTCGTTGGTCTGACAATCGCGCGTCGTATAACGCGACCTATCCTTCGCTCTGTCACTTTTCTCCTTGGCAGCAGCCAGTTACTGAAAACATTCTCCAATCAGGAGCATGTGATCGTCAAAGAGCAGTCGTGGATGGTCGAAGCCTCGCGCGTCGGTCTGCAAACAGTGCGCTATTATACCAGGGCAAATAGCGTTGCCGCCGATAAGCTCCAGGAGATCTTCTACATTAAGCAGGCCACAAGATACCAGGACGATACCAATGAGAAGCTTGCCGCCGCGATTCGTGTCACGACCATGGCCACAGATCAACTGACGGTGGGGGCGAAGTCCGCCGAGGAAGCCGCGATCCAATTGGAAGGGGTTGTGGATCAGTTGAGGGCGCTCGTGGGCTCTGAAGTTGGATAAGTGGTTTTCTATATTCATTCTTTATGATTATAGGAATAGGAATAATCATAACTACAGATGCGCTTTTCTCGCTGGTGTGCTATACTGTGGACAAATTGTTGTTGTGCGGCAGGGACAGGGCTATGCTCTTTTGCGGATCACATCACGCGCTCAATAGATCTGTTAAGGATCTACAGGCGCACTCATCGTGAAAATAATAGAGGAAAAATGCGTGAAAAACAAGACCGAAGCGGGCGAGATGCGTTATAATCGCTCAATGCTTGAATTGATTGGCGACACTCCTCTGATGCGCCTCAGTCGCATCGCGAGCGATGTGCCGCCGCTTGTCCTGGCGAAGATGGAGATGTTTAATCCAGGTGGCAGCGTGAAGGATCGTATTGGTCCAGCGATGATCGAGTATTGTGAGCAGCGGGGTCTACTGCGTCCCGGCGGCACGATTGTCGAGCCAACAAGCGGCAATACCGGTCATGGCCTGGCGATCGCCGCCGCCATCAAGGGCTACCACTGCATCTTTGTGATGACCGAGAAAGCGAGCGAAGAGAAGCGCAGCCTGTTGCGTGCGTATGGTGCTGAAGTGGTGATCTGCCCCAGCAGCGTCACCCACGAGTCGACTGATTACTATAAAAACGTCGCACATCGTCTTGCCGATGAGATACCAGGCGCTTGCTGTCCCGATCAGTACTCCAATCCGGCCAATCCGGCGACCCACTATGCTACGACGGGACCCGAGATCTGGCGCGATACCGCCGGACGCGTTACCGCCTTTGTGGCAGGCATTGGGACGGGCGGGACGATCTCCGGGACGGGCCGCTTCCTCAAAGAGCAGAATCCGCAAATCAAGGTCATCGGCGCGGACCCACCTGGTTCCGTCTACTCCGGCGACACTCCCGGCCCGTATAAGGTCGAAGGCATCGGCATGGATCTGTTCCCCCACAACTACGATGCGGGCGTGGTGGACGAGGTGATCCGCGTCGATGATCGTACCTCATTCAACTGGGCGCGCCGCCTCGCACACGAGGAAGGCATCCTGACCGGAGGCTCGGCGGGGACAGCGGTTGCCGCCACCCTGCTTTACGCACGCCGCCTGACGCCTGACGATGTCGTGGTCGTCCTGCTCCCAGATACCGGGCGCGGCTATCTGAGCAAGCAGTTCAACGATACATGGATGCGCGAGAACAATCTCCTCGTGCAGGCCGAGAGCGATCAGCCGACTATGCGCGATGTGCTGACCTATCGCCGCAATAATGCGCGCAGTATGCCCCTGGTGGTTAGCGTAACCCCCAGCGATTCTATCGCCGATGCCGTCGAGCTGCTGCGCCGCTATGGTATCAGTCAGACGCCCGTTATGGAGAACGGCCACATGGTTGGTAGCCTGACCGAAGACCTGCTCCTGCGCCGCCTCGCCAGTGGTGAGCCCCTGGCCGCCAGCTCCGTAGGCCAGGTCCAGGGACCTCCTTTCCCACAACTGGATGCCGATGCGCCCTCCCGTGAAGCCTATACGCTCTTTGGCAGCGGCCAGTCCGCCGTTGCGGTGATCAGCAATGGCACTCTAGAAGGTATCGTCACTAAAAGCGATCTGCTGGAGTTCTGGGCGAACACGCGCGGAGAGTAAAGACCGGGCGTCATGACGATGAACGAACCACCAGGCCGATTGAGATACATCATATTCTATGCTGATGCTGGTAAAATAGTGAGATGTTGGGATAGACCTGTATTTAACACTGGAGATGCTTCATGCCTCTTAACGCGCTCGCCCTGGTACTTATAGCCGCTGTCATGCACGCCGGCTGGAACCTCCTGCTCAAACAGGCGAAACACAAGCAGGTCTTCCTCTGGTGGGCGCTACTCATCGGCACCGTCTGCTTCGCCGCCATCCTTATCACGCGTCTTGCCCTCCCTCCGCTCATCTGGCCCTATGTCGTCGGCAGCGCTATTATGGAAACAGGCTACTTTATCACCTTAACATGGGCTTACACGATCGACGATTTCTCGCTTATCTATCCCATTGCGCGTGGCGCGGCCCCCGTGCTGCTTGTGCTCTGGACGACGCTCTTCCTGGGTGAGCCGCCGCGACCCGCTGGCCTTGCGGGTATCATCCTGCTCGTCATCGGCCTGATCGTTGTCGGAAGCAGCTCGATCTGGTCGAGCCTGTTGCGCGCAAGATTCAGCGCGCGTGGCATTATTGCGGCCTTGCTTGCTGCACTGTGCATCTCTATCTATACAACTATCGATGGAGCCGCAGCGCGCCTCGTCTCTCCGGCTCCTTATACCGTGCTCGTGCTCGGACTCTCTGCCTTGCTACTCGTTCCCTTTGTGCTGCTGCGCTATGGACAGCGTCTGCTCGTCTCTACTCTGCGTACCGATTGGCTGCGTATTATCCTGGTTGGCATTATCATGCTCCTGACGTATATACTAGTATTGCAGGCATACACCATTTCCCGTGTCAGTTACGCTGGCTCGATACGCGAGGTCAGCATCGTCTTCGCCGCCTTGCTCGGCTGGCGCTTGACAAATTTTTCTGAAGAGAGATCGAGAGCTATGCAACAGACGACAGCGCCTATCTACATCATCGGTGATATTCACGGTCAGCTTAAAAGACTGCTCCACCTGCTCCAGGACGCGCACCTGATCAATCATAAGCATGCCTGGACCGGTGGCGCGGCGACGCTCTGGTTCCTGGGCGATTTCGTCGATCGCGGCCCCGACGGCATCGAGGTCATCAATCTGGTTATGCGTTTACAAGGCGAGGCCGCCGCTGCCGGAGGCCAGGTCTCTTCCCTACTGGGCAATCACGAGCTGCTCCTCTTCGCCGCCTATCGCTTCGGCAGGCGCTCCACCGGCCTGGGCAGCAATTTTGTCTCGCGCTGGAAACAGAATGGCGGCAACAAAAAAGATATCGCCAGCCTGACGCGCGCACACCTCGATTGGATCGCCGAACTGCCACCTATGGCCCTCGTCGCCGATCGCCTGCTCATTCACGCCGACAATACGCTCTATCTCAAACATGGTCGCACGGTGGACGAGGTAAACGTCGCCTTCAAGAAACTGATGCGCACCAGTGACGCCCTTGCCTGGGAAGATACGCTGGAGGATTTCGCCCGCCGTGGCGTCTTTATCCACAAACCCGAGGGCGAAAACTTTGCCCGCCGCTTCCTGACCATCTTCGGCGGTCAGCAGCTCGTTCATGGTCATACCCCCATCTCGGTTATGCTCAATACGCCCGCTAAGAAAGTGACCTCAGCCTTCGTCTACGCCGCAGAGCAGTGCGTCGATGTGGACGGCGGCCTCTTTATGGGCGGCCCAGGCTTTATCTACCAGCTTCCCGCCGCGCAGGAAGCTGCTGAAGAACCGTAGTGATAGATCGACGTAGGCTTGCGAGGACCAGTTTTTGGTACAAAAAGTACTTGACAAATCACAAGGCGTCAGGTATCATTTGCAAGCAGAAACGCAATGATTTTCTAGTAACAGGAAAGGAAGGACCGTGTCATGCAATGCAAACATACAATCTCCACAGCCAGGCCAACACAGCCATTCGCACGGTCCATGGTCCACCAGGCATGCAACCATACGAGGTCTTTGAGCATACCGCCGATGTTGGCATTCATGCCTATGGTAGCTCACTTTCAGAGCTTTTCGTCCATGCTGCCCAGGGCATGGAGAGCCTGATGGTCGCACCAGACCAGGTGCGTTTGCTGACCAGTCGGGAGATCGTGGTGGAGGGCCACGATACCGTCTCGCTGCTCATCGCGTGGCTCAACGAACTGATCTTTCTGTTCGATACCGAGTATCTCCTGCTGCGCGACTTTGTTATCGATAGCATCAGCGAAACGCGCCTGACCGCCAGCGCGACTGGTGAGCCCTATGATGCACAGCGCCACGATCTCAGTAGTGCCATCAAGGCCGTTACCTGGCATGAGGCCGCTGTGACCCATAGCGATGCAAGCTACAAGGTCCGCATCATCTTCGACATTTAACGGCACACGCGCGCAGATCCGGTCGCTGCAATACATGAGCGTCTCATACTGTGTGAGGCAAAGGCTGACGAAAACCTCTATGCAACGAACGTGTAAGCGCACGTGCTGAAACACATATATTATCCGTTGTGCCTATGGCTATTTAGCATTTCAGGAGCGTCAAAATGGGCAAGTCAGAGAACAAGATTCCGCTTGAGCGCGTGGACGCCAATCGCTGGCGCATCCCGCAGCACTTCAATCCAGCCATGCACGTACCCGGCATGGTCTACGCTGACGACCAACTGCTGGAAATGATGATCGCCGACAACGCCTTGCAGCAGGTGGCGAATGTCGCGACGCTGCCCGGCATCGTGGGCTACTCGCTGGCGATGCCCGACATCCACTGGGGCTACGGCTTCCCGGTCGGTGGCGTCGCCGCGACCGATGCTGAGCAGGGCGTCATCTCGCCGGGCGGCATCGGCTTCGATATCAACTGTGGCGTTCGCTTGCTCGCCACCGACCTTGTGCACGACCAGGTGCGCGGCAAGGTCGACAAGCTGGCCGACGAACTGTTCAACAACCTGCCGTCGGGCGTCGGCGGCGCAGGTATGCTCGCCCTCACGCCCAATGAGATGCGCGCGGTAATGGAGCGCGGTGTGGGCTGGGCGGTCGAAGAGGGCTACGGTTTCGCCGAAGATATCGACGCGACCGAGGAGCAGGGCTGTCTCGCGGGTGCCGCTCCCGCTGCGGTCTCGCAACAGGCCATGCAGCGTGGCATCAAGCAGCTCGGCAGCCTGGGTTCCGGCAACCACTTCTGTGAGGTGCAGGTGGTCGATCACATCTATGATGAGGCCGCCGCCCAGACGCTCGGCATTGCGCAGATCGGCCAGATCGTGACGACGATACACTGTGGAAGCCGCGGCTTCGGGCATCAGATCGCTGAAGACTACATCAAGCTTGCTGAGTCGCGCCAGCAGGAGTACGGCTTCAATCTGATCGATCGCCAGCTTGCCTGCCTGCCTTTGCAGTCGGAGGAGGGCCGGGCGTACCTGGCGGCGATGGCCTGTGGCGCGAACTTCGCGTGGGCCAATCGCCAGCTCTTGATGCACGGTGTGCGCAAGGCATTCGCCAGCGTCTTCGGGCGCAGGGCGCGTCCAAAGGACATGCCGCTGGTCTACGATGTCTGCCACAATATCGCTAAGATGGAGGAGTACGAGGTCGATGGTCGGCTTCAGCGCGTCTGCGTGCACCGCAAGGGCGCGACGCGTGCCTTCCCGGCCAACCATCCCGCCGTGCCTGAGCGCTATCGCGCGATCGGCCAGCCCGTGCTCATTCCTGGCGATATGGGCCGCTACTCGTTCGTCCTGGTCGGCGCGCAGGGTTCGGTGGAGCAGAGCTTCGGCTCCTGCTGCCACGGTGCCGGACGCCGCCAGAGCCGTACCGCCGCCCGCAAGTCTGTATCGAGCAGGGACCTTCTCGATATGCTCGCCGCCCGTGGCGTCACCGTACGCGTGCACAGCAAGAACCTGCTGCCCGAAGAGGCCCCCCAGGCCTATAAGGACGCTCAGCAGGTCGTGAACGTCGTTCACAACGCCGGGCTTGCGTCGCTTGTGGCGCGGCTGAAGCCGGTGATTGTTGTAAAGGGATAGTGGGAGTTACGTAAGCGGTAGGCGTGGTTCTTTGTGCTGCGCCTGCCATTAAAAATTTATTGAGGAGACACCTGTTTCCACCACACCCACCCCGCTCCCACGACCAGCAGGCTGAGAAGAGCACCGATGAGCAGGGCGATGGGAGCGCCGCAGAGACCAGCCAGCCAGCCCATCAGCAGATATCCCAGTGGGAGGCTTCCGTCGAAGAAGAGCACCTGCACGCTCATGACGCGTCCGCTCAGGTGGTCCGGGGCGACCATCTGGAGCGTCGTCATGGCCTGCATGGCAAATGCCTCCTCCGTAAAGCCAACACTCGCGATAAGCACCAGTGACAGGAGATAGATGTGCGAGACGGCAAAAACCGCCTCCAACAGACCGAAGACCAGCATGCCGATCAGCACGCGGCGGATCGTTGGCCGCTGGTTGCTCCAGGCCAGCCACAGCGCCGAGAGCAGCGCGCCAACACCGGTCGCGGCAGAGAGAAAGCCAAAGCCCGTTGCTCCCATGTGCAGCACGTCGGTGGCGAAGAGTGGGAGCACGACATTGAAGTTCGAGCCGAAGAGCAACACCAGGCCAACCACGAGGATCACCAACAACACCGCTGGCGTTTTCCAGACATAATCCACGCCCTCGCGCAGGCTCTGCCAGGTGCTTTGCCGCTCGCCCACATTGCTGGATTGAAATGCTTGAGCGTGCAGTTCATGACTCTTGATCAGTGCCAGACCCACAATCACTGGGAGAAAGCTGAGCGTATTGAGCAGAAAGAGCATGGTGACGCCGCTGGCGGCAATGATGATGCCTCCAAGGGCAGGACCCACGATGCGCGCCAGAGTAGAGAGGGAGGAATTCAAGGCAACGGCATTGGGCAGGTCCTCGCGCCCGACCATCTCGACGACAAACGCCCGGCTCGCCGGCCTACCCAGGCTGTTCGTGAGTCCCAGCAGCATCGCCAGGACATACAGATGCCACAGTTGTATCGTGCCGGTCGCGATCAGTGTCCAGAGGAGCAGAGCCTGGATCATGGCCGCTGATTGGGTAAAGAGCAAGACGCGCCGCTTGGGCCAGCGATCGGCAAAGACTCCTCCGAAGATTGAGAAGAGCAGTATCGGCAACGCTTGCAGCGCGCCTACCAAACCGAGCTGCCAGGCGCTGTGGGTCAGCTCCAGCACTAGCCAGGTCTGTCCAATGATTTGCATCATGGAGCCCATGAGCGAGATCATCTGACCAAACCAGAAAAGACGAAAATTGCGTTGACGTAATGAGGTAAGGGCGCGCAACAGACCTTTTTCTGGTGGTCCGGGCTTGATGATCATGGGCGTTTCCCCTGACTGACGCTCCCAGGAACAGGCTGTTCCTGGGAGTCTCACGATGGATAGGTGCCCTCGCGCGCTTTCGTGGACATGCGCGGGGATAGCGCGTAACTACCCCGTAATCGCCGACCACAGGATACCCGGCACGCGCCAGGGGGCTGGATTGGCCTCCATACGTGCCAATTTCGGAAAGACCTTGCTACTCTTTTTGCCCTGGAGTGCAAACCATGTTGGCACTGGCACGCTGCGGAAGGGCGCGCGCAGGACTGACTTCTGCGACTGCGAGAACATGAGCGTATTGTGCACCACGCCGTTGCCCGATT
>WNGE01009795.1_pt1 | contig 11136 bp, 11 predicted proteins | sample 5400651 | NCBI WGS metagenome assembly WNGE01 (sample SAMN13153370, study PRJNA577476) | soil metagenome | isolation source: 60 cm soil or saprolite under grassland replicate 2 | place: USA:California | collected 2016-06-15 | reverse complement strand
TATTGCTACGAGATTATCGGAAGCGAAACCGCGCGCAAAGTTCTAATTGGTGCTCGGGGGGGGACTTGAACCCCCATGCCTTTCGGCATACGCCCCTCAAACGTACGTGTCTGCCATTTCACCACCCGAGCTCTTGGGGAGCGTCAAAATCTTCCGCAGTCCGCAGCGGCTGGCAAGTCTCCTTTCTTTTCTTACTCCGGCTCATGCTCTTGCTCCTAATCGATGTTCCTCGCTAAGAACGAGCATGAGCATGAAATGCCGATAATTGCGATTAAGTTTGGGAATCCGAGCATGAGCATGAAAAAAGATTGGATCAAAATCGATCTCCATATTCACACGCTCGATGATCCCAAGGACGCGGTCGATTATTCCGCGCATCAATTGCTCGAGCGCGCTCGCTCGCTCGATTTTCGGGTTCTTGCAATCACACTGCATGACGCCGTCTTTGATCGACAGGAAGTGTTCGCTGATGCGGCGGCAATGGGCATTTTGCTTATTCCTGCGGTGGAAGTGCGCTTGTGCGGCGCGGATGTGATCGTTCTGAATGTGACCGGCGAAGAAATCGCGGCACTGAAGGATTTTGACGATTTGCGAAGGTTGCGGGCGCGACGCGGGAGCTCTGTCTTAATAATTGCGCCGCATCCCTTTTATGTTTTTGGCAGCTCAATAGGATCGCGCCTGTTTGCAGAAATCGATTGCTTCGACGCCATCGAACTCTGCCATTTTCATAAGGGACTCTTCAATCTAAACCGCCGCGCAGAAAAAGCGGCGGCGCGCTTTCGCAAACCCTTAATCGCCACTTCCGACGCGCACCGTTTGCAAGCGTTTGGACGCCATTACACCAGCATCCCGATGCCGCCCGAAGTCACAGTTGAAAATGTCTTCACTGCTTTACGGACCGGGCCGCTTAACCTAACGAGTCCCCCCTGTAGCTTTGCCGATCTTGCCAGCGCGATCTATTTCCTCTTCCTGGCACACCCATTTCGACGACTAAAGCGTCGCCGCCTCATGAGGGCGCGGTCCCCTCGGAAAACGCGCGCCGGCGCTTGAATCGGGATCACGATCATAAAGTCCAATGGGTGATCATCCGCTATTCCTGTGTAACGGACACGCAAGGTGCGCGCGATCTCGCGCCAATTCCCGGCGCCTCGCATCAGCTGATTGAGTAAATTGTGAGGTCTTGTGTAATCGGCGAAACCCTGCGACCACAAGTGACCTGGATAACCGAGGGCGACCTTGCGGCCCTGGAGCAGCAGTGGGTGGTTGAAGGTCGGGTAAGCGGCGAAACGGGCCTCCACCGGCAACTGCTGGATCGCATCGCCAAGCGCGTCAAGTTCCGTGCGATCGGCAAATCCCCAACCGCCCCGGTTGGCGGCCAGTCCACCTAACAAGGTAATAAATCCCGAGCCGAAAAGCGCAATGCAAACAACCACTCGAACATCAACTGGCCAGCGAGCAATAAGCTGTGTCCACAGAAACGGAAGCACAAGAAAGTAACCCCACACCATAAGTTTGAGATTGTCCCAGTCCCATGGCGCGGTTTTCACCAGCAACCCAAAGAGAAAGATCGCAACAGCCGGTAAGAGGAAAGCGACGTCTTGTGGAGGTCTATTACCCCAGCGCCATCCGGCCTTCCAAGCGCGCCTACCGCACAAAACAATCAGGGCCAGAATTAGCGGAAGCCATAGGCCAAAGTTCGTTAGCCAAAATTGAAAAGCTGGAGCGATGGCGCCGTTCCATGTCTTTTGGATGAGCCAGCCAAAAACCGGACTGGAACCGCTAAAATTCACCGGCCCGATCCGAAAAAATGGAGCAGCGAAATCCCCCGATTCCTGCACCCAGCCCGGATGCCATTCGAGCATCGATGCGGCGTGAAAATGATCGGTGATCAACCAAACTAAGAAAGTCGCAGGAAGTAACGCAGCGGCAAGCACAGCGCCGATGTGCCTGCGCATGGGCGCATCATGAAAAACTTCGGGCCACATCGCCGGGTGCGAAATCAAATGACCGATCCCGGTGACTCCGTCTTTGCGGGCAACATTAATGATAAACGTCAGTTCGCTCGGACGTTCAAAAAGAGAAAGAAAAATCAGGACGATCGTTAGGGCGAGAAATGTGTGGACGTGGAAGAGTGGCATTGAGGCGTAGAGAGATAGCTCGACCCAGAAGGGGAGCGGACCGCTTCGTTGTATTCGGCTAGCTTGTGTTTCGGAGTCACCGACCCCGGCTATAGGGGCCTTGGGAAAGAATTTTTCGCGCCAATGCCATAGTAGAAGCACCCCCGCCGGGATGGCGTAAAGCAATCCGCGCTGAGTCACAAACATGGATAGTGCAATGCTTTTCCAGGCGATTGTTTTGTCGCCTTGATAATCTAAAAACTTCAGCGTTTTGAGAAATTGGAAGCCCGCCATGCCGCCATTAAATAAAAAGCCGGCGACACCGAAAGCGCCAGCCCAACGGAAAAACGCGTAAAACGTCGCGAGCGACGCAAGCAACCCGGTCCAAACCAATCCGCGTATCAGATCGACATGAACCAGGCAGAGGAGAGCGTTGAATAAATCCATTCCGGCCGGATATCTTAGCTTGCTATAAACGTAGATTGGATTGTCCGGCCAAAGCGCGACACCGCTTGTGAAATTCCTGATCAATGTGACGTGCAGTCCGAGGTCGCCGAGATTATTGGGCGATTGAATTTTTAATTGGTTCCCGTCGATGTAGAGAAGCCAGCAAAAAGACCGCACGGCAAACATGAGGAAGCATGCGCCGACCAGCCAGAGCCAAACCTTTCCGTAACGCCAGGGAGGCCGCGTTGGTTTGGACGCGTTCTTTTGTAGTCGGCGCTGCGCTCGCTTGGAAAGCGCGACTTCAGATTGCGCACGTTGCGGGGCAATCGCTTTGCTTGCCGACCCGGGGGAATCAGGCGCTGCATCTCTCCTAGAGTTCGGTTTATCGGTGTCGGAAGTTCCAAGATAGGCTGCAACGGCGAATGCTGCGCCCGCTACCAGCGCGAAAATCGCGCTGAGTTTATCCAAGCCGTTGCCGGCCATTCCCAACAGGAGGCCGCAAACAGTTGATAAATTGACAAAGACCAGGCCAGCGGAAAGCCATTTCATCGAAATGAACCTCGCTTAGCCAGATCCTTTTCCGACGAAATCCGGTAATCGACCCGGAAAAAACTCTTTGAAGATTTTGGCGCTCAAATAGAGCTTCGACGGATCCTGGTAGTTACGAATCGTGAGCGGCTCGGTGTAATAGGCATTGTGCAGCTTCGATTCCACGGCCTTAATTCGATCTTGTTCCACGAGGAGAAAGTCGGCATCGAGGGTCGCGGGCGTATTCCCGTGCTCGTAGTAGCCGATGTGTGTGAAATCGCCCAGAATCCACGGAAGCGGGTACACGCTGCTCCGAATCATATGCCCAGTCAGATGGTAGTTTTTCGGATCGCTTTTCGCCAGCTTTAGCAGCGGTTCCGTTAGCTTGAAGATGTCATTGTACGTCTGAACGTAGACGTACGGCTCAGTATCCGTTGTGCATCGGAAGTAATTTAACCAGATCGTCGATTCTAGCGAAACGCATAAGAGAATGGCTAACGCGAAGTAGGTCGCGCGCAGAAATCTCGGACGAACAAGCAGAACCGCCGCGCCAAAGATAAATAAGAAGGGCCACACAATATTAATGATGCACCATGGCGTTTTGTATTTGACATAGCTGTAAGCAGCCAGGGTTCCGACTCCGTAGATGGCCAGGTAACGCAAACTGAGGTTCTTAAACTGCTGGCAAAACACGCAAAGAAGGAGACCGCCGCCTACAGGAATCTCGTAGCGCCCGATCAGCTTCAGCCAGTAGTACCACGGTTTTTCATGGCCGTGACCTTGTTCGCCAGTGGCAAACCAGGCCTTATATGCCTGGTAAATTCCTTTTACGCCGCTCCAGTTAAGGAAGGTTCCTGAATAGAAAAAGACGATCGCAGCGATGCCGACTCCGATAACCATCGCGAGATCGACGTAGGTCCATGTTTGTCTGGCCGGCCTCGCGTCGGGAACGCGACTGAGCGCGTTGGAAACCAGCAGCACAGGAATTGCAAGCGCCGCGCAGACAAGATGGATGCTGTATGTTTCCTTGGTCAGGATCATGCCGGTTATGCCCATGCCGGCCCACCAAAGATAATTCGCCGTCCCAAATTTCCAGAGACCGAGCAGCCCGAGGATGAACATCATCGAGAAGAGCACGAGCCACACCTCGTGGATCGAGTAACGTCCGTAGAAAACGAAACCCGGCGAGACCGCCATCGCCAGCGCTGCCAACCGGCTCACATTTTTTCCAACTAGCGGCTCAAATTTTAATGTAAGCCACACGCAGCCGATGCTCACCAGCACCACCGGCAGTCGCAAAGCCCAAACATTCCGCCCAAACAAACTTTCCGAGAGTAATAGAACGTAAAAATGAAGCGGACCGTGATAATTGGTCGGATCGTATCGATAAAAGCCGTTCTTCATTATTTGATCGACAAACCAGCCGTTGATCCCTTCGTCGAAATGCGGCGGCTTGATGCCCAGCAGGAACAAGCGGAGAAAAATGGCGACCCCAAGGATCAACCATGGGATCCAATCTGTTTCTGCAAGGCCAGCCTTCCAAGCGGCCAGTTGATCGCGCAGAGATAGAAAATCTGCTGGCGCGGCAGCTTCGGCGCTGCTAGTACGCGCTGCAATGCGCTTTCTCGTGACCGGTGGCTGCGGCTTCATCGGGAGCAACTTTATTCGGTATATTTTGCAACATTACAAGCCCGCGTACGTGACCAACGTGGATGTGCTCACTTACGCGGGCAATCTCGCCAATCTCGACGGCGTGGTCGAAGAACATGGCGAACGCTACGAATTTTTCAAAGCCGATATCGCCAATGCCGACCAGATGGACGCGCTCATGACCGAGCATCAATTTTACGCGGTCGTCAATTTCGCCGCCGAATCGCATGTCGATCGGAGCATCAATTCACCTCTGAATTTCATCCACACAAATGTCGTTGGCACGAGTGTGCTTCTTGATTGCGCGCGCCGCCACGGCGTTCAGCGCTTCGTCCAAATCTCCACGGATGAGGTCTATGGCTCGCTTGGTGCCACCGGCAGATTTACCGAGCAATCGCCGCTCGACCCGAGTTCGCCCTATTCAGCAAGCAAAGCCGGCGCCGATCTGCTTGCCCTCGCCTGTTACAAAACCTATGGCCAGGAAGTGCTTGTGACGCGCTGCTCGAACAATTATGGCCCGTATCAATTTCCGGAAAAACTGATTCCGCTCATGATTATCAAAGCGCTCCGCGATGAGCCGCTCCCGGTTTATGGCGATGGCATGAACGTGCGCGATTGGATCCACGTAATGGATCATTGCGCTGCGATTGTGGCCGCGCTTTTCGAGGGGAAACCAGGAGCGATCTATAATTTCGGAGGCGACGGCGAGATGGTGAACATCGATGTTGTAAAAATCATTCTCGATAAGCTGGCTAAGCCACACAGCTTGATTTCATTTGTGACCGACAGGCTCGGGCACGATCGCCGCTACGCGATCGATTCCTCGCTTGCGCAACGTGAGTTAAACTGGAAACCGCGGCGCAATTTCAAGGAAGGACTCGAAGAAACTATTCAATGGTACATCGACAATCAACCGTGGTGGCAGCCATTGCTCGAGCGCACCGGACGATATTAACTGCAGCGGCGGTCAATGATCGCCGATGCTAAAAACAGAGCGACGCTCATAGAGCGCAGTTGCAGAAAAATGAAAATTGTAATTCTCGGCGCCGGTGGGCGGCTTGGCGCTGCGCTCATGCGCAAGTATCGAGAAAGATTCGACGTCGTTAGTTTTAATCACGCGCAGCTGGATGTCTCGAATTTCGATGAGCTGCAAACGAAACTGCGGGCGACGAGTTTCGATCTTCTTTTCAATGCTGCTGCATTCACCAATGTCGATCTTTGCGAGACGAAGCGCGACGAGGCCTTTCTGATTAATGCGGAAGCGCCGCGCGTTCTCGCCGAAATTTGCCGGGACAAACGCGCGAAACTCATTCATTTCAGCACCGATTACGTGTTTGATGGCGGAAAACGCGAACCCTACCTCGAAACCGATTCCGCAAATCCGATCAGCGTTTATGGCGAATCGAAGCTGGCAGGGGAACAAAATGTACTTGCTGTGCAAGATCGGCATCTCATCGTGCGTGTCTCGTGGCTTTTTGGAACGGACCGTCCGAGTTTCATTGACGCAATGATCAAGCGGGCGCAGGAAAATGAAGAAATCGATGCAGTCGCAGACAAATTTGCCGCGCCCACTTACACGGACGACATCGCCGAAATGCTGGTTGTAGCCGCGGCCGGCGATGGCACCCAAGCCGGGGTCACCGACCCCGGCTACAATGCTGCGAGCGATTACAGCGGAATCCTGCATTTCACCAACACCGGCGAATGCACCTGGCAGGAATACGCGCAGTGGGCGCTGGATTGTTGCCAGGACACCGGCCTGCCCCTGAAAGGCAAAACAGTTGGCGCACGCAAATTAAAAGACATGACAAACTGGGTCGCGCGCCGCCCGGTTTATTCTGTGCTGTCCAGCGCGAAATACACGAAATTGACTGGCAGATCACCTCGCACTTGGCGGGAGGCCGTCGCTGACTATATTAGGCGCTTCTATTCCAAAAAATGAAAACAAACATCTTTGCTTTTACCTTGTCGATCGTCGTTTGCGTCACTGCACATGCGGAATTGAAATGGGACCAAACCATGGTCGAATTGCACCCGGCCACTGCCGACAAGCAGGCGATAGGCCATTTCAAATATCAGAATACCGGCAGCAAACCAGTGCGATTTAAATCAGTCCGCACTTCTTGCGGTTGCACAGCGGCACAATCTCAGAAGGAAGAAGTGCCACCGGGAGAGAAAGGTGAGATCACGGCCACCTTCAACATTGGCGAGCGCACCGGCACTCAGGTCAAAACTGTGACTGTGGAAACCGACGATCCGGAGCATGTCACTACGGTGCTTACCCTGAAGGCGGTAATCCCTCAGCAACTCGAGATAACGCCAACATTTGTTTTCTGGGGGCAGGGTGAAGCGCCAAAACCAAAGACGATCGTGGTGCGCGCAGCCAAGGAGTTTCCAGTGAAGCATTTGAAGGTCACGTCATCGAGCCCGGACTTTCAAACCAAGGTGGAAGAGAACGGGAACGGCCAGTTCAAAATCGACATCGAACCCAAGGACACGAGTCGACAAATTGCCTCAACATTGACGATTCAACCGGAAGATTCGAAGAAAATATTTTACGCTACCGCACGCATCACGAATGCACCAGTTATCCAGTAGGCGGTGAAATCTTCACTGGTCCATCAAGCCCTCATTCTCGCGGCGCTTGCGCTTGTTCCGGGGTTTGGGGAGGCGATTTATTTCCGCGACAAAATTTCATGGCAATCGCCTATTCCAGCCTCGGAAATGGTCACCGCGGCGCAGGCGCGTGCTTGGGGCGACAATGCAATTTGGGTCGATGCGCGGCCGGATGCCGAATTTGCGAGTGATCATGTCCCCGGAGCTGTTTCGTTGAATGAAGACCGCTGGAATGAATTGCTGCCGCAGGTTCTGGCGGTGTGGTCGCCAGAGAAAAAGGTTGTCGTCTATTGCAGCAGTCTGAGCTGCAACGCCAGTCGCGAAGTTGCCCGCCGCCTGCGCAAGGAAGCGCAATTGCCAAACGTGTTCGTCCTTCAGGGTGGCTGGGAAGAGTGGCTGAAGTCGAAGAAATGAAGCAAACGTCGAACGCTCAACATCGAACATCCAACGCCCAACGTGTCTTGATCAACCAATTGGGCGTTGGGCGTTGGGCGTTGGATGTTGGACGTTTGCTCTGAATCATGAAATTCGTCTGGCGAATTGTGGATTTGGTTGTCGGCGGAATTTTCATTTATGCCGGAGCGATCAAAGCGCTCGATCCTATCCAGTTCGCTAATGACATCGATAATTACAAAATCCTGCCGTGGACCATCGGTGTCGGTCTCGCGTTTTATTTGCCGTGGCTGGAAATGCTCTGCGGTCTTGTGCTGATCTTTCATATGTTCTATCGTGGCGCATTTGCGATTTTAACCGCACTCACCTCGGTATTCCTCGTCGCCACAATTGCTGCAAAACTCCGCGGTCTCGACATCACCTGTGGCTGTTTCGGCCACGCCAGCCAACACTGGAACTTTTCCGCGCATCTCGCCGTTGACCTCGCCATTCTCGCTGCCCTGCTTGCGCTCTGTGTCCGGTGGGGAAAAAGGCACGGATCGACAATTAACGGATGACGAAAAGTTGATATGATCAGAAAACTTAGCTCTGGCGGCTATCGTCTGTATTCGCGAAAGAAGGACCCGCGGACGGGAAAGCGAAGGAACTTGGGCACGTTCAAAACAAAAGCTGCGGCCAAAAAACACGAACGAGCCGTTCAATACTTTAAACGGCGCTGAGTCGCGTCGGTCGGAACCCCTCTGGTCTGGCGACGGTTTATCGTCGCCAGCTCCGTGACAAACGGCATTTTGTCGCCTTGATTAAGCCTCAGAAAAAGGGGCAGACTATGTTCGGCGCAAATGAAATATCTCCAGCTGCTGCTTGGATGTCTGTTCTGCCTGGCGTTTTTTGCAACGGCAGGGTGCAAGCCGAAAAATCAAATTGTCGGCGAACCACCCGCTGATCAGCCGACCTCATCGCCCGTTGTTTCCAGTCCAGTTCAACCGCTGAACTTATCCCCGTCACCTCCTCAGGCGTCACAGACGTCACAGATAAAGGCTGAGCAGAGTCCGTCTCTCGATTTGTCTCGGCTGGAGAACAGCGTTCGTCCCTCGGTAATTTGGGTCACCGTCTTTGATTCGTCGGGCAACTTGTTGCGGACACAGACCGGTTTTTTTATTTCCGCAGATGGTAGATTGGTTACTACGGCCCACGCAATCGGAGGTGGCATCAATGCCGTCGCAAAGACAGGTGATGGCGGAATTTATAATGTGGACGGGATTCTCGCGTCTTCTGCAACGCTCGATCTAGCAATCCTTCAGGCTGACACGAAACGGGTCCCGTTCCTGCCGCTGAACAAGAATGGCAGCATCCTAAGCGGAACACATGTTGTAGTCGTCGGCAGCGGGCTGGCTGGAAATGAAGGGACGCCTCGCAGAGCAACAATTTCAACACAGCAATCCGACCGCTTCGAAATCACGGGAGCAACCTCCGCAAGTTCTATCGGATCGCCCGTCGTCGACGTGAATGGAGAAGTTATTGGTGCCGTTATATCGGCTGGTGAAAAAGCTCTTGTTCGACCTTCGAGCGTTCTAGAATCGTTGCTATCTCAAATTGCATCCGATGCCATGCCTCGGTGGCCCCAGACCGCAGGGAGGAGCCCTAGCCCGAGTCCGAGCCCCAGCCCGCGCACAACGCCGAAGCCACGGCTGGTATATGCGCCCGCCCCGAGCTTCCCTCCGAAGGCGACGCGTCCTGGTGTCGCCGGGTCAGGCCGATTTCGCCTGACGTTCGACGCGAGGGGAAATGTGAGGAACGTCGAGATCGTCCAATCGACCGGAAATGTTCTCTTCGATCAAGCCGCAACCAAAACTCTTCAGCAATGGAAGTCTGCGCCCGGCCGGGAATGGGTCGCGACAGTGCCTGTTACGTTTCAAAGCCGGTGAAATCCAAATCCGAAACTGCAGCTCTCGGCTTTCGAGTAAAGTCGGGCTGGGCGGTGGCCGCGTTGGTTGCCGGACCGGTTCGTTCCCCGCGATTATGCGACAGTCGCATGATCGATCTGTCGGATGCGCGATTCCCCGAGACACGCCAGCCGTATCACGCCGCCACGGGTAAACTCGAAACCGATTCGGTCAAGGTACGGGCGCGCTTGTGCATCGTGCGTCGTATCGCGCGACAATCAATCGCGAAACTTCTCGTCGAGTATCGAGGTTTCGCGATCCGGCGCGCTGCTCTCGTAATTGGCAGCAAAATCGATCCTGCTTCAATCGCAAATCCGCATATTCGCGCGCACGCGCTCGAAGGACATTTATTTCGCACCACACTCGATGACGCCTTGCGTGCACACCGGATTCACACCGTCATTCTGGCTGAGCGCGACGCCTATTCCAAAGCGTCGGCTCACCTGAAGAAAGCGAACCGTGACGTACGACGTGTGACGCAGAATCTTGGTCGATCGAGCGAAGGACCATGGCGTGCCGAACAGAAACTCGCCGCTCTCGCTGCGTGGTTTGCATTGAGTCGATGAAGTCGATCTTTTTCTCGTTCCGGCACTATTGTTAGCGTCGTGCGAGAGATTCGATCAGCGACGAACGAGGATCGCGACGCGATCTGGAAGATTTTTCGCGCCGTGGTTGGCCCTGGGGACACTTACGCAGTTGATCCGCACATGTCGCGCGAGGATGCGCTAGCATATTGGTTTCAGCCCGACACGCACACGTACGTCACCGAACAGGATCGACATGTAGTAGGCACTTACATCCTGAAACCAAATCAAGCCGGCGCGGGATCGCACGTCGCGAACGCCGCGTTCATGGTCGCGCCGGATGCGCGCGGGCGGGGAGTTGGCCGCGCGATGGGCGAACATTGTTTGAGCGAAGCGCGTCGGCTCGGTTTTCACGCAATGCAATTTAATTTCGTTGTCTCAACCAACGAATCCGCGATTCATCTTTGGCAAGAGCTCGGTTTCAAGATCATGGGCACTCTGCCGGGCGCGTTTCGACATCCGCAAAAAGGATATGTCGATGTTTACGTCATGTATCGCTCATTGCTGTAGCCGCTTCGCTGGGCGAAGCGCGGCCCTAATTTCTTAAACACGCGGCACGTCGCCGATGGGCGACGGCCACAACGCTGCATTCTAAACAAGCGTTGCAAAACAACTGAATTCCTGCTGAACCTAAGCGTGAAATGCAAACCGTGATCCAAGTCATCACAGCCGGGCGCGGATCTTTGCGGGAAAAAATCATGAACGATCCGCAGCTCCAACGCTTTGATTTGATTCCCACCGAACACCAGCGCCCAGGCCGCCCGCATGGCTGGGCCAAGATTCACAGCGAAACGGCGCATGGCGCAATCAATCTCGAATGGCACGGCCGCACCGGTGTGCTCACCTGCCGTGTCGTGA
>WNGE01008281.1_pt1 | contig 11136 bp, 7 predicted proteins | sample 5400651 | NCBI WGS metagenome assembly WNGE01 (sample SAMN13153370, study PRJNA577476) | soil metagenome | isolation source: 60 cm soil or saprolite under grassland replicate 2 | place: USA:California | collected 2016-06-15 | reverse complement strand
CGTGCTGGTGAATCTACATGCCTCGTGGCTCAATCCCCGCAAGGCCCGCGACATCACGGTAGTTGGCGAAAGACGCATGCTGACGTTCGATGATATGAACATCAACGAGCCACTGCACATCTACGATAAACAGGTAACCGATCTACGCACCCGGCCGACATATGTCGATTCGTTTGCCTCGTTTCGTGCAAGCGTCCGGACGGGGGATATTACAGTTCCAAAGGTGCCACTCGGAGAGCCCCTGGCGACGCAGTGTGCGCACTTTCTCGAATGCATCGTAACGGGGAAACAACCACTTACCGGTGGGCGCGAGGGGGTCGCAGTGGTACGCGCACTGGAGGCAATGCAGCGTTCGATCCGCGCGCGTGGCCGCGAGGAACAGGTGGAACCGTCATGTTGATCCCGCTGGTTGATCTGAAATTGCAACATCGACAAATCGCGGATGAGCTACAGCAAGGGTTCGCGCGCCTGTTTGAGAATACGGCAGCTTTGAGCGAGAATTCGCGCAGTTTTCCGGCGTGAAGCACTGCGTTGGTGTCGCCAACGGCACCGACGCGCTTGAGATGATGCTGCGCGCGGTTGGTGTCGGCGACCGCGACGAAGTAATCGTGCCAGTCAATTCCTTCGTCGCTACGGCATTCGCGGTCATGCGCGCCGGTGCAGTACCAAGATTCGTCGATTCAGACCCGGAAACGCATCTTATCGATGTCGAGGCGGTCGCGCTGCAGATCAAACGCCGCACCAAGGCCATTCTGGCGGTGCACCTTTATGGTCAGATGGCGCCGATGGAGGACCTTAAGACTCTTGCCGATCAGACCGGCGTATTGTTACTTGAAGACGCCGCGCAAGCGCATGGCGCGAGCCGTCACGACCAGGGCTTGGCGAGCGTAGGGCTGGCGGCTGCTACGAGCTTTTATCCCAGTAAGAACCTGGGCGGGTACGGTGACGGCGGGGCCGTATTGACCAATTCGGATGATCTTGCCGCCGCAGTTCGCGCACTGCGCAATTACGGCAGCGAAATAAAACATCATCATCCTAGCGTGGGGTTCAACTCGCGGCTCGATGCAATACAGGCGGTAGTGCTCAGTGCAAAGTTGAAACATCTGGCGACTTGGAACAAGGCGCGACGGCAAGCGGCACGGCGTTATCACAAGCTGCTCTCGGGGCTGGATGCTGTTACGTTGCCGGTCACACTTCCCGGAAACGAGCACGTCTGGCACTTGTACGTCATACGCCTGCCACGTCGCGACTCGGTGTTGCGCAAATTAAAAGAGGCTGGCATCGGTGCCGCGGTGCACTATCCCTCGCCGATACATCTGCATCATGCCTTCCAACATCTGGGTCATCAGCGAGGCGGCTTCCCAGTTGCGGAGGCTGCGGCTGAGCAAGTCCTATCGCTTCCCCTCCTTCCTGAAATCACGGTCGAACAGCAGGCCTACGTGGCCAGCGAACTCGAGCGATCCTTATTAAAACCTAGCTGATGTAGAGCTGCGACGGGCACCGAGGCTATCTGTTCTTTGAATACTTTGTTTCAGACGAAATACAGCAGGGGCGCAATAATGACGAGCTCAGCCAAGAGTCGCATAATGCCTGAGGGTGCCAGAAAAAGCGGGACCGAGATCAATCAGAATGTAAACCCTTAAATCGTTGAACGGTTTAAAGCGCTCAAGCGTTGAAGAGTTCGACCGGTCGAAACAGGGGCGGTGCTGTAGTGTGCGCTGTCCTCAGCGCATCTAGAGAAAGTTCCAGAGATTCCTCGACTGCGCTCGGAATGACAATTAACAAATCTTCGGTCATGAGTTGGACGAAACGCGACTGGTTTTTCTGCCTGATTTTAGCCGTGGTCACAATGCTGGCTTATCAGCCGGCGTGGCACGGTGGACTTTTATGGGATGACGACAACTGTAGCACGCCTTCGGAGTTGCGTTCCCTGGATGGTCTAAGGCGAATCTGGTTCCAGCCGAGGGCAACCGCGCAATACTATCCTCTTCTTTATAGTTCCTACTGGATCCAGCAAAGGTTGCTGGGCGATTCGACCACCGGCTATCACCTGGTCAATCTTCTTCTGCACATCGGCTGTGTTGTGCTCGTCCTAAAAATTCTTCGGTTTTTGCGCGTCCCGGGAGCAGAACTGGCGGCAATGATCTTTGCGCTGCACCCGGTGAATGTGGAAACGGTCGCCTGGATCGCGGAGCGTAAGAACGCGCTCTCAGGAATCTTCGCCCTGGCAGCGACGCTCTTTTATCTAAAGTTTGACGAGAGCCGAGACCTCGAGGTTGCGTCGCGGGATTCCTCGACTTCGTTTCACTCCGCTCGGAATGACAAAACGCACCGAAGCAGACGAAGTTACGCCTTGGCGATCGGGTTGTTCCTGTTAGGCTTGCTCAGTAAGACTGCGATCGTAACGCTGCCCTTAGCCTGGCTGGTGATCTTTTGGTGGAAACGAGGCGCGATCTCGTGGCGGCGCGATATCGTACCCTCGATACCTTTCTTTTTTCTGGCGGCCGTAGCGGGATTGGTAACCCGATGGTTTGAAAATACTGGCATCGGTTACAAAGCGACAATTCTGGATCTTTCCCTGTTGGATCGCTGTCTGATCGCCGGGCGTGCCTTCTGGTTTCAATTGGGCAACTTGCTGTGTCCGTCGAACCTGATGTTCGTTTATCCGCGCTGGGAGATTAATTCCCACGTATGGTGGCAATATCTCTTTCCTCTCGCTGTCCTGGGATTGCTGGGAATTTTATGGAGTCTGCGGCGGTGGTCCCGTGCTCCATTGGCGGGAGTGCTCATCTATATCGTCCTGTTGTTGCCTTCGCTCGGTTTTCTCAACATCTATTTTTTCATCTATTCGTTTGTAGCTGATCACTGGCAATATTTGGCCTGCCTGGGGATCATCACGCCTTGCGCCAGTGGGATTGTACTACTGGCAGGACATTTCAAACGTTGGCAAGCCTGGCTGGAACCTGGAACCATTCTGCTATCGGGCGGAGTACTGTTTCTCCTCACCTGGCAGCAAAGCCGGATGTATACTGACATCGAAACGCTTTATCGCACGACTATTGCCCGTAATCCCGCTTGCTGGATGGCGTATTGTAATCTCGGTAACATTCTGTACCGGGCCAACCGGATTCCGGAAGCAATGGACCTGTTTAAGCAAGCGTTACGAACCAAGCCTGCCGCAGCTTACTACAGCCTTGGCAATGCCTTGCTCCAAACAGGGCGGACTTCAGAGGCAATAGACCCATATAAGCAGGCGTTGCGAATCAATCCTGATTATGCCGAGGCGCACAATAACCTGGCCAGCGCTTTACTGCTGACGGGTCGAACCTCAGAGGCAATAGCCGAATTTGAACATGCGCTGCGGATTAACCCTGATTATGACCAGGCGCACAATAACCTCGGCAACGCATTGATCCAAACTGGCCGAGCTTCAGAGGCTATAGACCATTTCAAGCAAGCCTTGCGTGTGACTCCTAATTCTGCCTCAGCGCATAACAACCTAGGAGCTGCTCTGGGACAGATGGGTCGAATTTCCGAGGCGATCGCAGAATTCAAAGCTGCGCTACGGATCAACTCTAACTATGTCGATGCCCGAAATAATCTGACGAAGTTAGAAGCTCTGCAAAAAACCGCTCCGGCAAAGATCGATGGGAAGCGTTAATCCCGCTGTCATGTTGAGCGGAGCGAAACATCTCTGATCAGTTCGTCGTATGCGCAGCCACGACTATTGGGTTTACATTCTTACGAACAGGCGCTGCAACGCGTTATACATCGGGATAACGAATAATATTGCGCGCCGCTTATGGCAGCATAGGTACGGCGAAGTGGAAGGCTTCGCGAAGCGCTACCATTTGAACCGGCTTGTTTGGGTCGAGCACTTTCGCAATGTGAACGACGCGATCGCGTGCGAGAAGAAACTGAAAGGTTGGCGCCGGGCCAGGAAGATTGCCCTTATCGAGAAAGTGAATCCACGATGGCTGGATCTCAGCGACGAATGGGAACAGCAGCCAAAGCTTTATGATCACCCGTGGAAGACGGAAGAGATGATCTGAGATTCTTCGCTTCGCTCGGAATGACAACAAACATTCTCCGCTGGGGACAGCGGACGCTACAGTTATTGCAACAGCGGAGCGATGAGCGCGCGTTCTTCGGGCAAGAGCGGTTTGGCGGTTAGGACGCGCGCATCGTTCCGAGCGCCTTCTTCGTAGCCGTTTGCCGCCAGAATTGCTGCACGCACTGCGAGCGGGCCCGGCGGCTCGACGCCCGTTACCCGTGGCTCGCGGATTGCGGCCAGAGCCTCCAGATTCCGGCCCAGACGAAGACGCGCCAGGCCGAGCGTCGCCCGTGCCGTCCAGTTCCGCGGCTCCTTTGCTACCAGCACCTTGGCTTCGCGCTCCGCTGCTTCCGCTGCGCCATCCGAAGCGCCGAGCAACAATCGCAGATAAGCATCCTGATTGCGGGCTGCTGCATCATCGGGCCAAAGCTGAGCAATCTCTGCGGCGATAGTTTGCGCTTGAGCCGTGCGACCGGCTGCCAGAGCGAGGCGTAGCCGACCGGCGTACGGTTCGCGATTTTTGGGCGCGACCTTGATTGCGCTTGCATAAGCGCCATCAGCGATGTCATTGGCGGAATTTTGCTCGGCATACTTTGCAAGAGCCAGCAACTTCTCGGTGGTGTTCGCGACTTCCAACGCGCGCTGCCATTCGTTCGTTGCTCCACTTGCTGAGCCGAGGTGTGTCTGCGCAACGGCAAGGTACATGTGTTGCAGCACCGGCTCGATCGGAAAACGTTCGCCACTCAACACATCCTTGATGTCATTCCAACGCTGGAGTGCCGCGAGCGCGTTCAAGTAATGCAGAAAAAGGTCCTGCCGTTGTGCTGCGCGCATCTGCGGCAACACTTCCAGTGTTTTCGCAGGCCGGCCAATCTTGTTCAGCCACGCAGAGAGGGCGACGAGCGTTTCATCCGCCAATTCTGCGCCGCCCTGATAGGTTTGTGCCAAACGCGCCGCGTTTCCGAAGCGCTCGACAGCATCGGCAACGTACTGATCGGTCAGGATTGGATCCTGCCGGGCGCGAACTTCAAGTGCCAGGAGTTTGTGATAAGGCCTGGCATCAGGGTGATTTTCAAGAGCGTTCGCCACTTCCGTCAGGCTCATCGTCCGTCCGGCGGGAGGTGGTGGCGGAGTGGCGGCGAGACTGAGAGTAACGGCATCACCAGATTGTGTTGGCGGTGTTGGTGGGGGCGTGGGGCCGGCGTCAACGCCGCCGGCTACAGACGGCGGAGCCGCAGGTGTTGGGGATGGTGCCGGGGCACTTTCGAGCGAAAGCGATGTGTTGCCGCCGATTGCGGGCATGGGCGGCAGGGCCTGTTCGTTTGCGAGAACAGCGAGCGCATCGAGCGACGCAGGGTTCTTTGGATCGTGCGCCACGTCTTCAATTTGCTTCCACGCGCTGGCATAAGGCCCCGAATAGGGGCTTGTGACCGAGAGAACAAGCGTCGCAGCGGAAAGAATCTCGTACGGTTTTGCGCGTTTATCGGAGAGAGCACGTTCGGCATAGTCGAGCGCGAGAACAGGATCGCTTTGGCGAGCGGCGACTTGACCGGCGAACACGATGTCGATAGGCGCCGGCCCCGCGCGTTGTGCCAGCAGCGCGTCAACCTGCTTCGCGGCCACGGTTAATTCACCGGTCATGAGCGCAGCACCGACAAAGTCGCGTCGGTCCTCAATGGTGAGGCGGTGTTCGTCATCGATTTTCTTCCTCCACTCCAAGGCTGCTGCCCATTGGCCCGTGCGGGTCGCCACTCGCGCGAGCGCACGCCGCGATTGGGGTTCGCCGGGACGCAGGAAGTACGCGTCGCGTGCTTTGGCAGCAGCCTCGTTCCATTTTTTTTGGTCGATCAAAGCGAAAGCTTCTCGCGCGAGCCGGCGCGACTGCCAGGCCTTAATTGCTCCGCCGACCGGCCGTGCAGCGAAGTAGATTCCCACAACGACTACGGCCGCTGCCGGAATTGCCACAAACAATATCCGCCTAACCCGTCGCGCTCGAATCTCTTCCGGCGGAGTGAGGTCGAGATCGTCCTTCTTTGTGACGGGACCCGCCTTCGCAAAGCTACGGCGTGGCAACGGGCGTGACGGCTGCTTTGGCACGCGAGACGTTTACTATGGCGTCGCTCCATATGCAACGCGACCGGACCAGTCGTTAACGACGAACTCCCGGCTGGCTCCATTCACCGAACCGCCTTGGGCGATCTCTCTCTCGCGGCGCTTTGTGAGCGCCGAATTTTTCTCACGTGATTTCGGTGTCGGCCTCCTGCGCTCCAGAGCTACTGCGGCGGAGCGAGACCGCCGCCACAGTTGTCTGGCAAAAGCGGCCTCTACTGACTTTGATCGCTAAGTAGTGGCGCGAGCAGCGCGTCGTTTTGAGCATAAAAATTCCAACTGCGTCGACTCAGCGAAGCCGTTTATAATCAGCTACCGATGAACCGTGCCGGAATTTATTCCTTGCTCATTCCTGCGGCCGCGCTCCTAGCTTATGCGAACAGCTTGTCAGGGCCATTTATTTTCGATGATTTGCCTTGGATTGAAGCGAACCCGCATATACGACATCTCTGGCCGTTGTGGAATACATTACAACCGCCGCAGGGCGCAGCTGCGACAGGTCGGCCGGTAGTCTGTTTGACGCTGGCGTTGAATTACGCAGTGAGCGGGTTGGCCCCCTGGAGTTATCACGTGGCCAATCTGGCGATCCATGCATTTGCGGCGCTGGTCCTGTTTGGGATTGTTCGCCGCACACTGCAAGGGCCGCGATTGCACGACCGCTTCGGGACGCAAGCGAACGGTCTGGCGGCGGCAGTCGCGGTGTGTTGGGCAGTGCATCCTCTGCAGACTGAAAGCGTGACCTACATCATCCAGCGCACGGAGTCGTTGATGGGTTTGTTTTTACTTCTGACCTTGTACTGCGTGATTCGCGGTCATCACTCGCCGCGACGCTCACGGTGGTACGCCGCGGTAGTTATCTGCTGCGCACTGGGGATGGGCAGCAAGGAAGGAATGGTAATTGCGCCCATCATTGTGCTGCTGTATGACCGCATTTTTCTGGCCGACTCGTGGGCGGAGCTTTGGAAACAACGATCAGCGTTACATGCAGGTTTGGCTGCGACCTGGCTGATTCTGATTTCGCTCATAATTGTGAATCAGGCCCGAGGTGGCCGGGGTTTGATCGGGTCCCCTGGCGTTTCGTCGTGGCGTTACGCGCAAAATCAATTCGGGGCGATCGCTCACTACTTGCATCTGACATTTTGGCCGGACACGCTGTGCCTTGATTATGGCTGGCAGGTCTCCAGCCTGCCCAGATCCTGGATCGCAGTGGGAGTGATGCTGGCCGTTTGGCTTGTAGCGGCAACGGGATGGGCGTTGGCAAATGCCGCGCCAGTGGGATTTTTGGGCGCGTGGTTTTTTCTAACTTTGGCGCCGACTTCAAGCGTAGTGCCGATTCGGGACATGGTGGCCGACCGGCGAATGTATTTACCGCTGGCCGCCGTGGTGACGCTGACGGTAATAGCCGCCTGGAATGGCCTATCGACGTTGAGCCGGCGCTTTAAATTGACACCAACTACGCTTGGATGGGCTTTCTTTGCGCTCGTTGCAGGAGCGTTGGCTTGGCGAACGGCACAGCGGAATTATGATTATCACAGCGAGATTGCCATTTGGACTGACACGAGTCGGCAACGGCCGCAGAATGGCCGCGCCTGGAGCAACCTCGGTTTATCGTACTTCAAGGCGGGGCGATTCGATTCGGCCGTCGCCTGTCTCCAGCGTGCGATTGAGCTGCTGCCGACGTACGCGCTGGCACGTGCCACCGCTTACACTAATTTGGCCAACGTGCGCTTCGCGCAAGGCCGATACAGTGAATCGATCACGCATTTATCCGAAGCGCTTCGCCTGAATCCTTACAACGCCGATGCTCACAACGATTTGGCATGTGCGCTGCAACAACTCGGCGACCGAGAGCAGGCGATGGTTCATTTCCGCACGGCGATTCGTCTCCAACCGGACCACGCTCTCGCGCATTACAATATGAGCCTACTACTCACTGACCTCGGCGACTTCTATGAGGCATTGCGCGAATTACAGACAGCTCGACGCTTGCTGCCCGATCGTCCAGAAATTCCATTCAAGCTTGGTGTGCTTCTCAGTAATCATGGCCGCTACTCGGAGGCCTGTGCAAATTTCACTGAAGCATTGCGGCTCAAACCTGATTTCGAGCAAGCGCGTCAATATCTTCGTTTCTGCGAAGAAAAGGGCCGCAAGCCCGAAAGGCGGTGATATTGCGTTCCCATGCGACGAACTCGTTCAAGGATTTTCGAATTCAAGAATGTCGCTGATGATGAATGCGTGGTAGCTAATAATCTCTGCGAGGTCGCCGCCTGTCGAGCCGGAGAATGAACGAGCGTCGCGCTGCGATAAGTCGGAAAGCAACTGGCGCGCTCTGTAGAGGCAGCCGTGTCGGCTGCGACGATTTGGACTCCGCAGGCGACACACCCGCCGTTACAGACTGGCTCTCCTACGCGCGCCGCAAGCGCACGGACCGAATCAATCGCCGCCGCTGAAACCAGCAAAGCCCAAGAACGCCGAGCAGCCCGCCCCCGATCGTCGTTGGCTCAGGAACGATCGTGCCACCTATCAGGATATTATCGATAATGTCCTGGTCATTGACGCCGTTTGAGTGCCCGCCGGTGAATTCGAGTCGCAGCACGAGTAAATTCTGGTTGTTAGCCGCGGCAGGGACAGCCAACGTTATTATCTGTGCCCCGCCTGTTAAAAGTGACGCAGAGTTACCCGAATTAATGAAATTTACTCCTCCATCAATGCTATACCAAAGCGTAACGAGATCGAAGCCATTTCCCTGGACATTAATCCCGAAGCTCACGGTCATGTTCGAAAAGAAACCTTGCGGCGAGAAGAGAGGGATATCGAAATCAGCGGGGTCATTCAGTGCGCTCCTGAAGAGGTGTACCGAAAGATTGTTGGGGTCCGTGTCGGCAGCCAAACGATTCTCAGCTAACCCCGGCGTAACGCTGTTCATGGAGGCGGGGTTGTAATTGGTCACGATCGTCGTCGCAATCCCTAGGCCTTGGTCAGACTCCGACGTAAAATCCGGGGGCCCACCCACGGTAGAATCTTCAAAATTAAAATAAGCTATTACATCCGCCTTCGCGCTCGGTGCGAAAGCCGCCAACAGCAGCAAAGCGCCGGACAAAAGTAAGAGCGAACGTAGCTTAAATTTTCGCATATATCCTCCCAAGGCTCGAAGAATTACGCCGTTTTTAACAATTCCCGTGTGCATGGCAAGACTTTTTTTTGACTTTTTTTCGGGGTCTCACCCCCAGGTCTACCCAAACGAAGATTTAACCACGAATGAACACCAATAAACACCAATGAGGAGGAGCAAATTCGTGTCTATTCGTGTGCATTAGTGGTTAGATTTCTCTCACGCAAGACGACCACACCACGAACGAGATCGCGCATATGCGACTCTGCCTCGGCTGCGGATTGCGGCTCGTTGCTGATAAATACCGCTTCGATCACCTGCTGTCCCAAGTGGCGGCGTCCTTCCAATACCGCGTGTAGACGTTCGGCGCGCGTCCATTCGGAACGGTTTCCGAACATTCCGGGCGAATTGGTATTGGATAACGCGGACGCGCCCGAAGCGCGATCTTCCGACAAGCAATAAAATGCGTGCGCTGTCTGTGGCGCGGAACCTTCGAAACTGCGCTGAAATTCAAAATGGCGAAAGGGCAATTCAAACGAACCGCTCACCGGATAACTGTGCACTCCATCATCCGCCACCTGGCTCCAGCCGCTTGCGGGCAGACAGACATCCGGCCGGTGCAGGTTGGCCAGAAGCGCGCTGTTTCTACCTGGGTTCCAGCCAAACACGTACAGAAGACAGGAAATCGGACTCGCTCCTGGAGGGTTTTGGACGCTCCACGCTGCTGCCTCGCCTTTATCGAACCGGAGCACGGCGCGAATTTCTTCGTCGATTTTCAATTTACGAAAATTGGGCGCTTGCTCCGGCCACCGCACATTCCAGCGTACGCCGCTGATGAGATTGCGTTCGTGAAGGCGATACCAGCTTGCTGTGCCAATTTCGACGAACAGGAGCCAGCAAAGAGCCGCCACCAGATAAGCCGCTGAAGACTGTAGAGGCAGCCGTGCCGACTGCGGTTCCCTCATTTTCGCAGGCGACACGCCTGTCGCCACAGAATTTTTGGTTTTTCTCCGGCCGAGCAAATAAGCAAGCGCCACCGTGGTCACAAAAACGAGCGCGATAATGCTGTAGCCGGCAATGTCGTGCCAGCGGCCGACTTCCGAAAGGTTTTCCGTCGCGGCAATGTGGACTAGAAAAACTGCGCGCACAAAATTAGCCAACAACGCGATGGCAACAGCGCACGCAACGAGCGCCACGCGTCGCAACACCGAGAGTCGTTTCAATTCGCCAAAGAGCAGGCCGATCATGAGCGACGTTTGCAACGAACGAATTCCGCTGCACGCTTCGTTTACGCCGACGAGGCCGTTGGTGACGCGAATCAGATTGCCTTCGACCTGGGCAGGAGTTCCGAGCAGCATCGCCGCTTCGGCCGCAACGCGAGCGACGACGCGCATCAACCCCTGGATGACCGGAGTCTCCAGCATTGTAGGCCAGGGCACCGCAACGAAAAGAAATGCGACGGGAAAAGCAAAATGGCGAACCCACGCTTTTCCTCCTGCCCACCAGAGGAGCAAAAGCGTCAACGTAACGACCGCCAAAGCGTGGATCCAGGCGAGCAGTCGCCACTCCGGATTCGCAATTTCAAAAAGGCGAACCGGCATAAGCAAAAGCAGCGAAATAATCGCGATTGCCGCAGCGATTAGAGTTCGACTTCTAACTTCTGACTTCTGACCTCTAACTTCTCTTGCCGGCCGATCATGCCAACGAAGCCCGAAAAGGTAGAGCGCGAAAAAAGGCACGAACCATCCAAAATTGTATTGCTCGTTCACCGACCATTCGCCGCTGAGTTGTCTGCAAAGCACAAACCAGAGGACGGCTAAAAACAAAACGCTCAGCGCAACTCGTGCGGGGAAATGCCGGT
>WNGE01024671.1_pt1 | contig 11138 bp, 7 predicted proteins | sample 5400651 | NCBI WGS metagenome assembly WNGE01 (sample SAMN13153370, study PRJNA577476) | soil metagenome | isolation source: 60 cm soil or saprolite under grassland replicate 2 | place: USA:California | collected 2016-06-15 | reverse complement strand
GCTTTATTGGCGCTATCGTGGTAAATGACGCCCCCCATCTGAATGCCCTCTTTTTTAGTCCGCACTTGCAAGCGCTGGTTTGCAACAATGCCGACCGCGCGTCCCTCAATGCGGGCATACGCCGTCACGATTGTCTTGCCGTAATCGGCTTTGTATTCATCGATTGAGTTTGTATCGACGACCGTCGCGAGCAGATCGCGCATATTGTACTGCTTCTGACCATCAAAGCTGATTAAATCATAAACTGTATCTGGGTCCTTGGCCGGTTTCGGCGCGCCCTCGCCACGGCGAGCAGGCTGTGGTCGCGCCCTACCAGCTTCCTTTGCTTCCGGTAGCAATGCGATGAGCGAACGAAGGCGTTTGAGACACGACGGATCGTCTTTTTCGTAAAAATCTACCGTACCACTTATCTCCGCGTGCATTTGCGCGCCGCCCAATTCCTCGGCATCGACTATTTGTCCAATGGCAGCCTTGACGAGTGAAGGCCCGGCCAGGTACAAACCGCTTCCCTTCGTCATTAGAATTTTGTCGCACAGGACTGGGAGATACGCGCCGCCCGCGACACAATTACCCATGATGGCGGCGAACTGCGGAATACCAGCCGCGGAGATGACGGAGTTGTTGCGAAAGATGCGGCCGAAATCATCTTCATCCGGAAAAATTTCGTCCTGCATCGGGAGGAACACACCGGCGGAATCGACCAGGTAAACGATCGGCAGGGCGCATTCAAAAGCGATGCGCTGGGCCCGGATCACTTTTTTGGCTGTTTGCGGAAAGAAGGCGCCGGCCTTCACGGTCGCGTCGTTGGCGATAATCATGCAGGGAACTCCCGCGATATTTCCAATCCCAGCAACTACGCCTGCTGCCGGGATCTTCCCCCATTGTTCGTACATCTTATAGGCGGCCCAGAGCCCGATCTCGAAGAACGGCGAATCTTTCTCGAGCAAGTGACTTATTCGTTCGCGCACCGGCAGCCGGCCCATCTTGCGTTGACGTTCGTGGCCGGCTTTGCCTCCGCCTTTACGCAGAACTGTTTCTTCCTTCGCAATTGCGGCACAGTGAGCGCGCAACAATTCGCTGCTGGAAGACGTCGATGTGCGAGACATGATGCGAAGCACGCTTAATCTGCGGATCAGATGGAATCAAGCATTGTAACGACGGATGCCTTCCTTGGTACCCGCACCCCGAATCGAGAGTCAACGAACAGTCACTAGAACGACAAACGCGTTTTGCCTGTGCCATGCTCGATTCGGCCAACCCGCTTTGCGCACAGCGCCGCCATTACCTCTACGGCATCGTGCGGTGCGACAATCGCAACCATCCCAATGCCCATGTTGAAAACCTGATACATCTCTTCAGGATCAACGTCTCCATTTTGCTGCAAGATTTGGAAGATCGCCGGAACCTTCCAGCTCTTCGTCTCGATCACCGCGTCGCAATTCGTCGGCAATATCCGTGGCAGATTATCGATCAAGCCGCCGCCGGTGATATGTGCAAGACCTTTGATCGTGCCGGCAGGAATTTTTGCCAGGAGCGCCTGATAATTTTTGTGCACACGCAGCAGCTCCTGGCCAACGGTGGTTTTCGATCCCGGGAGGAGTGATCTCACTTTCAGGCGCATTTTCTCGAACAAAATTTTGCGGGCCAGCGAGTAGCCATTCGTGTGCAAGCCGTTTGAAGCGAGGCCGAGAATAACGTCGCCCGGTCTGATCTTACGGCCATCGATGATCTTTGCGCGATCGACCACGCCGACGATACAGCCAGCGAGATCGTATTCGCCCTTGCGATACATTTTTGGCATTTGCGCTGTCTCGCCGCCGATCAAAGCGCAGCCAGCGGAGCGACACGCGCGAGAAAAACCGCCCAGCAGTTGCTGGAAAACGGCAGGGTCGAGTTTCTCGCAACCGATGTAGTCGAGGAAAAAAAGTGGTCGTGCGCCCAGCACGGCGATGTCGTTCACGCAGTGGTTTACGAGATCGGCACCCACGGTGTCGTGTTTGTTCATCGCAAAAGCGATCTTCAATTTCGTTCCGACCCCATCAATGCTCGACACGAGAACGGGCTCGCGCAGGCCAGAGAAGTTTGCCCGGAACAATCCGCCAAAACCGCCGATCCTGCCGAGCACCTGTGGCCCGTGCGTTTGCTTCACGAGTAATTGAAGATGGCGCTTTAGTCGGTTACCGAGATCGACATCCACGCCGGCAGATGCATAAGCCTTCTTCTTTCTTCCCACAGATTTCACAGGAGGTGTTGGAAATTGCTTCGCGATCACTCTGCCGGCGAAATGACGAAATTCGAATGTCGAATGACGAATGAAATCCGAAAACAGGAATGACGAATTGATCAGCGAACGAGATGCGGTTTTTGTTGGGACTTTGTCATTCCTTCGTCATTCGTAATTCGTGCTTCGTCATTCCAATCATTTCAAATCCGCGAACAGAGACGGATGCGCTTCCTGATCGGCGAGGGCTTTGGCCCGGGCTTCTCGTCGTTCCATGATGAATTTATCGAGCGCGGGGTCGACGGGCAGGGGATAATCGCCGGTAAAACAGGCGAGACAGAAGGTGTTCAATGGCCTTCCGGTCGCCTTCACCATGCCTTCGACATCGAGATACCCGAGGCTGTCTACGCCGAGATATTTACAGATATCTTCCATGGACATCTGATTGGCGATCAGTTTTTCCGGATCGGGAAAATCGATGCCGTAATGACACGCGAACCGGTGCGGGGGACAGCTCACCCGCATATGCACCTCCGTGGCGCCGGCTTCGCGCAAGGTTCCCACGCGCGCCCGCGCGGTGGTTCCACGCACGATTGAATCGTCAATCACCACAACGCGTTTTCCCGCGACCATCTCCTTGATCAAATTGAGTTTTACCCGGACATCGAAATCGCGAATGAGCTGGCTCGGCTGCAAAAATGTGCGGCCAATATAGTGATTGCGAACAAAAGCGTGCGCGTAGGGAATCTTCAGCTCTTCAGCGAAACCGAGTGCGGCATAATTCCCAGAGTCAGGCACCGGCACGACGATGTCTGCATCGACGGGGAATCTGCGAGCGAGCTCGCGTCCCATTTTCATTCGCACTTTTCCTACGTTGACACCGCCGATCATGCTGTCTGGGCGGGCGAAGTAAACGTACTCGAACATACAGAAGGCCGGCCGTTCTTCTGGGAATGGCCGTTCCGAACGCAATCCGTTTTCGTCGATGATTAGCACTTCGCCTGGCTCAATTTCGCGGATGAACTCCGCGTGAATAAGATCGAGAGCGCAGCTCTCGGAAGCGACAACATACGCGCCGTCGAGTTTACCCAGGGCGAGCGGTCGCCAGCCGAAAGGGTCGCGCACGGCAATGAGTTCACGTTCGCTCATGATCAGAAGCGAAAATGCGCCCTGAATCCGGCGCAACGCGGCCAGCACATTGCCCCCGTTCTCCGAGGGCTGCGCGAGAAGATGCAAGATGATCTCGCTGTCAGCAGTCGTTTGGAAGATGGAGCCTTTTGCCTCCAGCTCGTCTCGCAAAAGATCGGCATTAATCAGATTGCCATTGTGCGCGATCGCCATCTGACCACGCACGCAGTCAACTACAAAGGGTTGCGCGTTCTTGATCGTGCTCGTGCCGGTAGTCGAGTAGCGGGTGTGTCCGATCGCGCGGGTGCCCTTGAGCCTTGCCAGTTCTTCCTGGCCAAATACCTGCGACACAAGGCCCATGTCTTTGTGCGTCAAAAAGCTCGCGCCCGGACCATTGCTCGTGACGATCCCTGCGCTCTCCTGGCCGCGATGCTGCAGCGCAAACAAACCATAGTACGTCAGCACGGCCGCGTTCGGGTGGCCGAACACCCCGAAAAGTCCGCACTCGTGCTGCGGGTAGGCCTCGGCTTCGGTCGGCTCGACCTCCGGGAGGTTGGCTGGAGAGATCACACTAAATAATCCACTAAATTAATTAGCATTCAATACCGCAATTCTCTGTCTGTTGGACTGTGCGGATAAATATCCAGCGGATATATCGCGCAGTTCGAAAATTCGGTGGTTCCGCCGGAGCGCGGTCATCACCACCGCCTCCTCACAAGCTTGGGATTGTTTCCGATTCATCTTCCACCGCACGACGGATCGCGTTGAACCAGTCATCGTGAAGATCGGTAACCGACCAGCGAAAAGTTTCGTCGTTCACATGGATGCACAGATCGTAGCCGCCGACCTTGCCCAGCTCTTGGAAAGGAACGTCGCGTTCTCGCAAAATCGACATCGTCCTTCCGGCAGCATCGGGGGCGGCGGAAATAATGATACGCGACTGCGACTCATTAAAGAGGACTGTAGCCGCTTCACTCTGCGAAGCGCGGCGCTCGTGTGTCAAGCTCGCGGACGTCTCGTCGCCCAGAGATCGACGGCTACAGAGATCAATCTCTGCCCCGAAAAGTTTTTCCGGGTTGAAACAGCATTCCGCCAGCGCGACTCCAAGCCCGCCCTCGGAGCAATCGTGTGCGCTTTTTACGAGGCCCGCGCGGATCAGATCGCGAACAGCATTCTGCACTTTAATCTCAAGTCCAAGGTCGACGCTTGGCGGCGGGCCTTGCTTGAGTCCATGACAAATCTTTAAGAATTGTGAGCCGCCTAGTTTGTTTCCAATTTCACCGACGAGGATGATTGTGTCGCCGGCATTTTTGAACCACTGCGTAGTGACATGCTTTTCGTCATCGATCAAACCGACCATGGCGATGGTCGGCGTTGGATCGACAACTCCGGTCGGGCTTTTATTGTACAACGAGACATTGCCCCCTGTGACCGGCGTGCCGAACGTGCGGCAGGCTTCCGCGATTCCTTCAACCGCTTCGCGCAATTGCCAAAAATTCTCCGGCTTATACGGATTGCCGAAATTTAGATTGTCAGTAACAGCCAACGGTATTGCCCCGGAACAGGTGAGGTTTCGCGCGGCTTCAGCAACAGCGATCTTACCGCCCTCGCGCGGGTCAAGCGCGCAATAGAGCGAGTTGCAATCGGTGGCAGCGGCCAGGATTTTGTTTGCGTAACGAACGAAAAATACGGCGGCGTCCGATCCTGGTCTTACAATCGTACCCGTACGAACGGTGTGATCGTATTGGCGATAGATCCAGTTTTTAGATGCGATCGTCGGATCGCGCAGCAAATAGCGGAGCGCTTCGTGATTGTCTATCTTCGGAAGATCCTGTAGCCACGGCCCTGTGGGCCGTTCTTCTCCGACGCGCCACAGGCGCATGGCTACAGGCGGTCTTGCTTCGCGCGAATAAAGCGGCGCTTCGTCAGCGAGCGCTCTGGCTGGGATTTCGGCGGCAATCGAACCGTTGTTGCGTACACGCATCAATATTTCTGCGCAGGGCACGTCCCATTTTTCAAAAATTTCGCGAACGACATTTTCTTTTCCCTGCCTGGCGATGATCAGCATTCGCTCCTGCGATTCGCTCAGCAAAATCTCGTATGGCGTCATGCCAGATTCGCGCTTTGGCACTTTGGCCAGATCGATCTCGATACCGCTTCCGCCGCGGCTTGCCGTCTCGCAGGTCGAACAGGTTAAACCCGCCGCTCCCATGTCTTGAATGCCGGTAACGGCATCGCGCTCGAGAAGTTCAAGACATGCCTCGAGCAATAACTTTTCCTTGAATGGATCACCCACTTGAACGGCCGGACGATCCTCGCGCGATTGTTCGGTTAATTCACGCGATGCGAACGCCGCGCCCGCAAGACCGTCGCGACCTGTTTCGGCGCCGACATAAAAAACCGGATTGCCCACACCTTCTGCCGCGCCGCGCGCGAGTTGTTCACGACGCAAGACGCCGAGGCAAAAAACGTTCACCAGCGGATTGCCCTCAAAGCTTTCATCGAAATAAATCTCGCCACCGATGGTCGGGATGCCGACGCAGTTTCCGTAATGCGCGATGCCGGAGACGACGCCGGTGAAGAGCCGCCTGTTGGTGGCGATTTGTGATTGTCGATCTTTCGTCGGCTCGACAGAGTCTCGCCCTACCGACTCGGTAATGGGCCCAAATCGCAGTGAGTTGAGGCAAAACTCTGGACGCGCACCCATGGTGAAAATGTCGCGAATGATTCCCCCAACGCCGGTGGCCGCGCCTTGGAACGGCTCGATGGCGCTCGGATGATTATGGCTCTCGATCTTAAACGCAATCGCCCAGCCGTCGCCGATATCGACCACGCCAGCGTTTTCCTCACCGGCTTTCACGAGAATGTTTGGCCCGGTGGTCGGAAATTTCTTCAGTTCTTTCTTCGAATTCTTATATGAGCAATGCTCGCTCCACATGACTGAGAAAATTCCCAGCTCGGTGAAATTGGGCTCGCGTCCGAGGATTTTTTTGATGCGCTCGAATTCTTCCGGAGTGAGGCCGTGTTGCTTGACGAGTTGCGGTGTAACGACCGGATCGATAGTCGGCTTCTGGCTGGTCATCGACATAGCACATTAGCGCATCCGCAGCGCCACTCAATTACGCAAACTGGAAATTAGCTCGAATAGCGGCGCCACGGAGTCGGTCAAACATAGGATGGACGAGCGATACCTTGGGGTTGAGAGCGTCCGTTCAGTCCCCGAGCTACGAAGGTTTGGGGTAGACATTAACATCAACAGGGAGGCATCACAGTGAAGAAAACACTTATTGCTATGACTTGCGCGCTAATCGGTAGTGACGGCCCCGCTGCGAGCTGGTCAAAAGGTACGTGTTTACTACACGGGCCCAACTGAGAAGCGCGTGGTGGAGCACGTGGTTGTCGAAGATTAAGCGGAAAATAATCCGCAAAACTCAAGGCCGCAGGGTTCCATCGGAGCCCTGCGGCTTTTCATTGTCAGCCCCATGGGCGTGTTTGCGTTTCAGACGCAAATCGCAGAACATTGCACAATGGCTTTTGATCTGAAGGAAATCGTCGCGGCACGGCTGGGTGAAAACTATCAACTGCACGAGCGGCACGTGAACCCTACGTTGGTGGCAGCGCAGCGAGTGATCGGTTTCGATAAAGTCTATGCACGGGCCGACGGGGCCTATCTCTACGATATGGACAACCAGCCGTATCTGGATTTTCTGAGCGGCTATAGCGTCTTCAACATCGGACGGAATCATCCAGTCGCGAAGCAGGCGATTCGTGATGTGCTCGATCTCGATTTGCCGAACATGGTGCAGATGGATTGCTCGCTTCTAAGCGGGTTACTGGCCGAGGCGCTCACGAAACGAACGCCGCCGCACCTGGATGCAGTTTTCTTTTGCAACTCCGGCACCGAGGCAATGGAAGGTGCCCTAAAATTCGCTCGCGCTGCAACCGGACGAAAGCGCGCGGTCTCGCTCGGCAGCGCATTTCATGGGCTTAGTCTCGGCTCGCTGTCGCTGATGGGCTGCGAAAGCTTTACGGAAGGGTTCGGGCCGCTGATGGAAGGATTCGATGCCCGGGTTCCGCTCGATGACATCGAAGCGTTGGATCGACAATTATCTTCGCGTGACGTCGCAGCGTTTGTGATCGAGACGGTTCAGGGAAAGGGCTGCAAGTCGCCCAGGACCGATTTCTTTGTTCGCGCACAGGAAATTTGTCGCAAGTATGGGACGCTGCTGATCTCCGATGAAGTCCAGACCGGACTGGGCCGCACCGGGAAGATGTTTGGGTTTCAGCATTGGAATCTTGAGCCAGACATCATCACGCTGGCCAAGACCTTGAGCGGCGGCTACGTGCCGTGCGGCGCGATCATCACGCGGCGTGACATTTACCAAAAAACTTTTTCACGAATGGACCGTTGCGTTGTTCACTCAACGACTTTTGGCCGCAACAATCTCGCTATGGCCTGCGGTTTAGCCGCGCTCGAAGTGATCGATCAGGAAAACTTAGTCGAGCGCGCAGGGAAAATGGGCGCGCTACTGACGGAAAAGATCGATGCGCTGCGCGCAAAACACTCCTTCATCAAAGAAGTTCGCGGAAAGGGCTTGATGATCGGGATCGAGTTTCACGAGCCAAACGAATTCAAGCTCAAGATGGCATGGAAACTTTTGCACAAGATCGACAAGGTGCTCTTCGCACAAATGGTGGTGACTCAAATGCTGAGCAAACATCGCATTCTCACGCAGGTCGCCGGTCACGCGATGGACGTGCTAAAAATTCTGCCGCCGCTCATCATTGGCGAAAAAGAAGTCGATATGTTCGTCAACGCGCTCGACGACGTTCTGACCGAATGCCGCAAATTCCCCGGTCCAATGTGGGAGCTGGGAAATAATTTCGTCAAAGCAGCACTGGGCTCACGCCGCGCTCTCGAACCGCGTCCGGTCTCAGCGTAAGGCGCGCACGCATCCTCGAACCAATCGTCCCTCGGAAGTACAGCGACAAAAAAATCGCAGCCAGCCTGTGAGGATTGAACTGAGCGTTTCAGAATATTTCATCATTGGGGTCGCACTGGTGTTCCTGGGCCGAACAATTCATTATCTAGCTGTAACCCGCTATTTACGGGATTGTGGCGTTTTGGCTACAATAGATCACTCGCCAATACGCGACTGGAGTGAATGGGCCGCTTAGAGAAAAGCGCGGCTGTCGGATCGCCAGCCGCTCACGTGGTGGTACGTCCTTTGGGCTATTCAAATTGTTTTAGCTTTCTGGATGATCGGCTGGTTCGCGCTCGCGGGCGGAGCGGTCAAGATCGGCAGGCCGAGTCACTTTGTGGACAGCGTAGCTGATACAGGTGGGTACAGGACTGTGTTTGATGTTGAGCAAAGCGGCTACCGCCACTGGGGGTTCGCAGCATCTGGGCTAGTCTTCGTCGCCATTGGCTTCGCGATGCCTGCGCTTTTCAGACTAGGCATTATTCCGAAATCTCCCGCTTGGATGCAAAAATGGTTGCCGCGCGTCTTTGTTGGCTTCGCCACGTTATGGACGGCGGCAGTGTTCGCAGGGACATTCGTGGACTACCGAAAAGCTGTGAATGCGCTACACAGTGGTCAAGCAAAAGTTGTGGAGGGGCGTGTTGACCACTATGCGCAAGTAGCGAACAAGAGCGAGTCCTTCGAGGTTAATGGCGTGAAATTCTGGTACTCCGACGGCGTGCTAATCGCCGGGTTAAATCATACCGCGCTTGATGGGGGCCAATTCGGCAAGGATTGCCTGTGAGAATTTGGTACTCGAATGGTCAGATCTTGCGATTGCAAATCAAAGCCACTGAAGCGAGTGGGTTATAGCACGCGCTAGCAATATTGTTTGTGGATGTTCTGTTCGGGGCATACGTTCTCCGAGGATCGGAGGATGAAATTATGAGCATTGCGGTCGCAGAGGAGAAAAAGACAAAGTTAAACCAGCTCGATCAGCTGAAGAAGTTCACCAAGGTTGTTGCCGACACGGCCGACTTCGAATCGATCAAAGATTTCAAGCCAGAGGATGCGACGACAAACCCGAGCCTGGTTTATGCCGCCACGCAGAAGCAGGAGTACTCGCATCTACTCGAGGAGGTGCTGGCCGGCCGGAAGAAATCAGGTCTGAGCGGTCACGAGCAGATCGAGGATATTTGCGATCATCTCCTGGTCCAATTTGGGTGCGACATTCTGGAGATTGTGCCGGGCCGCGTATCGACCGAAACCGATGCGCGCTTGTCGTACGATGTCGAGGGTTCCATCAAGAAAGCGCGGACGCTGATCAAACTTTACGAAGAGCGCAAAATTCCGCGCGAACGGGTGTTGATCAAAATCGCGTCAACCTGGGAAGGACTTCTTGCCGCGGAGCAACTGCAAAAAGAAGGTATCCGCTGCAATCTCACGTTGATGTTCTCGTTGCCGCAGGCGGTGCGCGCGGCCGAAGCGAAGGTGCAGCTGATCTCTCCGTTCGTCGGCCGGATTTACGATTGGTACAAAAAGGAGAACAAGCGCGATTATGCCGGTCCGGAAGATCCAGGGGTGCAGTCAGTTGGCGAAATTTATACGTACTATAAGAAACTTTCCGAATCGACCGAGCCGCTCGAACGCAAACTTGATCCCGAAAATGCGGAATCGGCGAAGGCCGACAAGCTTGAGTTGGACGAAAAGAAATTCCGCTGGTTGCTAAACGAAAATGCGATGGCGTACGAGAAAACGGGCGAGGGGATCCGCAAATTCGCGGCTGACGTGGTGAAGCTCGAAAAATTCGTGGCGAGCAAACTGTAGCGTAGTCACGATCGCTGATCGCGCGGCGGGGTTCGGCGACGCCGGCTATAGCATGTTCAATGTTGTTTTGGTCGAGCCGGAGATTCCGCCTAACACCGGGAATATTGGCCGGCTTTGCTTGGCGACGCAATCAACACTGCACCTAATAAAGCCGCTCGGGTTTTCCCTTGACGATCCGCACCTGAAACGGGCGGGTCTCGATTATTGGGATGAAGTGAACGTGCAACTCTGGAATTCGTTCTATGACCTGCAGCGTGGCCAGCTGCCGAACACACGTTATTTTTTTCTGACGACGAAGGCGAACCGGGCTTATTACGGTGTGACGTTCAGGCCAGATGATTTTCTCGTTTTCGGTCGAGAAACAAAAGGGCTGCCCGAGAGTTTGCTCGCGGCCAACATCGATAGTTGCATCACGATCCCGATGTGCGGAACGCGCAGCCTGAACCTTGCGACCGCCGTGGCAATTGTGCTCTTCGAAGCAGTGCGTCAACAGCAAAGCTGACCGCAAACAGCGCAACCCGGCCAGCGCTGTAGGAGTTAAATGAGCAAAGGCAGATAGCTGGAAAATTGGAAATTTTGTTTGGCGAGAGCCGCACGAGGCATCCAAGATATAACTCTCCAACGTTGAATAAATAAGGACACCCCAGTGTCCAACAACCCAGAAGGAAAAAACTTATGAAAATATTTCTTGTTTTAATTTGCAGTTTTGCGCTCGCGTCCCTCGCGCTTGGCGCGCAAGACGAAAAAAAGAAGGAAAAACCAAAGAAAAAGGGTGCACAGGCTGGTCAGGTATCGCAACCGGCCGGGAAAGCAACAGGCAAGCCGGCGACAGCGGGAAAGCCAGGGACAACAGGCAAGCCGGCGACAGCGGGAAAGCCAGGGACAACAGGCAGGCCAGCGGGAGCGGGCAAACCAGCTAAGGCAGGGAAACCAGCCTACGCAGGCAAGCCGGCTGAAACCGGTAACGTAGCGGGCATGCCGGCCGAGAAAGGGAAGGGCAA
>WNGE01021318.1_pt1 | contig 11139 bp, 10 predicted proteins | sample 5400651 | NCBI WGS metagenome assembly WNGE01 (sample SAMN13153370, study PRJNA577476) | soil metagenome | isolation source: 60 cm soil or saprolite under grassland replicate 2 | place: USA:California | collected 2016-06-15 | reverse complement strand
CGCACCGGCAGGTGAAGGCAGTCTGCTTCGCGACCCGCCTCCTGCAACCGAACGGGTTCCTCGAGGTGCCGGAGGCGAGCGTGGTGTCGGTCAGCCGCGCGCTGCAGGTGAGCGTCTCGAGCCTGGCGAACGCCTGAGGTCCTCCCGGCCGTCCTCGTCAGACGATCGCCCACGGCCGCGGCACGACGATCGACTCCCACGTCTCGAGCGCGAAGCGGTCGGTCATCCCGGAGACGAAGTCGGTGACGGCGCGCGCGGTCGTCTCGCCGTCGCGGGCGGCGACGCCGAAGCGCGCCCGCAGGCGCTCGGGGTCGGCGACGAGCCAGGCGTGCAGGTCGCGCAGGATGCGCTGCGCCTTCTTGAACTCGTCGTTCACGACCGGGTTCTCGTAGACGCGCTGGTAGAGGAACTCGCGCAGCGCGACGAGCGCGCCGTGCACCTCGGCCGACATCTCGATGTGGCCGCCGCCGTCGAGGTCCGACGCCCGGATGACGTCGCCGATGAGCGTCGCGAGCCGCTGGGCGTGGCGGGTGCCGAGCGCGCGCCGGATGTCGGCGGGCACGTCCTCCTCGGCGAGGAGGCCGGCGCGGACCGCGTCGTCGAGGTCGTGGTTCACGTAGGCGATGATGTCGGCGAGCCGGACGATCTCCGCCTCGAGCGTGAGCGCCTTCGCGCCGCTCCCCTTCATCAGCACGTTCCCTCGCCCCTTCGAGTGGCGCAGGATGCCGTCCCGCACCTCGGCGGTGAGGTTCAGGCCCATCCCATCCGCCTCCAGCACCTCCACCACGCGCACCGACTGCACGACGTGGTGGAAGCCGCCCTCGACCACCTCGGCGAGGACGCGCTCGCCGGCGTGCCCGAAGGGCGTGTGGCCGAGGTCGTGGCCCATGCAGATGGCCTCGACCAGCATCTCGTTGAGCCGCAGCGCGCGCGGGACTTGCAGTGGACGATCCGGTCGCGGTCGCGCTGGAACGCCGGCCGCATCTCGTCCTCGGGATCGGGCCGCTCGCGCCCGCGCGACGCCGCCGAGAGCGCGCCGCGCGGGTGCTGCGTGCGCGCCTCGAGGCCTTCCAGCATCTCGCGGATGGAGGCGGTCATGGAGCGGATCTAGCGGGGCCGCACGCCGCTGTCAGCCGTAGAAGCTCGCCTCCAGGATCGCGATGAACAGGTTCGAGAGGGCGTGCACCAGGATGGGCGCGGCGAGGTCGCCGGTGCGCTCGCGGAGCCAGCCGAAGAGGAGGCCGGGGAAGAAGGTCCCGAGCCGCCAGACCTGGAGCACCACCAGGTGGCCCGCCGCGAAGAGCGCCTGGGTCGCGACGAAGCCGGTCCCGAGCGTCGCGCCGGCGACGCGCACGCCGCGCCCGGGCGCGGTCGCCGCCCAGGTCGTCTGCATCCAGCCGCGGTAGAAGAGCTCCTCCGGCAGCGCCACCACGAGGAGCTGCACGACGACGAGGAGCGGGAAGCGCGGCGGCAGCCGGAAGCGCGGCGTCGCCGGCAGCGCGTAGGGCGCGAGGTGCGTGGAGAGCCACGCCGGCAGGTACGGCAGGGCGCGGCCGTAACCCCAGAAGACGACGAAGAAGAGGGGGAAGACCACCGCGCAGACCGCGAGCGCGATCCCGAGGCCGCGCAGCCAGGCGCGCCAGGTCCGCGCGTCCGAGAGCCCCCACCACGGCAGGCCGTACGCGCTCCAGCGCTCGCCGCGCGCGTGGAGCTTCCGCTCGGGCAGCATGATGAAGAGGAAGGCGGCGACGCCCGCGAGGTTCCCCGCCACGAGCCCGGTGGGCTCGACGAGCGAGACGAGCTTCGCGACGCCGAGGAGGGCGACGCACGCGGCCCAGGTGCCGATGAGCTCGCGCCGGGCGCGTTCCGGCGCGAGCTGCGCGAAGGCGAGGCTCACGCCCCCATCTTACGGGCAACTGATCTGGAGTTGGATCGTCTGCGTCGCCGAGCGCAGCGCGGACGGGCTGCCGGGATTGACGACCGACACGTCGTAGAAGCCGAGCGGCACCGGCGTCAGGTCGGCGCTGACGCGGAGCTGCCCGCCCGCGCACTGGCCGAGCGGGTCGGTGCCGGAAAGACAGCTCGTCGTGAGCGGCGTGTCGGCGATCGACCCGCCGCTCACGCGCACGACCGACGTGGGGTAGAGGAAGCTCCCCGCGACCGAGCCGCTGAAGGTGGCGCTCTGCTGCACGCAGGTCCCGGACGTGCCGCTCACGGACGACAGCACGGGCGCGCCTTCCGTCACGGTGAAGACGACCGCCGCCGAGGTGACGCCGCCCGGGTTCGTGACGGTGACGCCGTAGTGGCCGACGGCGAGCGTGCCCGGCGCGGGCGCCGTCGCGTCCACCTCCCCGCTGTCCACGTAGGTCGTGGGGAGCGCCTGCGGCGCGCCGCCGGCGGGCGCGAGCGACACGACCGCGCCCGGCGCGAAGCCGAACCCGATGAGCTTCAGCAAGACCGGGTCTGACCCGTCCTGCCGCGTGACCGCGGGGGTGACGACGCGCAGCACGAGCGCGTCGATGACGGCCAGCTTCGCGGCGTTCGAGACGAGGCGGCCGGGGTTGAGGACGCGCAGCTCGCCCGTCCCGACCGCCGCGCCGGAGAGGTCGATGCTGCCGGCGGGCAGCGTGGCGGAGGTCGGCCCCGCGATCGTGAGCGGCAGCTCCTGGGTCCGGCCGATGCCGCTCACGCGCAGGACGGCGCCGGCCTGGAAGCCCTCGCCCGCGAGGTGCAGCGGGGGCGCTGCTCCGAGCCCGACCGTCGAGGGGTCGACCGACTCGAGGAACGGGGTGCCGGTCGGGTAGACGCAGCTCGCGGCGACGCACTGGAAGCCCGACGCGCAGCCGTGGCCGCAGGCGCCGCAGTGGAGCGTGCTCGTCCGGAGGTCCGCGCAGTCGGTGCCGCAGGCGACCTGGCCCGCGCTGCACGAGGTCGCCGCGTTGCCCTTGCAGCCGGCCCCCACGAGCGCGACCGCTGCCAGGAGCCCCGCGACGCCGGCGCGCCGCGCCAGGGCGGCCGCCAGCGAGCGCCGCCGCGTCCACAGCGCGCCGAGCGCGGCGAGGAGCGAGGCGAGGTCGCCCGCGCCGCCGGTGCCGCAGCCGCCCGAGCTCTTCGGCTGGTGGATGGGCGTCTCCTTCGACGTGGTGATCCCGCCGCCCACGCACTGACCAGCCTCACAAGACAGCGGCGCGTTGGCCCCCAGCGGGCAGCTCACGTGTCCGCACGCCGCGTCGACGCACGCTCCAGCGCGGCACTCCTGGCCGGCGCCGCACAGGACCCCCGCGCAAGGGTCCTGCATGCAGGCGCCCGCGTCGCACACCTGGCCGGCGCCGCAAGCGGGCGAGCAGTCCGGCTGGCAGAAGCCGTCGGCGTCGCAGCTCTGGCCGGGGGCGCAGCCGACGTAGGCGCAGGAGCGGACGCAGTCGCCGAGGCGGCAGAAGGTCCCCGTCGGGCAGGCATTGCCGGCGCACGGGTCGGTGACGCAGCTCCCCGACACGCACGCCTGGCCCGCGGCGCAGCCGGTCAGCGCGCAGCCGCCGGCGACGCACTGGCCGCCGGAGCACGAGGAGCCGGGGCCGCAGGTGATGCTCGCGCAGGGATCGGCGCACTGGCCGGACAGGCAGACGAGGCCCGCGGCGCACGGGGCGCTCGGGCACGGGACGCCGTCGCACGTGCTCGTCGTGGCGCTGCACGTGAACCCGCTCGGGCAGCGCAGCGTCTCGGCGTTGCACGTCGTCGGCAGGCAGAGGCCGCCCGTGCAGGAGAAGCCGCTGCCGCACAGGTTGCCGTCGTCGACGCCGTTCTTGCAGTCGTCGTCCTTGCCGTTGCACACCTCGGGCTTCGGCAGCACCTGGCCGGCGCACGCGCCCCAGATGCCGCCGGTGCAGGTCTGCGTGCCGGCGACGCACGGCCCGACCCCGGCGGTGCCGGCCGGGCCGTCGTAGCAGGAGCGCGTCGCGCCGTTCGTGCAGGCGGGCACGTTGCAGCCGTCCTCGAAGTCGTCGATGACGCCGTTGCAGTCGTTGTCCTTACCGGAGCCGCAGAGCAGCGCTCCCGGTGCCTTGCCCACGCACTGCAGGCCGCCCGCCGCCTGACGCGCACTTGAGGGCGCCGGTCGCGCACTCGCCGAGGAGGCCCGTGTTGCAGGTCGTGTTCGGGTCGGCGCAGGCGAACCCGAGGTTGAAGAGCGTGTTGAGGACGATGCGGGTGCCGGCGGTCTGGCCGGTGGAGCCAGGCGCCTGACCGACCTTCGGCGAATAGTCGTGCCCGCCCAGGTACGCGACGCTCCCCTTCGTGGCGCCGTCCGAGCCGAGCACCTGGATCGTGCTCGAGACGTCCCAGCTCGGAGGCGGTGTCGTAGAAGGGGCCTCCGTGATGAGGCGCTTGTTGCCCGAGCGGTACGCAGTCGCGACCGTGCTGGTCGTATCGGGGAAGTAGGTCGTGATCGCGCCGGACACGACCGAGTAGCTGAAGTCCCCGACCTGCATGTCGGGGTGCGTCGGGTCGATGATCGGCTGGAGCGTCAATGTGCCCCCGCCGGTCCCGTTCCACTTCAGGATGCCGTTGGGCGACTGGAAGCGCGTGGCGGGCACTCCAACAGGCTTCCCATTCGCGTTGTCTTCAGCGGCGATACCCTCGAGCGCCTGGATGCCGAGGCACTCGACGAAGAGGTTGTTGCCGGCGTCGACGAACCCCGAGATCGTCTTGAGCTGCCACGCGAGCGTGTCGGATGCGCTCGTGGGCGGCAGCGGGACGACTGCGCTGGGATCAGTCGAGCCGGTGGGCGTCGTCCCGCTCGTGTCCCAGTGCGGGATCCAGAGCAGCTTGTAGTTGCCCTTGGCGAGCTGGGTGTCGGTGTAGCTCGTCCCGGCCGCGGGCGGGACAAAGTCGTTGTCGCAGAGGATGTCGTAGATGAGGCCTGGGCCCGTGTTGAAGTTGGGCGCGCAGAAGCTGCTGCCGCTGGGCGTGCACACCTGCGGGATGGCCGTATCGCCGCCGGGACTCGCGAGGTAGGCGAGGACGCCCGCCTTGTTGCAGCCCGGCCCCAGGCCGCCGGCGCTGGTCGGTGTTGAAGGCGACCTGCACGCGGTGGATGTCGATGACGTTCGCGCCGGTCGCCGCAGTCGCCTCGGCCTGGAAGCGCGCGAAGTCTCCGTGCAGCGGATCGCTCGCGCTGGTCAGCATCGAGACGACCTTCGCGGCATCACCCGCGTCGATGATGAACGGCCCGCCGATGTACTTGACGCCCACGTTCGTGCCAGCGAGGTCGGCGAAGCCGCCGTCCGCCCAGCTCATCTTCTGCGCGACGTTGCCCGACGAGGCCGAGACCGTCACGTCGATGCCCGTCGGAGACGTCTTCGCGGTTCCCTGCGCTCCGTCGATGGCCCAGTAGACGGTGACGTTGTGCTTGAGGAGGAAGTAGACGAGGCCGTAGGCGCGGAAGATGCCGTCGTCCTGCACCGCGTTGCACGCCACGGTCTGCCCGCCGGGGGCGCTCGTCGCGTCCCGCTTCTGGTAACAGTTGTCCATCGGGATGACGAGCGACCCCGCGGGGAAGCTCCTCGCCGCCGGTCCCTGCGTGCTGCAGGGCGCCCCGATGAAGGCGATCGCGAGCACGGCGATGCCGGTGGGAAGGATGGATCGGCGCATGCGAGGTCTCCCGAACACGGGACTCGCGGATGATAACAACACGCGCGCGATCCGGAACGGTGCGACCGGGACGCACCTTCACTGACAGCGATACGAGTCCCGCGCGGCGCGACCCGGCCGCGGTCTGCGCCTACACCGGCTCGGGCGAGCCGATCGCCTTGCGCACCATCTCGACCGCGACCGACGCCTCGAAGGGCTTGCGCATGATCTCGTTCGCGCCGATCCGGCGGTACATGTCGACCTCGCGATCGGAGATGCGCGCGCTCATGAGCACCAGGAAGGTCTTCTTCCAGTGCGGGTGCGCCTTGACGAGGCGGCAGACGTCCGCGCCGTTGATCTTCGGCATGTAGATGTCGAGGAGGAGCGCGTCCGGGTCGAGGGTCGCCATCTTGCGGAAGACCTCCTCGCCGTCGACCGCGGACCCCACCTCGTAGCCGGCATCCTCGAAGGCGGCGGTCAGGGAATCGAGGAGGGCGCTGGAGTCGTCGACGATGAGAACCCTCTTGCGCTTGCTCATGTTCGCGGCCGTTATACCAAAGAACCATGGACCGCGAACCTGCCGTGGCCGGCCGCTTCTACCCGGGCGATCCGGCGCATCTCGCGCGCGAGGTCGCCGCGCTGATCGGCCCCGCCGCGCCCGCCGCTCGCGCGCTGGGCGTGCTCGCACCCCACGCCGGGTACGTCTACTCCGGCGCGGTCGCGGGCGAGACGTACGCGCGCGTGGAGGTGCCCGAGCGTGCGGTCGTCCTCTGCCCCAACCACACCGGCCGGGGCGCCCGCGTGGCGCTGTGGCCCGACGGCGCCTGGCGCGTGCCGCTCGGGCGCGTCACGATCGACGCTGACCTGACGGCCGCGCTGCGCGCCTGCCCCCTCGTCGAGGACGACCGCGCCGCCCACCTCGGAGAGCACGCGCTCGAGGTCCAGCTCCCCTTCCTCATGACGCGCCACCCCGGCATCACGATCGCCGCGCTCTGCCTCGGGCCGCTCGACGCAGGCGAGGCGGAGGAGCTCGGCCTGGCGCTCGCCGCGGCGCTGCGCGCGCGCCCCGCGCTCGTCGTCGCCTCGAGCGACATGAGCCACTACATCCCGGCGGAGACGGCGCGCGAGCTGGATCGCCATGCCCTCGACCGGGTGCTCGCGCTCGACGCCCGCGGGCTCCACGAGACGGTGCACCGGGAGGGGATCACGATGTGCGGGGTCATCCCCGCGACGGTCATGCTCGCGTGCGTGCGCGAGCTGGGCGCGGCGAAGGCGGAGCTGGTGCGATACGCGAACAGCGGCGACGTGAACGGCGATCACCGCAGCGTCGTCGGCTACGCGGGCGCCGTGATCCGCTGAGGGCGCCGGCGCCGGAGCGCGGCGACGAGACCCAGGAGCGCGAGCCCGCTCCCGCCGCCCGTGCCGCAGCCGCAGCCCATCGCCGTGTTCGGCGCCGGCGCGGCGGGGCACGCCGTCGTGCGATCGACCGCCTTGCCCGCCGGGTAGATCGTGCAGACGCCCTCGACGTCGTCGGGCGCGAGCGTCCGCTTCGTGATGTCGCCGAGAACGGCGGTGGGCGCCATCGTCGGCGAGCCGGAGGGGCAGGCGTTGTACGGCGCGGGATAGGCGTTCTCGCACACGTGGTCGAGGCCGAGCATGTGGCCTGCCTCGTGCGTCACCGTGTTCTTGACGTCCCAGGCGATGCAGCTCGTGCCGCCATACGCTCCCTGCGGGCACGTGGTGACTCCCGGCCCGGGCTCCGCGCACGTGAAGTACAGGCCCGCTGCGCTGGGCGGCTGCTCGCCGTTCCACCCGTTCAGCTCGATGTCGGCATCCAGGATCTCGCCGGTCGAGACGACGAAGGTGGCGGTGGTGAGCGCGATGGTCGCTCCCGCGCCGACCAGCGCGTCGTGCGACCAGCAGTTGTGCGTCTCGATGCAGGTGCCGTTCGTGGGATCCTGGCAATTCGCGTCGGTCGTCTGCTGGGCGCATAGGCCGCGCCGGAACACCACCAGGTTCACGTTGCTCGCGGGGTTGTTCCGGTCGTAGCCGAGGTCTTTGCGCGTCGAGTCCGCGCCCCCCACGTACTTGAAGTCGGTGCAAGGAGCGGCCTCGCCGAGGCGGGTCGCCTGCGACCACGCGGGGAGGCTCGCGCCGACGACGCCTGCCGCAATCGACGACGTGCAGGAGCCGGCGAGCGCGCTCGGGGAATCGAACGCGCTCGCGTTCACCTCGTACGCGACCTGCCGCGCGTTCCACCACAGGCACACACCGCTCGCCGGATTCTTCGTGACGGTCGTGCGGACGAACGCGACCGCGACGCCGGCCGCGGCGAGGAGCACGAGCGCCGCGGCGGCGCGGAGGAGGCGGCTCACCTCGCCGCCCTCACCCGCTGCTCCAGCTCGTCCACGGCCATCGGCTCGACCCGCCGCTCGCCCGCGCGGAGCGCGGGGCGATCGACGAAGCCGACCTGCGACAGGTCCGGCCTGGCGACGCCGTTGACGACGGCGAACTTGCCCTGGGCGAGCCCCTGGACCCGGAACGCGGGGCCTGCCGCCGCGACGAAGAGCACCACCTCCTCGCCCTCGGCGAAGGCCGGCGCGCCGTCCACCCGCTGACCGATGTTCCCCACCACGCCGCCCGGGACGACCACGGTCACGCGCGGCGGCGCGCTCCCGCGCCAGACGCTGGACGGCTCCACCTCGGCATAGGTCGAGATGCGCTTCCCGTCGGAGGACCAGCGCGCCGCGACCTTGACCACGCGGCCGCGGACCACCGCGTCCGACGAGCGAGCGAGCTCCTCCACGCTCGCCGGGACGGCGAGCGCCGCCAGCGCGGGACCGGAGGCGAGAAGAGCGACCAGGGCCATGAGCTTCTTCACGGTGCCATCCTACTGCCCGGACGGGCACGCACGTGCGTGAATTCACGGGTGCCCCGTGCTAGCTTCCGCCGGCCATGACGACGGACAAGCCTCGCCTTCGGTTCGCCCCCTCGCCCACCGGTTACCTCCACATCGGCGGCGCCCGGACCGCCCTCTTCAACTGGCTCTGGGCCCGCCACACCGGCGGCGCCTTCGTGCTCCGCATCGAGGACACGGACCGCGAGCGGTCGACCCAGCTGGCGGTCGACGCCATCCTCGACGCGATGCGGTGGCTCGGGCTCGACTGGGACGAGGGTCCCGAGGTGGGCGGTCCGCACCCGCCCTACTTCCAGACGCAGCGGCTCGACATCTACAAGAGCTACGCCGAGAAGCTCATCCAGGAGCGCAAGGCCTACGCCTGCTACTGCACGAGGGAGGAGCTGGATGTCCTCCGCAAGCAGGCCGAGGCGGAGAAGCGCCAGTTCAAGTACCCCGGGACCTGCCGCGAGAAGCCGTACGACCCGTCGCGCCGCCACGTCATCCGCTTCCGGATGCCCGAGACCGGCGCCACGACGTACCAGGATCTCGTGAAGGGGCCCATCACGACGCCCCACGACACGCTGCAGGACGAGGTCATCCTGCGCGGCGACGGCATGCCGCTCTACAACTTCGGCGCGCTCGTCGACGACGTCACCATGGGGATCACGCTCGTGGCGCGCGGCGACGACCACGTGAACAACACGGCCCGGCAGATCCTCATGTACGAGGCGCTGGGCGAGCCCGTGCCGGTGTTCGCGCACCTCCCCATGATCCTCGGCGCCGACAAGGCGCGCCTCTCGAAGCGCCACGGCGCGACGAGCGTCACCGCCTATCGCGACATGGGCTTCCTGCCCGGCGCGGTCGTGAACTACCTCGCGCGCCTCGGCTGGTCGCACGGCGACGAGGAGATCTTCACGCTCGACGAGCTCGTGAGGTACTTCGACTTCAAGGACGTGAACCAGAGCGCAGGCGTGTTCAACCTCGAGAAGATGGAGTGGGTGAACCACACCTGGATGCGCAAGCTCTCCACGGACGAGCTGGCGAGGCGCGCCGTGCCCTACTTCGCCGCCGCCGGGCTGCCGGCCCAGGACGACGCGAAGCTCCGCCACATCGTCGAGGTCGCGCGCGAGCGGGCCAAGACCTTCGGGCAGATGGTGACGCAGTTCCGCTACTTCTACGCCCCCATCCAGCTCGACCCGAAGGCGAAGGACAAGCTCCTCACGAAGGACACGAAGCCCATCCTGGAGGCGATCCGGGCCGGCGTCGCCGCGCTCTCCTCGCTCGAGACGGCCGCGCTCGAGAAGCTCTTCCAGGAGATCGCGGAGGCGCGCGGCCTCGCCATCGGGAAGGTGGCGCAGCCGGTGCGGGTGGCGCTCACGGGCGGGACCGCCTCGCCCGGCATCTACGACGTCGTCCAGATCCTGGGCAAGGACGAGACGCTCTCCCGGCTCGACGGCGCGATCCGCCTCGTCGGCTGAGTTAAGAGATCGTCATGAGCGAAGCTCCGCGGCCCACCCACTTCCTCGCCCAGATCGTCGAGGCCGACCTCGCCGCCGGCAAGAACGGCGGCCGGGTGGTGACGCGCTTCCCGCCCGAGCCGAACGGCTTCCTCCACATCGGCCACGCGAAGTCGATCCTGCTCAACTTCGGGCTGGCGCGAGCCTACGGCGGCCGGACCCACCTGCGCTTCGACGACACGAACCCCACCACCGAGGACACCTCGTACGTGGAGGCGATCGAGGCGGACGTGCGCTGGCTCGGCGGCGAGTGGGGCGAGCACCTCTACTACGCCTCCGACTTCTTCGAGCAGATGTACGCGTGCGCGGAGCGCCTCGTCCGCGAGGGGAAGGCGTACGTCGACAGCCAGACGCAGGAGGCGATCCGGGAGCAGCGCGGCAGCTTCGAGCGCCCCGGCCAGAACAGCCCGTACCGGGATCGGCCCGCCGCGGAGAGCCTCGACCTGCTGCGCCGGATGCGGGCGGGCGAGCTCGCGGACGGCGCGTGCGTGCTGCGCGCGCGCATCGACATGGCGCACCCGAACGTGCTCATGCGCGATCCGCTGCTCTACCGGATCCGGCACGCGCATCACCACCGCACCGGCGACCGCTGGTGCATCTACCCCATGTACGACTACGCCCACCCGCTGGAGGACGCGTTCGAGGGCGTGACGCACTCGATCTGCACGCTGGAGTTCGAGTCGAACCGCGAGCTGTACGACTGGGTCCTCGACCACACCGGGCCGTGGGATCCGCGGCCGCGCCAGTACGAGTTCGCGCGCCTGGCGCTCGGCTACACGGTGATGTCGAAGCGCAAGCTCCTCCAGCTCGTGAACGAGGGGCGCGTGTCGGGATGGGACGATCCTCGCATGCCCACCCTGGCGGGCCTCAGGCGGCGCGGCGTGACGCCCGAGGCGCTGCGCGACTTCGCCGACCTCATCGGCGTCGCCAAGAACAACAGCGTCGTCGACATCGGCAAGCTCGAGTTCGCGATCCGCGGTGATCTGGAGAAGCGCTCGCCGCGCGCGCTGGCGGTGCTGTCGCCGCTCAGGCTCGTCCTCACGAGCTGGCCCCGCGACCGCATCGAGGAGATCGAGGTGGCGTGGTGGCCCGCCG
>WNGE01019859.1_pt1 | contig 11140 bp, 8 predicted proteins | sample 5400651 | NCBI WGS metagenome assembly WNGE01 (sample SAMN13153370, study PRJNA577476) | soil metagenome | isolation source: 60 cm soil or saprolite under grassland replicate 2 | place: USA:California | collected 2016-06-15 | reverse complement strand
GCTGCCGCCGTGTTCGCATTTTTCGAAGCGCAGAACCTCACGCCCAAACGACTACGCGAGCTGAGCCAGCACCAGGTGGGATTGCTCGCGGCGGAGTTCGATCGGTTGGACGCCGACCCGAAGGTCATCACGCGTGATCGGTCTGTCCCGGTCTCAGGGCTGGGCGGGTTTCTCGCGCTGCGCACACCACATGCCCCGATGCTCTGCACGAGGCTCAAGGCACGTGGGGTGTGGACGGACTATCGAGGGGATGTGCTGCGGCTGGGGCCGGCGCCGTATGTCTCCGACGGGCAGCTCTCCCAGGGAATTGCCGCGCTGGGAGCCGCGGCCCGCGAGGTCAGCGCTTCAAACTGAAGAAGGTGGTGAGCAAGGCGCCGCACGCCTCCTCGCGCACCCCGCCCTGGACGGTGACGCGATGGTTGAGCCGGGGGTGGCGCAGAAGATCCCCGACGCTCCCCGCCATCCCCGCCTTGTCGTCGTAGGCCCCGAACACCACCCGGTCGAGTTTGGCGAGCACGATGGCGCCGGCACACTGCGCGCAGGGCTCCAGCGTGACGTAGAGCGTGCAGTCGTCGAGACGATCGGTGGCGGCGGCTTGCAAGGCCTGGTGAATCGCGAGCAGCTCGGCGTGAGCGGTGGGGTCGCGACGGGCCACCGTCTGGTTGTGCGCTGTGGACAGGACGTCGCCGTTCCGGAGAATCACCGCGCCGACAGGAACCTCATTGCTCGCGGCGGCTTTGCGCGCCTCATCGAGCGCCGCCTCCATTCCGGCTTGATCAGCGGCCGAGACTGGAGGCGCCTTACGCCTCACGCGCGCACGGGCTCGGCGCCCGATGGAATCCGCTCAAACTTGAGATGGTTCCCGTCCCGATCGACCCGGACGCGGTCGCCTTCCGTGTACTGCCCCTCGAGCACCGCCATGGCGAGTGGGTTCTGCAGCAGCCGCTGGATCGCCCGCTTTAAGGGGCGAGCGCCGTACACCGGGTCGTAGCCCTCGGAGATAATGAGCTGCTTGGCGGTGGGTGTCACCTCGAGCCGCAGCTTCTTGTCCTCGACCAGCCGCGCCACGCGCGCGATCTGCAGGTCCACGATCTTGGCCAGGTCATCGTGATCGAGCGGCCGGAAGATGATGACGTCGTCCACCCGGTTCAGGAACTCCGGTTTGAACGTCTGGCGCATCATCTCCAGCACCTTGGTCTCCGCCTGCTCCCACCCGCCCTGCCCCGCCTCCAGCAGGTATTGGGAGCCGATATTCGAGGTCATGATGAGCACCGTGTTGCGGAAATCCACGGTGCGCCCCTGCGCGTCGGTCAGGCGGCCGTCGTCGAGGATCTGCAGCAGCGCGTTGAAGACGTCCGGGTGCGCCTTCTCGATTTCGTCGAACAGCACCACCGCGTACGGCCGGCGGCGCACCGCTTCGGTCAGCTGGCCGCCCTCCTCGTAGCCGACGTAGCCCGGCGGGGCGCCGATCATCCGCGCCACCGCATGCTTCTCCATGTACTCCGACATGTCGAGCCGCACCATGGCGCGCTCGTCGTCGAACAGGAACTCGGCGAGGGCCCGCGCGGTCTCCGTCTTGCCCACGCCCGTGGGGCCGAGGAAGATAAACGAGCCCGTGGGCCGGTTCGGGTCCTGGAGGCCGGCGCGCGCGCGCCGCACCGCATTGGCCACCGCCGCGAGCGCCTCCGGCTGGCCGATCACCCGCTGCGCCAGCTCGGCCTCGAGCTTCGTGAGCCGCTCGCGCTCGGACTCGAGCATCTTGGCAACGGGGATGCCCGTCCACTTCGCCACGATTTCCGCGATGTCCTCGGCGTCCACCTCTTCCTTCAAGTACTTGCTCGTCTTCTGAATCTGCGCGAGCCGCTGCTCGACGGCCGCGATCTCCTTCTCGAGCGCCGGGATGCGTCCGTAGGTGATCTCGGCGGCCTTCTGGAGGTCACCGCGGCGCGTCGCCTGATCGGCTTCCATGCGCAGCTGCTCCAATTGGGCCTTCTTGGCCTGGAGCCCGGTGATCGTCTCCTTCTCGGCCTGCCACTGCGCTTTCATCGCCGTCGACTGCTCGCGCAGCTCGGCCAGCTCCCGCTGGACCCGTTGGCGGCGCTCCTGCGACGCCTTGTCCTTCTCCTTCGCGAGGGCGGCCAGCTCGATCTCGTGCTGGACGATCCGGCGCTCGACCTCGTCGATCTCCTGCGGCAGCGAGTCGATCTCGATGCGCAGCCGGCTCGCCGCTTCGTCCACCAGGTCGATGGCCTTGTCGGGCAGGAAGCGGTCGGCGATGTAGCGGTGCGAGAGCGTCGCGGCGGCGACCAGCGCGTTGTCGGTGATGCGGACGCCGTGGTGGACCTCGTACTTCTCCTTCAGGCCGCGGAGAATCGCGATCGTGTCCTCGACCGACGGTTCGCCCACGAACACCGGCTGGAAGCGGCGCTCCAGGGCGGCGTCCTTCTCGACGTGCTTGCGGTACTCATCGAGGGTCGTCGCGCCGACGACGTGCAGCTCGCCGCGCGCCAGGGCGGGCTTCAGCAGATTCGATGCGTCCACCGCCCCTTCGGCCGCCCCGGCGCCGACGAGGGTGTGCAGCTCGTCGATGAAGACGATGTAGCGGCCTTCCGCCTCCGTGATCTCCTTGATGACGCTCTTCAGCCGCTCCTCGAACTCGCCGCGGTACTTGGTGCCGGCGATCAAGGCGCCGAGGTCGAGGGCGATCAGATGCTTGTTCTTGAGTGATTCCGGGACGTCGCCGTGGACGATGCGCTGGGCGAGCCCCTCGACGATCGCGGTCTTGCCGACGCCCGGCTCGCCGATGAGGACGGGGTTGTTCTTGGTGCGGCGCGACAGCACCTGCATCACCCGGCGGATTTCCTCGTCGCGGCCGATCACCGGGTCGAGCTTGCCCTTGCGCGCCTGCTCGGTGAGGTCGCGCGTGAACCGCTCGAGCGCCTGATACTTCGACTCGGGCTCCTGGTCGGTCACGCGATGCGCCCCGCGCACGCTCTCCAGCGCGGCGAGCAGCTCGGCGCGTCCCACCTTGGCGCCCGAGAGCAGCTGGCGCGCCGTCGTGCCCTTCTCGTCCGCGAGCGCGAGCAGCAGATGCTCGGTCGAGACGTAAGCGTCGCCCAGCGCCTTGGCGTCCTCGTCGGCACGGTCGAGCACGCGGGACAACTCGCGCGACATCGTGGGCTCGGCGGCCGCGCCCGACTGTTGGGGGAATCGCTCCACCTCGCGCGCCGTCTCGGCCTTGAGCTGGGTGACGTTGAGCCCGGTCTTTTGGAGCAAGGGGACGACGATGCCCTCTTCTTGGTCCAGCAGGACGTGGAAGAGGTGCGCGTCGTTCACCACGGGGTTACCGCGGGAGCGGGCGTGAGCGGCCGCCTGCTGGAGAGCTTCGGCGGCCTTGATAGTGAGTCGTTCGGGTCGAATCATGGCACCCCCGGCACGAGGCAACGTCTGTGCCGGGCGAAAGATGCCGAATTGGCCGGGGATAAGTCAAAATGAAAGCGGGGCCCGATTAGGCCCCGCTTTTTCGAACGCACTCTTCAGAGCCTAGAACGTGACGTTCACGGCAACTCCGGGTGAAGTGGCTGCACCGATCCACGGGGCAACGCTGGCTCGCGGCTGCGCCCGTGGCGCCCCGGCGAACCGGTAGACGCCGAGGACCAGCGATGCCGCGCCGATCCCGGTGTTCAGCAAGCCGAGGTTGAAACGTTGGCCAGAGCGATTGAGATTCGACATGCCCGCCCCCATCCCGGCGGCGCCCGTCACGATCCCGAGGAGTCCGTTGCCCCGGGCTCCGAAACCGATCTGCGCGGCGTTGAGAACGACCGAGCCAACGTTGACTCCCACCGCTACGCCGGTGGTGGTCTTGTAACCCTCACTCGCCGTCTGCACCGGGACGGGAGGATCCACCGGGGGAGGGCCATATTGCGGCTGAATGTGCGCCGCCTCCGCCGCCGTGAGTCCGTTGTCCCGCAACCACGCCACGAGCTCGGGGTCCGACTTCAGCTCCCGGATACGGGCGTTGTTGTTGGTCGCTGCCACACGGGCCACGAGATCGCCGTGTCCCGACTGCTCGATGAGATAGGCCATCGCGCAGCGCGTCCCGTAGCGATCGACGAAGTACGGCATCATCTGGCCGGGGAAGTCGGTGTTCTTCGGAAACACCCCGCGCACCCAGTAAGCGTGGAGCACGTCGAGGTTGCGCGCGCGGGCCGCGCGCTGGGCGGGGGTCAGTCTCGAGACGTCGGTCCGGCGAAGCTGCTGCTCGACCGAAGCAAGGCGGGTGCGGACGCGGGTGCTTTCGGCATCCCGCGAAACATTCGAGCCGATCACGGCGGGCAGGAGGAGAACTGCGGCGAACGCGAACGATTTCACGGTGGCCTCCTTTCTACTTCATGACGATCATTTTCTTCGTGAATCGCCTTCCGTCCACGGTCAGTTGATAGATGTAGATCCCGGACGCGGCCTGCCGCCCGGTGTCCATGACGTTGCCATCCCAGTAGGCGCTGAACGAGCAGCCGGAAGGGTTCGAACAGGTGAGCGCGAGCTCGTCGAGCGGCTTGCCCGTGCCTTGAAGGATCGGCTTGGCGACAAGCTGCGCGAGCACGTTGTAAATCCTCAGCGAGACCCGCGGCTCGTGGCCGTTGGCGAACAACTCCCCGCCCAAGGTGAACGGGATCGTCGTTGCCGGGTTGAACGGGTTCGGGTAGTTCTGCCTCAACTCAACCGGCGGGGCAGGGTTGTTCCCCTGACCCACCGCGATACCAGTCCCCGCCGCCACCAGCCCGAGCCCCAGCACTACCGCCCAGGCATACCGCTTCATCACCACTCCTGGTCTGACGTAAAGGCTCCTGAACAAGCTCCTTCAAGCAGTGAGAATGACCGAAGTTAGGCGCCCTCGCGGCCGGCTGTCAAGCGAATCGCCAGCACCCGGCTGTCCCCTTTTCGTCGCGTAATGCCCCGCCGGTCGGCCCACTCCAGCAGCGGGATCAAATACTTGCGCGTCAGCCCGAAGCGATCCTTGAGTTGCGCCGGCGTTGCGGATCCCAACTCGCCAAGCGCAGCCTCGAGCGCCGTGCGGAACTCCACGAGCGCGGCGGTCGCCGCGTACCGTTCCTGGTCCACGGATTCTACCCCGCCGCCCCGCGCGAGGTGCGCCAGCAGCGCGCGCACGGGATTGCCGGTGAACTCGCGCTCCAGCTCCGCCACCGTCGGGATCTGCCACCGCGCCGCGCCGAGGCGTTGCGCGAGTGCGGCGCTCACTCCGGCGTCGGCGGCGGGCTTCCACCCCGCCCGCCGCGCCACGCTGCCCGCGATCTCCCAGGCGCGCTTTCGTACCCCCAGGTCGAGGACCTGGTCGACCACCTCGCCCTGTCCGGGGCCGCCCACCGCCGAGCGCAGCGCCTGCAACGACATGCCAGGGTCCAACGGGTGCGCGTGGTGGTGCTCCTCGACGACCGCGGCCAGCCTGTCCACCTCGGCCGCCAGCGTCGCCCTCGCCATCAGCCACTCCCCTGACGATAGAACGCCCTTGCCCGCGTCCGTGATGACACGGCTCACATCTCCTGGGAAGATGCCCAGCCGCACCGGGAGGTCGCGCGCACGCAGGCCGGCCAGGCCGGCTTCCCCCACCCACGCGGCGAGACGCTCCGCCGCCGACTGCGCCGCGGCGAGCTGTCGCTGCCGCAGCCGGCCGGGGCGCCGGGGCGGGTACGGGTCCAGCACCACCCCGCCGCCGATCGTGGTCACCGGCGAAAAGCTGCGCAGCACGAAGCGATCGCCGCCGCGCGCGACCAGCGGTCGCTCCAAAATGAACCGGGCGAGCCCCTGCTCTCCCGGCCCGATGGCGCGCGTCTGGACGGCGCGCGCCAGCACTTCAGCGGTGCCGAGGTGGACGCGCACGCGGGTGCGGGACACGACGGGCTTTCTGGCCGCCGGCAGCAGCTCGACGGCCGCATCCAGCACCGTGGTCGCCGCCCAGCCCTCGCCCGTCACCGCCACATCCCCGCGCGCGAGCTCCTCTTTGTCCACGCCGACCAGGGCCAATGCCGTCCGGCGGCCCGGACCGGCGCGGTCGTCGCCCTGACCGTGCACTTCGATCGAGCGGACCCGGACCTCGCGGTCCAGCGGCAGCAGGCGCACGGCGTCGCCGACGGCGACCGATCCGCTCCACGTCGAGCCGGTGACGACCGTCCCCGCCCCCGCTACGGCGAAGACCCGGTCGATCGGCAGGCGAAACAGATCGTCGGCGCGGCGCTCCGTGAGATCGGCGGAGAGGCGGCGTAGCCGGGCCAGTCGTGCCATAACTTCCCCGCGCACGAGCTCCAGCCACTCGGCGTCCACCGCGTCACGCTTGGTGAGCACCGGCACACCGCGGCGCACGTCCAGCAACTCGACGATGGCGAGGTGCTCTTCGGTCTGCGGCATGAACCCTTCGTCGGCCGCGATCACGAGCAGCGCCACGTCGATCCCGGTCGCGCCCGCGAGCATGTTGCGCACGAACCCTTCGTGCCCCGGCACGTCCACTACGCTGGCGACGACGCCGTCGCCGAGCGGGAGCGGGGCGAATCCCAGATCGATGGTGATCCCGCGCCGTTTCTCCTCTTCCCAACGGTCGGTGTCCACGCCGGTCAGCGCCTTGACCAACGCGGTCTTGCCGTGGTCGATGTGACCGGCGGTGCCGATTACGAAGCGACGGGTTGGGCGTGAGGCGGAGGCCACGCGTGGCGCTCCCAGAGCTCGAGGGCGGGGAAGCGGTCAGCCTCCCCCGAATGGTGGCGCGTGAACCGGGCGACGAGGCGCCGGTGCGCGGCAGCGTGCTTGGCGTCGAGGGCGGGGAGCGGCGCCGCGGGGTCGTTCAGGGCGACCAGATCCCGGTAGTCGCGCGCCGCCAGCCGGGTCTGGGCGGTGTCCGGCCGCTCGGCCGCGCAGCGATCGCACAGCACCCCGCCCTCGCCGGCGCTGAAGATCACCGGGTGGTCATCGCTCACCGGCGTATCGTCGCGCACACAAGCGCCGAGCGCGGGCTCGAAGCCGAGCACGGCGAGGAGACCCCACAGCGCCCGCGCGCCGGCGGCGTCGGCGCCGCCGATCTCGGAGGCGACGAGCGCGTCGAGCCCGGCGAGGAGCGTATCGTAGGCGGCCGGCAGGGGGGCGGGCGGCGCCATGCGCAGCACCATCTCGACGAGGGCCGCCGCCCCGGCGAACCGGCCCAGGTCCCGGGCCAGTTCGCGCCTCAGGTTGACGACGTCGAAGGCGCCGAGCGTCTGCAGCTCGCGGCCTTCGCGCATGTACAGCTGGGCGACGCCCTCGCTCAATAACTCCAAGCCGGCGCCGAACGGACTGCGGGGGCGGGTCGCGCCTTTGGCGATCGCGCTCTGGACGCCGAGGTCCCGTGTGGCGAGCCGCACCACCTTGGACGTCTCGCTGTAGCGATACGTCCGCAGCACCACCGCCGGCGTGGCCACGAGGGACATGCCCCGAAAGCTAACCCCGGCCCGGGCCTCAGCAGGGCTCGGCGGCGCCCGAGCCCCGGCGGGCGTGCACACGCTGCTCGAAGGCCGTGCAGGCGGCAACGTCCACGAGGATCACCTGAAACTGCTGCGGCGCGCGGTCCCGCGGGAACCGTGGCACGAGAAAGTATGCCCGGTATCGGCCGCCCAGCCACGAGTCCAGGGTCGGGGCCGGGGCGGTGGGCCGGCCCCACTCCCGTCGCAGCGCCGCGCGCAGCGAGTCCGCGAATCTGGCGGCGTCCGCGGTGTCCAGCGCCGTCGGAAAGACGTTTATCCCCACTATGACGCGGTCGCGGGCCAGGGTCATCACGACCGCGCGGCCCTCGAGCACGCGCGCGCGGCAGACGGTGAAGCCGCTGAGCGCGGCCGCAACCGCCTGGGGCGGATCGTTGGTGTGTGGGAGAGAAAACCCAAACGCGTACGATGCGACCGCCTCTGGATGGAACCGCGGGTCGAGGTCGATCGCTTCCTGGATCGGTCGGCACTCGCCATCGTGCGCGAGAACGTCGTCCGTTGGGCCGCCGACACGGACGCCGGCGAAGGCCGTCCAACGCGGCGCGCGTCCCTGCCCGGAGGCTCGTCCCGCCAGTAGCGCGGCCAGCGCCAAGGCGAGGCGCGCGCGGGAGATCACTGCCCGTGCTGGAGCACAATGTAGCTCACGTCGTCCTTGGAGACCGCCTGCAGCCAGGCGATCAGCGCCTGCACGCTATCGGGAGGCGCCGCGCCCTTGCGCCCCACGATGACCCGCCTCACGTGCAGCGCGCGACCCGTCTGGACGTACTCCGAGGTGTAGGTCCCGAATTCGCTGGATTCAGAGACGTTGGGCGGAAGATCCGCCGTCCACCCGGCGGGCAGCCTCAGCTCGAGGTCGCCGACCAGCTTCACCGGTCCGACCACCTCGCCGACATCGATCGGGAATCTGCGCGGGAGGTGCGCCTGGAGCCGGGACACCACGTCTAGCGAAGCGAAGTTCCGGAGCGGCAGCGTGAGAATGTCGCTCTTCCCCGAGGGACGGCTCATGTGCGCGCCACGCACCAGCAGGCTGACCCGGGGTTGCGCCGCCAGATCCCGCCCGTTGAAGATCTGGAGGCTGTCCCCGACGGCACCCTGGGCCAGCTCGTTGGCCAGGACACTGCTGAGCCGCTGACGCTCGGTCGGCGTCAGCTCCCGCGCCAGCGCGCTGCGCAGCGTGTACTGCTGAGCGCCTCGGCTGACCTCCGTGAACCACCCGTTGAACATCCCGTCGGCCGACAGCTCGCCGACGAGGTGCGTCTCGGATCGGTTGGCGCCCGCGGAGTCGACGGGCAGCGTAATGGGCTCCCCGGTGCCATCCGGACGCACGACGACGGCGAACGAGCCTTGCTCCGGGAACGGCAACTCGCCGTAGGGCGTCAGCTCGGCAGTGAGGTCCAGGTAGAGCCGCCCGGCGGGACGGTCCACCGCCGCGATCATGTGGTCGAATTGCGCGAGAGTGGGCATCGTGCTGTCGGCGTCGCCCGAGGACGACAACAGCACCGGGTTCGCCTGCACGCCGAAGCGCCGCGCCGCCGCGATGAACAATGTCGCCTTGTCCTTGCAGTCCCCGTAGCGGGTCTCGAGGACCTGCGCGGGCAACCGCGGCACGTACCCGCCGGTGCCGAGGGCGATGGACACGTACCGAAAGTCCTGCGCCACCCAGCGATGCAGCGCGCGCAGCGAGTCGTCCAGCGTCTTCGCACCCGCCACCACGGTGGCGATCTGCCGCTCCACTTCCGGCGATAGCGCGAAGCGGTCCCGCGAGACGCCAGCGTACCAGCGGGCAATGTCCGCCCACGCGAGCGGAGCGGCGACATCGATGTGCACGCTGACGGTGTTCGGATAGGCGGCGAACGGCTCGGATTCGATCTTGGGCACGTCGCTCGCGTACCAGGTGGTCACGCGGCGGCCATTGGCCTCCCGCACGGTCGTCGGGCGGCGCCAGTTCTCGACCTTGACCCGCGGGGCGAGCGCCGCAGGCACGTCAACGATCAGCCGCGACCGCCGCGTGAGCCGGCCGGTCGTGACCCGCCACCCCGAAAAGAAGTCCCCCGGCATGTTGGGCTGCAGGCGCTCGATCGTGTAGCTGTAGTCGACCAGCGTGTTCGGCGCGACCCCGCCCAGCGCGAGGCGACGCACCTTGGTGTCGGAGTACACCGGCGCCTCCATCGCCACCGGCGCCAGCGACTCCTGTTCACGACTCGGCTGGGCGCTGATGACGGTGCCGTCGGGCTTCAGTACGCGAACCCAGTTCACGGTGAGCCGCTCCCGGCCCACGGTGTAGCTGAACGACTGCTCCGCCCAGCCCTCGACGGCGTCCTGCGACAGGATCTGGACCACCTGCCGGTAGGTACGCGAGCTGCGACCATCCGCCTCGAAGCGCAGCACGCCGTCGTCCAGCAGGTAGATGAAGGTCTGGTCCGGATAATCCGCGGGATTGACGGCCAGGCGGTAGATCGTGTCGCTCTTGACCGACGGATCGCCGGCGGGCGTGATGCGCGGCGCCTGGGCGGCCGACGGCGCGGCGAGCAGGACGCAGAGGGCGAGCGGCAGGCGGTTCATGGAGGCTCCTTACTCTCAGAGACGGCCCAGGAATGATAGCGCGCACACCCCCGGCATGCTGCGACGCCGCACTCAACGACCGAAGCTGAAACGTGCTCCCGCAAGCATGGTGCGCCGCGGCGCGGGGAAGTTCTTGATTTCGGCGTACGGCGCGTCGAACAGGTTCTCCACGCGTGCGCTGAGGGTCAGGCCGGGTAGCGCGTCGCGTCCCGGCGTGAGCCGGTACTCCCCCGCGATATCCGTCCGGGTGTAAGGGGAGAGCGTGACCCGGGTGAACGCCCCGTAGTCGAAGTCCTCACGACGACCGACGTAGCGTTCCGCGATGGACACCGTCCCGCGCCCTCCGAGCGGCGTAGCGAGCGTCATCGTCGCGATGTCACGGGGCCGGCGTAACAGCGCCTGCCCCGTCACGAATGCGGGATCGGGACCGCCGGTGAGCACACGTGTAGTGAGCCGGGTGTATCCCGCGCTCAGCGTGCGACCGGCGCCGACGGCAGCGGTGACGGTCATCTCCACACCGCGAGCGAGCGCGAGGGCGACGTTGATGTAATTGACCGAGTCGGGGCCCACCGGTGTGAAGGAGTAGAGCACCAGGTTGCGAAACCGCTGATCGAAGTAGGTGAGTCCGACGGCGACGCCGGCCGCCACCTCGCGCTCGGCACCCACTTCCCAGCTGGTGGACTGTTCGGGCTCGAGTTTCGGATTCCCCCGCACGAACCCGGTCGCGAAGTTTTCGTAGAAGGTGGGTTCCTTGAACCCGGTCCCAGCGGAGAGCCGCAGCCGCGTCCCCGCCGCGACGCGCCACACCGCCCCCGCCCTACCCGTGGCGTGGGCGCCGAACTGCTCGTTGTCGTCGAGCCGGGCGCCCGCCGTGATCGAGATCGCCCGGTCCAATCCCGCGACGGCCTGGGCGTACACCGCCCCCGTGCGCCGCGCGATGTCCAGCGTGGTGCCGCGCTGGCGCTGCCACTCGACCTCGGCGCCCCCCGTGAGGATCGTGCCGCTGCCGACGTGCAGATTGTAGCGCCCGCCGAGGGCGGCGCGACGGATCCGAT
>WNGE01008277.1_pt1 | contig 11140 bp, 7 predicted proteins | sample 5400651 | NCBI WGS metagenome assembly WNGE01 (sample SAMN13153370, study PRJNA577476) | soil metagenome | isolation source: 60 cm soil or saprolite under grassland replicate 2 | place: USA:California | collected 2016-06-15 | reverse complement strand
ACGACACCGGCGAGTTCGTGCCCGGCGATTTCGTCACGGCCCTGCTCGCAGACTCGATCCTCGTGAAGGAGCCGGGCGCGAAGATCATCTACGACGTCCGCGCCAGCTGGGCAGTTCCGGAGACGATCCGGCGGGCGGGCGGGATTCCCCTCGTCAACCGCGTCGGCCACGCGTTCATCAAGCACCGCATGCGCGAGGAGGACGCGGCCTTCGGCGGAGAGGTCTCCGGCCACTACTACTTCCGCGACTTCTCGCAGGCCGACTCGGGCGTCGTGCCGTTCCTGCTGATGCTGGAGCTGATCTCGAAGAAGGGCAAGAAGCTGTCCGAGATCCTGCGCCCGTTCCGGGAGCGCTACTTCATCACCGGCGAGCTCAACACCCCGGTCGAGGACGTCGAGCAGACCCTGCAAGAGCTGAAAGGGCGCTTCGGCAACGATGGCCGGGTGATCGAGCTCGACGGGATCTCGGTCGAGGCAGAGGACTGGCACATGAACGTCCGCCCGTCGAACACCGAGCCGCTGCTCCGCCTCAACCTCGAGGCGCGCACGCGCGAGCTGATGGAGCGCAAGCGCGACGAGGTCCTGGCCGTGATTCGCAGCCAGGGTGTGCCGCAGCTACGCTCTGAAACGTGAAGGGGCCCCTCTCCTTTCTGGCGTTCACGGCGCTCGTTTTCGGGCTCGCGGCTCCGGCATCCGCGAGCGGTAGCCGTCTGAGCACCGCCGACCGGAAGGCGATCAACCACACGATCGACATCCTGGTCAACAGCGCGGTCAAGCGGCACGACGTCCTCGCCTCGTACGGCATCGTCACCCCGACTCTGCGGGCCGGCATGGCGCGCAAGGAGTGGGCGACCGGCTCGATTCCGGTCTACCCGTACCCGGCACGCGGCACGACGTTCCACCAGTGGACGATCAAGTACGTGACCCCTGAGGAGGTCGCCGTCGAGTTGATGCTGCAGCCGACCCGCGGCAGCAAGACCGGGCCGATCCTTTTCGACGTCTATCTCGACCCGATCCACGGGAAATGGCTGGTGGATTCGTTCATGCCGGTCGCGCTGTTCGCTCCGTTGACCTCGGCGCACACGAAAGTCACGGCCCTCAACGACTTCATGCCGGTGGCCGGGTCGAAGCGGGATTCCGGGGGGGAGGGCACTCCTCGAGTCAACTCCAACTACGCGTTCGTCCCCTTCGCGGTCATCGGCGCGGTTGTGCTCGCCTTCGGCGCGGCGGTCGTCATCGGCGGCTTCCGCTACCGGCCGAAAGCCGCGAGCCTCCCGCCGTTCCCGGGCAGCCGCCGCGTGCGGTGAGCGCGCTCGAGCTCGGCCGCCCCACCGACCGAAAGCCGCCCTTCAAGTACTCGGCGCTGACCCGCGTCGGCTTCTCCGACACCGACGCGCAGGGGATCGTCTACTACGGCCGTTACCTGCCCTACTTCGACAGCGCGCGCGTCGAGTACCACCGCCACCTCGGGATGCTGGAAACCGCGCGAGGCCAGCAGGAGTTCGTGATGCGCGCAAACACGATCGAGTACCTCGCGCCCGCACGCTTCGACGACCTCGTCGAGGTCTTCATCCGCGTCTCCCGCATCGGCCGGACGAGCGTGACCTACGACTTCGCCGCCTACCGCGTTGAAGACGATCTGCTGATGGTGACGGCGAACCAGACGCTCGTGCTCGTCGACCTCGACGAGCGCAGGCCTTACGCGATTCCCGAGCGCTACGCCGGTCAGATCGCGGCGTTCGAGGGAGACGACCTGGAGCGATGACGTACGACGACGCGCTTCCGGAAGTCCGCCGGATCGTTGACGAGGGCGACGACGTTCTGAACCGGGTCGTACGGCTGCTGCAGGAGGGCTTCGACCACTACTCGTGGCTCGGGATCTACCTGGTCGAGGGTAACGATCTGGTGCTCGGGCCGTGGCAAGGGCCCGAGGCGACCGAGCACGTGCGCATCCCGGTCGGCCAGGGCGTCTGCGGCGCCGCGGCGGCGAGCGGCCGGACGGAGATCGTCGACGACGTCAACGCCGACCCGCGCTACCTCTCGTGCTTCCCCTCGACCCGCTCGGAGATCGTCGTCCCGATCGCCCACGACAGCCGCGTCCTCGGCGAGATCGACATCGACTCCGATCGGCCTGCAGCGTTCGGCGACGAGGACCGGGCCTTCCTCGAGCGGGTCGCCGAGTTGATCGCGCCGCACTGTCTGCAAGAATGAACCCGATGCCGTCTCCCGCATACATCGATGCCGGCTCGGGCAGCATGCTGCTGCAGCTCATTCTTGGCGGCGTCGCAGCCGCCGGGGTCACTGCGAAGCTGACCTGGCGCCGCTTGCTCCGCGTCTTGCGCATTCGCAAGGACGACGAGCAGCAGCAACAGCAGCCCGAGCTCTAGCCTCATTCACGACACAAAGACCGCGGCGCCTACTGCCGTCCTCGAAGCAGTGGGCGCCGCAGCTCTGGTGGAGAAAAGCCCCTCTCCCCTAGATCACGTTGTAGTCAGGAATGTAGAAAACGCTATCCCTCGTTCGAGGTACCCCTCTCGTTCGAGGGACGATCCCTCATAAGAGTGATTTGATCCGATCCCTCGTTCGGGGGACTGCTCAGCTGGGGGTGACGCGGAAGGCGTCGAAGACCGCGTCGAGGTTCCGGAGCGCGGTCAGCAGGCTGCGCAGCGCCTTCACATCCCCGACCTCCACGACGTACCAGTTCTTCGCGAGCTGGTCCTCGACGTGGCCGCCGTACTCGACGATGTTCACGCCGTGCTCCGCGAAGGTACGGGCCACGTCCTCGAGGAGGCGCGGCCGGTCCCACGAGTCGACCGCGATCTGGACGCGGAAGCTCTGGGTCGCCCCGCCGTCCCAGGAGACCTTCGTGAACCGCTCCGGGTTGCGCCGCAGCGCCTTCACGTTCGAGCAGTCGTCACGGTGGATCGTGATCCCCTTGCCGAGCGAGACGTAGCCGACGATCTTGTCGCCGGGCACCGGCGTGCAGCACCGCGCGAGCCGCACGAGCACGTCGTTGACTCCGCGGACGTTGATGCCGAAGTTGTCGCTCGAGACCGCGTGGCGGGCTTTCGGCGCCTTGAGCGGGACGGCCTCCTCCTCGGCGACCTGCTCCGTCTTCAGGCGCTGGATGACCTTGTTGACGATCTGCGTCGCCTGGAGCTTCCCGGAGCCGAGCGCGAGGTAGAAGTCCTCGGCTTTCTTGAAGCCGGTCTCGCGGATCACCTGCGCGAGCACCGACGAGCCCTGCAGCTTCTTGTAGGGCAGGTTCTGCCGCTTGAGCGCCGACTCGAGAGTTTCGCGGCCCTTCTGCTCGGTCTCCTCGCGCGTCTCGCGCGAGAACCACTGGCGGATCTTGTTTCGCGCCCGCGACGACGCTGCCAGCGAGAGCCAGTCGCGCGACGGGCCGCGCCCGCTCTTCGTAGTCAGGATCTCGACGAAGTCGCCGCTCTTCAGGCGGTAGTGGAGCGGAACGATCCGGCCGTTGATCTTCGCGCCGACGGTACGGTGGCCGACATCGGTGTGGACGGCATAGGCGAAGTCGATCGGCGTCGAGCCCGCCGGCAGCACCTTGACCTCGCCCTTCGGGGTGAAGACGTAGACCTCCTCGTCGAAGAGGTCGGTGCGGAAGGCCTTCATGAACTCGCGCGGGTCGGCCTCGTCCTCCTGCCAGTCCATCAGCTGGCGGATCCAGGCCAGCCACTCCTGGTCGGCCTGTCCCTTCTTCCCGACCTTGTAGAGCCAGTGCGCGGCGACGCCGAACTCGGCGGTCTCGTGCATCTCGCGCGTGCGCACCTGGATTTCGAGCGGGCGGCCCTCGGGCCCGATCACGGTCGTGTGCAGGGCGCGGTAGCCGTTCAGCTTCGGCATCGCGATGTAGTCCTTGAAGCGGCCGGGCATCGGCTTCCAGAGCGAGTGGATCAGGCCGAGCGCGCCGTAGCAGTCGCGAGTCCCCTCGTCGCCGTCGCGCTCCGCGATGACCCGCATGGCCGTGAGGTCGTAGATCTCGTTGAACTCGCGGCCCTTCTTGGCCATCTTGTCGTAGATCGAATAGAAGTGCTTCGCGCGGCCCGAGATCTCGGCCGGGATGTCCACCTTCTCGAGCTCGGCCTTGAGCACCATCGCCGCCTCGCGGACGTGCTCCTCGCGGTCGGCGCGGCGCTCGCTGACCATTGCGGTGATCTCGTCGTACTTGCGCGGGTGGAGCGTCGTGAACGCGAGATCCTCGAGCTCCCATTTGAGCTTGTTGATCCCGAGCCGGTGGGCGAGCGGGGCGTAGACCTCGAGCGTCTCCCTCGACTTCTGGACCTGCTTCTGCTTGCCGAGGTACTCGATCGTGCGCATGTTGTGGAGGCGGTCGGCGAGCTTGATCAGGATCACGCGCACGTCCTGCGCCATCGCCACGATCATCTTGCGGTAGTTCTCCGCCTCCGCCTGCTCGCGGCTCTGGAACTGGATTCGCGTCAGCTTCGTGACGCCTTCGACGAGCTGGGCGATCTCGTCGCCGAACTCCGCTCTGACTTCCTTGATGTCCGTGTCCGTGTCCTCGACGACGTCGTGCAGCAGCGCGGCGGCAATCGTCTGCTCGTCCAGGCGCAGCTCGGCGCAGATCTTCGCGGCGCCCCACGGATGGTGGATGAAGTCCTCGCCGGAGCGCCGCTGCTGGCCGTCGTGCTTCTCTGCGGCGAAGTAGAACGCGCGCGCGAGCAAATCCTTGTCGACGTCCGGGTTGTAGGCAGCGACGTCCGCGATCAGCTCTTCGATCAGCTCCTGGTGCCGTCTACCTGCTTCGAGGACCGTCATGGAAAAAGTGTACTCCCGGGTTTCCGCGTGCCGGTCACGTCCTTTATCGGCTGCAGGAGCTGGTACCCGAAGGCCGAAGGAACCATGTCCGTGAGCAAGCGCCGCCGACAACGCAAGGCCGCGAAGCTCGCGCGGCTGCTCGTCGCACTGGACGACCAGGCTCGCGAGACGCGCCCTTGGCGCCCCCGCCGCCACCGCGCTGCCCTAGGCACCGCCCGCGCGTAGGGCGGTGAGCGGGCCCCGACGTTCGGGCCCGCTCACCTGGAGGAACACCTTTAGTGCGCCAGTGGAGCGCGCCTGCGCATCGCAAGCGCGCCGGCAGCCGCGAGGGCGACTGCCGCCAGCGTGCTACCGGCGCCGATGCCGGCGTCGGTCCAGTCAAACCCGGACTGTGACGTCAGCAGCCCCGGCTGGGTCGAGTGGGTGGCGACCAGGTAGTCACCGTACCCAGCGACCCCTCCGATGATCTCGGGCCGCGGCGCCGAGCGGCCTTCCGCCGCTGGAGTGATCCCGCTGACGATCTCGGGCTCGTGAGTGACGCCGACCTGCACCTGCGGCGCGTACCGCTGGTAGTTCGGCGGATCGGCAATCGCTGCCGAAACGGCGAACATCGCGACTGCGATGACCGCCGCGACGGCCCCTGCGAGCCGAGTGATTGGCGAAGCGTTCATCGTTCCTCCCTTTCCGGCGACCGCCTCTTGCGGTCGTCTGACCAAGAGGCTCGCGCCACCGGCCAAAGCCGCTGGTAGGCGGCCGGTAAGGACCGGGTTAAGGTGGCCTGAGAAAGACACCGGAAACGAGGTTGGATGGAGTTTCGGCTTCTCGGACCGCTGGAGGTCCGTCGGGACGACGGCCCGCTGCCGGTGCGCGGCCCAAAGCAGCGGGCACTGCTCGTACTGCTGCTGCTGCACGCGAACGAAACGCTGTCGCGCGAGCGCCTGATCGACGAGCTCTGGGGAGAGCGCCCGCCGGCGACCGCGCCCAAGGCGCTGCAGGTGTACGTCTCGCAGCTGCGGAAGCTCCTCGAGCCCGATCGACCGCTCGAGACGACCGCCACCGGGTACATGCTCCGCCTCGAGCCCGGCCAGCTCGACCTTCATCGCTTCGAGACTTTGCTCGCCGAAGGCAGGAGCGCCCTCGGAGCCGGTGCTCCGGGCCAGGCCGCGAATCTGCTCGCCGAGGCACTCTCGCTCTGGCGGGGTCCCGCGCTCGCCGATCTCGCCTACGAGCCGTTCGCCCAGACAGAGATCGCCCGGCTGGAAGAGCTGCACCTGGCCGCGATCGAGGAGCGGATCGAGGCCGAGCTTCAGCTGGGACACCATGCGGAACTCACGGGCCAGCTCGAGCCCTTGGTCACGGAACATCCGTTGCGAGAGCACCTGCGCAGCCAGCTGATGCGCGCGCTCTACCGCTCCGGGCGCCAGGCGGAAGCCCTCGAGGCCTATCACACAGGACGGCGGCTCCTCGTCGACGAGCTCGGGATCGAGCCGGGACGGGAGCTGCGCGAGCTGGAACAGGCGATCCTCCGGCAGGATCCCGCGCTCGAGCCGGCGGCCATGCCATCTGCGCCACGACAGGTCTCCGACCGGGAAGCGCAGAGCCCATTCGTCGGTCGCGAGCAAGAGCTCCAGGAGCTCTTGGACGGCCTCGAGCGCGCGGTGGGCGGCAGAGGCGGCCTGTATCTCCTCGTCGGCGAGCCCGGGATCGGCAAGAGCCGGCTCGCCGAGGAGCTCGTCTCGCACGCGCGGGAGCGCGGAGCACAGGTGCTGATCGGGCGCTGCTGGGAGGCGGGGGGCGCCCCTGCGTACTGGCCTTGGGTACAGGCGCTTCGTGCCTGCGTCCGCGGCCGCGAGCCGGAACAGCTCCGCGCCGAGCTGGGTGCGGGTGCCCCTGACCTCGCTCAGCTCTTGCCCGAGATCCGTGAGCTCCTACCCGAGTTGCCGGAGCGCGAAGCGCCTGAGTCGGACTGGGCGCGCTTCCGGCTCTTCGACGCAGCCTCGTCGTTCCTGAGGGCGACGGCTCGAGGGCGTCCTCACGTGCTGGTTCTGGACGACATGCACGCCGCCGACGAGCCTTCGCTCCTGCTGCTCCGGTTTCTTGCAAGGGAGCTCGCCGACAGCCGGCTCCTCGTGGTCGCCGCTTACCGCGACGTGGACCCAACGCTGGGCGACCCGCTCGCGGGCACGCTGACCGAGCTGAGACGCGAGCCTGTCACCCACCGGGTCGCCCTGGAGGGCCTGCCCGAGCCGGCCGTAGCGGAATACATCGAGGTGGCGGCCGGCCGTGCTCCTTCCGAGGCGCTCGTCGACGCGATCCAAGCCGAGACCGAGGGCAATCCGCTCTTCGTCGGCGAAGTGGTGCGCCTGCTCGTCGAGGAGGGCGGCCTCGAGGCCAGCGCGGTCGAGCAGCTCGCCGTCCCGGAGGGAATCCGCGAAGTGATCGGTCGCCGGCTTCGTCACCTCTCCGCGGCGTGCTTCGACATGCTCACGCTCGCCTCCGTGCTCGGTCGTGAATTTGACCTCGAGGCGCTCGAAGCTGTGAGCGGCAGCGGGCGCGATCAGCTCCTCGGCGTCCTCGACGAGGCCATGGGCGCTCGCGTCGTCGCTGCAATACCCGGCGCCCCCGATCGAGTCCTGTTCGAGCATGCCCTCATCAGGGACACCGCGTACGACTCGCTCACCAGCGCCCGGCGGGCGCAGCTTCACCATCAGGTTGGAAACGCGTTGGAGGATCTCTACGCCGCCGATTCGGAGCCCCATCTGGCCGAGCTCGCGCACCACTTCTTCGCTGCACTGCCGAGCGGCGAACGGGAGAAGGCACTGGGCTATTCGATCCGTGCGGCCGAGCGGTCGGTCGGGCAACTCGCCTTCGAGGAGGCCGCCCGCCTGTACGAGATGGCGCTGACGCTTGTCGAAGACGACATCGAGAAGTGCGAGCTGCTCTTGGCTCTAGGCGAGGCATACGCGAGAGCGGGCGACATGCCGGCCTGGAAGCGTGCGTTCCGCGAAGCAGCCGAGCTGGCCGATGCCCGGCAGCTGCCCAGGCACCTCGGGCGGGCCGCATTCGGGTACGGCGGACGAATCCTCTGGGCGGTGTCCCGCGACGACCAACTGCTCATCTCTCTCATCGAGCGCGCCCTCGACGCATTGGGCGACGAGGAGAGCGCACTCCGCGTCGGTCTGCTGGCCCGTCTCGCCGGCGGTCCGCTCCGCGACGCGACCTATCCGCCGGAGCTCAAACGGGCACGGAGCGAAGAGGCCGTGGCCATCGCGCGCCGTCTCGGCGATCCGGCGACCCTCGCCTATGCGCTCGCGGGCTACACGCAAGCGCACCTCTCTCCCGATCGCTACACCGCGATTCTGCCGGCTGCGGAGGAATGCGTCGCAGTGGCCCTCGAGGCGGGAGACAAGGAGCGCGCGCTGGAAGGCTACGAGCAGCTCTTCCTGCAGCTGCTCGGGCTCGGCAATGTGCACGGCGCCCGGGCGAACCTGCGCGAGATGGTGCAGCTTGCGCAGGAGCTGCGCCAGCCGCCTCAGCATTGGCTGGCTGCGGTAAACCAAGTGCTGCTCGCGCTGCTCGAGGGTCGTTTCGACGATGCCGAGGGCTTGCTCGACGAGACGTTGAAGCTCGGACGGGCCGCACCGCGCTGGAACGCCGTGATGTCGTACGGGCTGCAGCTCTACCTCTTGCGACGCGGCCAAGGCAGGCTCAACGAGCTTGCCGAGACGCTCGAGGCCGACCTGCGCGAGTTGACGTTCAGGACGTATCCGATCGTCGACTGCGTGCTCGCGCGCCTTTACGACGAAGTGGGTCGCGAAGACGAGGCGCGCACGCTCTTCGACAGGCTCGCCACGGACGACTTCGCGCAGATTCCCTTCGACGAGGAGTGGCTCGTCAGCCTCGGTCTCCTCACCGAGGTGGCGCATTCACTCGGCGATCGGCGGCGAGCCGGCGTGCTCCTCGATCGTCTCTCGCCGTACGCCGACCAGGTCGCCGTCGCGTACCCCGAGATCAGCACGGGCTCGGTCTCACGCTATCTGGGGCTGCTTTCGACGACGCTCTCGCGGTGGGAAGACGCCGAGCATCACTTCGAAGACGCTCTCGCCGTGAACGAGCGGATCGGCGCCCGGCCCTGGCTCGCGCACACGCAGGAGGATTGCGCCCGGGCGTTGCTCAGCCGAAACGCCCCAGGTGACTCAGAGAAGGCGTCGGAGCTCCTGGACCTCGCGCTTCAGACCTATCGCGAGCTCGGCATGGAGTCCTACGCCGTGACGCTGACGGCGCTTCGCTAGGCAGCGCGGGCCAGCTCGGGTGTGTCGAGCAACGCTAGGAACAGATCGGATTCGAGCAGGTGGCGCCTCGCGCCGCCCTCGCCGAGGCCGAGCTCCGCGAAGACTGCGGCAGCCGCGGCGTCGCGGGTCTCGGGCGGCTTGCGCCACTCGGCCTTGAGCCACTCGCGGCGCTCGACGTAGCGCTCGTCGCCGTCGAAGACCTCTCGCACGTTGAGCTGCGGCGCGACGGTGCCGTTCCACTGGTTCGCCTCGAGCCGGAACGCGAGGTCGTAGTGACCGACGCGGCGGAGCCGGTCAAGTGACGGGCCGCGGCGAAACGCGATCGCGCTGCCGGAGTCGCGCCCGTCGTCGCGAACGCGGAAGCGGAGATGCTTGCCGTCGCCGACCGTGTTCAGCTCCGCCAGCTCGCAGCCGGCTAGAAGCAGCGTCACGTTCGGGTTGCCGAGGCCGAACGGCGCGAGGCGCGCAAGCTCGGCGCAGAGGTCGAGCGTCAGGTCGCAGCCGTGCACGAGCGCGTCGACGGTCGCGACCGGCTGCAGGTCGTCCTCGCCGAGCCGTGCATCGGCCACCGCGCCGAAGGCCTCGGCGAACGCCTCGACCCGCTCCGGGCGGATGGACAGGCCCGCCGCAGCCGCATGCCCGCCCCAGCGTTCGAGGTCGCCCGCGCACTCACGGAGGCCGTCGTGGAGGTCGAAGCTGCGGATCGAGCGGCCCGAGCCCTTCCAGTCGCCCTCCGTCCCGGCGATCATGACGACCGGGCGGTGGTAGCGCTCGACGAGGCGCGAGGCCACGATCCCGATCACGCCTTCGTGCCAGCCTTCCGCGGCCACGACGTACGCGCGCCGGTTGCGCCGTGCGGCCGGCCACTCCTCGATCGCCGCGACCGCCTCGCGCAGGATTCGCTCCTCGACGGCCTGCCGTTCGCGGTTCAGCTCCTCGAGCTGGGCGGCGAGCTTCTTGGCCGTCTCTCGCTCTTCGGTCAGCAGGAGCTCGAGCGCGGCTTCGGGCCGGCAGAGCCTCCCGGCGGCGTTCAGTCGCGGCGCCAGCCGGAACCCGACCGTCCCCGCGTCGACGGTTGCCGCGTCGACGCGGGCCGAGCGCATCAGCTCGCGCAGCCCGGGCTTCTGCGTCCGCGCGAGCTGTCTGAGCCCTGCGACCGCGAGGCCGCGGTTCTCGTCGACGAGTGGGACGACGTCTGCCACGGTGGCCACAGCGACCAGATCGAGGTGCCGCCACAGCGCCTCCGCGTCCGCGCCGAGCAGCGCCTGCCCGAGCTTCCACGCAACGCCGGTCCCGCAGAGCTCGCGGAACGGGTAGTCGCCGCGGTACGGCCCCACGACCGGGCACTCGGGCAGGTCCGGGCCGGGGCGATGATGGTCGGTGACGACCACGTCGAGCCCGAGCTCGCGCGCGTGGGCGACCTCCTCGACAGCCGTGATCCCGCAGTCGACGGTCACGACGAGGCCGCAACCCTTTTCGGCGAGGCGCGTGATCGTGTCCCGCTGCAAGCCGTATCCCTCGTCGAACCTGCTCGGCACGTGCGCCTCGACGTCGGCGCCGAGCTCGCGAAGGATCAGCACCGCGAGCGCCGTGGCGCAGATCCCGTCCGCGTCGTAGTCGCCGTGGACGCAGATCCGGTTCCCCGCCGCGATCGCCGCGCGGATCGAGTCGCAGGCCGCATGCATGTCCCCGAGCTGGAACGGATCGTGCTCGGGAAGCTTCGCCTCGAGGAAGGCGAGGGCCCGCTCGGGCTCGCCGTACCCGCGGCGGACGAGCACGCTCGCCGTGACGGGGCTGAGCTCCAGCTCCTCGGCGAGCGAGTCCACGAGCTCCCGCGGGGCGGGGTTGCGCAGTGTCCAAAGGTCGTTCGGCACGGGCAGCCCACCGTACGGGGGCCGCCGGACGGAGCTAGGAGACGGGGAAGGTGACCCGCTTCGCCACTCGGAGGGTGTGCGGATCAATGCGGATCAACTGAGCGACTCCCGGGTCGGCGACCCAGACCCCGCCGCTCGCGAGCGCGACGGCCTGCGGAATCCAGCTATGAGGGAT
>WNGE01009144.1_pt1 | contig 11144 bp, 10 predicted proteins | sample 5400651 | NCBI WGS metagenome assembly WNGE01 (sample SAMN13153370, study PRJNA577476) | soil metagenome | isolation source: 60 cm soil or saprolite under grassland replicate 2 | place: USA:California | collected 2016-06-15 | reverse complement strand
GTGCGGCGCTAGCCACGCTTCCCATTCCACGCCGCCACGCACGTCCGCGAGATCGAATGCCATCCCCGACGTCTCGCGCAGATACGGGATCACGACGACGCGCTCGACGGTCGGCAACTCCCTGATGATTTCGGCGACCTTCGGGAGGATCGACAGCGCCTTGCCGTTGTACCAGTAGCCGTCGACGGTGAACAGCACGCGCGGCTCGATCTGCCCGAAGCGGTCGAGGACGCCGCGCACGCCGAAATCGGGCGAGCACGACGACCAGACGGTACCCTGGCTCGTCGCGCCAAGCATCGCGATGATCGCTTCCGGCATGTTCGGAAGATAGGCAGCAAGGCGATCACCGGCCTCGACTCCCAAGGCCCTCAGCGCCGCCGCCACGCGCGACGCCGACGCGGCGAGCTCCGCCTGCGAGACCCGTCGCTCGATCTTGTCCTCGCCGCGGAAGACGAGGGCTTCGCGGGCGCCGCCAACGGGCGCGGCCGACGACCGCAGAAGATTTTCCGCGAAATTGAGGCGCGCGTCGGGAAACCATTTTGCGCCGGGCATGCGGTCGGGATCGACAAGGGTTCGCTCGCCGCGCTCCCCGATGACGCCCGCGTAATCCCACACCGCGCGCCAAAAAGCCTCCCGCTCTTCGTTGGACCAGCGCCACAGCGATGCGTAGTCGGGAAGCGCCGTTCCGGTGGCGCTCTCGATCCGCCGCGCGAAGGCGGTGATGTTCGCCTGCGCGACGCGCTGGGGAGAGGGCTTCCACAGCAAGGCGCTCATCGTCATGATGGCATCAGCGATCGACTCGGCACCAGGTCTCGGATCACCGGGCGACGGGGGCCTCGCCTGCTTCGAGCGACCGCAAGGGTGCCACCAGGCGTTCCGGCAACGGCACGCTTCGCCCGCTCGCGCGATCGACCCAGACGATCTTCGCGGCGCCGTCGGCGTACTGGCGACCGTTCATCCAGATTTCGTAATGGCTGCCGACACTCGAGCGACCCAGCTCGGCCAGATACATTCGAACCTCGATCTCCCCCGGATACACGAGCGGCTCGCGAAACGTGCAACTCGCATTGACGATGACGGGCCCGGTTCCCTCGAACGTGTCGTTGCCGGGATGGAGCGCGTACATCCACTCGATCCGCGCCTGTTCCATGTAACGGAAATACACGGTGTTGTTGACGTGCCCGAGCATGTCCATGTCGCCCCAGCGGATCCACTGGCGGGACGTATGCACGAGCAAGCGCGGTTTGTGCGGCATACCGGGATGGTGTCGTCGACTCTCGAGGCTTCAATGCACGGCCGCCGGGGTACCCACCATCGCCGCTGCGACCAGCTCGGCAATATCGCGGGTTGCGATTTCCTGGTCCTTGCCCTTCGCTGCCACGCCGTCGGCCATCATGATCGCGCAATACGGACAGCCGGTGGCGATGATCGCGGGTCGCTGCGGCAGCGCCTGCTCGACCCGGAGGACGTTGATTCGCGTGCCGATCTTCTCCTCCATCCACATCCGCGCGCCCCCCGCGCCGCAGCACATCGCCTTCTCGCGGTTGAGATCGAATTCGAGCGGCGCATCCTTCACGAGCTGCCGAACGATCGCGCGCGGCGCCTCGAACTCACCGTTGTGGCGTCCGAGATAGCAGGGCTCATGATAGATCACGCGTTCGAAGGAGGGCCTGAGCGAGATCCGTCCGTCGGCGATGAGCTTCGCGATCAGCTGCGTATGGTGGACGACTTCCCACCGCCCCCCGAACGCCGGGTATTCGTTTTTCAGGGTGTTGAATGCATGCGGATCGCAGGTGACGATTCGTTTGACGCCCAGGGCGTCGAGCTTCGCCACGAGCGCGGCCGCGAGTTGCTGGAAGAGCATCTCGTTGCCGGCGCGACGCACGCATTCGCCGGTCGATGTCTCGGCGTCGCCCAGAATGCCGAAGCGCACTCCAGCCTGCCGGAGGATCGAAGCAAACGCCTTCGCGATCTTCTGGCAGCGGAGATCAAACGATTCCGCCGAGCCAACATAGAAGAGCCAGTCGAGCTCAGCCATCTGCTCGGCGCGTTCGACCTTGATGATCCCGAGGTCCCTGGCCCAGTCGCCGCGCGTATCGGCGGACAGGCCCCACGGATTGCTCTGCGATTCGTAAGCGTCGAACACTCCCTTCAACTCGTGCGGGAACTCGCCGTCCATCAGCACGCGATGCTGGCGCATGCGGAAAAACCGGGGCAGATGCTCGAGCTCGATCGGGCACGCCGCCTCGCAGTAGCCGCACGTCGTGCATGCCCACAGCGTGTCCTCGCTGATGACGGGTCCGACGAGCGGTGGCAGTGCGTCATCATCGACTTCTTCAGCGAGGATCGCCTCGCGCTGGTCCAGCAAATGATGCTTGAGGCTGTCGTTCACCCATTTCATCGACAACGGCTTGCCGGTGAGGAACGTCGGGCACGCGTCCTTGCACCGGCCGCATTCGGTGCAGGTGAAAACGTCGAGCCCGTCCTTCCAGCTCAAATCTTTCGCCGTGCGCGCGCCGATGCGCATCGACTCGGCGTCGGCGGCTTCGCCCATGATCTTCTCGAGATCGACGAAGGGAACGGTGTTTGCCGGTGTGCCGCGCCGGAAGTACAGCGCCGGCAATGCCGTGACGATATGAAAATGCTCGCCGGTAGGAAGAATGACGAGAAACGCGAAGACGACGACGAGCTGCGCCCAGTACGAGACCTGGTAGCCTGCGGTGAGCGCAGCCGGCGCGAGCCCGGAGAACGCCAGCGCGATGCTCCGCCCGGCAAAGGCGAAGTCCCGATCGTGGGCGATGCCGGGATCGCTGTCTGCGAACAGTGCAAAGCGGAAGCCGTCGAACAGCAGGTCGGTGATCATGATGGCAAGGATCAGCGACAGGATCAGCAGGGCTTCGCGATTGCTCTCGAGGCGCTTCGGCTTCACCACGTAGCGACGCCAGTATGCGTAAGCGAGCGCGATCAGCACCGCGATCTCGACGACGTCCTTGCCCGCGGCGAACATCCCCCCCACGACGCCCGGATATACGAACGGCTCGTGATAGCCGATGATGATCAACTGGAGCTTTCGCGCGAGCAGCGCCATGAAGCCCAGGAAGATCGCCGCGTGCATCAGGCCGGGCTTCCAGTCGCGGCGGATCATTCGCGACTGCAGGAAGCCGTTGGTCAGCACCGACGCGAAGCGCGCGACCGGATGATCCCAGCGCGGTTCGGGCATGAGGCAGGCAACGATGCGGAGCTTTCGCGCGGTGAGGTACCCGAATCCGGCGAACGCGACGACCAGCAGCAGCGAAATACCGAGGGGACTCATCGAGGAATCGGGTGCGCGAGCATCTGGGACGCCCTCCCGTACGGGGGGCATCGAGCCGCAGCGACAATTATACAATTGGTCCCTTTTCGATGACGGCGGCGCGCCCGCGCGAGGAAATCCCCATGGAACGCGAAGCGATGCACTACGACGTCGTGATCGTCGGCGGCGGACCCGCCGGCCTGGCCGCGGCCATCCGCATCAAGCAGCGCGCCGTCGCAACCGGCAAGGACGTGAGCGTCGTCGTTCTGGAGAAAGGCTCCGAGCCGGGCGCGCACATTCTGTCGGGTGCAGTCATGGACCCGCGTGCGTTGACGGAGCTCCTGCCGGATTGGAAGGAGCGTGGTGCGCCGCTCGCCACAAAGGTCACCGAAGACCGCTTCTACCTGCTGACCCGAACAAAGGCGATCTACAACCCGCGCTGGCTCCTGCCGGAATGCTTCCTCAATGACGGCTATTACATCGTCAGCCTCGGCAATGTGGTCCGCTGGCTCGGCCAGCAGGCCGAATCACTCGGTGTCGAGATCTTCGCCGGATTCGCTGGCGCTCAAGTGTTGTATGACGAGAAAGGCGCGGTCCGCGGTGTCGCGACCGGCGACATGGGTATCGCCAAGGATGGGCAGCCGACGGCCAATTACCAGCCCGGCGTCGAGGTCAACGGCAAATACACACTGCTGGCGGAAGGTGCGCGCGGCCATCTGGGCAAAGACGTCATTGCCCGGTACGGGCTCGACGAGGGCCGCGACCCGCAGACGTGGGGCATCGGCATCAAGGAACTGTGGGAGATCGATCCCGCGAAGCACGTTCCGGGACTGGTGCTGCACAGCGCCGGCTGGCCGCTCGACAACGCGACCTACGGCGGCGGCTTCATGTATCACTACGAGAATAATCAGGTCTCGATCGGCCTTGTCGTGGGCTTGGGCTACACCAATCCGTACCTCGAGCCGTTCCTCGAGTTCCAGCGCTACAAGACGCATCCGGCGGTGCGCGCATTTCTCGACGGTGGCAAGCGCATCGGCTATGGCGCGCGCGCGATCAACGCGAGCGGGATCCAGTCGCTGCCGAAGCTCGTCTTCCCCGGAGGAGCGCTGATCGGCTGCGACGCGGGTTTCCTGAACGCGCCGCGCATCAAGGGCTCGCACGCCGCGATCAAGTCCGGAATGTTGGCCGGGGACGCCGCGTTCGATGCTGTGGCGGCCGGCCGCGGCCACGATGAGCTTTCCGCCTATCCGGCCGCGTTCGAGGCGTCATGGCTCTACGACGAGCTCAGGGGCGCGCGCAACTTCAAGCCGTATCTCGACCGCGGACTCGTCGTCGGCGCATTGTTGTGGGGAATCGACCAGCTGGTCTTCCGCGGCAAGGTGCCCTGGACTCTGCACCGGCACAAAGCCGATCACGAGAAGCTCGAGCCAGCCTCCGCATGCACGCCGATCACCTATCCCAAGCCGGACAACGTGCTCACGTTCGACAAGCTGTCGTCGGTCTTTCTCTCGAACACCAATCACGAGGAAAACCAGCCGTCGCACCTCACGCTTAAGGATGCGTCCCTCCCGGTCGCGGTCAACCTCGCGCGCTACGCAGGACCCGAGGCGCGGTATTGTCCGGCGGGCGTCTACGAATTCGTCAAGACCGACGACGGGGGTGACCGGCTGCAGATCAATGCCCCGAATTGCGTCCACTGCAAGACCTGCGACATCAAGGACCCGCTGCAGAACATCGTCTGGGTCGCGCCCGAAGGAGGCGGCGGGCCGAATTACGTCGGCATGTAATCGTGCCCTCGTCGCGCGTCCGGGCCGCCGTCGCTATTGGCGGTGCAGGGGGATCGGGGTTTCCTTGTCCTTTTCCTTCGGCGACTTGAGCAGCAACGACGGATTTTCCTTGATCTTGCTCGTCAGGCCGCCGACGTCGGCAACGACCTTGCCGGCGCGGTCCTCGAGGGACGAGAATTTCGCGATCACTTTCGGCAGCTCGTCCAAGAGAGACGCGAGCGTGCTCTTCTCCGCAGGGATTTCTGGGATCTGACCTTCGGGGGTCGCGCTTGCCAAGGCCGTCGCGGCGGTGGAGCCGCCCTCGAGCTCGATGAAGACGACTCCGGTAATGCCCTTCAGCTTGAGGGTCGCTTTGGTATCGGTCTTCACCGGGGTGTCCTTGCGGAGCGCGACGTCGACCCGAACCAGACGCGGATCGGCAGGGTCAATCGCGAGCGTCTTGACAGTGCCGACGTCGACGCCGTGGAACTTCACCGGGTCGCCAAGCGTGAGACCGCTCACCGACTCCGCGAAATGGATGCGATAAAGCACGTCGTCGCGATGGCCCGACGTCGTGAGCCAGACCGCGAACAGTGCTCCCGCAACCAGGAAGCCGAGGATGAAGAGCCCTTCGATGAAATAATGCTTATCCGATTCCATGGCTTTGCTTCCTTGCAGTCATTGCGCCTTGCCCCCGCGGCCCGTGGAGGAATTCGTGGATCCATGGCTGCCTGGATCGCCGCAAACCTTCCAGCGTGTCGACCGTTATCTTCTTGTCGACGAGCACCGCGACACGGCGGCAGATGGTGAACAACGTGGTGAGATCGTGGGTGACGATCACGACGGTGATGCCGAGGCTCCGGTTCAGCTGCGCGATCAGCGCGTCGATGCCACTCGCGATGAGCGGATCGAGGTCGGAGGTCGGCTCGTCGAGAAACAGGATTCGCGGATCGAGCGCGAGGGCGCGCGCGAACGCCGCGCGCTTGATCATTCCGCCCGAAAGCTCGGACGGAAACTTGATGCCCTCATCCGCCTTGAGCCCGGCGAGCTCGAGCTTCATCGCGGCAATCCGTTCCTGATCTTCCGGTGGGAGCTTCGTATGCTCGCGCAGCGGCAGCATGATGTTCTGGGCGACCGAAAGCGACGAAAACAATGCGCCCTGCTGGAACAGCACGCCGATGAGCGAAGCCTTTTCGGTCTGACCGATGCCAAACACGGACTTTCCGTCGAGGAGCACCTCGCCACCATTCGGACGATGGAGACCGGTGAGCGTCTTGAGCAGTACCGACTTGCCCGAACCCGAACCGCCGGCGATGCCGAGGATCTCGCCGCGCTCGATATCGAGGTCGATGCCGTCGTGCACTTCCTGGCGGCCGAACCGGTTGACGATCCCGCGCGCGGAGAGAATCGGCTCGGAATGGCGGCGGGTCGTCATAGGTGTACCCCCACGCTTGCGGCTGCAGCCGCTGCGCTGCCCCCCGAGGGGGAGCAATTCGCGCCTTGGGACGGCCCGGCGGCGCAAATGTGTACCCCCACGCTTGTGGCTACCGCCGCTGCGCTGCCCCCCGAGGGGGAGCAATTCGCGCCTTGGGACGGCCCGGCGGCACTCATAACCCGAGCTTATCGAAAAGGACGGAGAACAAGGCGTCGAGCACGATCACGAGAAAGATGCTCTTGACCACGGCGCGCGTCGTCTCGCGGCCGACCGACTCCGCCGAGCCGCTCACCCGAAGCCCGTGCATGCAGCCGATGGTGGCGATGAAGAACGCGAAGATCGGCGCCTTGACGAGGCCCACGAACAGGTCGCTGCCATCGACGGCATGGTGCACGCGATCGATATACTGGAGCGGCGAGACGTTCAGCAACTGCTGCGAAATCATCCCGCCGCCGACGAGGCCCATGAGGTCGGAAAAGAAGGTCAGCAGCGGCAACGTGATGACGAGACCGATGAGCCGCGGCACGACGAGCATCTCCATCGGATCCATGCCCATCACGTTGAGCGCGTCGATCTCCTCGCGCGCCTTCATCACGCCGATCTCCGCAGTGAACGCCGATCCCGAGCGGCCGGCCACCATGATCGCGGTGATCAGCACACCCATTTCGCGCAGCACCGACACGGCGACCAGGTTGATGGTGAAGTCTTCGCCGCCGTAAGGGCGAAGCTGGGCAACCCCCTGGTAGCCGATGACCACGCTGATCATGACGGCCATGAGCCCGATGATCGGCAGCGCATAGACCCCGGTCTCGGCCACTTGACGGGAAATCGAAGGCAGCCGCAGCGACCGGAGATGAAGGAATGCGTGGCCGAGCGCGCTCGCCGCCCGGCCGACGAAGGTGATGATGTCCAGCGTGTCGCGCGCCGCCTCGTCGGCGCCTTTGCCGAGATCGGTCACCACTTCCCGCCAGCGTGGGACCGCGGGTCGCTTCGGCAGCGGCTGCAGATCCAGGCCGCCGACAAGATCGAGCAGCGCGCGATGCTCGGCGCGGATGTCCGTCAGCTCGACGCCTTTGCCAGCGAGTCCGCACAGGAACAGCGCGCCCGGCGTGTCGAGCGTCGTGAGCTTGCTCAAATCGAGCGCACGCGGCTTGCGCCGCCTCACCTGCTGGCGCAGAGATCTTGTCGCCGCGGGAAGCGTGTGGATGTCGAGGGTGCCTTCGAGCGCAAAGCGGTCCCCGTCACCGCTGACCGCTACGGTGGGCATTGACGGCTCTGCGCGAGCGTGTGGCATGAAGGCATCCCTCGACGCGTCACAGCTCCGAGGTAACGCGCGCTTCGGATACCGGCTGCGGCAAAGGTGCCGCTAGGAGCGAACGCGCATGTCGTTCTTGACCGATGCGACCCCCTTGACCGAGCGAGCGAGTTCCACGGCCTTGTTGGCCATCGCCTGACTTTCGACAAAGCCGCTCAGCTGGACGACGCCCTTGTAGGTCTCGACGTTGATCTGCGAAGCCTTGGTAGCGGAGTCGCCGACCAGCGCGGTTTTCACCCGCGAGGTGATGACGCTGTCGTCGATGTACTGGCCGGTGGATTCCTGCTTCGGTGGCGGCGGTGTTTGCGGCTGCGGTGCTGTCGATGCGCAGCCCATCGTCGCCGCAAGAATCGCAGCGCTCAAGGACAGCGAAATGTTGCGCTTGACATTGCTCATGATTTCCTCCGATTCCGATTCGATCACGCGCACATCCACTACACACGCCCCATCAGCACGAGAACGATGAGGACGATCACGACCGCACCGAGAATTCCGCTGGGACCATAGCCCCAGCTGCGGCTGTGCGGCCAGGTCGGCAATGCGCCGACGAGGATAAGGATCAGGATGATCAGCAGGATCGTGCCTATGCTCATGTCTTCCTCCACGGGTGTCGTTGAAATCCACATGCACTTGCACATCGGCCGGGCTTCGCACAGCCGCTTCAACCCAAATGCCGCGAGGGCTGCGAGCGATCGGGCAAACCCGGCGACCCGGTCTGTCGTTCTACGGCCGCAACCAACGTGCCAGGGATCATTTACTAAAAAAACAAAAGGTTACATTCAAAGCCATGTAGGACATTTATGCAAAGAAGGAAGAAAGGTGAAAACTCGCCGTCAGCGATCTGCCGCCGCGGTCCACTAGCTTCCGCAGCCCGCCGCCGCTTTCGGCGCCCCGGGCCGATCCGGGATGCGGCGTCAAAAAAAGACCGGCATTGTGCCGGCCGTCAAGAACGTTTCGAAAATTGCGGGCGTTCAGCTGCCCAGATGGACTTGATACTTCGCGCCCGTCGACATCGTGCAGGTGCCGGCGCCCTGGTACGGCGAATTCATCTTGTATTCGCAGCTCATGTACGTGCCGTGCGGGCCGTAGGCGCTTGCCACGCCGCGCCGCTCGTCACCGGAGACGCGCGTCGCCTCGCCAGTGAGGAGCTCGCCTTTGTAATCCAGCTGGAACCGGCCTTTGCCGGTCATCATGTTGGTCACGGTGCCCGCGATCATCCCGGTGTCGGTCGCGCGATCGTTGGCGGGATACAAACGTGCGTAGAGCGTCGTCGGCATCGGACCGCCGGCGACCACGGGCGGCGCCGGAACGACGGCCGCCTGCGGCGGAACGGCGTACGGGTACGGATAGAGAGGCGTGCCGTCGGGCGCCACCGGAACGACGTAGCAACCCGTCAGGGCGACCGCCGGAACCGCGATGGCGGCGGCAAGTCGCTTCGAGATGCTGAGCATGGTGTCTACCTTGCTGTCATGCGGGCACATGCCCGCGGCGCCACGATCGACGCTGGTGCGAGCGGCGGCTAGCGTGCCATCGAAGGTATCGTGCCGCACTACCGTCGGTTGCGTCCCGCGCTACCGGGGAACGCCAATCGCGCTGCGCCGGCGACACGAACCTACGACGCTGCGCGCGCCCGCTTCGGAGGGAGTGGCACCGAATGCCCGAGCGTGGGATTGAGCAAGCGGCCTGCCGGCACGGGTTCGCGTCCCGCGCGTCGCAGCCTGCGGAACGCGCGCGGCTCCCATGGGCGAATCGCCAACAGCATGCTCGTCCCGTGTCGCTCTGTCAGTGGAAGGGAGCGATCGGCGCCATGCAGATCGGCGAAATCGCCGGCGACCCTGCGGATCCGGGCAATCACTTCGGCCGTGCTTTGTCGCGACAGCATGCCGTTCACGAACAGGAAAAGCTCGCCGGGACGATCGAACTTGCTCGACAGGTACTCCGATTCGATGCGCGCGCGAAAGTGGCGCTGGATCGGCCCGTTGGGCAGCCACGAGAACGTTCGGCTGATCAGCGGACGAATCCGGTTGCCCGGCATGAGCTCGATGATGCGCCGCTTGTCGAGGCGCGCGAGGCAGCGGATGCATTCGGAGCGCGGAATATCGTAGGTATCAACGATCTGCTCGAGCGTCCAGTGGCCGACTGCGCACAGCGCGACCAGCATCAGCGCCGGATCGGAAACGATCTCCTGCTCCTGCTCCGCGGTCAGGTGCGCCATCCCCGCGTCTTCGGCGGTGACCTCGTGGGCGAGCTCGCCGAAGTCGATGCCGGCGGCGCGACAGACGTCTTCGAGTCGCTGGATCGTGAAATCGCGCCGCGAGAACATCCGCTTGACGCTCGCCTCGCTGAGCCCCAGCTCCTCGGCGACCTTCGCATAAGTGATGCCCCTGCCCTTCAGCATCCGCTTCAAAGCATCGACCAGCGTGACCGCGCGCATTGTCGTCTCCCGTGCGGCCGCCATCTTCCGGGCGGCATCGCAGTCATTGAACCACATTGCAACCGACGCGCGCGCCGGCGATCATTCTTCCAGCGCCGCGCCAGCCGACAGGCCTCGTCCTCGCTCATTGTCGCGCCCTCGGCGAGCAGGCGCTCGAGTTCGCTCTCGTCGAGTCTTTCCCGCAGCAGCGCCTGCAAGCGATCGCGAGCGCGCGCTTCGTTGGCTTCGCGGGGTGTCGCCTTCGCTGCGTATGCGGCATCCGAATAGCCGGCGAGGCGGGCGCCACTTGCCGTCTGGCCCGCCAGTGCAACCCGCAGAGCAAGGTGATCGAATGCGCTCCACGCGTGCCCGGCTGCCTTGCGCATCGGCAAGCCCTCGCGTGCCGCGGCCAACGCTTCGTCGAGTTCGCCGCGTTCGGTGTGGATGCCAGCAAGGTTGGTGAGGCACAACCCAAGCATGCCCTTCCGTGTCATCGCGGTCCGGCGCATCAGCGTGGCGACTTCGCGAAAGCCGGCCAGCGCCCTCTCGAGGTCGCCTGTCTCCCATGCCAGGTCGGCAAGCATGTTGAGCCCACCGAGTATCTGCCGGTAACCGCCGGCGCTGCGGGCAAGCGAGACGCCTTTTTCATAATCGATCCGCGCATCGGCGAGGTCGCCGGTCGTCGTCTTCACTGCGCCGGAAACAAGAAAATACTGCGCCAACGCTTTTGGAGCCGCGCCCGCACGTTCCAGGGTAGGAAAGGCTTCTGCGAGAGCGCTCGCCGCCCGTTCCACCTGACCCTGGCGAGCCAACTGCTCACCCAGCCATAGGAGCAGAATGCCAGGGACCGACCCGTCGTCCGCTCCACGGTGAAGCTCGATGGCACGCTCGAACGCAGCGAGCGCCTGTGCCGGCGACTTCAT
>WNGE01010222.1_pt1 | contig 11146 bp, 9 predicted proteins | sample 5400651 | NCBI WGS metagenome assembly WNGE01 (sample SAMN13153370, study PRJNA577476) | soil metagenome | isolation source: 60 cm soil or saprolite under grassland replicate 2 | place: USA:California | collected 2016-06-15 | reverse complement strand
GAAGACGTGCGGCACCCGGGGGGTGATGTCGAGGGTGACCTCGACGTCGGCGGTGGCAGCTTGCCGGGCGAGGCGGATGGCGTCGTCGAGGAGAACCTCGTGCGTTCCGGCCTGGATGATCAGGGGCGGCAGGCCGGACAGCTCGGCGAATATGGGGCTGATGAGGCCGAGAGCGGCATCTTGCCCTGACGTATAGTCGGTGACTCGGGCCTGGAATGCTTCTGGGGTGAACAGCGGGTCGGCCTCGCGCTTGGATTCCATGGTCGCCCCGGCCAGGGTGAGGTCGACGTACGGCGACATGACGAAGGCCGCCGCGGGCAGGGGCAGCCCGTGATCGCGGGCGTTGACCAGGGTGGCGATGGCGAGCCCGCCGCCGGCGGACTCTCCCGCGAAGGCGATGTCCGATGGGGCTGTGCCGTTGTGCAGGAGGGCTTCGTAGGCTGCCAGAGCATCGTCGACCGCTGCCGGATACGGGTGCTCGGGGGCGAGCCGGTAGTCGACGGAGATGACCTTGGCACCGATCCGCCGGCCGACCTGCGAGGCCAGGCCAGCGGCTTGGAAGGCGTCCCCTATCACGTACACGCCGCCGTGGAAGTACAGGACAATATGGCGAGGTTCGATTCCGTCGATGGTGATCTCGGCGGTGGGGACGCCGCCCAGTGCGGCTGCGGTCACGGTCACGTCGGCGGGCAGCGGCTGCGTGGCGGCCAGCTCCCGGAGCAGCCGCCGCTGCTCGCTGACGTCGCTGTCGAACGGGAAGGCGGACTGCCGCAGGATTGCGTCGAGGTTCTCTCGCTGTTCGGTGCTCATGGAGGATCTCCCTTCGGTTGGAATTCGCCCGGCAGCACACCAGGCGGGCTCGAGATGTCAATTCGCTGCTGAAATTTCCTGCCGGAATGCGCACCACTACCAAGCTTGCCGCCAGACAGGTGAGGAGGCGTCACCGGATCATGGTGATTCGCGCGACCGGAGCACTGCAGAATCGATCTCCTGCGGACTGCCGTGCATGTGCTGGTTCCGCCCAGCCTTTGCCATCGCCCTGAATGGGGGCGAGCAAGCCGGCTGGCTATGACGGTTTGCGGCGGATGCCGTTCCGGTCCGATCGCGCTTAGGGATGCACCCACGAGCCGTAGCCGAGGTCGAGCCGGATCGACTGCATCACCTGGAACGTCGTGCTCTCGGTGAACACGTCCGCGGCTGCCAGCACGCCCGTGTACTTCTCGATCACGGGCGCCGCTGCGGTAGCGACCCACTCGTCCAGGCCGCCCTTGAACGCCGCCCAGGGGTTGTCGCCGTACTTGACGAAGTAGCGCGTCAGGTCGACGCTGTCGATCGCCTTCCTGGAGCTCTCGGCGATGTCCGCCATATACTGTTGGTGCAAGGCAATGTCCTCGCGCGTGCCGAGCCGGCCGAGGTGGCCGGCGATGAAGTGCTTCCACGAATAGGCCAGCGCGTTCGCCGGCGCCTCGAGGTAGCCAGGGATGTCCTCGGTCAGGTTCGCGAGGAAGACCGGCGCCCAGCCAGGATTGACGATGTCGATCAGCATCAACGCGTCGTGATCGGGCAGGTGGATGATGATGTTGTCGGGCGAGTGGTTCGCGCCGTGCCAGGCCAGGTCGATGCGCTCGCCGCCGATCTCGAGCGTGCGTCGATCCTGGAACGTCTCCTCGTTCGGAGGCCTGGCCGGATCGTCGTCGCGCAGCAGCAGCCGCCGCGTCTCCTCGTGTCCGATGCGCGTGACGTTCTTGTCGAACAGCGACGATGCGCCGACGTGGTCGGCGTGATGGTGCGAGTAGACGAGGTAGTTGACCTTGTTGCTGACGCCGTTCGCCGACGCGATCTCGTCCACCGCGCGCTGGATATTGTGGCCGATCGAGGGCGGCGCGTCCAGCAGCACGACGCCGTCCGAGGTCGTCAGGAACGCGCACTGGTAGGTGCCGTCGGTGATCCAGTAGAGATTCCGCTCGACGCGGCCGACGTAGTAGCCCTGCTCGTTGAGCGTCGGGCCTATCGCCGAGCGCGGGACCGGCGCGTAGTCGGGTAGGCCGGTTGTGTTAGTTGTGCTCATTGCCTTCCTCCTCTCGGGTCATATCACGATCACGGTCTTGTGGTTTGATGCTTAAAAACAAAAGCGCTCCAAGAATCATGAAGAACCTCCTTCACATGGTGTAATAACGCAACTGGTTTGATCCCCTCTGCGAACTTGCACAAGAGCAATGGGCCTGTTTCTCCCGCACCTCGGGTCGCGGATGGTACGGTTGTCCACGTCCGCTCTCCCCGCTCAAGGAAGTGTCTCTTGCCATGCAATCTTGACAGACTCCCAGGGAGCTGTCTCATGGTCGATGGACACTGGCGTTGTTGGCCTGACATCCTGGCGACGAGTCTTGTCTGCTTTGAGTATAGCAGGAGGCTCCCTCGAAGTCACCCGCTCTCAGGTGGTATTTCACTTCCACTTTTACTTCCTGCTGTGCCACAGAGGAGCAGAGCGCCTCTGCCGGCAGCGGTGAGCAGGAGAGCCTCGCGATGACGACGACTCAGGCGAGGCTTGCGATGGGCGCCCGTGCAGAGCTGGAGAGCCAGCTGCCCCTGGCTGACGCTGGCAGGGAAAGCGCCTGCCAGGCCCTCGTGATCCCGTGTAAAATGTGCTATCATAGAAGCTTGAACTGGGCAGGGTGAGAGGAGGTCCCGTCTGGTTGCCCTCTCACCCCACACACGCGTGGACCTGCTTGGACCACAGCTAGAGAGAAGTAGAGCAGGAGGAGGGCCGCCATGTCAGTCGCCATGAGCTGCCATCTCACTTCCACTCACTTCCACTTGCTTCGTGTCGCGGGCGGGTCGGGCGGAGGTGAAGCTACCGGGCTGGTGCCCACGTTCGATCAGCGAGCGGCGACGCAGCGCCTCCAGGGCTTCGAGCACCTGGGTACGGGATAGCGGCGTAGAAAGCCGCGCCACCAGATCATCGAGCATCACCGGTTCGCACAGGATGGCCAACCACCGCAGCACCATCTGCTCCAGCGGGGACAGGCGGACAAATTGCTCGGCCAACAGCTGGCGCACACCACCAAAGACAACCTCGCCCTGCTCCAGGAAAGGTGCGACCTCGCCAGCGAAGAGATCGACGATGGTCTGGGCCACGATCTTGAGCGCCATCGGATTGCCCCCATAGCGCTCAATGAGTCGCTCCCGCTCGAGGGGAGTATCCGCCACGTCCTTCTCGGCGAGCAACTGTGCACCAGCGGGCGCATCCAACCCCGAGAGGCGCACGGAGCGCACCGGCAGCCGGCTGCCCACCAGCACCACCAGCTCGGCGGGCTTCTCCCGACTGGTCACGAGCAGGCAACTCTGGTGCTGGCTCTGGCCCACCTCCTGCAGCAGCCGGGCGTAGCCCTCGTAGCCCGTCCGCATGCGGCCCGTGGTTTCTCCTTCTTCCAGCACCGACTCCAGGTTATCGAACACCAGCAGCACCCGCTCTTCGCGCAAAGAATCCAACAGCAGCCTCAGGCGGCCTTCCATGCTCCTGGGCACCTCGGCTATCGGCTCAGGGGCCAGCACCTGCAAACAGTCTGCCAGGAGAGCTTCCGGTGGCGGAGAATCTCTGAGCGAACGCCAGAGCACCACCTGGAAATCTGGAGCCACCTGCTGCATCACTTTGACCACCAGAGCGGATTTGCCGATGCCACCCGGGCCAAGCACGTTTACCACCCGGCAGCGCTCCTGTGCGATCCATTCACTCAAGCGAGCCTGCTCGGCCTCCCGGTCATAGAAGCTCGCGACCGACGGTGCCCCACTCCAATCGAGGCGTGGCCTGGCCACAGATGGGAGAAGAGATTGTGCAGCACGGCGGCTCTCCTGAGTCACAGGAGGTGCTACCGGCGTGAGAGCAGGAGGCTGCGTGCTCTGCACGAGCTCCTGCAGCCAGCGCTCGTCAAGGAGCACCTTCTGATGAGCTGCCTGCCAGAGCGCGCGTATCTCCTCGGCCTCCTGCCCGGCCGCAAAGGCTCCATGCTGCAAGGCCAGGGTAATCAGCGCTTTGAGATGCTCCATCTTGGGGTAGGCGCTGCCGGCTTCCCACTCCCCCACGGCCCGCTTGGTGAGGTGTAGCAACTCAGCCAAGCCGGTTTGCGTCAGGCCAATCTGCATGCGCAGCGTCAGGATACGCGGCCAAAGGCATAGTCTCGTTCTCTGTAAGAGTATCGGTGCATATGAGACTCCCCTTCTAGATGGTCCAGCAAAGCGACCTAGTATGAAGTGAAAGGTAGAGACTTACCATCTGCTGAAGGCTGACTTCCTCAAGCGCCACTCGTCTGGTGAGACGAGCTGGAACCCTCACCTTGCGGGTCAACGCCTATGAGAGATTGGATATAGAGCAATACCAAGCTGACTTCTTCGATTCGCCCTCCCTATCATAACACAACTTTTGCCCAACGAGGAGCAACGTGCTTGCACCCTGCTCGTCTTGGTCCCCAGATGTGAAGCAAGTGGAAGTGAGAAAGGAACCGCTGCACGCTGACTTCTCTCGCGCATTCTTTTACACTCATAAGAGGAGAACGGATTCCACCGTTCGTTCTGGAAGCAGATCAAGGATCGTGTGGATTTCCAGATTCACAAGGATGTACCATATGGTCAGCCTTGCGCAGGCTCAATCATCAATGATAATGTACTACGAGAGTACGAAATACGCGGGCTTCCATTCTGGAACCACCAGGACACGGAGAGACCGGATTCAGGAAAGGGGAAAGCATACAACCATGGCCACGTTCGTGAAAGCGCCCTGTGACGAGGGTGTCATTCGCTCTGGGGCTGAGACCTCGCCTTGTGCCCCGCAAGTTGGGGTCTGGGTACTCGTCGCCACCATCCTGGGATCAAGTATGGCTTTTATTGATGGCTCCGTCGTCAATGTTGCCTTGCCTGTGATCCAGCAAGACCTGGGCGCCACCGCCACAGATGTGCAGTGGATCGTGGAGACCTATGCGCTCTTTCTCTCCTCACTCATACTCGTGGGGGGATCGCTGGGTGATCGGTACGGGCGACGGCGCATCTTTGCGCTCGGCATCGTGGTCTTCACCCTGTCCTCCATCTGGTGTGGGCTCTCGCTCACGGTGCTCTCCCTGATCCTGGCGCGAGCTGTGCAGGGCATAGGTGCTGCCCTGCTGGTGCCTGGCAGCCTGGCCATTATCAGCGCCTCCTTTAGCGAGGAGCAACGCGGACGCGCCTTTGGCACCTGGTCGGGGTTTTCCGCGCTCACCACTGTGGTGGGGCCGGTGCTTGGGGGCGTGTTAGTCCAGTACGCCTCCTGGCGCTGGGTGTTCTTTCTCAATGTCCCGCTGGCCGTCGTCGTGCTGGTCGTCCTATTCTGGCGCGTCCCCGAGAGTCGCGATCCATCGGCCTCAGGTAGACTGGATTGGTGGGGGACACTGCTGGTGACGCTGGGGTTAGGAGCGTTGGTGTATGGGCTGCTGGAGGCGGGCTCTCTTGGCGTGGGCACGCCCCTGGTGCTGGGCGCCCTGGCTCTTGGGGTCGTGGCCCTGCTCGCCTTCGTGCTGGTCGAAGCACGCAGCTCGGCCCCCATGGTCCCGCTGACCTTGTTCCGTTCGCACACCTTCAGTGGCGCCAATCTGCTCACCCTCTTGCTCTACGGAGCAATTGGTGGCATCAGTTTCTTCTTTCCGTTCAATCTCATTCAAGTCCAGGGCTATTCTCCGACCCTTGCGGGTGCGGCCTTCGTTCCGTTCATTCTGCTGATGTTTCTGCTGTCGCGCTGGGCTGGTGGCCTGGTGCATCGCTATGGCGCGAAACTGCCGCTCGTCATTGGACCCCTGATCACCGCCGTCGGCTTTGCCCTCTTCGCCGTGCCAGGCATCACCAGTGGCCCGAGTAGCTACTGGACCACCTTTTTCCCCGCGGTGGTCGTGATGGGGTTGGGCATGAGCATCACCGTCGCTCCGCTCACCACAGCAGTAATGGGGGCGGTGGAGCAACGCCATGCCGGGGTGGCATCGGGGATCAATAATGCGGTCTCGCGCACAGCCGGACTACTGGCCGTGGCCGTCTTCGGCATCATCGCCCTGGCTGTCTTCACGAGCAGCCTCCAGAGCCAGCTGATAGCTCTGCATCTGTCCCCCAGTGTGTACCAGGTGATTGAGGAGCAGCGCACCAGGCTGGCTGGCATCACTATCCCCAACACGATCAGCGGTGAGGTGCAAACCGCGCTCCAGCGAGCGATCGATGCGTCATTTGTGAGTGCGTTTCGTCTCGTCTCGCTGCTAGGTGCAGCAATGGCTCTGCTGAGCGCACTCTGTGCCTGGTGGTTGATTGAGGGAAAACAACCGGCACCAGCAGGTAGCTCAGCCACCGAGCCAGAGGCTTCGATCGTTGGAGCAGAGCAACCGGCACCTCAAACTCCGGCCAACTGATCTGGGAGTCAACCCGTTTCATGTTAGGCGGGCACTTCTGGATCTTGTAACTTACAAAAGTATAGTTTATAATAATTTATTAGTTATAATAGCTTGATTCTATGAAATCAATAGGAGAGAAAGGTACGGAGGGAAACAATCATGACGGACTACGGACACGACCTTATTTTCGGCACCTTCATCACCCCAGAGACCCAGCGACCGCAGGACGTGGTGGAGCTGGCCCGGCTGACAGAGCGGGCCGGTCTCGACCTGGTCACCTTCCAGGACCACCCGTACCAGCCGGCGTTCCTCGACACCTGGATGCTGCTGTCCTACGTGGCGACCCAGACCGAGCTGGTACGGCTGTCAGGATATGTGCTCAACTTGCCGTCTCGCTCCCCTGCGGTTCTGGCCCGGGCGGCGGCAAGTCTGGATAGGCTGTCCTCAGGCCGGGTCGAGCTTGGTATTGGCCCAGGAGATACCTATGCGTTGGACGCGGTCGAGTCCATAGGCGGTCCGCGACGAACGCCAGGGGAAGCCGTGGAGGCGCTGAGCGAGGCGATCGACATCATTGGCGGCATCTGGGACGTTTCCGCGCCCGGAGGGGTACGCGTCGAGGGCCAGCACTATCGCGTGCGCGGCGTTATGCGCGGCCCAAAACCGGTCCACGACATCTCGATCTGGGTGCCCGCTGGAGGGCCGCGCATGTGGCTGCTTGTCGGACGCAAAGCCGACGGCTGGATCGCGGGGGGGATGATGATGACGGACGTGGAGGGCGAACTGGCGGCTGGTAATCGCATCATCGACGAAGCTGCGACGGTGGCAGGGCGCGATCCACGCCAGGTGCGCCGAATATGCGACTTCACTGGCGCCTTCGGTCCCGCCAGTCGTGGCTACCGCCAGGGGCCACTCCAGCAGTGGGTCGAAGAACTGCTGCCGCTCGCGATTGAGCACGGGATCAGCGTGTTCATCCTGGTGGGGGACAACCCACGCGCGATCGAGCGATGGGGATGCGAGGTGGCTCCGGCCCTGCGCGAGGCGGTCGACCACGTGCGCGGGAACTCCGACCTGGCGCGGTCCTCGCCATAGAGATAAACCACGCCGTCAACGCTGACCGTTAAAAAACAACAAGTATTGTAGCCTTTCAACAAGCCGTGAGAAAAAAGATGCCTGAATATTTCACTCATCAAGCCATTTGCCAATTGCGTATGCGGGGACAAGTGATCAAGGATCATTTCGTGAGCCAGGTTCTAGTGACCAATCCACTCGGTGATCCGGTCGAAAGAGACCTGCTGGTGTATCTTCCCCCAGACTATGAACTTTCTCCAAGCCGACGCTACCCCGTGATCTTCGCCCTGGCTGGCTACTCAGAGACCGATGCCTCGCTTCAGAACTGGCTCCCCTTTCAACCTACGCTTTCCGACCGACTCGATCTGCTCACAGCCAGAGGATTACTCGGAGCAGGCATTATCGTCGTAATGCCTGATTGTTTCACAGCCTATGGAGGCAGCCAGTATCTCAATTCGCCAGCGGTCGGCCCCTATGATGACTATCTCGTCCAGGAATTGGTCCCCTACATTGACCATACTTATCGAACATTGGGTGAGGGCAAGCGTGGTATTTTCGGCAAATCCAGCGGAGGATACGGCGCGTTGCGAGGTGGTATGCTGCACCCTGACATCTGGAGTGCTGTTGCTTGTCACAGCGGCGACATGCTCTTCGAACTGTGCTATGCCAGCGATTTTCCCGCCTTTTGCACGACCATCAAACGCGCGGGGGGACTGGAGGCCTGGTACAACGCATTCATGACACGCCTGCAGCAGACCGAGGAGGGTATGAACGCGCTCAATATCATCGCCATGGCGGCCTGCTACTCACCTGATCTTGAGCATGCTCCTTTCCCCTTTCGCCTCCCCTTTGATCTGGAGACCTGCGAACGGCTCCCTGACATCTGGGAACGCTGGCAGGCCAATGACCCGGTGAGAATGGTGGAGGACCAGCGTATCCAGGAAGCACTGCGCTCACTGAAGTTGCTCTACTTTGATTGTGGCAGCCGCGACCAATATGAGTTGCATTTCGGAGCGCGCCTCCTGGCTCGCAAATTGACCCAGGCTGATATCCTCTATGAATACGAGGAGTTTGATGATGACCACACCAACATCGCCTATCGCTTCAACGTCTCGCTGCCCAAACTGGCACACGCCCTGTGGGAAGGTGCAACCTGATAGCGGCCAGGTGGTTCGATCTCGCGAAAGCCACGGGAAGATTTATTTCGCTTTGCAGCGCTGACCGTCAGGATGCCTCTAAGCCAAGACGTTCCTTCACAGCGGGAACGACTTCCTTTGCAAAAATCTCGGTTTGCTGCGCGACATCGCCGCTAGCCCAGAAGATGAAGGTGTCCTGGCGATGTTCACGATAGAAGGCGGTAAGCTGGTCTATCCAATAGCCTGCTGTCTCATCAATCACACCCGGCTGCGTAGGAAAGCTGGTGCGGCCTGTGCCCGGACGGATGACGCCGTGGATGTTATTGCCGCGCCGGATCGCGTCGGGTGACCGTCCGGCTTCACGTGCGCCCTCGTCAACCAGCGCGTGGACTTCGTGCTGTTTTTCCGGCGGAAAGAAGTGCATGGAGACGAACAGCCCATCGGCCATTCGCCCGGTCAGGCGTAACATTTTGCTGCCTATCGCGCCGTCCAGATGGGGATACGGTGCGCCGGAGCAGGTCCGGGATTCGCTTCTTTGACGGTGTAGACCCTGCCCTGATAGGTAAACTCTTTGCCTGTGTTGTCCCACATGCCACGCATAATAACCAGGAAGCGTCCCACGCCTGAGAGGGGCGTGACATCCCCCAGGCCGAGCGTGAAAAACGTCGTACCGCTCAGGTAGAGATCGGTCAGGAAGCTCATCGACTGCTCGGGGGGGTCAAGGGAAGTGCCAATCCCCACATGATGAGCCCAAAGCCCACGACGAAGAGCACGGTCCAAAACAACAGCAGGGCGAGCAAGGAAAGTGGGCCCATATAGCCCCGAAAGGCGTCGCGTCTGGCGCTCGATCGGATCAGGCGCCCAAGGGAGGTCGAGCCGAACTGAAACACCCGATAGAACAGTCGAGTCAGGCGGATGCGTCGGGTGACCCGGCGCGGTAAAACAATCGTCTCAAAGGCGTCCAGGGCGACCAGCACAATCAGTGCTATTCCATCCTCTTCTTTTCGTCTTTTTGAGACCTATCATACTTCAAGCGGCCATTGGAGAGCAAAGGCATGCTCCCAGCTCCTGACTGTAGAAGGCCCCGACGAATCGGAGGAGGCGTGAGCCTCAAGGACGGATCATCCCTAGTTGTTCCATCACTTTGCGGGCGTGGGAATGGGCTTCATCCTCATCAGCGCTGGGTCCATCAAAGACGAATTGGGAGAGCGATCCCAGGTCGGTCTGTGTCAAGTCGACTCCGTCGAAGAGGTCCTGGATCCGTTGCCGGCCCCAGACCGCGAACGGGTCCTGTGACGTCTGCAGTTGCTGGAACGTGCGCTGGAGATCCTGCTCCTCCAGGTAGTGGTAAATGCCCTACCAAGTGAGCAAGTCTGGCCCTCAAACGTGAGAAATTGCCCTCAATCTTGAGCACTGGTACAGACGTTTTCTGGAAAACCGCTCCAGAAGCAGATAGTTGTGCGTAGTAGTTGTAAATTCGGGTAGTCATAAAGACGCTTTTAGTGCTTCCTGCCAGGGGAGAAGGTGTGAGTTCTTTTCCCATTGCGGAAGCGCTGATCCGTGCATGAATGTCCATTTGGGGATGATATGGAGAGATTCCACCCATATCATCCCCAAGTGGACCGAGAATGCCAGAGCATTTTCCGCTTGCACCAAGCGGTTATTTTTTGTCCGGCTGGTAGATCAGAGCAAGGGTCCCGCCACTGAGCATCTTGCTGCTCACAAGCCGCAGCTTCGTTGGAGGCGTCCCGTCTGGGAAGAACCGCCTTCCTGATCCCATGATGTAGGGCACAACTAAGAACCGATACTCATCGATCAGATCCGTTCCCATCAGCGAGTGGACAAGCGTGGCACTGCCATCGATAATCATGTCTTTGCCTGGCTGCTGTTTCAGTTTGGTGATTTCTTCCACCACATTGCCTCTGATGATGGTGGAGTCTTTCCAGGGAGCGGTTTCAAGCGTCGTCGAGACCACATATTTTTTCATGCGGTTGAGGATTGATCCAAGAGTATCGGTTTGTGTGGACCAGCCCGGCCAGAGCATTTCATAGGTGGTCCGTCCCAGCAGGTACACATCGCCTGATCTGTACTCTTCCGCAATGTACTCTATCCTCCTCGCATAATCCGCAGCAGCCTCATCGGCAGGAGGCCACCAGTGATCCATCGTGTCCGCGTCAAAGACCCCATCCAGGGTCATCCACGCCTTCACCCAGAGCTTTCTCATGTTCGTTCTCCTTTCTCTTTCATTCTTCTTTCTGTTCGCCTGAAATATGGTGATCTCGTTGCGCATCACGTGGGCTGTGGGACATAAAGCTCGGCAACCGAGCACTTTTGTGTCTCTTGTGGGTATATGCTACGAGCAGCACCAATGGGGGCTACGGCTCCCTTTACACAGGTGACCCATGAAGCCCACGAAATGCGCAACGAGCCTGTGGAAGAGCTAATCCAGACCTGATGAGCAAAAGTCGCTCAGAACTGGACGTTGAGCCAGTGAGAGAGGGCAAAAACAGCAGAAGAGGGAGCAAAAAAGGCAGAAGAGAGGAGGAA
>WNGE01018486.1_pt1 | contig 11147 bp, 10 predicted proteins | sample 5400651 | NCBI WGS metagenome assembly WNGE01 (sample SAMN13153370, study PRJNA577476) | soil metagenome | isolation source: 60 cm soil or saprolite under grassland replicate 2 | place: USA:California | collected 2016-06-15 | reverse complement strand
TCGGCGGCCGCGCGCGCGGTGAGAGACGCGAGTCGACGACGCCGGCTTCGTCCAGTACCTGGAGCGCTCGGGGCCCACCTTCTACGTGGAGTTGGTATCGCGTCTCGCGGCCGAAGGCCCGGCGCCTGTACGTGCGGATCTCCGAGCGGACGCCGAAGGAGCGCAGGAGCGCGAAGGCCCGCCGCGCGACCGCCGAGCTCGCCACGTCGAGGTGGAGCGCGACCTCGCCGCGTCCGCGCAGGTGCAACCGCCCGGCGAAGTGGAAGAGCGCCGAGAGCTCGGCGAGCCGGTCGCAGTCGCGCGCGGGCGCGATCGCGGCCAGCTCGCCGCGCACCTCCTCAGAGAAGGACACGTTCGAGCTCCAGCAACCGCCGCTTGTAGCCGGGGCCGAGCGAGCCGTACGACCCCAGACCCTCCGCCGCGACCACGCGGTGGCACGCGACGATCAGCCCGAACCGGTTCCCCGCGCAGACCGAGCCCACGGCGCGCTGGGCGTTCGGGCGCCCGGCGAGCGCCGCCACCTCGCCGTACGTCGCGGTCTCCCCATACGGAATCGCACGCATCGCTTCCAGAACGTCTCGCTGGAACGGCGTGCACCAGCTCAGGTCGAGCTCGACGTCGACAAACGCGTCGCGCGCCCCGCCGAAGTACCGGCGCAAACGGCCCACCAGCGGATGTGGTGTTTGCGATACGTGATCCGGGGACGCGTGGCGTGGCAGCTCGTGCCAGGCGAGCAGGCCGTCGTCGAACACGAGCTCCCCCACGCCCCAGCCGTCCACCTCGTACGCGACCCGCTCGATCATCGCCTGAATCGTAGAATCCAGGCGATGAGCCGCCCAGGGATCTTCCGTCCGCCAACGCCCCGGAACGAGCCGGTGCGCGACTACGCGCCGGGCTCGCCCGAGCGCGCGGAGCTGACCGAGCGGCTCGACGAGATGAAGACCGAGCGCCTCGACATCCCGAGCGTGATCGGCGGCGAGGACGTCCGCACCGGCAAGACCTTCGAGGCGGTGATGCCGCACGACAAGGACCACGTCCTCGCGGACGTGCACAAGGGCGGCGCAGCCGAGGTGGAGCGCGCCGTCGGGGCGGCCGGCGAGGCCTGGGAGGACTGGCACCGCCTGCCGTGGGAGGAGCGCGCCGCCGTCTTCCTCCGCGCGGCCGAGCTGCTGGCCGAGCCTTGGCGTCCGACGCTGAACGCCGCGACGATGCTCGGCCAGTCGAAGACGCCGCACCAGGCCGAGATCGATGCCGCCTGCGAGCTGATCGACTTCCTCCGCTTCAACGTCGAGTTCATGATCCGGATCTACGAGGAGCAGCCCGTCTCCTCGCCGGGGACGTGGAACCGGATGGAGTACCGCCCGCTCGAGGGCTTCGTCTTCGCGGTGACGCCGTTCAACTTCACCGCGATCGCCGGGAACCTGCCGACGAGCGCGGCGCTGATGGGCAACACCGTGATCTGGAAGCCGGCCTCGACGGCCACCGTCTCCGCCTACTGGCTCATGCGCCTCTTCGAGGAGGCCGGGCTCCCGCCGGGCGTGATCAACCTCGTCTACGGGAGCGGCGCCGAGATCGGCGACGCGGCGCTCGCCAGCGAGCACCTGGCGGGCGTCCACTTCACCGGCTCGACCGAGGTGTTCCACTCGATCTGGAAGACGGTAGGCGACAACATCGACCGCTACCGCAACTACCCGCGCGTCGTCGGCGAGACGGGGGGCAAGGACTTCATCGTCGCCCACCCGAGCGCGGACGTGGACGCGGTCGCGACGGCGATCCTCCGCGGCTCCTTCGAGTACCAGGGCCAGAAATGCTCTGCCGCTTCCCGCGTCTATGCGCCCTCGAACCTCTGGCCGGAGCTGCGCGAGCGGCTCGTCGAGGAGGTCGGCACGATCTCGATGGGCGACGTCACCGACTTCTCGAACTTCATGGGCGCGGTGATCGACGGCAGCTCGTTCGCGCGCCAGCGGGAGGCGATCGAGCACGCTCGCCAGAACGACGCGGAGGTGCTCGTGGGCGGCGGCACCGACGACAGCGAGGGCTATTTCGTCGAGCCGACCGTGATCGAGACGCGCGACCCGCGCGACCGGCTGATGCGGGAGGAGTTCTTCGGCCCGATCGTGACGACCTACGTCTACCCCGAGAACGAGTGGGAGGAGACGCTCGAGCTCGTCGACGAGACAGCTCCGTACGGGCTGACGGGCGCGATCTTCTCTCGCGACCGCGAGGCGATCGACGAGGCCGAGGAGGCGCTCCGCTACGCCGCCGGCAACTTCTACGTGAACGACAAGCCGACGGGCGCGATCGTCGGCCAGCAGCCGTTCGGCGGTTCACGGGCATCCGGCACGAACGACAAGGCCGGCTCGATGTGGAACCTGATCCGCTGGGTCAGCCCGCGCACGATCAAGGAGACGTTCGTCCCGCCGCGCGACTACCGCTACCCGTTCCTGGACGCGGCGGACACCGACGGCGCCCCGGGCAGCCCGGGCGGCAGTCGCTGAAACACGCGGTCTTCGTCGTCGCCGCTGTCCTCCTCGTCGGTTCGTCGGCCTGGGCGGCGCGGGTGCGCGGCACGAATGGACCCGACCGGATTCAGACCGTCAACCGCGTCCGCGACCTCGTCTCGTGCGGGCGAGGGCGCGACCTGGCGACCGTCGACCGGCTCGACCTGGTGCGTGTCGACTGCGAGGTCGTCACGCGAGAGATCTCGCGCGACCCGTACCGCAATACCCGCAGCAGGCACGAGACCGAGGTCGAGCCCGACACGGCGGCCAACGGCGCGATGGTCGTCGCCGTCTTCCAGGTCGGACGGATCTTCGACGGCGGGGCTGCCAATATCGGCTTCGCGGTCTCGCGCGATCGCGGACGGAGCTGGAAGCACGGCTTCCTCCCCGGCCTGACGCCGTTCTCGCGCCCGCGGGGCCAGTATTCGGGCGCAACCGACCCCTCCGTCGCCTACGACGATCTGCACCGCTTCTGGCTCGTCGCCTCGCTCGCGTTCGGCCCCGACAGCTCGGCGCTCCTCGTCAGCCGCTCGCGGGACGGTGCGCACTGGAGCCAACCCGTGGTCGCGACGCTTGCGCCGACCACCTCGCCGGATCAGCTTCTGCTCGACAAGGAATGGATCGCCTGCGACAACGGCGCCGGCAGCCCCTTCCGCGGCCGCTGCTACGTCAGCTTCGACGACCTGCGCACGACCCAGATCGCCACCCAGTTCTCCGCCGACGGCGGCCTCACCTGGTCCGTGGCGGCGTCGGGCCCGGGGTTCCCGGGACGGAGGTCGATCGCGGGGAGCTTCGCGCCCGGCGTGCAGCCCGTCGTCCGGCCCGACGGCAGCGTCGTGATCCCGTACTTCGACCAGACGCGGCTCGCGGCGATCCGCTCGACCGACGGCGGCGTGAGCTGGTCGGGGGCGATCCCGATCGCGCCGGCCGGCTACCGCGCCCACTCCGGCGTCCGGGCGGGGCCGCTCCCGTCCGCCGAGGCCGATCGTGCCGGCACCCTCTACGTCGCGTGGACGGACTGCACGCGCCGCTCGGGCTGCGCCGCGAACGACCTCCTCGTCGCGCGCTCGCCGGACGGGGTCTCGTGGAGCGTGCCCGTGCGAGTGCCGACCGGGGCGGCCGACGTCGAGCTCCCGGGGCTCGCCGCCACGGGCTCGGGCCGGCTCGCGATCGCCTACTACGTCCTGCGCCGCCGCTCGCTCGACGTCGCCTTCGTCTCCTCCTCGGACGGCGGCGCCCGCTGGTCGATCCCCCGGCGACTCAATTCACGGTCGGTCGCGCTCCGGTGGATCGTCAGGACCTCCCAGGGTTCGATGGTCGGCGACTACATCTCGACCGCTTTCGCCGGCGGGCGCGCCGTCCCTGTCTTCGCTCTCGCCACCCGGCCGGCTCGCGGCAAGCTGCGCGAGTCGATGTTCGCCACCTCGCTCGCGGTCGCGCAATCCCGCTGACGAAGCCGTCAGCCATGCGGCCCCCGCCAGGGCCGGCAGTGCCAAGACGACGCCGGCGGCCCTGACGCCGAACGTCGCCGCGATCGCGCCGTCGGCAAGGCTCGCCAGCGGGCGCAGACCGAGGAAGGCAACACCCCAGAGCGCCATGATCCGTCCGCGCTGCGCCTCGCTCACGCCGAGCTGTAGCCGGGTCGTCGCGGAGGTGTTCGAGGCGAGGTAGCCCAGGCCGGCGACGAAGAGGAACACGAAGCCGAGCGGGAGCCACGGCGAGAGCGCGAACGCGACCACGCCGAAGCCGAGCAGCGAAAGGGTCCCCGCCATCCGCCTCCGAGAGCCCGCAACCCGGCCCGCCACCACGAGTGCCGCCGTCACGGCCCCGGCGCCGAACGCGCCGATGATGAAGCCGGCGATCGTGTCCCGGTGCCCGAACTCGTGGGCGAACGCCGGCGCCAGCGTGTTCACGGGATCGGAGGCGAACCCGACCGCGGCAACGACGATCAGGAACGCGAGCAGGCGCGGGTCGTCCCGCAGCGGGGGCAGGGCGTCGCGCAGGCGCGACGATTCGCGGGGCGCCTTCTCCTGCGCCCGCGGCCGAATCACGACCAGCGCCCCGACGAAGGCGAGGTAGGAGCCCGCGTTGAGCAGGAACGAGGCCGGAATGCCGAGGTACTCGACCGAAGCGGCCGCCGCCACAGGCCCAGCCGCCCGCGCGATGTTGTAGGTCATCGAGTTGAGCGCGACCGCCGTCGACAGCTCGTGCGGCTCGACCAGCGAGGCCAGGAGCGCCTGCTGCGAGGGAATCGACGCCGCGGTCGTCACGCCGAGCCCGAGCGCGACGACGATCACCACCCAGGCCCGCGCGAGCCCGGCCCAGGCGAGCGCGGCGAGCAGCACCGCCAGGACGGCGGCACTTGTCTGCGCGACGAACAGCAACCGGCGCCGGTCGCGGCGGTCGGCCGCGCTGCCCGCCCACGGCGCGAGCAGCAGCACCGGAGCGAACTGGCAGAAGTTGAGCACGCCCAGCAGGAAGGCCGAGTGAGTCAGCCGGTAGACGAGCAGCGCGCCGGCGAGGTTCTGGAACCACGTCCCGCTCGCCGAGAGCGCGTTGCCGGCGAAGTACGGGCCGAAGCTCCGCCGCCGGACGAGCGCGAACACCGCGGCAGGACCGACAGTCGTCGCCACTGCCGGTCCCTGCCCCGAAGGCTCTCTACGTATTCAGACGGTGCGGTGCTCGAGCACCTCGTAGCCCTTGGCGCTCGGCGGCGGCATGCCCGCGTCCTGGATCGCTTGTCGCATCTCCGGATCGTCAGCCATCTTGTGCCGGCCCTCGGGGTTGTCCCACATGTTGATGACCATCACCCCGTTGTCGGTCTTGACGACGGTCGACGAGACGCCTCCGTACTCGGAGGCCTTGCGGCGGGCCACCTCGTCGACGGCGCTCATCCTCGATTTCAGCTCCTCCGGGTCGCCCTGGAATTCCATGATCGAGACGACTTCGACTGCCATGGCGGCTCCTTTCGTCGGGGGACGGAGACGCTACTACGCCCGTCCGGCCTTGTGCAGCTGGGCATAGATCGCGCGCGCCGTCTTGGCCGGCATCCCGGGGACGCCCTCGAGCTCCTCCTGCGTGGCCGCGAGGAAGCGCTCCGCCGAGCCGAAGTGGCGTAGCAGCGCCCGCCGCCGCGCCGGGCCGACCCCCGGGAGCGTGTCGAAGATCGACTCGCGCGCCTTGGCGTCCCGCCGCTGCCGGTGAAAGCCGACCGCGAACCGGTGCGCCTCGTCGCGGACGCGCTGAAGGAGGTGGAGGCCGGCCGAGTCGCGCTCCAGCGGGATCGGCTCCGGCCTCCCCGGGACGAAGACCTCCTCGATCCGCTTTGCCAGCGAGATCACCGCCACCCGCGGCAGGTCGTAGGCCTGCATCGCCTGGAGGGCGGCTGCGAGCTGCCCCTTGCCGCCGTCGATCACGACCAGGTTCGGCGTCGCCGCGAACGACTCGTCGTAATCGTGCGAGGCGGCATCGCGCAGGCGGGCGAACCGGCGCGAGATCACCTCCGCCAGAGCGGCGTAGTCGTCCTGGCCGTTCAGGCTGCGGACGCCGAACTTGCGGTAGTGCGCCTTCTTCGGGACCGCGTCCTGGAAGACGACCATCGACCCGACGACCGCCTCGCCCTGGATGTTCGAGACGTCGTAGCACTCGATCCGCAGCGGCAGGCTCTCGAGGTTCAGCGCCTCGCGCAGCTCTTCGAGCGCCTCGACCCTCCGCAGCCGCCGCTGCTCGGCCTGGAGCGTCTCCGACTCGAGCGCGAGGCGCGCGTTCTCCGTCGCCAGGTCCTGGAGCCGCCGCTTCTCGCCCCGGGCGGGCGCGCGCACCTCGACCCGCGAGCCGCGCCGCTCCGACAGGAACTCCGCCAGCGCCCCGGTGTCGCCCGCGTCCGGGGGGACGACGATCTGCGGCGGCACGCTCGGCGCCGAGCCGTAGACCGCCGCCCGGTCGCCGTCCACCGCGATCCCGATCACGTCGATCGTGCCCACCGCGCGCTTGTCGGCGGCCTGACGCTCGGCCAGGTGACGGACGGCGAACAGGCGGTTCCGGTAGCGCGCCGCCTCCTCGAAGCGCTTGCCCTCGGCCGCCTCCTTCATCTTCCGCTCGAGCTCCCGCTGGATCGGCCGCGTCTCGCCGGAGAGGAACTCGATCACGCTGTCGATGATCTTGCGGTAGTCCTCCTGGGAGACGTAGCCGACGCACGGTGCCAGGCAGCGCTCGATGTGGTAATCGAGGCACGGGATCCCGGAGTGGCGGCCGGGCTTCGGCCCCTCGCAGGGCCGGTACGGGAAGACGCGGTTGAGGACGTCGAGCGTCTCGCGCACCTTCTTCGCGTTCGCGTACGGGCCGAAGTAGACGACGCCGCGCCGGTGCCGCTCGCGCGTGAACATGACGCGCGGGTAGTCGTCCTCGACCGTGACGGCGATGTACGGGAACGACTTGTCGTCGCGGAGCCGGACGTTGAACGGTGGGCGGTGCCGCTTGACCAGGTTCTGCTCCAGGTGGAGCGCCTCGACCTCGGTGTCGGTGACGATCACCTCGACGTCCACGACCCGCTCCGGCAGCCGCGCGATCGTGGCGCGGGTCTCGCCGCTCGCCTGGAAGTAGCTGCGCACCCGCGGCCGGAGCGACTTCGCCTTGCCGATGTAGAGCACCTCGCCGCTCTCATCGCGGAAGAGGTAGACGCCGGGCTTCGCCGGCAGGCCCTTGAGCTGCTCCTCGACCCGTTTTCGCATCGCCGGGCAAGGGTAGCCTCAGCCTTCGTGAGGAAGGCCCTGCTTGGAGCGGCCGTGGCGACGGCAGCCGTGGCCGGCGTGATCGTGGCGGTGGTGGTCTCGTCCGGAAGCGAGTCCGAGGAGGCAGCGCCGAGCTCTGCGGGGACCACGGCCCCCACGCGGACAACCTCTACGCAGGCGGCCTCCACCACGTCCGCCACGACGACCAGCGCGACCGCCCCGGTGGACACGAGCTCCGTGCAGCTTCCGCCTCCGCCGGCGCCCGGAAGTCCCCGGGCACGGACGCTGATCGTCGGTGTGGTCGACGACGCGCTCGCCCAGAGAGACCACCGCTTCGCGCAGGCGCAGGTTGTCACCTCTCGTGACACGGGCTTCGACGCGGCGATGGTCTCCGCCACCTGGAAACGAGGGCAGCGCCGCGCGTCCCCCGGTCTCGTCCGGGCCCTGCGCAACGTCGAGGCCGCCACACGGCGGACGCACATGCGCTTGTTCGTGATGGTCTGGCACGGGCTCGCCCGGGGAACCCCCAGGACCGCCGCCGAGCGCGGCGACTTCGCAGCCTTCGCAGCCGCCGTCGTCCAGGCCGTCCCGGGCGTTCGCGCGGTGGTCGTCGGCAACGAGCCGAACCTCAGCACCTTCTGGAAGCCGCAGTTCGACGCGACGGGCCGCGACCTGGCCGCCACCGGCTACGCCGACCTGCTCGGCCGGAGCTACGACGCGATCAAGGCAGCCGACCGCGGCGTGCTCGTGCTCGGCGGCGCCGTCTCCCCCCGCGGCGCCGACCGCCCGCACGGCTCGCGGCCGACCCACTCGCCAACCGCGTTCATCCGCGACCTGGGCGCCGCCTACCGCGCGAGCGGCCGCGAGCGGCCGCTGATGGACGGGTTCGCGATCCACCCGTACATGCGGTTCTCGCGCGTCTCGCCGATGCAGGAGCACCCGCGAAACACCTCGATCACGATCGCCGATTACCCGAAGTTGGTCGCGCTTCTGAACGAGGCCTTTCACGGGACGGCGCAGCCGGGAGCCCGCCTGCCGCTCTACTACACGGAGTTCGGCGTCCAGACGACCGTGCCTCCGGCGAAGCGTTCCTTCTACGACGACCCCGAGTCCCCGGGCCGCGCGGACAGCGTCGGCTTCGCCACTCAGGCCGCCTACTACCGGCAGGTGCTCGCCATCGCCTACTGCCAAGCGACCGTGGAGGGCATCTTCGTCTTCCACACCTTCGACGAGGCGGACTACGCCGGCTGGCAGTCGGGGCTCTATTTCGCCGACCGGACGCCGAAGCCGAGCCTCGGCGGCTTCAGGCGCGCCGTCGCCGACCTTCGCGCAGGGAAGCTGACGACCTGCCGCTAGGCTTCGCGCCGTGGCCGGCCAGTACGTCGCCTACACCTTCTACAAGGTCGATCCCGCCTGGCGCCGGCTCCCGATCGAGGAGCGCAGCGCCGGCAAGGACGCCTTCGCCGAGGCGGTCGAGGACTGGGCGGGGCGCATCGCTTCGCTACGCGCGTATTCGTTAGCGGGCGTCCGTCCCGACGCCGACTTCTTCCTCTGGAAGATCACCGAGCGCTACGAGGACCTCGGCGAATTGGGCGCGGCGCTGAACGCGACCCCGCTCGCCGGCTGGCTGGCGACGCCCTACTCCTACCTTGCGACGACGAAGGCCTCCGAGTACACGAAGGCGCGCAAGCCGCGCCAGGTCGTCCCGCGCGGCTCGCCGTACCTGGTCGTCTACCCGTTCGTGAAGGTGCGGCCCTGGTATGCGCTCACGGCGGAGGACAGGCAGCGGGCGATGGACGAGCACATGCGCATCGGCCACGAGTTCTCGACGATCCTGAACCACACGACCTACTCGTTCGGGATCGACGACCAGGAGTTCATGACCGCCTTCGAGTGCGAGGAGCCGGCCGACTTCATGCACCTGATGCTGACGCTCCGCGACTCGGAGGCGAGCCGCTACACGGAGCGAGACACCCCGATCTTCGTCGGCCGCCGCGCGGGCATTCGCGAGGCGCTGAACGAGCTCGACGGCGTCGGAGGCCACCGAGCCGGCGAAACCGCTGCTGCGACCTCACCGACCTCTCAGGCAACGCCGTAGACGGATCTAAACCCGGTTCACCGCGAGTGCGGACGGCGGTCAGTAGCCGTACGTGTGCTCGTCCTTCCAGACCCGCCACATGGCGAAGCCGCCGAGGACGAAGACGGCGACGAACACGATCAGGTTCAGGCCGTTGCCGACCGGGACGAAGAAGCGGGCGCCGACGTTCACGACCATCAGCACCGCGGAGCCGTAGAAGACCGCTCGCGATCGGGCCGACCACATCGAGATCTCGTCGCGGCGGTCGCGCCACATCATGAACAGGAAGTACGCGATCGCCAGGAAGAACGCGATTCGCGCGAGGATGAACAGCGCCGACAGCGTCTGCTCGAGCTGGAGCACGACGACCACGGCCGCGATCAACGCGATCACGAGGAAGCCGCGCAGCGTCGGGTTCATGTCGCGGAACGCCCGTCTCACCCAACCCAGCCTAGCTAGCATCCCAGCATGGTCGAGGAAGGAAAGCCGGCGCCGGACTTCGAGCTCCAGAGCGACGCCGGCGAGACGGTCAGACTCTCAGACCTGCGCGGCAAGCCGGTCGTGCTCTACTTCTATCCCAAGGACAACACGCCCGGGTGCACGCGCCAGGCCTGCGGAATCCGCGACGCCTACGGCGAGCTCGAACGGGCGGGCGCCGTGGTGCTCGGCGTCAGCGCCGACACGCAATCATCGCACGAGCGATTCAAGACGAAGTACTCGCTCCCGTTCACCCTCCTCGCCGACCCGGAGCACCGTCTCGCGGGGCCCTACGGAGTTGCCAAGGAGGGCAAACGGTCGTACGAGCGCTCGACCTTCGTGATCGACGCGGAGGGGAACGTGGCGAAGATCATGCGGCACGTCAACCCGGATCGCCACGCCGACGAGGTGCTCGCCGCGCTCGCAGGCTGAGCGCTCGCTACTTCACATCGGGCGCTCCAGGTGGTACGGATTGCGCGTGCGCCTGCTCCGCTGGCTTCGATTTCGGCGGCGGCGACGGCCTGCTCCGCTCGACGAGACCGCCGCGTACGAGCGCTGCCACGGCAGCCCGCGCGGCGACGTGCGAGTGCTCGCCCGGCAGGTCCAGGTTAAGCGCCCGGAACCTCGCAAGCCCAGGCTTCTCCCGAGGCTCTCCGGAGACCATCTGCGCCGCTGCTTCGAGGATCGTTTGAAGTCGCGGCAGTCCGCCGTCTGAACCGAGCCAGCGCTAGACCGAGCGACCGCCCGGCGGGAAGATCGATTCAGGCTCGCGCGTCTCGTTATCAGCGCGCCCTGTCCCGGCGCGAGATGGAAAGGAGTGACGATGGAGGACGTTTCCAGCAGGGCACAGCTCGTCGATGAAGCCGCGCTCGAGGGACGCGGCATATCGACGACGCTTTCCCGGTCTCAGCTCGAGGACGCAATCCGGTCGAGCGACGGTCCGCCCGAGCTTGCGCTCGACGTTCGAGCCGGCGACGGCGAGGAGCACACCCTGGCCGTGGCCTGGGAGAGGGAAGATCTCGAGCGAATCCTCGGGCGTACGAGCGGCGATACCGTCGTGCTCACCTTCGACCGCGACGAGCTTGCGAGCGCGGCCGCGGGCGAGGTCGAGGCCCACGGCTTGCGCGAGCGCGTGCTCGTGCTTGCCGTCGCAGCCGCCACGGCGACGGGTGCGATGGCCGGAACGGCGGCCGCGTCGCAGGTGAGTGATCCCGGACCAGCGAGCACCCCAGGGCAATTCAGCCAGCACGCACAGCTGCCGCCGAGCAGCGGGGACGGCTCCCTGGTCTCGGCGCCCGACCCGGCAACAGCCGCGGGCATCGGCGCGGGAATGGCGCTCGTGATCGCCGGCGCGAGCTTCGT
>WNGE01008266.1_pt1 | contig 11149 bp, 11 predicted proteins | sample 5400651 | NCBI WGS metagenome assembly WNGE01 (sample SAMN13153370, study PRJNA577476) | soil metagenome | isolation source: 60 cm soil or saprolite under grassland replicate 2 | place: USA:California | collected 2016-06-15 | reverse complement strand
AAAGAGGAAAGCAAATAGCAAGGTCGGGCGATCTCGCGATCGGATCATCGGGTCATCTGATACCATCGCGAGAAAATCGGCAATCTCCGATCACCTGATGGCCCGATCACCCGATCATCCGCTTCTCGCTCCGTATGCCGTGGAGCATTCCCGTGGTCGCCGGCACCCTGAGCCCGCGCATCCTTATCGCAACGATTTTCAACGTGATCGCGACCGCGTGATTCACTCGCGCGCCTTCCGACGCCTGGAAGCCAAAACGCAGGTCTTTACCAGCCGCTATTCCGATCATTTTCGCAATCGCCTGACGCACACACTTGAAGTCGCGCAGATCTCGCGGACCATCGCGGCGCAACTTGGATTGAACGTCGACTTGGTCGAGGCGTTGGCCCTAGTGCACGACCTCGGGCATCCTCCGTTTGGTCACGCCGGCGAGAAAGCCCTCGACCTAGCCATGCGCCAGCACGGATTGTTTTTCGACCACAACCTGCACGCCCTGCGCATTGTGGAAGATTTCGAGCAGCGTTATGCGGCCTTCCGCGGGCTGAATCTCACTTTCGAAGTGCGGGAAGGCATCATCAAGCATTCGCGCTCATACGATGCCGCCGAGTTCCCTGAGCTAGCCGAGTATCTTCTTGAACAGCAGCCGCCACTCGAAGCCCAGCTCATCGACGCGACGGATGAACTCGCATACAGCACCGCCGATCTCGATGACGGCTACGAGGCGCATCTCCTGAATTTGGATCAGATCAAAGACGGCGTGCCGGTCTTTGCGCGCTTCTATGTGGAAGTCGAGCGGCTCTATCCGGATGCCGCTGAGAAGCTGCAATTCAACGAAGTGATACGTCGAATGCTGGATAGATGGGTGGGGGATTTGATTGAGAGCACGAAGATGCAGATTGCTAGCCTAATCCATTCCGAATCACGTAACTCCGGACGCCCCCGCGCGAGCAAAGAAGATGAGCAGCCGACCCTCGACGATATCCGTGCCTGCCCGCGTCGTCTGATTGCTCTAAGTCCCGAGCCCGAAGCCGAACGTCGGCAAACGAAAGACTTCCTCCACCAGAACCTCTATTTCAGCTCCGCCCTCGAACCCGAAAAGGATGATGCCGAGCGCATCATCACCGATCTCTTCGATCTCTGGATGAAGCACCCGGAGAAGCTGCCGGAGAGTTATCAGGAGAAAGCCGAAACCGAACCCCTGGCGCGCATCATCTGCGACTACATCGCGGGCATGACCGATACCTACATTTCCGAGCAGTATGAAAAGCACTGCGGCTAAAACATCAGCCACCCAGCCCGCGCAATCGTGAACGCCCCAGCCATCATGATGAGAATGCCGGGCGATTCGCAGCATCGCCTTCAACCCGATTCTATGTCTCATCCGCTCGCAGTAGGTCGGACCGGATCTCCGGGCCCAGAGTTTTCGCCGCCGCCCATTCCCGAAGGTGACCGTAACCTCTGCACTTTTTACCTACTCCGCACGCATTTACGCTAACTTGTGCTGCCGCATCTTCCGAAAGGACTAAAATAACCCTAGAAGCTCAACAACTTAGCTAAACCTTAGTTTGGCATAACGTTTGATATACACAAGCATAGGCGTCAGCATCTTAAGGGTTTAGACGCTAAAGTTTTCGGTCAGCGTAGCGTCAGCGCTGGCCAGCATGCCCTCCCGGCTTGCCAGATTCTGTGAAGTACGGACGCACCAAATCGCGACACGCCCGCGCATGGCGTGCGGTGCGGAGGTAGCCTGAGCGCAGCCGTAAGGCCCAGCCAGGATCTCCCCCACGGAGGATGTAGAAAAATGAAAAACCGCGCAGTGGTAGCGTTGTTCGTCGCATTCTTGCTAACGGTGTCGGCGCTCGCCCAGCAATCCACCGCTCCGGCGACGACCGATCAATCAGCCCCCGCAGCCAGCAGCAACACCAGCAGCGACAACGCCAGTGGCAAGGCGCCGTTGCAATACGAAACTCGGCAGGGCTTCTGGGGCAAGGTCAATCCTTTTGCCCGCAAGAAGTATGTCCAGCGGCAGCTCACGCCGATCCAAAATCGCGTAAACGAGCTCGACGAGCTCACAGCGGCCAACACCAAGATGATCAAGGACGTGGACAGCCGCGCCCAGCAAGGCATTCAGCTGGCCTCAAACAAAGCCAACGAAGCCGACCAGCACGCAGTTGATGCCGGTAACAAAGCCACCGCAGCTCAGGAGACCGCGACCAAGGCCAACACGCGCCTGACTACGGTCGAAGGCGTGGTCAGCAACATTGATCAGTACAAGGCCACCAACCAGACGGAAATTCGCTTCCGGCCCGGACAGGGTGTTCTTAGCCAGAATGCCAAGACTGCTCTCGATCAAATGGCCGAACCGCTAAAGGGCCAGCACGGATACATCGTTGAAGTGCAGGGCTTCTCATCCGGCAAGGGACAGACCGCGATCGCCACCTCACGCAAGATGGCCGACGCCGTCGTCCGGTACCTGGTTGAGAACCACGAAATTCCGGTCTACCGGATTTACGTGCTCGGCATGGGCAACGCTCCAGCGCCAGCTGCCAGCTCCGAAGAAAAACCGAAGCGCATGAGCGGTGGCCGCGTCGAAGTCAGCCTGCTGAAGAACGATCTTGAGCAGCTGGCGAACTCGAACACCACCCCGGCACCGGCGCAGTAACTTAATTTAGGGACGAAGGCACCGTACGCCTCACGCCCTCCTCAGAAAAAAGCCTCCCCGCAAGGGAGGCTTTTTTTGTGACGCGCCGGATTGGCCGAGAATTCGTTGGCGACCAGCAAAAGCTGGGGTATGATGGCGCGAGTCTGCGGCCATGAAGTACAGCCTTCGTTGGGTCCTGCTGCTTCTCTCGTTCTCAGGTCTTCTGAGTTCCACGCCTTGTTCCGCTGCCGGTCCTCAATGGATTGAAATCCAGTCGCCACATTTTTCAGTCGTAACTGACGCCGGCGAACGGCGCGGACGTGAAGTCGCGATTCGCTTCGAGCAGATGCGGGCGGTCTTTGGCGCTCTCATGGCGAAAGCGAATGTGAATCTGCCGGTTCCTTTACAGATCGTTGCCTTCCGAGACAGCAAGGAACTGCGACAGGTTGTGCCTCTATGGCACGGAAAACCGATCCAGGTCGCGGGCCTGTTTCAAGGGGGCCAGGACCGCTCGTTCATTATGCTCGACATGTCGGTTGATAGTCCTTGGACCGTCGTGTTTCACGAGTATGCGCATCAATTGATGAGCGGCAACCTGTCCGGCGAGGTGGATCCGTGGTTCGAGGAAGGGTTTGCGGAATACTTCTCAAGCATTGAGGTGGACGGCAAACAGGCGCGGGTCGGTAAGATCCCGAGCGACACATACGAAATACTGCGCCAGAACGCGGTGATGAAAGTCGGCGATCTTTTAAAAGTGCAGCACAACTCTTCGACTTACAACGAGAGCGGCGATCACCGGACTGTGTTTTATGCGGAATCGGCGATGCTTGTCCACTATCTCTACGACAAGGGGCTGATTCCGAAGCTGGGGTTGTATTTCAGTCTGAGGACCGAAAAGGGAGTTGCCGTAGAGGACGCCATCCAGCAGGCGTTCGGAATGAGTGCAGCACAATTCGACAAGGCCGTTCAAGACTACATATCGAGCGGCCACTATATGTACTTTGCGTTGCCCACTCCCGCCGATATCGTCGAGAAAGGCTATGGCGTCAGGCCGGTCACTGCCATCGATGCTAGTGCGGTCATTGCCGATATCCATCTGCATTCGCTCGACTATCACGATAAGGCGGTGAGCGAATTTCAGGAGATCCTAAAAACTGATCCTAACAATGCCGCCGCGTCGAGAGGTCTGGGTTACGGGTACCTGCAAAAAGGCGACTTTAAGCAGGCCGGAGAATATTTCAAGCGGGCCGCAGCCACTGACTCCAAGGACCCACGGATTCACTACTATTCCGCGCTCTTGATGAGCCGCGAAGGCACAAACCACGAGCTGCCGGAAATGACACGGGAAATCGAGACTGCCATTTCTCTCGACCCGAACTTTGCGGATGCGTACACGCTGCTGACGTTCGCCCTGGCGCAATCGGGCGAGCCCGCCAAAGCCCTTGCTGACATGCAGAAGGCGGTCTCGTTAAGCCCCGGGAACGAGAATTACCGATTCGATCTGGCACAGATGTACATAAGCAATCAGAAAACCGACGAGGCCATTTCCATTTTTAGAATCCTGAGCAAGAGCTCAGATCCTGAGGTGGCGCAGCGGGGTACGTCGGCGCTGACTCAAGCACAGGAGTTTAAGTCTTCGTTGGAAGCGTCTCGGGAATTACGGCCCAGGGAAGCCGTTGGAGTTGCGCGCACGGCTGCGGCGAGCACCGGAGGTGTCTACGGCAGTCAATGTGGTGGCAGATTCGTCACCGGTGAAATTCGTTAAGGGCACAGTCCTGAGCGTAGATTGCTCCGCCGCGCCTTCGGCGACTGTGAATATACTTTCTGGAAGCAAAACGTGGCAAATGCGGGTGTCGGATACCAAGCACATCTTGGTATTGGGAGCCGACGCATTCTCCTGCGATTGGAAAAAACAGAAGGTGGCAGTGAATTATCGCGAGACGGGCGAGGGAATAGGAACAATCGTCTCCATTGAGGTTCAATGAACTGCGCGCAGCTTTTTTGAAGTTCTTACTTGATTGACTCACCACGGGCTACCACCGTTCGGCGTTCGAGCGATGGGAGCTTTAGAGCGCGGCAGTTAGGTTACAATCCTGCTCACTTATCACACGGAGTTTCTCATGATGCGAACTCTTGCAATGGCGTGGATGGTAATTTCCGTTGGCGCTCTTGCCCAGGCTCCCGCACCTACTCGCCCGAAGATCACCGGGATTGATCACGTGGCGTTTTACACCACGTCGGCGGATGCGAACCGAAAACTCTATAGGGACGTGCTTGGCCTTGTGTCGTCGAGCGGGCCGCCGGATCCACTCGAACCGCGACAGATAGAGCGTTTCATAGTGGGTACGCAGTGGGTCGGATACAGTCCCGCCCCTGATCTCAAAGGGACTGATCGCATGGACCACATTGCCTTCCGCACTGCGAACTGCGACGGTCTGCGAAGTTACTTGGCTGCGAACGGAGTCGACGTTCCGGTTGCGTGTGCAGATTCCAAAGACAGTCGCCGCAGTTTCACAGTGAACGATCCGGAAGGGCATAAAGTCGAGTTCACGCAGGAACCGAAATTCCAGCGCATCGAGGGAGCACGTGTCGACCCCATCTCCCGCCGCATCATCCACGCCGGCTTCATCGTGCATGACCGCGCGGCCGAAGATCACTTTTACAAAGACATCCTGGGCTTCCGTCTTTACTGGTATGGCGGCATGAAGAACGACCGCACCGACTGGGTGGCGATGCAAGTCCCAGATGGGACCGACTGGCTCGAATACATGCTGAACCAGCCGATGAACCCCGATCTGCGCCTCACCGGGGTGATGAATCACATTTCACTTGGCGTAAAAGACATGAAAGCGGCTCAGGCGAAACTTGAAGGACGCGGCTGGAAGCCGAACGAACGCGAGCACTCGCAGATGGGCAAAGATGGCAAGTGGCAGCTCAACATCTATGATCCGGATATGACTCGCATCGAGCTGATGGAATTTACGCCCGCTGAGAAGCCATGCTGCTCGGAGTTCCAGGGGCCGCATCCGACGGAGCCGTAGCTCGAAGTAAGAAAGTCAGAACTAAGAAGTCAGAGTCTTTCGTGGGCGACTATGCTCACGTGGGATGGGCGTCCCGCCTGTCCCACATCTTTGGAAATCATCCGTGCGTTGCTCGGTACGCCTGCAAGCATCGCTTTGCGGTTTCCAGTTCTCCGAAGCGGCTGCCTTCCTGCTCGAGCAGATAATATTCCACGCCGCCCACGCTTTCGGCTGCCGCAAAGATGTCTTTCCACTTGGCATCGCCTTCGCCAAACAGAACTTGGTAGCCTTTTGCCGGATCGGAAGACCAGTCTTTCAAATGCAGCGAGTGAATGCGTCCGGGATTTGAGCGTATCCAGGCGACCGGATCAGCGCCTGCGTTCACGCACGTGCCCACATCGAGTTGGAGCATGACGGATGATTGAGTGTTCTTGGCAATGACTTCCATCGGACGCACACCATCCACCGGCTTCCACTCGGCTTGATGATTGTGGTAACCAGTTTTCAGGCCCGATGGGGCGAGCACATCAGCCGCCGTATTCAATTCATCGGCGATGGCCTTCCAGCCATCCAGACCTTTGTTCGGTTCGGAATAGGCCATCACCATGTACTTGCAGCCCAGGATCAGGTTTTTGTCGCGAGCTCGGCTAATGTTTTCTGGACTGAAATATTTCTCGTCGTTATGGGTGGAGTAGCACTGGATGCCAAGATCGTCGAGCAGCTTGCGCATCTGCTTGGTTTGCGCTTCGGTCCACTCGAAATACGGCGCGTAAAATTCGACGCACTGATATCCCAATTGGGCCACTGCGCGCACCGTGCCCTCGAGATCTTGTTTGAGGGCCTCGCGCACGGAATAGAGTTCCAAGCCGATAGGGATGTCTTTGGAAGAAACCGAGGCATGGGCCCTGAGTGCCCATGGCAGCATTGCGGAAAGAGCAACAAAGGAACGACGAGTAAGAGACATGGCGGAATGGTACTCCAGAGATGAACTGTTTTCACGTCGGTGGGTTATGTAAGTAACTCAAGAAAGTCGATTGACCGGATGTATAGTGATACGTTACACTATACGAGATGATAAAGAGCTTCCGACACAAAGGCGTCGAGAGGTTCTTTAGAAAAGGACCGAAAGCTGGGATTCAGCCAAAGCATGCAGAGCGATTGCGCCGGCAGCTCTTCGCACTGGACAACGCCAAAGCCGTCCAAGATATGAATGCTCCGGCTTGGAGATTGCATGCGCTTCATGGCAACCTGCAAGGCCATTGGGCTGTGGATGTGAGTGGCAATTGGCGATTAACTTTCGCGTTCGAGGGCGAAAACGCCGCGCTGGTTGATTATCACGACTATCATTGAGGTCTGCTTTATGCGTATGCACAACCCACCTCATCCTGGAAGTGTTCTGAGAGATTATCTCGGACCGCTTTCGGTCACGGTAGCCGCCAAGAATTTGGGAGTAACTCGCGTCGCGCTTTCGCGAGTGCTGAACGCTGCCGCAGGAATTTCTGCGGAAATGGCACTTCGCTTGTCTGAGGCACTCGGTACCAGTCCAGAACTGTGGCTGGGCATGCAGATGCAATACGATCTTTGGCAGGCTTCAAAGAAAAGGCGTCAGAAAGTTAGGCGGCTGCCTAAACTCTCAGGCGGTATCACACAAGATTTCGCCCAGGCCCGATTCGTCGCGGAACATTGAGGGAAACCTGCCCGCACTACTGTCCGTCGCTCGGCGCCGGAACCACGATCCCACCTTCAATCTTCGGGATGCCGAAGTGTCCAGCAAGGTGCATTAGGTCAATCGGGCTGATGGATCCTGAGACTTCGACGAAATCAATCTGACTTTCTCCGGCACGAAGGATGGCGACATTTCGGACCGCGTTGTTCTCAAAATGCAGCCAAAGATCGGTCTCAGCAAGCCCGCCGTTCTTCGAGTGATTGTTCACTAAGCGCTTCCAGCCCGCAGCGCGGTACTCCTGACGAACCGCGTTCAGCGCTTCGGGATCGTAGGTCGCAGCGCCGCGAAAACGGAACTCATGTACCGAGACACCGTCCACTCCGGCAATCACCCGGCGCAGGTCCTGGTCGTCCTGATCGAGCTTCGAAGCCAGCACCAGCATGGAGTGGTCCAAAGCAAACTCCGTGCGCGAAGACGCATTCTGCCCCAGGCTGTGCACCGATTGAGGAACCCAATCTTGCGGTGCTTGGGCGAAAACTGCCGGGGTTGAAAACATGAGAATCGGGAGAAGAAAGCGGGAGAGTTTCACGATGGACCTCGAGATCACGGGAATCACGGAGCCGGTGGCCTGAGCGCACCGATTCACTGGGATTGAACCCCAGTCGCACAGAATAGTTTCGGGGTGGCAGTGGCGCGAGATGCATTTCCATATCGCGGACCACGGCTGCTAAATCCCTATTTTCCACAATATTTCCATCACCCAGGCGTCTTCAGATATAGAACCTGCGGCTTGAGGGTGCCACCACTGAAAAATTGTTCATATCGATTCGCTTTTTATTCGCCTATACTGAACACACTCTGGCCCCTTACAACCGCAAAGGTCTTGGAGGATTCATGCTGACCGTGACTGCTCATTCCGTGGACAATACCGTCATCCTAAGCTGCCAAGGTAGGCTTGTTCGTGGCGAGGAGTCTTCGCTCTTGTGCGCAGCTGTCCATCAACATGGACACGCCGTTGTGCTCGATCTCAGCCGGGTCAGCGCGATAGACGCAGCCGGAATCGGTGCGCTGGTTTCACTGCAAGCCGCCGGCATCTATCTAAGATTGGTGAGCCCTACGGAGCCGGTGCGGGAGGTATTGCGGCTCACTGGGTTGGAGGCCGTGTTCGAGATTGGCGAGGCGAAGAAGGGTGAGGAACTGCAGGTACCGAGGGTGGTCGCCCATGAGCATCTGCCAGATGCTCCTGTAGCAATTCCTCGCTAATTGCACGCTAGACCAACGAACGGTCAGTGCGGCAACCCGTGCTTGTCGTAACCGAAAATTTCGTCTGGATATCGAGGGTCGGCAGGGTGTCAACTCGCCCAAGAATATCCTCGATTTGGCGCGATAAAACACGACGGAAGCGCCGCGCTTTCAGTTTCTCCCGGAACTCTTTCACCGTGAATCTCATCATGGCTACTTTACACTGACCTGCCCCGATTTTGAGATGCTGGCGATGAAGGGTGCGCCGTATCTGCGGTACACTCGGACCATTTCGGGAAGGGCAGCGACCAGAATCTGCGCCATTTCCAGACCGGTGAAATTTCCCGATGAGAAATAAAATTCGCGAACGCGATAGCGGCGCACCGCCGTCTTTTCTAATTGATTAAATCGGATGCGCTTGTCCTTTGTAAGCACAGTCCAGCCCTGCTGTCCGACAAATGGCAGCCAAACTGAGTCTTCAATGCCAGCCTCAAAATGCTGACCATGACGCTCATGTTTCACGGCACGCTGAGTGAGAGCGTCAAGAATCGGTCGGCAGTTGTGAAGATTCTCGTCGCGATACAGAACGAAGTCTTCAGGCAGCGACAGGGGCCGTTCTTTGCTCCCAGCGGATTGCTTCTTCGATCTGCTTCGGCGTGACGCCATATTCGGAGGCGAGGTCGCCTATCGATTCGCGCGCATTGAACCTGGAAACCACTACGGCAGTGGAGATGCCGGTACCCGCAATCACCGGCTTGCCGAAACCAACGGCTGGGTTGATCAGGATCAACTTCGGTTCATTAGCCTTCGGCTCCATGACGAATGGGTAGAGCTTGAAAAGGCCTTTGGGATCACGCTCGATCCGCTCCAGATAAAGCTCCATGATTCCGGGGATCAGAATCTGCTCGTCTCTATATAGGTTCACTTTGTTGCCCAGGTGCTCAATGAACAGGTCGCGGCGATCGGTTTCGAAAGCCTGCTCGATGAGCGGGTGTTTATGCTTTACATACTTGGCGAGATTGATTAATGCCTTGCGAACTCGCGGGACACGCACGTTGTAAATCGCGCGCATGCTGCTCAGCATGTAGCCTTCAAGCAGATTCGCGAAAGTCAGCCGCGCTGGTTCGGAAAGCTTGATCAGCGGAGGCACAGAGCCGCCGCCTTGAGCCCAGTACCGCAGAGTGGTCAGAGGAACTCTCAAATACCGGGCCGCTTCGGTGAGCCCGTAAATCGGAGTTTCCATTATTTGAATGGCTGCTGCATTCATCGGTCTTTGCACCCGCTCTTCTAGGTGACGCTCTCCTGGCCAGGAACACTTGAGGCAAGCTCTTCTGTTTGAGTGTACGCCCTGATCCAAACCGCAAACGAGCGTGACGGCAGCTTGTACGTTCCTTTCGTACCCTTCTTCGGCAAAATAATACCTCGGGACTTTAGAGCGTTTAAAGCGTTGTCAAGCGTCGACGACTTAATCTTCGCAGCTTCCTTCCTAATGTCTGCCTTTGTGACCCATTGGTTAGAATGCTTAGCCATAATACGAAGAACCTGGCGGTATTCATCCGAGCTGACTTGGTCGAAATACTGCTTTTCGAAATATTTGAGGCCAAGTTGCTTCAGCGCGCCCGTCTCTCCGTATGCTCCGTTCAAAACATCGGCAACATCGATGTTGTTGTCCCGGTCTGCATCAAATGCACAAAAAGCAAACTGCTGAATAAAATGCGGATAACCTTCTGTAATGAATGCCAAATTCCCCTCGGCTTCGGGGGTAATCGTCACGTCGAAACCATTTTTTTCTTTGGCCGTCTCCAATCCTCGCCGCGTCAGCCGATAGAGGATCAAGCGCAAGAACCTTGAATAACCTGAGCGACGATTCGTGACTTTCGCGAAGTTTGTCCCTCAAATCGGTCAGACCAGCAAGGCCCACGCACACACGATCACAACCACGGAGCTTCAGCCTTTCGGTGAGCAGCTTAACAAAGGCGCCCAGATTCGCCGAAGCCGGCGCCTTGTCCGCCTCATCAATCAAAATTACAACACCATCGACCTCAGGGCCTAGATTTCTCAGAGATTCCGCAATCGCGAATGTTAAGTCCTCGACCAACTCGGTATCCTTGAGGCCTTCGCCCTTTTCGTCGCGGTATCGCACTCCCCCAAGCTCAAACTTCTTCACGAAATCCCAGGTGGATTTTGCGAATTCTTTCAACTGCTCTCGCGCAGAGATCTGCCGTCGAAGCTCGGTGGCAATACCACGAGTGATATCCGCATAGGTATGGCTGGAATCCAGACAGACGCATACCGTCACGAAATTGAAGTTTTGGGACTGCGCAAGAGTTGTTACTTCGCCTTTGGCAGTCGAAGTAAGGTGGAGGAGAAGAGATGACTTGCCTATTCCGCGTTCGCCGTCAATCAGGAAATGCGTGGGATTCCCGTGCTTCGTTTGGAAAAGCGTCTTCTCCAGCGCAACGAGTTCGTTATATCGTCCGGCAAACATTCCCGGATGAACTATTTCGTTTGGGCGGAATGGATTGAACTTGAACACGACGCTCCAACGAAGTCTACTGAATCAATCCGCCGTTTGGCTCC
>WNGE01016007.1_pt1 | contig 11151 bp, 8 predicted proteins | sample 5400651 | NCBI WGS metagenome assembly WNGE01 (sample SAMN13153370, study PRJNA577476) | soil metagenome | isolation source: 60 cm soil or saprolite under grassland replicate 2 | place: USA:California | collected 2016-06-15 | reverse complement strand
GCCGACATAGCGGTGCGCTCAACGAGCAGGATGTTGTGTCCCTCGGGATCGTGGAGTACCGCCCAGGCACCGGAGCCGCGACGACCGCGCTTGATCACGCGATCAGCGCCAATCCGCTCTACAGCCTGAGAAAGGTTAGTGACCTCCAAGAACAACACTGCCTTCTCGGCGGAGGGATACTCTTCAACTCCTTGGCGCTCGAGACAGATAAAGCCTCCTGGTGTCATAAACTTGACGTGATGTCCCTCCTGCGTTTCGGCGAGTTCAAGTCCCAGCACCTCCTGATAGAAAGCCCGGGCTCGCGGAAGGTCTTCGAAATAGAGTTCCACGCCGACCAGACGGAAGGTGGACGATGCCATAGGCGATACGCTGGATTTCGACGGCCTAACGAGTATTCGGCCCCAAAAATCTGCAATTAAAGGCAGATAAAATCTGTATAATCCGCTTGCTCTTCACGCTGCCGCCCCTGTAGAAAAGCTCTATGCCAGTGCTCCTAACAGAATCGTCCGCCGTCGGCAAGCCCAAAAAGCTGCTGGAACGAGTGCGGGACGCGATCCGGCTCAAACACTACTCGCTGCGAACAGAACGGACGTATTGCGATTGGATTGAGCACGTAAAAGCTTCGCTCACGTGCCGAGGGCTAGTATAAACGACGGCGTGTTTTACGTTTATATACTAAGGTCAGAAAGCGACAGTGGCTTTTATATAGGTTACTCGAGTAACTTACGAGTAAGATTGTGGCAACATCAGGATGGTCGCACTCGAGCTACATCTTATCGCGGTCCGTGGAGGCTCATTTACTATGAAGCGTACCTGCATCAAGCGGATGCACTTGGACGGGAAAAGTATCTCAAAAGCGGTGGCGGTAGGCGCTTTCTAAAAGCGCAACTACGACATTATTTGGCAGAAGGTTCTCCAGGCAAACCGCGTAGGCGAGCTGTTGCGTAAGTAATGGCTCGCCCTTTTACGCGGGAATGTGTGCGGCTGCGGGCGTCAGCTGACGATGGGGGATTTTCTGCGACGCGGACGCGGTTATCGAGCTTGGGAACGACGGGAAAGGCGGCCGGGGCAGGCTGCCGCCCGTGGTCGAGCGGGCGTCGAGTTGGTACGCCGGTCACGGCAGGGAGGGTAGCGAAACCGCGAGGCGGAGGGAAGAGTTTTAGGCAGGGAGCCGCGTAAAAGGTTTGGCTCACGCGGCCAGCATCCAGCCGCCTTCGCCGAGGCTTGTATCTTTAATTTCTGTTTCTCTTTGTGCAAAAGAGGGAAGGTGCGAGATCCGTCGCCAAGGCTGCTCCTTGGAGGTAAACCAAAGAGCGCGCCGTAGTTCGATCCGCACCTGCCCTTGGATGGTACGTAAACTCGAACAGTTACTGGAGCGACCAGGCTGCTCCCCGGGTGGGGCAGACAGCCTGGCCAGCTCGCATTTACAAGCAGGAGTTATTTAACCTATGAAACAAAGCGTTGTCTATATCGGGGTTGATGTAGCGAAAGCGCATCTGGACGTGGCCTGGGAGAAGCGGTCACGTCGTTTTCCTAACGACAAGAGCGGCCGAGCCGCTTTGGTCGCGTGGATCAAACAAAGTCCGACTGCGGTGCAGTTGATCTGCGAAGCCAGTGGGGGCTACGAGCAAAGATTACTTGAGAGCCTGGAGCAGAGCGGCCTCAAAGTCACTTTGGTGCAGGCCAATCGAGTGCGGCAGTATGCTCGTGCCGCTGGGATCCTGAGCAAGACCGACAAGGTCGATGCTCGAGTGCTCTCGGCTTTTGGTGCAGCGATGCAGCCAAAGCCAACGGTGCCTCAGTCGGCCGAACAAAAGCGACTGCGCGAATACGAAGCACAGCGTCGGCATCTAAACAGGATCTTGCTGGCTGAGCAAAATCGACTGGCCCAGTTAGGCTCTGCAGAGCTGCGGGCCTTAAACCGCAGCCTCATGAGCAAAATCAAAAAGCAGATCGCTGTGCTTGATACACGTATTGGCACTTTGATCGCGCAGAATGAAGAGCTCCGGCTGAAAGCGCAGAAACTCACTTCCATTACGGGCGTGGGCGAGCGCACTGCAGCACTCGTCCTGGCGCAAATGCCCGAGTTGGGTCAGCTCAACCGCCGTCAAGCTGCAGCTCTGGGTGGTCTGGCCCCATTTAACCGCGATAGCGGCACTTTACGTGGCAAACGGACCATCTTCGGTGGACGACGCGCTCTCCGTAGTGGCCTCTACATGGCTGCACTAGCTGCTGCTCGGCACAACCAAATCCTCTCGCCCTTCTATCAGCGTCTGCGCGCCACAGGCAAACCTCATAAACTCGCTCTAACCGCCGTTATGCGAAAACTCCTCCTCGCCCTCAACCACAGCCTCAAACCCATCCCCTCCCCAGCTTGAAAACAAGACAGTTACTACGGCGTGCCAGGGAATCGGAGGACCCAGCGCGAGCAGGAGCGGGCGGCGCGAGGGGTGCAGGCGACACGCCTGCCTCTACAGGCAATCAGCATTCAAACATCCAACGCCGAACGCCGAATACCGAGCGTCGAACGACGTAAGGCGCCGCGACACTTAGCTCTTACCACTTAGCTTTCTTTGCTAGGAAACTATTCGAATCGTCCAAAAATCTGCCGATAGATCAGCATCCGTCAGGTAGGCGAAGGGGATGGTGAAGTAGCCGCGCATGCCCCAGCTTGTTCCCCAACTATTCCGGCAAATGAACCAGCGCCGGGTAGTGTTGTAGCCAACGGCGCAGACGGCGTGACCACTGGTCCGGGATGTCGGGGATCCAGCCGTAGCGTTTGATTTTTCTGGTCCGAGCCGGACTGGCGGATGGGGAAGAACGCCGGGGTGAAGGGCGGCGGGGGTTTTTCGGCATGGAGGAATGTTAGCCGAGGCTAAACCGATTACGAGCGTGAGCCGCGTAAAAGGCTCGCCTCACGCGGCAAGCATCCATCTAGCATCTCGCATCCAGGATCAAGCACTCAGGGTTCAGAGGGAAAACATCGAACACCCAACGCCGAACGCCCAACGTCGAACATAGGATGAGCTGGCCGCGTGAGGCGGAGCCTTTTACGCGGTTTTTTTTGAGAATGATAGGGCGAAATTTATGACCGCGTGCGAAATTATGATTGACGTTCGTTTTTCCTTTATGCAAAAACGGACTTGTTCCTGGGTCGGTGACGCGCCCCACCGGACGGATTCAATAATCCGCCTGACACGCGGCCGGCCCGGTGAACGTTTTGTCCGAGCCGCTTCCGGCTCGTCGAGCCTACAGCTCGGAGAGGACTGGCGGTCCCGAGCCTGGACTGGCAATTGCCGAAGACGCCCAGAAGTGCGTAGTCCCTCCGCATTTGAGGGTTAACCGCAGATGACGCAGATGGCACAGATACGATGAACAAAGAAAACCAAAGAAACGAAGGGTCCTGCTGCCTACGCTTGGACCACCTCGGAGGGCGGAACTCTGCGACGCTGGGCTCGCAGAGCTCGCCCCTCCAATTCCAAAAGCAACCTTCGTTCTCTCAGTTTCCTTCTATTAGGCGAGATTGTGATTGGTCCTTTGTGTCCGTCGTGGACTCCGTGTGAGGAGTTGGTTCGATGTTCAATCCAGCAGACCGGAAGGAAAAAGGCGTGCAGGCGACACGCCTGCCTCTACAGGGCCAAAAATGGGCGACTTGTTCGCCGCGGGACGAACCCGTCCGATTGGCGAAGAAATTGCCCCTGCCAGTTAACCGCGTCGATCAAGGAGGCGGTGGATGGTATGCCGCAGGCGTTCCCAATCGACTGGTTTGGTGAAATGCTCCGCGAAGCCCGCCGCTTTGGCCGCCGCGACATCACTGTCTCATCGGGCAAACCGAGGTCGCTGATCACGAGTCGAAAACGACGTTTGGCTGCCAGATCGCGCGCGCTGGCGAGAGTCGATGCGTACCCGACCTGATACCCGGCATTTTCCAGCATCCGGCGCAACGCCCGCGCGGTGTCCTCATGGTCTTCCACGAGCAAGATTTCTGCGCCGTCACTGGCGCTGCCGTCGCGATCAAGCGGGTAAGCCGGGCCTTCGAGCAACGATGTTTCCATCGCTTTTAGTTTAATGGTGAAAGTGGCGCCGGTACCTCGACCTTCGCTCTGCACCGAAATTTTCCCGCCATGCAAATCGATAACGCGTTTTGAAATGGCGAGACCGAGACCGAGTCCGCCGTAGCGATTGGTTACGCCGCTCCCGCCTTGTTCGAAGGCGTCGAAAATGCGGGGCTGCAATTCGCGATTAATCCCGATGCCGGTATCGGTGAAATCGATGACGATGTAATGCTCCGCGTCATTGCGTGTGCTGATACGGAGCCGGCCGCGGGCGGGAGTAAATTTGACCGCATTCTTGATGATATTCCAAAAAACCTGCTGCAAGCGGGCGGCATCGGCCCAGCAATGATGTTCTTTGGCCGCGAGATCTAGCTGAACCTTGATTTGCTTTTCGTTTAAATCGCTGGCCGAAACTCCGAGCGCGTAATTGAGCGAAGCGTGCACGTCGATGGCATCGTTGCGCAGCTCGAGTTTGCCGTGGGCGATGCGGGTGAGATCGAGGAGATCGTCGATGAGCAAAGCTTCGAGCTCGATATTGCGCCGGAGCACCTCCAGATCGCGTCGTGCGTTATCTGGAATGTCATGATTGCGCTGAAGCGAAGCGATGGTCATGAGCACGGGCGTAAGCGGCGTCCGCAATTCGTGAGAGAGCATGGCAAGGAATTGGTCCTTCGCGCGATTCGCGTCTTCGGCGTCCTGTTTCGCTTTTTTGAGCGCGTCTTCGGCAAGTTTGCGTTCTGTGATTTCGAGAATGGTACCGAGGAATCGCGCCGGCCGACCCGCATCGTCGAGAAGGACGCGCCCTTTTTCCTCCAGCCAGCGTTCTCGTGAATCGGCCACGCCAATGGCCCGATATTGGATCTCGTAGTGGCCAGTGCTGCCGGGACTCAAAACCTCGCGGATCGTCTCGTGAATGATATGGCGGTCGTCCGGATGAATGGCGTTGAGGTAAGTGACGTAGTCTGGCTTGGTGCCGGCGGGCAAACCGAACAATTCATTGCAACGGTCGGACCAACGAATCACGCCGACGGCAGGGTAATAGTCGAATATACCAACGTCGGCCGCTTCCAGGGCGAGGCGGATTCGTTCTTCCGCGACGTGAAGGCGTTGCTCACTTTCGCGCAACCGTTTTTGCTGCTCCATCATTTCGCTGATATCGGCGCGATAAATGGCGAGCCCATCGCTGCTGGGGTAGATGCGCGTATCAACCCAGCGCCCCCAGGGTTTGTAAAAGACTTGGAAGTGATCGGGTTGTTGCGTCTCCATGGCGCGATGACAGCGCTGATAGAATTCGCCGCCAACCGCTTCGGGAAAAATTTCCCAGATGACGTGGCCGATCAGTTCTTCCTTCCGCTTTCCCGTCAATTCGAGGACGCGTTTGTTCACGTAGGTATAGCGCCAGTCGCGATCGATGACGGAGAAAGCGTCGCTGATACTGGCGAGGGCGGCCTCGCGTTGGTCGAACAAATCACGAACGGCGCATTGGTGCCGACGCGTTCGCGCTGCCGCTCGCAGTGCTGACAAAAGTGCGACTATTCGCAACGGAGGTGGGAGGACGAGCACGTTGGCATCGCCGAGGATTTGAAGCGCACCCTGGCTCGCCTTCTTTCCTTCCCTCCCAGCCTTTGCCAAAAAAATGACGGGCACGTCCGACCAGGGCGGCTGCCTTGCCAGGGCCTTGGCCAAGAGATGCATTTTCGGTGGGACCGGGATTGTTTGCCCGAGAACAATGGCATCGGTGGAGCGATCAAAGCGCTTGATCAGCTCAGCGAGATTCTTGCAGGCCCGCACGCGGAAGCCGTGCTTCGCCAGCGTTGACATCAAACCCTTTCCGCCCGGCACTGCGACTAAAACGGTGCCCGCGGTTTCACCCGGCTTTTCCATTTTCGATCAGCGGCCAATTTACTTCACGGCGGGTTATTAGCGAGCGGGATCGTGAGCTGTAGTGACGGCGCCAAAGGCGCAGTAAAGATCCTAACCTTTAGCGTCCGCCGCCACGGTTTGCCTCTCCCTTTCGGCAAAGGGAGAGGATTAAGGTGAGGGATTTGTCTTCTTCGCAGGTTTGTTCATCCCAGCGGCGGATCCGACGTTTTCGACTCCTCACCTTGGTCCTCTCCTCGATCGAGGAGGAGAGGAGACGATCGCCGCAAGCGACGCTAAAGACCGGGCAACGCCCCAGGGATTTGGGTGATACCAGGAATTGTAGGGCGGCGATTTTCGCCGCCGTGTTGTTTTCGTTGGCGGCCAAGATGGCCGCCCTACAATTTCTGAAAGCGCGATTCATTCGCAGTTCCTTGAGTCGCGCCTTCAGCGCTATCTGACGAATCGCTCCGAAGTCCTGGGGTGATGCCCCAGGCTTCCGTTGAGGACGCGCCCTTGGCGCTAAACACATGCGGCCGACCCGCCTTCGCCATGCTCCGGTGTGGCAGGCACGGCCGCCACTACAGATTAAAATTCCGACCAGCGATTGCCTGCGCAACGTTTCGATGCTGTTATCGCGCATGGTTGAAAGAACACCGGCCGAACTTGGCTACCGGATGCCAGCCGAATGGGAGCGGCACGAGGCGACCTGGCTCTCCTGGCCGCGGCGGGAAGGAATCAGTTTCCCTGGATCGTTCGATCGGGTGTTGCCGGCCTTGCGCGCGATGGTCGCAGCGCTGATCGAATCGGAACGCGTTTGCATTAATGTTTGTAACGGCGCGCACGAAGCGGAAGCGATGGAAGTGCTGCGCGATCTCGATCACGCGCGCATCACTTTTCATCGCATCCCGACCAACGAACCGTGGTGCCGCGATCACGGGCCGATTTTTCTAACGAGAAATACACAACCGCGCCTCGCCATCGTCGATTGGGATTACAACGCCTGGGGCGGCAAGTATCCGCCCTGCGATCTCGATGAAGTAGTGCCCACTCGTGTCGGCGAGGTTCTGGATGTTCCGGTTTTTTATCCGCGCATGATTTTGGAAGGCGGCTCGATTGAAGTGAACGGGGCCGGCGCGCTGCTGACGAGCGAATCGTGTCTCCTCAACCAGAATCGGAATCCGAATTTGAAGCGCGATCAGATTGAACAACGCCTGCGCGATTATCTGGGGGTGCGCCAAATACTTTGGCTGGGCCAGGGGATCGAAGGCGACGATACCGATGGTCACATCGATGATCTGGCACGTTTTGTCAGCGAGCGCGCGGTCGTGACGGTGGTGGAGGAAAAGCGCGACGGTCCGAATTATCAGGCGTTACAAGAAAATCTTGCGCGCCTGCGTTCGATGAAGATCGACGGGGAGCCGCTGGAAGTTTTCGAGCTCCCGATGCCGGGGAGAACGGTGCGCGAAGATTTGGTTTTGCCGGCCAGCTACGCCAATTTCTACATCGCTAACAATTGCGTTTTGCTGCCGACGTATGCCGATCCGATGGACGAACCGGCGCGCGAGACGCTGCAAGAATTATTTCCGGATCGCAAAGTGATTGGAATCGATTGTCGCGAATTAATCTGGGGCCTGGGTACGTTTCATTGCCTGACCCAGCAACAACCGGCACTGATCTAAAAGAAAACGCCCAACGCTCAACGTCCAACACCCAACGTTGAACGGGATGACGCGGTGCTGGAGTGGCATTGGACGGGAATCCGGCATCACCGATGCCGGCTACAACAAAAGCGGCAGAAAAGAAATTTATTTTGCCGCCACTTCCCGCGCGATCGGTTCGAACACGCGCCAGACATTTTCCACCAGCACTTTATGTCCAGCGGCATTCGGATGAATCCGATCGGGTAGGTTGAGTTTTGGGTCGCCGACAACGCCGTCGAGTAAGTTCGGCACCAGGGCAGCGTGATTTTTCTCGGCAAGTTCACCAAACATTTTTACAAACGCCGCGACATATTCGCTGTCCGGTGCCCCGATCGGAAACTGCACCCCCACAATCACGATCGACGCATCCGGATTGCGCGCTTTCACCTGATCAATGATCGATTGCAAATTCGCACGGGTCTGTTCGACCGGGATGCCGTGGAAAGCGTCGTTGATTCCAAGCTCGAGAATAAAAATATCGATGGGATGCTCCAGGTGCGGTGGAAGACGGTGCAGCCCGCCTTCGGTCGTGCTTCCACTGGCACTGGCATTGATGACGCGAAAATTCGGACCGATCGGGCGCAATTTCTCGACCAGCAGCATTGGCCAGGCTTGGCGCGGACTGATGGCAAGGCCTTCTGATAAGCTGTCGCCAAATACAAATATGGTTTTCATTTGCGACGCATCAGTTGCCGGCGCGCAGTCAACACGCCCGCAGACACAGGAAAACAAGACCGCCGTCACCGCTCCAATTCGCCATTGCCTCGGTCGTTTCCGCATTCTACTTTCTGCGCTCACTCGGTTCCGACATTCTCGGAAAATCGCGGAACCTGAAAATATTTTATTATTATGGCAAATTACGGCATCAACGGCTTCGGGCGCATCGGACGCAACGTTCTGCGCGCCATGTCACAAAGCGACGTCAAACGCGTTCGCGCGATCAATGATCTTACCGACACCCGCACGCTCGCGCATTTGCTGAAATGGGATTCGGTCCATGGAAAATTCGATGGCGAGATCAGTTTTGATGAGCAGAACATCATCGTGCGCGGTCACAAGATTCGCATTCTGAAAGAACGCGATCCGGGTAATTTGCCTTGGAAAGATTTGGGCGTTGAAGTCGTGCTGGAATCGACCGGATTTTTCACCAGCCGGGACAAGGCGGAACTGCACATCACCAAAGCAGGCGCCAAACGCGTGCTCATTAGCGCGCCCGCAAAAAATCCCGACGCCACCATCTGCATCGGGATCAACGACGACATTTACGACCCGGCGAAACACACGGTCGTTTCCAATGCCAGTTGCACGACCAACTGTCTTGCGCCCCTGGCCAAGGTCCTGCACCAGAAATTTGGGGTGCAGCATGGATTCATGAGCACGATCCACAGTTACACCAACGACCAGCGTATTCTCGATTTTCCGCACGACGATTTGCGACGCGCCCGTGCGGCTGCCATCAATATAATTCCGTCAAGCACGGGCGCGGCCAAGGCGATCGGCGAAGTAATTCCAGAATTGAAGGGAAAATTAAATGGCGGCGCTTTTCGCGTCCCGACGCCGGATGGTTCGGTAACGGATTTCACCGCCGTGTTGGAGAAAGATGCGACGGTCGATTCGATCAACGCGGCGTTTAAAGAGGCGGCTGCGGACAAGAGCTTCAAAGGCGTGCTTGAGTACAGCGACGAATCGCTGGTCTCGCACGACATCGTGGGCAATCCCCATTCCTGCATCTTCGACAGCAAGCTTACGCTTATGCTGGGCAACCGTTTCGTGAAGGTGGTCGGTTGGTACGACAACGAATGGGGCTACAGCAATCGCTGTGTAGAATTGCTGGCGATGCTGGGGGGATAGCAACAGGATGGAGTAGTGGGTAGTGGAGTAATGAATTTGCTTCCCAGTTATTCCATTACTCCAATACTCCATGAAATTAAGCCTGCGCGATCTTGAGGTTCGCGGGAAACGCGTGCTGGTGCGGGTCGATTTCAACGTGCCGGTGGAGGAGCGCGACGGAAAAATTGTCATTACTGATGATACCCGGATTCGTGAATCGTTACCTACGATCAATTGGCTGCGCGAGCACGGCGCGAAAACGATTTTGCTGTCGCATTTTGGCCGGCCGAAAGGCAAACGGGTCGACAAGTACACGCTGCGACCGGTGGCGGATTATTTGCACACGTTGATTAATCAGCCGGTTATTTTCAGTCACGACATCATTGGCGAGGTGCCGGAGAAAATTGTCGCGCACATGCAAGAGGGCGACGTGGCGTTGCTGCAAAACCTGCGTTTTCATCCGGGCGAAGAAGCGAACGATCCAAAATTTGCCGAGGCCCTGGCAAAGCTCGGTGATCTTTATGTGAACGACGCTTTCGGCGCAGCGCATCGCGCGCACGCCAGCACCGCAGGGATGACAAAGTTTGTCCCGAAGGCGGCGATGGGTTTGCTGATGGAAAAAGAACTTCGCTATTTACACGAAGAGCTCGATCGGCCGGGTAAACCATTCGTCGTCATCATGGGCGGGGCGAAAGTGTCGGATAAAATCGGGGTGCTGAAGGCGCTGATGGAAAAGGCCGACACGATTTTGATTGGCGGCGCGATGGCGAACACGTTTTTCAAAGCGCAGGGGATTCCAATCGGCGCTAGTCGAGTAGAGGCCGATAAGGTTGACCTGGCCAACGAACTACTTGCGCTTGCGAAAAAGCGCGATGTGAAACTAGTGTTACCGGTTGACGCCGTCATTGCGCAGGAAGTTCGCGCCGGCGCCCCCAGCCGGGAATCAGGCCGGCTAACACCAGATCACGGGATTCCGGATGGCTGGCAAAATCTTGATGCTGGGCCGGAAACGATTGCGCTCTTCGAAGGTGAAATCGCCATCGCAAAAACCATTTTATGGAACGGGCCGCTCGGCGTTTTTGAAATTGCCGATTTCGCCAAGGGCACTTTCGCGATCGCGCGCGCGCTCGTGCGATCGAATGCGACCACAATTATCGGCGGCGGCGATTCGGTGACCGCGGTCAGGCAAGCGGGCGTGGCCGATAAAATGACGTTCATTTCTACCGGCGGCGGCGCGTCGCTCGAATTACTCGAAGGAAAAGAACTTCCGGGTGTCGCAGCGTTAACCGAGAAGTCTTAAGCTTTAAGTTTTAAGGAGAAACGTCATCTGCGATACCGCCCTTAAAGCTTAACACTTAAAACTTAAAGCTGATTTCTCATGAGAAAAAAAATCGTCGCTGCTAACTGGAAGATGAACATGCTGCAGGCTGAGGCCGCCGAGTTCGTCAAAGATTTGTTGCTCGAAATTGGCGACATGTCGGCAGTCGAGGTGGTGATCGTGCCGCCCTTTACTGCGATCGCCAAAGTGGTCGAATCGCTGGACAAGGCGCAGAACATCAAAGTTGGCGCGCAAAACATGCATTGGGAACATAGCGGCGCGTTCACCGGCGAAATTTCCGCGGCCATGTTGCGCGATCTTTTCGTTCGTTACGTCGTGCTGGGTCACAGCGAGCGACGCCAGATGTTTCACGAGACCGACGAAA
>WNGE01009758.1_pt1 | contig 11151 bp, 6 predicted proteins | sample 5400651 | NCBI WGS metagenome assembly WNGE01 (sample SAMN13153370, study PRJNA577476) | soil metagenome | isolation source: 60 cm soil or saprolite under grassland replicate 2 | place: USA:California | collected 2016-06-15 | reverse complement strand
CGCGTTCGCCCAGGCGGGGAAGCCGCAGCAGAGGAAGGGCGGCGGCAGCACCACCCGCGTGCCCGTCTCGGCGAGCACGTGCAGGGCGGCCATCGAGACGCTCGAGTGGAGCCGCTCCGAGCCGCAGCCCGGGAAGTAGAAGACGGTCGCCCTGGCGTCGCCGTCGGGCTCGAGGACGAGCGCCTCGCCGGGCCCGCAGGGCGGCAGGACGTCGCGCAGCGTGTCGGCGTCAACCGGCGGCACCGGCGAGCGGAGGAGCTGGAGCGGGTACGATGACGCGCCCGCGTCGCGGTCCTGCGACGGCCCGACGACCGCGGAGAGGGCGCGCTGCAGCCGTCCCCCGAGCCGCAGAAAGCCGGCGCGGAAGGCCGCGTTGAAGGCGGGCGAGGTGGACTCGAGATAGCGCAGCGTCGCGCGGGTCGGCGCGGCGTGGTGCTTGTACCCGTGCGCCATCAGGATCTCGCGCTCGAGGACGGACACCTCGCCCGTGTCGATGTCCACCGGGCACGGCTTCGCGCACTTGTGGCAGATGGTGCAGTGGTCGGCGACCTCCTCCAGGTGGCGGAGGAGCTCGAACGACGACGACCGCTCGCGCTGCGCCTCGTAGAGGAGCGCCTCGATGAGGGCGCCGATGGCCAGGTTCTTGTTGCGCGGGTGGAAGAACATGCCGCGCGCGGGGTGGTACACGCAGCAGTCGGGCTTGCACTTCCCACAGCGCACGCAGCCCGCGATCTTGACCGCGAGCTCCTCGAGCTTGCCGTGCTGGAGGATGCGCGCCTCCAGCTCGAGCAGGTTGAACGAGGGGGTGAAGATCCGATCGAGCACGGCGAGGTCCTGCAGCTTCCCCGGGTTCATCGTCCCGCGCGGGTCGACCTCGCGCCGGTACGCCTCCAGCTCGGCCACGATCTCCGGCTCCAGGTACTTGAGCTTCGTGACGCCGATGCCGTGCTCGCCCGAGCAGACGCCGCCGAGCCGCGCCACCTCCGCCATCACGCGGTCCACCGCGTGCTCCGCGCGGCGCATCATGGCGCGGTCGTTCGAGAGGACCGGGATGTTCACGTGCACGTTGCCGTCGCCCGCGTGCATGTGCGTGGCGAGCACGATGCGGCGGCGCCGCTCCTCGGCGAAGAGCGCGTCGATGCCCTCGGCGAGCGTCCGGTAGCCGCGCACGAGGTCGAGCAGGTCCCTGCGGAGCGCCTCCGCGAGCGCCACCGAGCGCAGCTCCCGCTCGCCCGCGCCCTCGAGCGCCGCCGCGGCCTCGTCGCAGCGGGCGAGCGCGACCGCGATCTTCTCCGGGAGCCAGGTGGCGTCCTCCTCGCGCGCCGCCTCGAGGTGCGAGCGCACGCGCGCCGCGAAGGCGCGCTGGCTGGCGCGCTCCTCGTCCACGTTCATGGCGTCGCAGAAGCGCGCGAACTCCGCCAGCGCCTCGAGCGGGAGCACGATGTCCTCGTTCAGCTTGAAGGCGTTCGTGCGGGCCGCGATCGCGCCGAGCTTCTTGCGGTCGGCCCAGAAGCGCTTCGCCTCCGCCTTGTCCTTCGCCTCGAAGAGGAACGTGTTGCCGTGCCGCGAGAGGATGTCGCGGATCCGCGCCACGCCGCGCGCGGTCTCCTCGGGCGCGTGGCCGACGACGTCGATGAGGAGGACGGCCTTGGGGGCGTCGGCGCGGGGCGCCTTCACCTTGTAGGCGATGGCGCGCACGTACTCGTCGTCGAAGTGCTCGAGCGCCTGCAGGACCTCGCGGCCCTCGTTCGGGAACGCGCGGGCGAGCTGGAGGATGACGTTGCTCGCCTCGTCCATGTCCGGGCCGAAGAACTCGAGGCAGAGCGTCCGCGAGGATGCGTATGCCGGGTAGAGCACGAACTCGGCGGAGGTGATGACGCCGTCCGTGCCCTCCTTCTGGACGCCGGGGAGGCCCTTCAGCGCCTTGTTGGTGATGTCCTTCCACAGCCCCTTGCGCCGGATCTCGTGGCCGGCGAGCGCGATGGTGCGGGTGAGGCCGCCCTCCGCGTCGCGCACCTCCCAGGTGACGGCGTCGCCGGGCAGGATCTTGCGGAGCTGGTGGTCGGTGCGGCGGACCGTGAACCGCGCGCCGCCCGGCATCGCGATCGCGTAGCCGAGCAGGTTGTCGATGCAGGTGCCCCACAGCACCGCCGTCTTGCCGCCCGCGTTCTCGGCGATGTTGCCGCCGATGGTGCAGGCCCACGCGCTCGTCGGGTCGGTCGCGAAGACGAGGCCGTCCCCGGCGGCGTGCTCCATGGCGCGCTCGGTGATGACGCCCGCCTCGAGCCGCATGACGCGGGAGGTGACCGTGCGGCCGTCCGCGAGCGCGAACGGCCGCGCCTCGACGCCGAGGATGTGGTTCAGCTTCTCGGTGTTCACGACCACGCAGCCGGCGCGGAGCGGCACCGCGCCGCCGGTGAGGCCCGTGCCGGCGCCGCGCGGGATGGCCTTGAGTTCGAGCTCCTCGATGGCGGCGAGGAGCGGCGCCACCTGCGCCTCTTCCGTCGGCATGACGACGGCGAACGGGAGGTGCAGCCGCCAGTCGGTCGCGTCGGTGGCGTGCGAGACGAGCGCGAACGGGTCGAAGAGGACGTTCTCCTTCCCCACGATCGGCGCGAGCGCCGCCAGCGTGCGCGCCCGCGCCGCCGGCATCCCGGCCAGCTCGCGCTTCAGGTCGTCGAGGAGCGCGCGGGTGGCGGCGATGACCTCGACGACGAGCGCGTCGGCGCCGGCGTGCGACTCGACCACGGCGAGGTCCGTCTCGAGGTGCTTGAAGAGGCGCCGGCGCCGCTGGCCGGCGGCCACCAGCTCCTCGTAGAGGTACGCGTTGCGGCGGTGGACGAGCACCTCGCCGAAGACCCGCATGAGCAGCCGCGCGGAGCGGCCGGTGACGCGCCGCGCCCGGAGCGACTCGAGCTTCTCCCACATTCCGTCGCCGAGCAGGTGGGTGAGCGCCTGCCGATCGTCGGCCGAGGTGTAATTGAAGGGGATCTCGCGGTGGCTCGTCTTGGTGGCGTTCATCCGGGGGCTCGCCCGACCGTGTGCGTCACGAAGGGGGAGGGAGGTTTACTAGCAGATTTCGTGCCTTGACGAGGAGGCCACGGGGCAGGGAAAGGCGCCGCGGTGCGGGCACGGCGTTGCGTTTCGCGCGCGGCGCTCGGCAGAAAATGCGTTCACGGGGGGAACGCCGAAAGAAAACTCCCCGCGCGGCGCCCCCCTCGACGTCCTGAAAAGCTCCCCCCTCGGCGTTATCGAGGGAGCATGGCTGAACCCGCCGTCGCAGTACGCGATGCCGTTGCCCGTTCGGGGCGTGACCCTGTCGTGAACGACATGAGCATCCAGGTCGCGACCGTGAACGGGTCGGGATCGCAGAGCGCGAACACCGTCCTCCTCCGGACCATCTTCCAGATGGGCGTGCCAGTCTCGGGCAAGAACCTCTTCCCCTCGAACATCGCCGGCCTGCCGACCTGGTACACCATCCGGGCCAGCAGGCACGGCTACGTCGCGCGAAAGAAGGAGATCGACCTCCTCGTCGCGATGAACGCGGAGACGGCGCGCGAGGACGTCGCTGGCCTCGCGCCCGGGGCGGCGGTCGTCTACGACGAGCCGCTCGGTCTCTCGCAGCTCCGCACCGACCTCGTCTTCTACGGGGTGCCGTTCGACAAGCTCGCCGGCGCCGTCACGAACGAGCCGAAGCTGAAGAAGCTGCTCCGGAACATGGCCTACGTCGGCGTGCTGGCGCGGCTCCTCGACCTCGACATGGCCGAGGTCGAGCACGCCATCCGCAAGCAGTTCGGCAAGAAGGCCAAGGCGCAGGAGCTGAACCTGGCGGCGGCGCGCGCGGGGTTCGAGCACGCGCGTGGCCTCGAGAAGCGCGATCCGTTCACCATCAGCCGCATGGACGCGACGAAGGGCAAGATCATCGTCGACGGCAACGCCGCGGCGGCGCTGGGCGCGCTCTTCGCTGGCGTCACGGTCGTCACCTGGTACCCCATCACGCCCTCGTCGTCGCTCGTCGAGACGCTCATCGGGTACCTCAAGAAGTACCGCCTCGGCCCCGACGGCAAGGCCACCTTCGCGGTGGTGCAGGCGGAGGACGAGCTGGCCGCGGTGGGGATGGTCATCGGGGCGGGCTGGGCCGGCGCGCGCGCCATGACCGCCACCGCCGGTCCCGGCATCTCCCTCATGGCCGAGTTCGCGGGGCTCGGCTACTTCGCCGAGGTGCCCGCCGTCGTCTTCGACGTGCAGCGAGTCGGGCCCTCCACCGGGCTCCCCACCCGCACCGCGCAGGGCGACATCCTCTCGACCGCCTTCCTCTCGCACGGCGACACGCAGCACATCCTCCTCTTCCCGGCCACGGTCGAGGAGTGCTTCACGCTCGCCCTCGACGCGTTCGACCTGGCGGAGGGGTTCCAGACGCCGGTCTTCGTCATGTCCGATCTCGACCTCGGCATGAACAACTGGATGTCGGACCCGTTCCCGTACCCGGAGAAGCCCATCCAGCGGGGGAAGGTGCTGTCGAGGGAGGACCTCGACCGGCTCGGACAGTTCGCGCGCTACCGCGACGTGGACGGCGACGGCGTCACCTACCGGACGCTGCCCGGGACGGACCACCCCGGCGCCGCCTACTTCACCCGCGGCACCGGGCACGACGAGCACGCGCGCTACAGCGAGCGCGCCGAGGACTGGGAGCGGAACCTCGAGCGGCTCTCGCGCAAGATGGACACGGCGCGCTCCGCCGTCCCGCCGCCGGTCGTGGACGACCGCGGCGCCCGGGTCGGGATCCTCGCGTACGGCACGTCGCACCACGCCGTGGTGGAGGCGCGCGATCAGCTGCGCCACGAGAAGGGGATCGAGACCGACTATCTCCGCGTGCGCGCCTACCCCTTCAGCCGGGACGTGCACGCGTTCCTCGAGCGCCACGACCGCGTGTACGTGGTCGAGCAGAACCGCGACGGACAGCTCGCGACGCTGCTCCGCGGCGACGTCGCGCCCGAGCTCACCACGCGCATCCGGCCGGTGGCGCGCATCACCGGGCTGCCGCTCGACGCGCGCAGCGTCACCGACCCGATCTCGATGATGGAGGGCCGCTGACGATGGCCGACGCACCTGCCCCCGCCGCGCCGAAGGTGAACCGGATCGGGCTCCCGCTCTCCGAGTACAAGGGCCTCAAGACCACGCTCTGCGCCGGCTGCGGCCACAACGCCATCAGCGAGCGCATCGTGGACGCGATGTTCGAGATGGGCGTGAAGCCGGAGCGCGTGGCCAAGTTCTCCGGCATCGGCTGCAGCTCGAAGAGCCCGGCCTACTTCCTCTCGCGCTCGCACAGCTTCAACGCGTTGCACGGGCGCATGCCCTCGGTCGCCACCGGCGCGCTCCTCGCGAACCGCGACCTCCTGGGCATCGGCGTCTCCGGCGACGGCGACACGGCCTCGATCGGCATCGGCCAGTTCGTGCACCTCATGCGCCGGAACCTCCCGATCATCTACGTCGTCGAGGACAACGGCGTGTACGGGCTCACGAAGGGCCAGTTCAGCGCGACGGCCGACGTCGGCTCGAAGGCGAAGAACGGCGTCCCGAACGAGCTGCCGCCCATCGACACGTGCGCCCTCGCCATCCAGCTCGGCGCGACGTTCGTCGGGCGGAGCTTCTCGGGCGACAAGCGCCAGCTCGCGTCGATGCTGAAGGCGGCCATCGCGCACCGCGGCACCGTGATGCTCGACGTCATCTCGCCGTGCGTGACGTTCAACGACCACGAGGGCTCGACCAAGTCGTTCGCCTACGTGAAGGAGCACGCCGAGGCGCTCGAGGAGATCTCGTTCGTGCCTGCGTTCGAGGACATCGCGGTCGAGTACGCCCCCGGCACCGCGCTCGACGTGACGCTCCACGACGGCTCGAAGCTCCGGCTCTCGAAGCTGGAGGAGGGCTACGATCCGCGCGACCGCATCGTCGCGGTGCGCCGGCTCATGGAGGCGCACGCGCGCGGCGAGGTGCTGACCGGCGTCCTCTACGTGAACGCCGAGACGCCGAGCTTCGTCGACGCGCTCGGCCTCGACGAGCGCCCCCTCGCGACCCTGCCGCCGGACGTGGTGCGGCCGTCGAGGGAGGTGCTGGCCGAGGTGATGCGGGAGCTGAGGTAGCTCGTCACTCCTGCTTCACGATGCCTGCCGCGAACCCACCGGCCGGCCCGGACGGCTCGTCGCGCAGCGCCGCCGCCACGCCAGCGCACCAGCGCGTGCCGACTCGTCACCAGTTCGGAACCTGCCCCAAGAGGGCTCCGCATGGAGCCTCGCCCGGCGCCATGCCGGGGGGTGAATGTTTCCCGGAACATGGGCGCCCCCCATTCTCGCTGGGTGAAGGCCGGCTCTTCCCCGCGCCCGGAGGCTCGACATGAAGAAGGCGCTCCTCGTCGTGGCCCTCTCCCTCGCGTCCACGAGTGGCTCGCACGCGCAGCAAGGCGCGCGCAGGCTCTCCATCGCCACCGGCGGGACCGGTGGCGTGTACTACCCGCTCGGCGGCGCGCTCGCGAACCTGCTCGCCCGGACGCTGCCGGGCCTCGACGCGACGGCGGAGGTGACCAGCGCGTCGGTGGACAACGTGAAGCTGATCGGCGCCGGAAAGGCGGACATCGCATTCACGCTCGGCGATACGGCCGCGGAGGGCTTCAACGGCGTCGGCAAGTTCAAGGAGAAGGTGCCCATCCGCACCATCGCCGTCCTCTACGCGAACAAGAGCCAGTGGGTCACGATCGAGGGCACCGGGATCGAGAAGATCCAGGACCTGAAGGGCCGGCGCATCGCGACCGGAGCTCCCGGCAGCGGCACCGAGCTCATCGCGCTGCGCATCCTGGAGGCGTATGGGATGAACCCTGACAAGGACGTCAGGCGCGAGAAGCTGTCGGTCGCGGAGTCGGTGAACGCCATCAAGGACCGCAAGATCGACGCGTTCTTCTGGTCGGGGGGCGTGCCGACCGCGGCCGTCACCGACCTCGCCGCGACGCCGGGCGTGAAGATGAAGCTGCTCGATCACGCGGACGCTCTCCCCGCGCTCGTGAAGAAGTACGGGCCGCTCTACGTGAAGGGCTCGATCCCGGCCAAGTCCTATCCAGGGCAGGCGAAGGAGGTCCAGGTCGCGGACGTGTGGAATCTGCTCATCGTGCACGAGCGGATGGACGAGAAGCTCGTCCACGACCTCGTGAAGTCGATCTTCGAGAACAAGCCCGATCTCGTGGCCGTGCACTCGGAGGCGGCCAACCTGGAGCTCGCCAAGCAGTACGAGGTGGGCTCGCCGGTGCCGTTCCACCCCGGCGCGGTGAAGTACTTCGCCGAGAAGGGCCTCCGGCCCAAGTAGCCGCCATGCACCGGACGATTCGCCGGCTCGCCGTCTGTGCCGCCGCGGCGCTCGCGGCTGCCGCGGCGCTTCGGTCGGTGACGGTGCTCGAGCTCGAGAACGCGGCGAGCGCCCGGACGTTCCGCGTCCCGCTCCCCCGCGGCGAGGCGTTCTCGGTCACGAGCCGCCACTCGATGTACGACCAGCCGGTGACGGAGGAGTTCACGGTGGACGCGGACCGGCGCATCGTGCTGACCGCGGTGTCGAGCCCGAGCGCGGCCGTCCGCGAGTACTTCGGGATCACCAGGGGAGGGGAGCGCCACCCCTTCGAGCGGACGATGCGGGAGGTCGTCTTCCGCGTCGCGACCGGCGAGCCGCAGCGGCTCCGCGCCGGCGCCGCGGATCGCTCCTTCCTCGACTTCGGCGGACACGGCGATCGCCTGGTGATGCGGGTCGCGCGCAGGCCCGCCGTCGCGGCCTGGCTCTCCTCCCACCTCGGCCGCGCGACGCCGTAGGGACGGCGCTCCATGAGCCCCGGCGAGCCCCCCGTGAACGAGACCCTCGTCGTGGACGAAGCGGCCCGCAAGAAGGCCGAGGAGTACGTCGAGAAGGAGGAGGGCGCGACCCGGAAGCTCACCGGGCGCGCCGACATCCTCGTGACCACCGTCGCGGTGGCGATGTCGCTGTTCCACCTCTACGCTGCGTACGGGATCGTCCCGGCCCAGATCCTCCGGGCGATCCACGTCGCGTTCGTGCTGTTCCTGCTCTTCCTGCTCTTCCCGGCGGCGAAGCGGTTCCAGGCTCGCATCACCTGGCTCGACGTGGCGCTGTCGCTGCTCGGGGTCGCGACCATCGCCTGGGTCCTCGTCGACTTCGACGACTTCATCGAGCGCGCGGTCACGCCGACGCGATGGGACCTCTTCCTGGGCGTGAGCCTCATCCTGCTCGTGCTCGAGGCGACGCGCCGGACCTCGGGGTGGATCCTCACCTTCGTCGTGGTGTGCTTCATCGCCTATGCGTTCGCGGGCCCCTGGCTCCCGGCGCCCTGGACCCACCGCGGCTACGACGTGGAGCGGCTCGTCGGACACATGTACATGACGCTCGAGGGCATCTTCGGCACCGCCATCGACGTCTCGGCGACCTTCATCATCCTCTTCACGATCTACGGCGCGGTTCTCCAGTACACCGGAGCGGGCGAGTTCTTCATCGACTTCTCGTTCGCGGCGACCGGCGGGCGGCGCGCCGCCGCCGGCCGCACCGTCGTGCTCTCCTCGTTCCTGCTGGGCGGACCGTCCGGGAGCGGCGTGGCGACGACCGTGACGATCGGGTCGGTCGCCTATCCGATGCTCGCGAAGGCGGGCTACGGCAAGAACGCGGCGGGCGGCCTCCTCGCCGCGGGCGGGCTCGGCGCCATCATCTCGCCGCCGGTGCTGGGCGCCGCCGCCTTCCTCATCGCCGAGTACCTCAAGATCTCGTACATGGACGTCATCTGGATGGCGACCATCCCGACCTGCCTGTACTACCTCGCGCTCTTCCTCATGGTGGAGCTCGACACGCGCAGGTTCGGGGTGGGCGAGATCGACCTCCGCCCGCGCCAGCGCCTCTGGCAGATGGTGAAGGAGCGGGGCTTCCACTTCACCTCGCTCGTCGCCGTCATCGTCTTCATGGTGCTGGGCTTCAGCCCCATCGTCGCGGTGTTCTGGGCCATCCTCCTCGCGGCGGGCCTCTCCTTCGTGCGCAAGGACACCGCGCTCCGGTTCCTCCCGAGCGCGGGGACGCCGCTCCACGAGACGAGGATGGTGCAGGCGCTCAGGGCAGGCTCCGTCGGCGTGCTCGGGGTCGCGGCCACCTGCGCCGCGGCCGGCATCATCGTCGGGGTCGTGACGCTCACCGGTCTCGGGCTGAAGTTCAGCTCGATCGTCATCCAGTTCGCGCACGGGAACCTGCTGATGACCGCGATCCTGACCTCGCTCGTGGTCTGGGTCGTGGGGCTCGCGGTGCCCGTCACCGCGAGCTACATCATCTGCGCGGTGATCGCGGCGCCGTCGCTCACGAAGCTGGGCGTGCCGGACTACGCCGCGCACATGTTCATCTTCTACTACGCGGTCCTCTCGGAGGTGTCGCCGCCGACCGCGCTGTCGCCATTCGCCGCGGCCGCCATCACGGGCGGCGATCCGTATCGGACGACGCTCCAGGCCTGGAAGTACACGCTCCCGGCATTCCTGGTGCCGTTCGCGTTCGTGCTCGACCCGTCGGGCGTCGGCCTCCTGCTCAAGGGCAACCCGCTCGACGTGATCCGCGTCACCGTCACCGCGTTCATCGGCATCGCGGCGCTCGCCTGCGGCGTGCAGGGCTGGATGCTGCGGCGGACCACCCTGCTCGAGCGGCTCATGTTGATCGTGGCGGGGATCCTGCTCGTCTATCCCGCCGCCGCCGCCGACGTCGTCGGGATGGCGCTCGTGCTCGCGGCAGCAGCGGCGGCGGCGTGTCGTGACGGACCGGAGTCCCGGAGAGGCGGATGGCACGGCGGGATGATACGACGATGATTCGTGGGAGCCGACCCCGCCGCCCGAAGGAGCGCGCATGGCGACCTCGCCGAGGGACGTGACCGACTACATGGGGTTCCAGGACCTCCTCTCCGACGAGGAGCGGATGGTGCGCGAGCAGGCGCGCCAGTTCGTGAACGCCGAGATCCTGCCCATCATCGAGCGGCACGCGCAGGAGCAGACGTTCCCGCGCCACCTCGTCCGGCCGATGGGCGCGCTCGGCTTCTACGGCCCGACCCTCCCCGCCCGCTACGGGTGCGCCGGCCTCTCGAGCGTGGCGTACGGCCTGCTCATGTACGAGCTCGAGCGCGGCGACTCCTCGATCCGCAGCCTCGCGTCGGTGCAGGGGTCGCTCGTCATGTACCCGATCCACGCGTACGGGACCGAGGCGCAGAGCGCACGCGCGCCGTGCGAGCGCCGGGCGGGAAGTGGCGCCTGAACGGCGCCAAGATGTGGATCACGAGCGGCTCCATCGCCGACGTCGCCCTCGTCTGGGCGCAGACGGAGGACGGGATCCGCGGGTTCCTCGTCGAGCGCGGGACGCCGGGCTTCACGGCCCCCGAGATGGTGGGGAAGTGGTCCCTGCGGGCGTCGGTCACCTCCGAGCTCGTCCTCGAGGACGTGGTCGTCGACGAGGAGCGCAGCCTGCTGCCCGGCGTCACCGGGCTGAGGGGGCCGCTCTCCTGCCTCACCCAGGGGCGCTACGGCATCGCGTGGGGCGTCCTCGGCGCCGCCGACGCGTGCTACCAGTGCGCGCTCGACTACGCGCGGGAGCGCGTGCAGTTCGACAAGCCGATCGCCGCCTTCCAGCTGCAGCAGGAGAAGCTCGCGCGGATGGTGACGGAGCTCACGAAGGGGCAGCTCCTCGCGCTCCAGCTCGGGCGGCTCAAGGACGCGCACAAGGCGACGCCGGCCCAGGTCTCGATGGCGAAGATGAACAACGTGGAGGCCGCGCGCCAGATCTGCGCCACCGCCCGGACCATCCTCGGCGCGAACGGCATCCTGGGCGAGTACCCGGTGATGCGCCACATGGCGAACCTCGAGTCCGTCTACACGTACGAGGGGACGCACGACATGCACCTCCTCGTGATCGGCGAGGCCGTCACGGGCATCCCCGCGTACCGGTGATCGCGCGCCTCACAGCGGCGGGCAGTTCATGTGATTCCCCAGCGTCACAGCCGCCGCTGTGAGCTGAGATCCGGCGCCTTGCGGCGCCTCTAGCGGGGGGAGAAACTCTCCCCCCGCACCCCCCATCTCGAGCGTCAGTTCAAGTGGC
>WNGE01023784.1_pt2 | contig 11152 bp, 9 predicted proteins | sample 5400651 | NCBI WGS metagenome assembly WNGE01 (sample SAMN13153370, study PRJNA577476) | soil metagenome | isolation source: 60 cm soil or saprolite under grassland replicate 2 | place: USA:California | collected 2016-06-15 | reverse complement strand
GCGGCGGTCAGAACGACGACGCGCGTGGGCAGCGTATCGAAATTCACTTCCTCGAGCACGGCAAGGCCGTCTTTGTCCGGCATGCGCAGATCAAGGAGAAGAATGTCGGGCTTGAGTTTGGTGAGAAGCTTGATGCACTCGACGCCGTTCTGTGCTTCGCCGACGATGGTGATGTCCTCGTCGGAGTCGAGGAGCTTCCGCAGACCATCGCGAAAGATGGCGTGATCGTCGGCTAGTAGTACCCGTATTTGCTGTTTCGTTTTTGCCATATCAACCGAGGGGGACTTCGATTGTCAGGCGCGCACCATGCCCGGGGGTCGACTCGACGGTCAAAACTCCTCCGACGGTACGCGCACGTTCCTTAATTGAAATGGGCCCCAATCGCAGCCGGTCCAGCTCGTCGCCGCTAAACCTGCCGGCAAAGCTAAAGCCTTCGCCGTTGTCGTCGACTACCAGTACTAGCCGGCTGTCATCCTGCGACAGTTTTACCACGACATGGGAAGCCTTGGCATGCTTTTTTATGTTGTTGAGTGCTTCCCGGTAAATCTGGAAAATCTCGCGGCAGACGCGGTCCGGAGCGCGCAACTCGGTTGAATCAATGAGTAAATCCATGGCAATGGTGGATTCATTTCGGTACCGTTCCGCGAATCCACGCATCAGGTCCACGAGGTCCGCGCTCTGAACGCGGAGGGGCCGGAGGTCCGTAACGGTCTTGCGGAGCTCGGCACCCTCGTTCTTGACGGTTTGCTGAAGGTTGGCGATGCTGCTGGCGGCCTGTTCCGGGGCGGCAGGAAGACGGCGGCGCAATACGTCGAGCTGAATCTCGATGCTGAGGAGCGTCTGGAGGATTCCGTCGTGGAGATCGCGAGCAATCCGGCTGCGTTCCGCTTCGATGGCGCGAGCGCGCAAGTGCCTCAAAAGAAAGATGTTTTCAAGGGCGGGACCGACGTGCGCGGCGATGCTTTCAAGCCAGGCTAAGTCCTGCTTTTGGAATGGCTTGCGGCCGTTGGTCACGAAGATCCGGCCCGACGGCTGGCCTTCTTGTTCGAAGGCCACGGTCATGAAAGATCCGACTTGTAGCTCCTGCTGGGCAGGGCCGGGGAGCCGAGGGAGATTCCTGATCTTCCGGCCATCGCGGCGGTCCCAGCCAAAGCCGGAACCGGGTCCCGAAAGCGAGTTCCAGCAAATCGTGGCGTCCATGTCATCCAGGAGAAAGCCATCGGTTCGCGACAACGGCATGCTCTCCGGAACCAAGCGCTCGCTTTCGCCCGCCTTCAACCGCCAGAGAAAAATGCGCTCCAGATCCGTGTCTCGATAGAGGAGAAGCGCTTCTTCCGCGCGAAAAGTGGTCGCAAGCTCTTCGAGGAAGAGGCGCAGAGATTCGGCCAATCCCTGATCGACCTGCATGGTCGCGCTGATGCGCGAAAAGAACTCAATCTGCGCTGCAAAGCGCCGGTTGCGATCGCCGAGAAAAGCGAGACCCGCTCCACCGGCAAATGTGCCCGCTGTGAGGCCGAGCCAGGCAAGCACGCGAATCCAATGAATTTCGCCTTTCACCGCCGTCAGCAAAACCAGTGTCAAAGAGAGCGCCCCAGCAAGGGGCAGCGTCAGGTCCAGGCCCCAGCGAATTCCGGCCGCGTAACAAATGAACATATACGGAAACCAAACAGGGACTGTCGAAGGGCTGATGTACATGAAGAAACCCAGCGCCAGAAGATCACTGGCCAGCGGAAGGTGCCAGGAACGATTGCTGAGGAGGCGTTCAATCTGAGTAAGGAGAAGCGCAACGATAAGGTAGGCGGCCAGAAACGAAGCGGAGCGGCGCGTGGCAGGGGAAGACGGTTGCTCGAGAACCGCTAACAGCGCGAGCAAAATGATAACGGGGCGCGCAAAAACGATCTGGCGCTCGAAGTGCTGCCGATCCGTTTGATTAGGGCTCATGCCCGGGAACGCTTGTCCTGTCCATTCAGTCTAGCAAGACGCGCGCGGTTCGTGGCGGTGCGTGTTCCAGCGTGCAACGGTGACCGTCGGCGCCGTGGCGAGAGTGTCTCGCGAGTGGGGCTCGCTTGGATTCCCTTTTGCAATGCGCTCCAAGATGAACCTTTTCCAGCCACTTTTCGATGCGCGGAAATTAGCGTAAACTGAAGTAGTTCTGCAAATGGTGGGAGTAGCTCAGCTGGTAGAGCGTCGGACTGTGGCTCCGAATGTCGTGGGTTCAAATCCCATCTCCCACCCCAAACATTCTGTCCTTCCCTAGTTTTCTTTGAGAATAGCTTGCCCTGCGCAAAAGCGGCGGCCGGTTCCGGCTATCATGGAGAGATGATTCCCATACGATGCCGCGGTTTGCTGTTTGACCTGGATGGTGTGCTGGTGGATTCGACACCGGCGGTGGCGCGGGTGTGGGCGGGCTGGGCGCGGGAGCATGGGTTCGAGCCGGATGAAGTTGTAAGAAAAGGGCACGGGCGGCCGAGCATTGCTACGATCCGCGAGCTGCTCCCGAGTGCGGATCACGAAGCGGAAAACCGCGAAGTGGAGCGGCGCGAGATCGCCGATGTGGATGGCGTGATTCCCTTGCCCGGAGCAGTGGAATTGCTGCGGGCCCTCCCTCCGGAACGCTGGGCGATCGTGACCTCATGCACGCGGCCGTTGGCCGGAGTGCGCATCGGCGCAGCGGGGCTGCCGAAGCCGAAGCACCTGGTCACGGCAACCGATGTACGCCGCGGCAAGCCGGATCCCGAGCCGTACTTGAAAGGAGCGCAGACCCTCAGCGTACCCGCAGCGGAATGTTTGGTGATCGAAGATGCTCCCGCAGGGATACGCGCCGGCAAAGCAGCGGGAGCGCGAGTGCTTGCTCTGCGCACGACCGCGAGCGATGCGGAACTCGAGGAAGCGGGCGCTGACTGGATTGTCGATGACTGCGGCGCACTCTTTGCCGATTCCGTTGCGAATGGCGAAGTTCTTCTGTCTCTCGGCCGTCGCAGAAAATAGCCCAGTGTTCTTTACTGAAGCGCTGCCGCGGCCACGCCTGTTCTTTGGCGCCGCTTCCCCTTCAGATAGTAATCTTCACGTCATTATCTGCAGGTTTGTTGCGGCTTGCGATTATCGCTTCAACTAAACTGGGACTGTCGAAGAGGCCAGCGATTTTACTGCTCGAAAGGCGACCCGGCCTCCGTTTCACGGGCCTCGCAAGGATGCCACCAATCTCATGGGAACACCGACACAAACATTGCCTCCCCAGACCGCGCCAACGCCAGCGGCGCAAAGAACCATTCACACCGCGCCGCTCGTCACCGCCATGCTGAAGGCCAGCCCGCACGTAAGCGATCTGATTTTTTCGCCCGGCCGCGCCCCGCAAATCGAAGTCAGCGGACAGCTCATGGAGCTCAAGTACAAGGGGCTCGAATGTTTGAGCTCGCAAGATACGCTCTGCATCGCCAACGACATCATGGGCAAAAACGAAACGCCTATCCGAAAGCTCGAACAGGATGGCTCAGCGGACCTTTCCTATGGAGTCTCGGGAGTGGCGCGTTTCCGCGTGAACATCTTCAAGCAGCGCGGGAGCTGCGCCATCGTGATGCGCGTCGTTCCCGACAAAATCCCCGGATTCCAGGATCTGAATCTTCCCGAAGCGTTGAAGGAGGTTGTGGATTTGCGGAATGGCATCGTGCTCGTGACCGGCCCAACCGGTTCCGGCAAATCCTCCACGCTCGCGGCCATCCTCGACAAAATGAACGAGGACAAGGCCTATCACATCCTCACCATCGAAGACCCGATCGAGTTCCTGCATCGCCACAAGAAAGCGACAATCCATCAGCGCGAACTGCATTCCGATACACCGACCTTCGCGCTGGCATTGCGCGCCGCGCTGCGGCAAGCGCCCAAGGTCATTCTCGTCGGCGAAATGCGCGACCGGGAAACCATTGAGATTGCGCTCGAAGCTTCGGAAACCGGTCACCTGGTCATGTCCACGCTCCATACCATTGATGCGTCGAAGACCGTCGAGCGCATCGTCGGGGTTTTTCCCCTGGCCGACCAGCAAGCCATTCGCACGCGGCTTTCGAAAGCGTTTCGTTTTATTGTTTCGCAGCGCCTGCTTCCCAAAGCAGACGGGAAAGGGCGCATCGCCGCGGTGGAAATCCTGAAGTCCACCATGCGCACCCGAGAGTACGTCGAAAAAGGCGAGAGCGAAGGCAAGTCGCTGCTCGACGCCATGCGCGACGGCAGCACCGAAGGCATGCAGCATTTCGATGGCGAAATCGAGAAGCTCATCCGCGCTGGCATCGTCGAGTTCGACACCGGTTTGAGCTATTCCACCAACACCGGAAACCTGCGCCTTGAAATGGCCGATTTCCTTGAAGAACGCCAGAACAACGCCGCGGCAAACCAGGCCAGCGGAGCCGCCGAGCTCGAAATCGAACGCTAGCTCGCGTGCTCCTGCCTGCAGAGGGTACCTCATTCTCGCCAGTAAACCTCGAAGTCTCCAACGGACTCTTTTTCTGGGAACCGGTCGGACAATGCATCTTCCAGCTCATCCGGCAATGCAGAAGAAAAAGAAGGGTCGTTGTTGATCACCACGACGCGAATGGGCCGGCTATCGACCAATCTCAAAACACGTTCACTGCGGCCGTGGTCATCTTCGAAAAAATCGAATAGCGCAGGAGTTGGATTGCGATAGCCAGAAAGAAAATAGACCTCCGGACAATCCGGAGCTGCATAAATTTCTCCTGCACCTGCGTGCAGTTGGATGAGCGGGATCAGCCTCTTATAAATGTCCACGGATCGAGGTTCTATTCTCAAGTTACCGGCTCGCGGCAAGTCCAAGACCTGCGTCTCCGGGTCAGGTTGATCGTATAAACCCATGGCATAGATAAACGGCGGCGTCACGCGCAGCACAGCAAAGAGAAAAAAACCGGCGAATACCACTGCAAGCAAAGGCCTCGGGATTGAGGGAAAATGAACCAATATCGCAACAGCCCCGAGGATTACAAGGGGTGCGATGTAGCAAAAGTAGATTTGAGCAGAAAAAGGATATTGCACCAGGCTGCAAAGAGAGCTTACTGCGAGAATCAAAAACAGTTGTTGTTGACCAATCGAATCCTCAAACGAGACCGCGCTTCGTGTTCCGCGCCAGAGGACGAACCCACCAATCAGAGAAAGAAGAGGAGTCAGCCAATATGCGGTATGCCACGCGGCTTGATAATTCGCCGTGTCATGGGCCGATGAGATCAGGTAGTAGGCGATCGCCGTGCCGGCAACGAAGACCAGGATCCAGCGGGCTATACTGCGTAACCATGCTCCAAGGGCGAGCATTCCTACTAGGCAGAGCGACGGAGCAATCGTAGAGATATTGGGGAGATCCATGAAGGCGCCCCAGACGCGCTTGGAAGGAACCACAAAGACCCCGTTCACAACCGCATGAAAAGCGTTTCCGCGAATATACAGAAGGAGAAACGCGAATACCGGCATTAGGAATCCGAGCCCGAACGGGATGCACATTCGGAGCAGTTCCAGGAATCGCTCGCGGTTCGGGCGTCCCATGGACCGCTCTTCTCGCACGAGCACGAGTGTGGCGAGCGTGGCGGAGGGAAAAACGACCATCGAGAACGCCACGAAGGAGGTGTAGAGAAACCTTCGCGGTCTTCGTGGACCGGTTCTCGAACTAGATAGATTCTGTTCGTAAAACAGAAAAAACACAGGGACGGCGGCAACATAATAAAGCGCCGTGCTTTTGGCGAGGAGGGATAAACCGCCGCACAATCCAGCAACAAACAGCCGTCTGGGCGACCGCTTGTCAAGGTACGATAAAAGGGCGGCCAGTCCGAAGGTCGAGAAAAATAGGTTGTACCAGGACGGAACGGCTGCGGAATAGTTCGGTAAACTCCACGCAACCGCGAGCAGGGTTATACCAGCAGCGTGCCAATCGCTAACCAATCGAGACACGATCCAGTAAAAGACAGGGAGCCAAAGCAAGAAGAATACAAACAATACCATGCGCAGCGTTCCAAAATTCTCTCCGAAACATCGGAAGGCCAAGGCATTGAGATAGGCGAGACCCCCTGTGTAGATCTCCGTGTAGTCGCGATGTGGCAATTCTCCATGCAGCACGCGATCCGCGCTCTGGGCAAACGCTCCCTCATCATGAGGAACCCAGCCGCGCTTTAGATACGATCCAGCATAAACACCCCCAATGAGCCAGGTGATGAGCAAGACCACCCACCAGCGCGGCCGGTCATGCGAGGGCCAGTGAGCGCCTGCACTTTCAGGTTTTGTGGATGGTCCGGAAGCCGTTGCTGGCTGCGGCAAGCTCCCTTTTTCGGCCGTGAAGCTCATGTTGTAACCGCACAATTCAGCGATTTTTCTAGGGAAGCCCGCCCTCCGATGGCGAGCAGAGAGCACCCGAAAGGAGCACGCAGACGTCGAGTCAAGGTCTCTTCCGCCCGAGAAACCTGATATAGAAATCCATTGATGGTAGGAGATGGAATTCGCGGCTCCCGCGGCAGAATCGATTCCGCCATTCGCGCGGCGAGCTTGGCGGCAAAGAGCCAAATGAAGAAGTAGCGCATTTCAACGATTTCCATCCCAGCGCGTGCGGCAAGGAGGCAGAAAGTGCTTTTCATGAACCGCGTGCGATGCTCATTCAAGCGGTCATGATTCGTCCAGAGCAATCGGAATGCTGGCACGGTGATCACAATCTTCCCCCCATCCCCCAAAAGCGAGACCGCATGGCGGAGCGCTTGCTCCGGCGAATCGAAATGCTCCAGCACGTCGAGCATGAGGATCAGATCGTATTGTTTCCCGGGCTTAAAACTCGCATCGAATGCAGCCACCGTGATCCAGTTTCTGGTGAGGCCCCGAGGATCGACAAGCGCTGTCTCCGATTCGATTCCTTCTACGTTACCGAATTGCCGCAAACGCTCAAAGAAAAGCCCGTCGCCGCAACCCACGTCCAGGATCGCAAGCGGCCGCGAATCCGGGAAGAGTCGATGAAGTTCTTCGAGCAGAATCTCTTCTCGGACACGCCACCACCAGTGCTTTTCGCAGAGTTCGCGGTAGTGCCTGCAGTAGTCGGGATCCAAGTCAGATCTCTGGCCCATATTTGCGGGCAGCGTTCCGTTCACCGCCGCGAGTTTCTCTGGGAGAGATTCTCACGCTGCTGAAAGAGAAGATCCGGCCGATTGCCGCCACCGATGAGACGGCCAATGATGTAAATGGGGCGTCCTTTTGATTCCTCGTAGATGCGGCCGACGTATTCGCCGATGACTCCAAGGAAAAAAAGCAGGATGCCGGACAGGAATGTGATCAAGAGAAGCAGCGCGGTGAAGCCTTTTGGTGTCTGATTCAGAAACAGTTTCGCGAAAATGGCATAAACCGCGAAGAGCCCTGATAAACCTATTGAGGTCGCGCCAAGGATAGCTGCAGCGCGAATGGGCACAATGGAAAAGGCAAAAATGCCGTCCGAGGCGAGCTTCAAGAGTCGAAATACGCTGTATTTGCTCCGGCCGGAGTGACGTTGAGACCGCTCTACCGGAATTCCGATCTGCCGAAAGCCAACCCAGCTACGAAGCCCGCGAAGATAGCGGTGATGCTCCTGCAGGCGCTGCAAATGTTCCACCACCCGCCGAGACATCAGCGCGAAATCACCGGCGTCTAAAGGCAACTTCATATCGGAAAGCCGCGCCATCAGGCGATAAAATACGTAATAGGACAGCCGCAGCGGCCACGCTTCCTTCCGCCGAGTGCGCTGAGCGTAGACAACGTCATACCCCTCAAAAAATTTTTCCAGGAGACGGGGAATTGATTCCGGCTCATCTTGCAGGTCGCCGTCCATGAGCACGGTGGCGTCGCCGGTAACGTGGTCGAGGGCGGCAGTCAGGGCCGCCTGGTGACCGAAATTACGCGAAAGGGAGAGAACCATGATGCGCGAGTCGCGCTGTGCCGCTTCTTCCAGAAGTGCCAGCGTGCCATCCGTACTCCCGTCGTCAACAAAAAGAAGTTCATGCGGCCCGCCTTGCATCTTGTCAAGAACACCCATTAGGCGTGTGAGGAGTTCAGGCAGAACGGACTCCTCATTATGGATGGGGATGGCCACCGAAAGCCGGAAACCGGAATTCATGCGTTGGCTCCTCCCTTGCAATAGACCATGTTCCAAAGTGTGGTCCCTAATAGTTTAAGTGGATAAGGCTCAAAAAGGGTGACTTCAAGGTGCTCTTCAAATAGCGCCCTCCATTGCCCGAGCGAACGCGGATATTTTCCACGATCCCAGTTGGTCAGCCACTCCGCGATCGAATGGTCTTGGGGCGAGACCAACTCGAGAATATGAAGATGACCGCCAACCGAAAGCCGCGCAGCCGCGCAAGAGAGAACTCTTTTCGAATCCGCGTCGTTCAGATGGTGAAGAAAACTGTTGATCAGAACAAAATCAAATTTTCCCGGAGTCGTGTCGTCGTATGTGGTTACGTCCGCTACGACAAAAGGGCGTCCATATTTCCGGCGGGCATGTTCGATGTAATTCTTATTGATGTCGATCCCGAGATAGTCGGCATGCGCAAATAGCGGCGTATTTGTACCCGGACCGCAACCGACATCGAGGACGCGCCGCACCTGAAGCAAGTCGTTGTGTGCGAGAAGAGGCGCCAGCTTATTCGCGGCAAAAGGTGCTTGCCAAAGGCTGTAAAACACCGTGCGTTCGAGAAGATGGGTCATTAAGGTCATTGCTGCCATGAGCGGCTCCATCATATCGCGCCCTGCCGCACATTTCACCCCGGCATCCACGCTGCTCAGAGGATTGCCTGTAGTGAATGGGCAAAATTCAAATCATCCGATGAAGCTTTCGATGAATCCCATTTGAATGAAGGAGCTCACCATCGAAGTGTATGAAGCGCGGAATGTCTGCAAAGTGAACCTAGAGAAGCTGCTTTGTTGGCTTGGACGGGAGAGGGCGAGGCGCCGTCAATGCGCTACGCAGAAAGCGCATGCAAGAACTTCTCAACGCCTGGACCGCTTCGCACCCAACTGGCCAGAATTCCGAGTGGCCCGTATCTAGGCACAATCCCGAAGGGCGCCACCACGGCTACGAGCGAGATCACTTTCAGCGCTGAATTCGCCCACGCGCTCCAGCGCGATCAGAGCCGGTAGCCGACGAGCGTGCCCGGCGCGGTCCGCAGGAAGAGCATGCCGGCGACGTCGTCCACCGCGTACACCGGTTCGCGCTCCTTGCCCAGATCCACACGTGCGCGCGGCTGCCCGCTATCCTTGTCGATCTCAAGCAGTACGTTGCCGTCTCCATCGGGCGCGCGAGTCAACATGAAAACTGATCCCGGGACGGTGAGCGAGGCCTTGAAGCGTTTCGTCGCGAGCGCCGCCGACTGGCGCGAGTAGCCTGTGAGCTGTGCGCCGGACTGCGAGTACGCCGTCCCCAGTTGCCCAGTGATGTATCGCGCGTTAGGATCCGTGGTTTTCTGCGATGCTTGGGTGAAGGCGTCACCATACGCCGAGGCGGCGGCGCCGTACAGGCCAGCGCGCACAGCGTTGACCGCGTGGAGCGCACGCACCAGCCCCGGAAGCTGCGGCGCAGGATAGTAGACCTGTTGTTTCACCTGCCCATCGCGGGCCACCACCACGAGGTTCTGCGGCGAGATTAGAACAATGCCCGTCGGCCGGACTTCCATCTCAGTCGGATCCTCGCCGCCCTGCAGCTTGATCTCCCCGCCGAGCGCGTGAAAGGTGCCAGCCTCGCGATCGATGGCGTACAGCCGGTGGTCGCGGTTCGCGAACACGTAAAGCGTCCGCCCCTCCAAGGCATGATGCAGGTAGTACCGCGCGGCATTGTAGTCGCCGGCACTCAACGGCTTGCCGCTCTCAATCGCGTCCTTGAACTTTGGCTCACCCGTGGCAAGATCGATGATGTTCACTTCGGCGTTGGTTGCCGCGTCGGGGCGCGACACATAAAGCAAGCCCGCTGGCGTAAGATCCACGTAGGCGAGCTGGCCCTTGATCTTCACATCCTTCTTCAGGCGCAGCGTCGCCGTGGCCACATCCAGCGCGTTCACGAAAGTGCGCGACTCGGCGTCCACCGCCAGCACTACGGCGTCGCCGGCGACCATCGCGTCGATCACCTTGCCGTGCATACGGAGCGGCTTCGCGGCGATCGTCGTCCCATCTTCGTAGCGAGCCACGTTGAGGCCTGTTTGAACAACGCCGTTAATGACGCGGCGGCTTTTGGTTGGCTCACCTTCCGGCGGTGCTTCGGGGAGCATGATGATCCCAGCCGGATGTTGGACGATATCGCGGATGTGTCCCTCCACGCTCGCGGGCTTGGCCCAGAGCGCCTGACCGTCCGCGAGGCTGTAGGCCATGAGGTGGTCGTCGAAGCTCGCGTAAACGCGATCGGTTTTGTTGAGTGACGGGTAGAGCCGCACGTGTTGCGGGGGTTGGGCCCAGCGGGCGGTAGGCAGTGCTGCGGACCACCGCACTGCGCCAGTCCGCGCGTCCAGAGCCCGCAGACCCATCAGCGTGTGGACGACGATCATGTCCGGCCCCGCCTGCAAGACCTGCAACGCGCTGCCCTCGGAAGCCGTGCGCTGTAAGCCCTGCATCAGGGCACCGAACCCCCTCTTCTTCGGTTCGGCCTGCTCGAATAGCGCTTCGTTCGCCCAACGCTGTTCGCCCGTCGCGAGATCGTAGAGCGCGACGATCGAAGGCCCGTCCGCGCGCCGCCCGTGGATAAGAAGCGTGCCGCTCTGCGGCAGAACGCGGCGGGTAACGATTTGCGTCAGGTTCAGGCGCCGGGAATCGAAGACGACCGTGCCGCTCACTGGGTCAAAAATCAAGAGCAGGCCCGGCCGCGTCGCCTCCATGAGGAGTGACCCCTCCACCATGTGGACGCTGTCTGCCGGCAACCCGCCGAGTTCCGGCTTCTCCCACGTGACCTGGCCACCCTCGATATCGACAGCCGCGAGCGCCGCGTCCGTCGAGACGAGGAGCGCGCCCATCGGCGTGACCTGCTGCCAGCGGATGTCCCCCTTCACCTTAAGGGTCCACGCTGCGGTCGCGCCGGAAGGCGCGGGCGCAACGGCCTGGGCATTGGGCTGCCGCTGTGCAGAAGATATTCCGCTCGATAGGAGCACGGAAACGGGCACGAGCAGCGCGTTGG